>Ga0214917_10005383_pt1 | contig 13683 bp, 14 predicted proteins | sample LL_1208_BB_MetaG_FD_177983 | JGI IMG/M metagenome (GOLD analysis project Ga0214917, IMG submission 177983) | Freshwater microbial communities from Lake Lanier, Atlanta, Georgia, United States - LL_1208_BB | ecosystem: Environmental > Aquatic > Freshwater > Lake | place: USA: Georgia | collected... | reverse complement strand
AAGCCATTATCGAACAAAAATTCAACTGGCTTTTCGGAATCAATATTATTTTTAACGACTTGATTTGGTGGATTCCTTTTGGAGTCATCCTGTGGCGGTCGTCTGGTCTTTTCAAGAAGCCCGATTGACGAGATTGTGAGTTTTCAACACTTCGATCATTTCATTATCCTCGACTTGTGGAAACTCTTCATAGAATTCACCAATCGAAAAGAAGGGACTAGGGGTTTCTAAAACAATTACTTCATCGCAGACCTTTTTTAGCTTTTTTACCGTATCAGGGGGAGCAACTGGAGTAGCAACAATCAGTTCATAAGGTTTTTTCTTTCGAAGCAGCTTTAAGGAAGCAAAAACGGTAGCTCCAGTAGCGATTCCATCATCAACTAAAATTACGGTTCTATCATCTAAAGACTCGTGAGGTAGAAAATCTCGAATCAGTTTTTTTCTGCGCTCAATTTCTTTCAATTCGGATTGCTTTTCATTTTTTAAATAATCAGGATTTATTTCGAGAATGTCTTCACCTAATCTATTGAGAAAGCTTTCTCCGTCTTCGGAAATAGCCCCAATCGCAAGTTCCGGCTGCTGAGGGTGTTTTAGCTTTCGGGTAAGAACTACATCGATGGGTGCACTGAGGCTCTTTGCGATAACAGAACCAGTCACTACTCCGCCGCGAGGAATCGCTAGAACAAGAGGCCGACGGAGCTCTCTCTTCCCTAATTTCCTTGCGAGGAGAAGGGCTGCCGTTTCCCGATTGGCAAAGGGAAATGCTTGGTTAGGAATCTGCTTATCGAGCCAGTCCACGGTTTTTTGTGCCACTTTTTCCAATGTTCCTGGCTCCTCAAATAAATGAGTAGCCCCCGGAACAATCACTAATTGCTTTTCGCAAGTTAGCTTGTCCAAAGCTTGCCGATTTAATCGGATGACTTCATGATCCTCGCCTCCCACTAATAAAAGTGTCGGTTGATTTACGTGCGATAAGTGAACCCCTGCGAGATCCGGCCGTCCTCCCCGAGACACAATAGCTGAAAACCTGTCTGGCCATTCTGCCGCTGCGACTAAAGCAGCCCCAGCACCAGTGCTAGCACCAAATAGAGCGACTGGGAGATTGCTAACATCTCCTTGGGTTCTGACCCAAAGGGCTGCCTCCATCAGACGAGACGCAAGAAGTTCGATATCGAAGACTTTCTGCCGACTTCCCTCTTCCGATTGAGTCAAAAGATCTAAGAGAAGAGTCGCATAATGGTTGGATTGAAGGCGTTCGGCTATCCATCGATTTCGGGGACTCAATCTACTACTTCCACTACCGTGGGCAAAAAGGACTAAGGCCTTTGCCTTATCGGGTACATCGAGTTCCCCTTGAAGATTCTCGCCAGACTTCGAAACAATACGAACGGGTCGACTGCTAAGCATTAGAAGCAGCCTTGTTTTACTTCATCCCCAATCAGTTCTTTGAGCATTTCGATGTTGGACTCTTCTTGTCCCTTCACTTTGCGCCAAAAACTCTCAAGCTTTGAATGTCCTCTAGCATTTGAAATGTATTGATCCATTCGCCATAAGCTATCCAGCCTCTTACTCAGCTCATGAACGAGATCATGGTCATGATCAGCGCAACCAGCACTTTTTCCAATATCTTTTAGTTCTTTTTCTGCAGTTAAAGCCATAGGCCCTCCGTGTTTAACGGAGAACTGAAAAGCAAAAACTGTGCCCTAAGATCTTAACTAAAAATGGGATCGACGATCTCGTTTAGCTTATTTACTTTGAGGAATTACTCGTAAGTAGAAACGCTTCTTAGCTTGAGGCTCTACTTTTTCCCCTCGGTTCCAAATCTGGACGTAAGCATAATCGACACAACTTCCATCAGGACGGTTTACTTCATCGCATTTTCCAGTCACCGACAGGGGAATCAGAGCAGTGTCTTGCTCGCTTCTCAGAACATACTCGAGAGGAGTATCGCTTTCATTTTTCCAATGAATTGCGCCCTGGATGGGTCCCTGGCGCAACTGAACCTTAATCGTCACTGGAAATTTAAACTGATAGTTAGCTGAGCTCTTTAAATTTACTGATAGCGAGTAATCAGCTGTCTCATCAGACTGTAATTCAATGTTGATGGGTCGATTTCGAGATCCTGGGCCACTAGCTGTAATTTCTTCTTCACCATTTTTTAGCGTGAAGCTTGCAGTTGGTTCTCCTTCCAAACTGAAATTTCTTCCACTCAAGGAATCTAGAATAAAATCTCTTAATTCACCCGACTTTCTCAGCGGCAAATTGCCTCTCTCATCTGCAAAGAGCATGTGAGAAAACCAATCATTTGCAGTGAGAGCAGGATGATTGCGGGTTAATCTCATCGCCTCAAGAGTGAGGTCAGTTACTTTTTTCAATCCTACTAACCCTTCTTTTGCCATAGCTTTTTCGAGAATATCATTCATCGTTCCGCCATAGGCTTCGCCATCATCATGAGACTCACTCGTGAGATAAAACCCAGTATGGTTAAGGATTCGCATTTTTTCATAACCATCAAAGGTCTTTCCTTGGGTAACTTCTTTAATCACTAACTGAGCAAGGAAATCTGCCATTCCCTCACTTAAACCACCAGTATCTGCGAGGTTAAGATGATCTCCCATCATTCGATCCATCACACCATGGCCTAATTCATGCCAAATCGTAGAATTGTCTCTCGCCATATTATGAGTTTGACTGGAATAAGTCGTAAAGTTGATGGTGTCATCTGTGTAGTATGCATTATCTCTCATCGAAATATCTGTGTCGTACAAGTAAGCATGAAAGGGCCGAGTAGAGAGCTCAGGGTCAGTGAAGCCCATTTTACGGAGTGATTCAAAAAGCTGTGTCACAGCCCAATAGACTTGGATCTCGTCAAATCCATCGTTAATGTATTGGACTACATTGTGATCTGCCAATCTCTGAGCCACTCGATTCAAAGCATCCTCAGAAGAAGCGAGAGCTTTTCCCAGAAGGCCACTCTCTGGAATCATTTCCATCATTTCGTTATTAGCGTCGGTATAGATCCAATTTGGACGAAACTGAGATGAAGGCCTCAAAGCAAAGTTAACTCCCTCTAAATTCTTTACAGAGGGATGAAAATTCACTGTCGCATACTTACCTTCGAGGATAGCTCCCGTTTTAAAAGAGTTCTGTACCCGGGGTAGCTGTTCATAGATTTGATGAGCTTGAGATTTAACATAGCTCATTGCCCAGAAACCTAGTTTTCTTCCTTCTTCAGTAAGTCCTCTAATGGGATCAAAAAAAGACTCGAGATACCGCTGTCCTTCAGTGAGCGACTGATAAGGATTCTCCCCTCCTTCTCTAACTTCTGTTGAAAGGTATTTTAGCTCGCTTCTTACTCTTCCATTTAAATTAAGCGGAACTCCTTCATATTCTTCCCAAATGGGGTAAACCATAGCAGGAACGCTGAAGTAGTTTTCACCCTGGGAAGAGGAATTTCCTGAGTCAGCTTGAAGAAAAGGCTCGTAGCGATGATCTACCACCTTGGCATCAGAAGTGGAAATCATGACCCAGTGGGTTCCGCGACGTGCTTTTACTTTAACAGTTCGAACAATCCGTTTTTGGACCCACTCGTCTTTCCAGGTAAAATCCCGAAGCTGTACATCTTCACCATTTTTCCGAATGGTCTCTCTAGCTATTCGAAGAGTGGCAGCAGAGTCCAACTTCTTAGCAGAACCCCATCGCTTCACGAGAGCTTCAGGAATTTCTTCTCCTACATGAGCTTCGACCTGAATGGTTTCTCGGCTCTCTAAATCACTCCAAATCCGAATCAATTGACCTTGAACCGGTAAGTCCGCAGCCTGTTGTACGTACATTCGAAAATGGCTAGTAGCCAAGGGGCGATTTTCAATGAGTTTAAAATCTTGCTTCTTTAGCTGTAGACCGGACTTTTCATTTACCCTTTGAAGAACATGAGCAAAGTCAGAATTTTTATCTTCCTGATAAGTCCAGCGGATGGACTTTACTTCAGCTAGCGAAACTAACGATAAAAATAGACCAGCTATCAGAAATCTCATTACGTTCATTTTTTACCTCAAAGATTCAAGTCTGACGTTGAAATAACAAAAACTAGCGGGAAACTCACCAGGATGATTTCCCAAACCATAAGCTAAAATGATGTGCTCACGAATCCCGTCAAAATACAATCGAGTAGCTCTGGAGACTTTTGAATTGGGATACTGGTATTCATTCACTAAAGAACTGTCCTGATAATAAACTGGCTGCCACTGTTCGGTTTCCAGCCATTTTTTGCAATGGGAATCATCAAGAAGCTGCTGAACATTATAGGAATCATATTTCTCAGTTTGCTCATTAAACCAAGTATGAGATTGAGTGTATTGGCCAAAGCCAGCTGATTTTTTTTTGACTCTGCCAAACCTAAAAAATGCTGGCCACTCTCGTAAAGGATCTGCTTGGTGAATACAACGTCCTACCCAAAATCCTAAAATCTTTTCGGCCTTGGGAGTCTGAGAAGCCCTAAAAATGGCTTCCATATCGCTGTAATCAACTGCCGAGCAAAGAGCTCCGCACAAAAGGAATAAGGAATAAAGGGTGTTTCTGATTATTGCCATCAGGTTTTACCGAACCTCAAACTATCGTAATTGAGCAAGTGTCTTCAAGTGGGAATTGCTTAAGCTTATTTATTCCCAGGTATATTGCTCGGTACGGCAGCGAATCTCACCAGAGGCGTTTCTTGGCTGGCCATAATCGTTAAAGAGGTTGTTGCACTGAAAAGCAGCCAGGACAAAATTACCTTGTACTTTCACCCGAAAATTACATTGAGTAGAGCTACCATGGCCATTGGCACTTTGGTTTCTGAAGCTGTTCAGGCGTTGATCCCCCCCTGACTTGAGGTAAACCTCTCCTCCTGAGTTTCTTCCAGCGCCCCGAATCTGATGCTGCTCATTTTGAGGGTAAAAACCAGCTAAGGTTAATCGTAACTCAGAATCACTTTCATCGTCTTGAAAGGCAATCTCTAAGACGCCCAACCCATTATTAGAGCCAGTCATTTGGCAGCGATTTAAATTTCTTCCGGAAAAACTTCTTTGAATGTAATCAATTCTGAAGTTAGCGGCAGGAGCAGAATTAGCAGGATTGCCATTGAAATCGTAAAGGTCCTCGGAATCGGAGTACATATCACCGCAACCCGAAATCCCTAGAGCGATAATGAGAAAGAAATAGTTTTTTACTCGCATGGAACCCCCAAGAACTAATCTATGGGGCCTAGCATACGGATTTTACGCGCCGTGTCTAGGGGGCATTTTTTGTCACTCTATCTGGAGAAACAGAGCCAAAAAAGAATTATTTAAGTTATTGTTTTTATTTACTTATTGCCATTAAGGCGTTTTTCAATAATTTCTTCAAAAGCTGCTATCGGATAAGCCCCCTTCAAAGCAACCCCTGCAACGATAAATCCGGGAGTTCCTTGAATATCAAATTCCTGAGCTTCTTTTTTGTCTTCTTCGATTCGCTTTTTAACTAAGGGACCATTCCTATCTTTTTTCAATCGAGCTAAGTCTGCTCCAACATTCTTTGAAATTTCATTCAGAAGGTTTTCTCCCTCAGACTGCAACTTCTCTTGGTTCTTAAAAACCTGGTCGTGAAACTGATAGGCTTTCTTCGGATCTTGAATAGCAATTGCTTCAAAATACTCAGCAGCTGGCTGAGCCATTGAGTGAAATGGAAGCGGAAGATGTTTAAAAACAAAAGCTACTTTTTTTCCGTACTTTTTTCTTACTTCTTCAATGGTATTTGCTCCGCGGGAACAATAAGGACATTGAAAATCAGAATAGGCCACAATCACGATAGGAGCTGAAAGACTCCCTAAAACTGCTCGGTCTTTTGATAATTTGGGCTTCTTGGGAGATTTGAAATCTTTCTCTCGTTGTTCAGCCTCAGCTCTTTGCTGCATCATTTGAAGAAACTGAGCATCCTGTTGAGAAAGCCCTTGTTCGGCTCGAACGAGGGAAGAAGTTATCAAAAAAGCAAACAGGATGGTTTTCATGATGTTGTCCTTAGCGTTGTTAAAAAAATTTAGGATAAGAGTAACAAGATTCAATTAAAGAAGCCACCAGACAACGAACAGCTGTACACAGAAAGAACACACCCCCCAGGCTCAAACCTAATTATTTGATTTCTAAGGGTTTTAACACCATCTCAAACCTTGCTTCTTTTTGGCCCTCTTACTTTTTTAGTTATTTTACCAACACTTTTAGAGTGGAAGCACAGCCTGTATTCTCGTGGCCTACACCTTGCAACTCCCTCTATTTAAGTACGGCACAAATTAAATACTTTAATGAAACTGCAACTGAAGATGAAACAACTGATTTACAAACTAAAAGGTCAAAAGCTACTTCAAGCCGCGGCAGTAGTACTTTTGTTGACCTCAGCCTGTTCAAACAAAAAGCAAACACCTCGATTATATAATTACAACAATACTTCTTCTGATTCTTGGTACGCAGCAGGCATCCTTCCTACTGCCTTTCAATCAAATTTTGCAGCTATCCCTATTAATTCAAATTCGAATCAAGAAATTCAAGTACAGTCGACCCCTGCAATGGTTCAACAAACCTCACAGGACTTTGGAGATCTCAATTGGTGTTACCAGACGATTTTGAGTCGAGGAAACCAACTTTTTGGAACAGGGGCTTCCGCTGAAACAGTTTTTGAGGGAGCAGGAAATGCAATTGTTAAATGTTACAACGATGTATTAACTGAGCGAGCAAGATTGCTAGAAGAAGCAAAAGTTGCACAAGAGTGGGAGAAAAACAAAAACCAGTTTTTCGCTCAAATGCTGCCAATGTTTATTTCGAGAAATAATTCTCAATTTGAGATTGGGTTACCCCCCTCTCGTTTTAAATGAAAAACACTGAGCTTTTTATGATTAAACAAATCTACAAAATTGCAATCGGATCAGTAGCAATGATGGGTTTGATCTCTTGCGGTCAAATTTCGAATTCGAATGCGCGATTGAATAGCTACTCTACCCAAATGACTGGCCAAAATACCACTCAGACTAGTCGCTTTGGAGCAGCAAAAAATTCAAGTTTGTATTCCGGGACAACGGGGAGTCCAAGTAACATGGGAAACACTGCCACAAATGCGGGCACAGGGTACACTCAACAGTGTACCCCTGCCGCTACAGTAGACTTTTGGGGAAGAGAAATTCCTCCCACTCCACAACAATGTGCAGAATTGTATCGCTGTCACCCACGGTTTTCGGGCAACTTTCCAGGAGCATTGGCTGCTCTCACCCAGTGTCTGAACAAAGCAATCATTTCTCAGAACCCTCAGTTAGCAGCTGGCTATCAAGCCATGACTGGGTACCGACCACCGGTTCGCTAATTATCCTCTAATTTCGCTGGGTCTAGGAGTTCTCCACACTCTGTCTGCTGGGACTTCTGTGTAAGCTCCATCGCCTAGGTTTCCACCATCAAGTCTTCGGATTTTTTTCAACTGAAGGTATTCTCTTTCATCTCTTCCGGAGTAATCCCAGGGATAGTGAGGAACGTTGCCTGATGGATTTCTGATACAACAAAGAACATTGCCTCTGCCGTAGCAGACGGGATCACGTCCACCTCGATTGGGAGCAACAAAAAACTCGGCATCACCTTTTAAATCCTGAAAAGCTTGATGACCCGCTGGAACTTCACCACACATTAAATTAAAAGCTTCGAGAGGAGTGATTGGTAATCCGTAAGCCACTCTTCCACTCGGATATTGTCCCGCCATTGCTGGAGCGCCATGAAGTTCACTTTGTAAGTAATCCACAATTCCCGAAAAATATTCGGGGAGATAATCTGTGGGGATTACTTTCAACTTCTCTTCTGTGGGTTTTGCAGCAATACGTGCTTTATTTTTTATGAAGTTCAAGAGATCAACCCGAGACAAGCTGGGATTGTAAGCTTTGAGAACCGATAAAATACCGGCAAAAACAGCAGCTGCATTTGATGTTCCTGAAGAGCTAACACCATTAGAAAAGCTTGCTTCTGCTCGCTCCATCAGAAAATCAGGCTTTACTCTGCCATCTTCGGTTGGCCCAGTGGCAGAATAAGAATTGATATCCCCCACGGTGATAACAGTAGGATTATCAGCGGGTACCATAATCTCATAACCTGGGGTCGCATCTACGAATTGGACAGTATCCACTGGCTTTGCTTTTTCACCGCTACGAATGGGCTCTCTCTGAGGAAGAACTACTATTCTCATTCTATCCCCTTGAACAAACCCACCCGACTTGGTTCGAACTTCCAAAGTGTAATATTCCTCGCTTCTCGCGAAAGTATAATTAATTCTTTCTCTCGCAAGGAAGGTCTCCCCTTCTCCAAGCGCGTCCTTTTTAGTTACTTGCTTCAAATCAGCTTTGGCTACTAGCTTTCCTTGGGGGTCATACAAGTAAAGATCCAAATCCTTCTCTGTTCCTTCGTTCTCAGACTCCCAGCCTGAAGAATAGCTCAGAATTATTTGGGCAGGATTGTCATCAATGTGACTTTTCAATCTTAAACGAGTTCGGTTACCAAAATGAAGAAGTCCATCTTCGTCATAAGCAACATTAGAATTAAAAACTCGACCGCCGTAATTACCAGCAGCATTAACCCAAAGAATTCCAGCAGCAGTTGCTTCATTCACTATTTGATTGATGAAACCACCACCATCAAAGTTTCCACAGCACTCTCGATTTTGGCTATAAAGAATAATATCTACTCTGTTTTCGATTGCGTACCGTACTGCTCGTCGAAAGTTTGTAATCCCATTGGCATTCAAAAGAAAAAATTGAGGTCCTTCTGCTTTTCCCCCAGAAAGCCCCCAGGCAATTTCAGCCATTTGAGTACCATGCTCGGTTTGAGCCATTTTTTCTTGATAAGCAGGATTTCCCAAATTGTGTTTTTTCACAAATTCAGGGTCATAACTTTCAACTAAAACTGTAGAAGCGGGAAGCTGACCAGAACCAGCTTCATAGCCAGAAAACCCATTGTCGATAATGGCAATCTTGACTTCAGAAATTCTATTAAGGGGATATTGATTAATCCCGTAGAAGGCTCGCATTTTATCGCCATCGACTAGCTTTACTGATCCAAGAGCATTTAGTCCTAGAATCATAGCGCACATAAGAACGAGATTTTTCATTTTTCTTCCCCTTGTTACTGCAAAAAAAAAGGCACCTTCGGCCTAAGCCGAAAAGTGCCTTCTTTAAGTTTTAGACTGCAGAGACTAGCTTACCAGTACCAGCCGCCCCAGCAACCGCGCCAGCCCCAGCCGTAGCCAAAGCCGTAACCGTAACCGCCGAAGCCGAAGCCGTATCCGCCCCAACCCCAACCGTATCCGCCCCAACCATAACCCCACCATCGGCCCCACCAAGCTTGGGTGGAAGCTTCTTTGTCGAGTTCGCTAGAAGCAGTTGCTACGATGTCCAATTCACCAACTTTATTGGCATCGACTGCAATGCTAGAAGCATAGGCATCCATAGTAGCTTCATCCATTGTTCGAGCTTTCACTCGAGCATCTAGATTATCTACGCGATACACGTGAACCTTCTTACTAGCTTGGTCCACTTTCACTAAAACAGCTGCAGGAGCCTGAGCTGCTTCGTGAGCTTCGTTATCGATTTGATCCGCGTGAACATTGTTCACTACAGCCATTGCCAATACAGCAAGCGCTGCAAAACATTTACTGAGTTTCATATGAAACACCTCCATCAGCAGTAACGCATAGCAATAATCTCCGAAAAACTCAAGGAATTTGCGCTTCAAAAAAGGGGGGGACTAGTGCCCCTTTTGGGCAACTTTTTGGGGGGGCTCTAACCAGATAATATTATTAGTTTTTCGTGAAGACAAAATGGATTTAATTCTTATACAATTCAGAGTCTAAAAGAGGAGCATAAGTATGAAAGTAGTAATTACTGGAGCAACTGGGTTCATTGGAAAATATATTGTTGAGAGTTTATTAAAAGAAGGAATGACTCCCGTGATTCTTTCTCGGAGCGTTCAATCAGCAAAAAAAGTTTTTGGTTCGAGTATTGAAGCACACTCTTGGAACCCTGAAAAAGAGCAACCTCCTACAGAAGTGCTGAGCTCCGCTGATGCAGTCATTCACTTAGCAGGAGAAGGAATTGCAAATAAACGTTGGACGGAAAAACAGAAAAAAAAGATTTTAGACTCGAGAGTTCTAGGAACTCGAAACTTGGTAACAGCTCTCAATTCTTTAAAAGGAAAGAAGCCCTCAGTCCTCATTAGCGCTTCCGCTATCGGATATTATGGAAATCGTGGCAGTGACACGCTCACAGAATCCTCTCTTTTGGGAAATGGTTTTTTAGCTGATGTTTGTGAAGCCTGGGAAGCAGAAGCAAAGAAAGTAGATCCTTCTATTCGTTTGGTTAACCCTCGAATAGGAATTGTTTTGGGAACTGAAGGCGGAGCACTTTCGAAATTATTGCCTCTCTTTAAACTCGGTGGTGGAGGACCTGTCGGAAGTGGTAAACAGTACATGAGCTGGATTCATGTTAAAGATGTCGCTGGAATGATTTTGTTTGCTCTTAAAAACAAAGATATCAAAGGAGCAATGAACACAGTAGCGCCTTCCCCAGTAACTAACGCTGAGTTTTCAAAAGCTTTGGGTAAAGCAGTCCACCGACCAGCTTTCATGCCTGCTCCTGCTCTGGCTATTAAGCTAGCAATGGGTGAACTGTCAGTTCTCGTGCTTCACAGTCAAAAAGTCTTACCGGAAGTTGCTGAAAAAGCGGGGTATAAGTTCCAGTTTTCTGAAGTTCAGTCGGCTCTCAATGACTTAGCCCAAAAAAAGTCTGCTCCTAAGAAATTAATCGCTTCTGCAAGTCATTGATGAAACTGAAAGAAAAAGTACACAAATTTTACACTGAGGACCTAGCAGTAAGAGCTTCAGTGGTAGTGAGCACCGAGCTTTGCAAAGAAATTTGCTCGATTCATGATACCTATCCCTTGGCGACTCTCGCTTTAGGAAGATTGCTCACTGGCACCGTTCTTATGGCTAGCCAACTTTGGGAAAAGCAATCGCTTTCAGTCAGGCTTGAAGGAAATGGTCCCCTTGGACATCTCTATTCCGAGAGTTCCTTTGAAGGTGCATCACGAGCTTATGTGCAAAATCCCCATGTCGATCTGCCTCATCTCGCTGATGGAAAGCTCGATCTGAAATCTGCAGTGGGAGAAGGGGTTTTGATCGTGAACAGAAACATTCCGTTTCAGAGACAATCGCAAATGGGAGTTGTTCCGATTGTAAGCGGAGAAATTGGCCAAGACTTAGCCTTTTACCTGCATCAGTCTCATCAGATACCTTCAGTGGTTTCTCTGTCTGTTTCTCTTAATAAAGAAGGGCAAGTAACAGCAGCCGGAGGGGTGCTTTTAGAACTCATCCCTGGAGCTCCCGAGTCCACAGTGAGCCAGCTCGAAAAACGAGCAGCCCAAGCAGGTTCTCTTTCTCTTCGAATACAAGAGGGAGAATCGCCATTAGAAATTGTGAAGAATTACTTGCATGACTCCGCGATTGTACCTGTGGAGCACAATCACTTTATTGCTTATAGTTGTCGTTGTTCTATGGATAGAGTCGAGAAGACTTTATCCCTCATGGGCAGAGTGACTTTAGCTGAAATGGCACTGAAGGGCGAAGACGTTTCCGTTAAATGTGAATTCTGCGGTAAGCAGTATGTTGTTCCAGTTACGAGAATCAGGGAACTTCTTGATTGATCAATAAACGAATCAGTCTTTTTGTAGCGTAAAAAGCTCTCGAGGGAAATCGTTCGCCAGAAATGGGGCAAAGGCTCATTTGCTTTCCATCTCCCAAGGGTCTTAATTGCACTAATCCTTCTGAAGAACCCAAGTTGTTTAAATAGGACATTTCCCCCCTGCAAATAGTGTAGCGAACATCCTCCCAAAAAGACTGAATCTCTTTTGTTAGAGAGGAATCCAAAAGATCTACTGAAACAATTTGCTTAGTCATACAAATCAATGGCGAAGGAGAATAAAGGCCCACCAAAATAAGTCTCCCTAACTTTTGCCAAAAAATGGAACTTTCAAAATTTTCTTCAAGAATAGCCTCAGGATTAAGCTGAGTGATTTTTATGGTTTCCTTAGGAACGAGTTTACCGTCCTGAAGCCTAAGAGAAGTTGTTTTGAGTTCAAAATCGGCACCATCTCTTTCAGAACTACTATCCGTTTTTAAGCCAGCCACCTTTTCAATTGTCTGTCCCATCCAACCTTTATTCTTTTTCCCAGCAAAGGAGACGGGAATAGAATGCAGAGCGGCCAACTCGTAAAGATTTCTTCCGGGTAGGTTTTCTCGAAGTCTAACAAGGACTTCGTCTCGTAGAGGCTTGGGATTCATTGGTTCAAACATGACAGGCACTTTTAACATGACAAATTCATTTCTGCCAGGAGACGGCGTTCCAAAATGGGAAATAAAGAAAAAGTGATAAGTTTCCGTTAGTAAGACAACGAGGAAGAAACTCATGAAGAATGATTCACTTGACCAAAATCCCTTTCTTAAAAAGCTCATGAGAACTTTTGACCGTGGCGACACTCTCTTTGAGCAGGGAGAAATGGGGAACACTGTTTTTCTCATCCTCAAAGGGGAAGTAAATCTCATTGCAAAAAGAGACAATGAAACTTCTCTTATAGGGAAAGTTGGCTCGGGAGAATTTATTGGAGAGAAGGCTCTTTTGCAGGAAAAGCCCTTTCCTCGTTTTTGTTCCGCAACTGCTGGAGAAGAATTATTGGTTTTGGAATTAGGGGCCGCTCAGTTTTCTCAGCTAGAAAAAGATGCTCCTGCGATTTTTAACGTTCTCCTAAAAAAAGCTTTTAAAACTGCAGTTCAACGATTGGATGCTTCTAACCGACTCTGCAATATTTTGAAAATATTTGAGCCGAGAAAACGTTTTCTCAATTACGTCCATTTCATTTTTTCATCAAATGGAAGATCCAATCTAAAGGGTAGAACAGTACTGCTATCACCTTTTGATATTTCATTTCACATTGGCTGCACCCCAGAGGACGCACAAGATTGGCTTTCCACACTTTGCGACCTTCACGTCCTGGTCGCTGAAGACGATTCTCAATACACGGTCCAGGATGAAAACACTCTTTTGACAGTGGATACTGAATCCCTCGCATTCCCAGAGGCTGCTTAACAAAAAGGAGAACACAATGAAGAAACTTCTCTTAACAATTCTGATTGGAGCTACTACTTCATGGGCTTTCGATATTAAGCCTGCTCTGAATCTTAATCTTTCAGTTCCTCAGATTTCTCCTGAGACAAGCGGCTCGACAAACAAGGGGAAATTTGGGGTCTCCGGTGGTGTTCTATTTGAGTTTTCCATTGCCCCTCTCGTAAGTTTAGATACGGGAGCGCTTTTACAGCCTTATGTATTGGAAAACACATCGCTCGGGATAGTCACTGAGATGAAGTGGAAACATGTTCAGGTACCAGTGGGGCTCAGAATTCGGCCACTGCCTTTCTTCAGCTTGGCAGCGGGTGGCTATTACAGCTTAGCGGCGGGGTCTGAGGCAGATGTGAACATTGGCGGAGTTGCAACCAAAGCCAATCTCGGAAGTGAACAGAAATCTGACTACGGCGTTTATGGCAGTGCCAGTTTAGAATTTTCTCTGATCCCAACTCTTTCTTTGTTTGTTGATAGTCGCT
>Ga0214917_10005382_pt1 | contig 13683 bp, 12 predicted proteins | sample LL_1208_BB_MetaG_FD_177983 | JGI IMG/M metagenome (GOLD analysis project Ga0214917, IMG submission 177983) | Freshwater microbial communities from Lake Lanier, Atlanta, Georgia, United States - LL_1208_BB | ecosystem: Environmental > Aquatic > Freshwater > Lake | place: USA: Georgia | collected... | reverse complement strand
CAGAAGGGAGGAACGAGGGTTCACACAACTATTCATCTTTCTTACTAATTGGTTTGAGTGTGGGAAGGACTAGAAGAACCACATATGATGTCGATAGCATTAGAAGCACAGCTACGCATTCAAATCCAAACAAACTCCACCACTCAGTGGTATACTTTTGCATCCTGGACATGAACCAACCAACCACCAAGATTGCGATTGAAACACCCACTAACACAAGTTTCAGTAGATCTTCCGGTCCTCTAATACCCACTGCCTCGTCAATAATGTCTCCAATAGACTTGTCGGGGGATGTTTCGGCCATTGAAACCTAAGACAATTGAGGGGGAAAGTCGGACAGGAGAAAGAGTTGCACACTATGCATTAGCAAAAGACAGTATTTGGTCACGATGGGATTCCTGGGTATCTGAAGGGTTATAGTATTCGTTCCGCGTCATACATGTATCCAACTCTTCACCAGGCACGTGTAGGTCGGGATCAGGGAATAACAGACGAGCGACAGAAACTAAGAGGACTCCTGCGAGAGGTATTCCAATGAAACATGCGGACAGGAGAGCTATAATCTGAAGTGGAGTGTAAAGGGAGGACTGTGTAGGATTACCAGCGGGTCTTACTTTGGAGACCTGTGTGGTATTGGACGAGGTCGGGAAACCGGTCGGGTAAGCACATAATTCACCCTGATAGCGAGGGTGGCGGGATGTCGGATACTCGTACCTTTCCATTATATGTGACGGTTGCATCAACAACACATGGAACACGGTTAGATGTGTTTTCACACAGTTGGGGGTTGCTTGTCCATTTCACGAGGATGTAATCATCGACCACGATCGACACAACCGTTGCCCGATGTAATTCAGAGGTACCAGGATATATGGCGTACACAACTTGACCCGGATCACACGGCCCAGCGACGGTCATTTCCACAATTGAAATGCAGATGACTAGTCTCGTAATTTTCATTTCGACTTTCCTTCATTTTCGACGATGTCAGACCGTGTGAGAGCGTCGCATATATTATGCAAACATGTCGGTAGCAGAAATCCAGTGAGTCGAAGAACGGGCCGTCCCGTGACAATAGACAAAGAATCCGCCATTCGAGAAATTCAAGGTATCATAACTCAAGTGAAGAACGACCCAGGCAAGTTCGCTCTTATAGCACAGGAGAGAAGTGATTGTGGTTCATTCTCTCGTGGAGGGGATCTTGGATTCTTTGGTAGGGGTGAAATGCAAAAGCCATTCGAAGCTGCTTCCTTTGCGCTAAAGGTTGGGGACATTAGTGGAGTTGTGGACACCGATTCCGGAATCCATGTAATTATGAGGACTGGTTAGATGTATATGGATGAAGTTCTCCTAGTGTTTCTATTTGCCACATCCTTAGTCTTAATGTCTCCGAGTCCGGAACTGCGAGTAACAGTGCTGGAACTCCGCGATTTGAAACATAATGGTGGCCATTCAGTGGAGGTGAATTTTCATGGTCAGTTATCCCGCTCTCCATTTGTGGATGGTTACGGTGCATTCAAAGCCATCCATTTCTCCAACATTTTCCCACTGTCAAACTCTCAAGCCATCAGCAGAGATTTCTGGTCAACAAGTACCGTTTACATCACCATAACCCATCAGCGACTGATTACGTCTGACAAAGTTGTGGGAGAGTGTTCGATTCCGATTGCCAGTGCCCGTGAAGGTGACATGGTAGGCTGGTTCCCTCTCCGATACAAGGGTATGAATCGAGGTCACGTCAAGCTCGAAATTTATACCAAGAACGTTCCTCGGCCCGCTCTGTCTGCGACTAATTCTCCGCAACCCATTGTGTTGACATCTCCAGTATCTTCTCGACGACACAAGAGCCCAGACTCAGGGAAAGAGTTGCTCATCAGACACCCTGACCCAACCCCGACCAAAACATCGTCACATGCAACTCCCCAAGTTTCATCCGCTTGGCCATAGATATAGTGACCCGATTCGTTGGTTGCGTTTCCCAAATCTCTTTTCTCCCTAGGAACTCTCAATATGACCGGGGGATCGGAGGATTTCCAGATTGTCGATTCGGTTCATGACGGATACCGATCCGATGATCGACTGGATCGGCTCCGCGAAATATACTCGAACGAAACATGTAAATCTGCGATTGATCGAACAAGAAGAGCTGAATCGAATGCGAAAGCTCTTGAAGCCATTTTGGAAGCACAAGTGAATGTATCATCGGAATCCTTTGCAGCAGTTCCTCCCGAGGAACTGTATATGGAGCTGGAAGATACACGTGCCCGATTGGTTCACCGAATGAAAGAGTTGGAATCTCTACGTTCAGAGGTGTCCGAGTTGAGATCTCAACAAACCATTGACAATGACAACATTGAGTCCCTTCAACAATCACTGGAACGGTTGCATCGTGTGGCAGGAGAGTACAGGACGGATCGAGACAATTTATCGTCTCAGTTAATTGAGTTGTTTACTGTTGTTAAAAATTCTGGTAATGATATGACCAATATTTCCATTGATGAACTAAAAGTCAAGTTGGGAGATGGTCAATTGGTGATGGTGGACCCCTCCTCTGTTGGAGTCTCTGAGGAAACAAGTTCTATGATAGGGGAGCTTGAAGCAGCAATTGTGGCGCGTGACGCCGCAATCGCTGAAAAGCAATCGCAGATTGATCAACTTGAATTGTCGGCAGAAAATTTGCAATCCACCATCAATCATTTGACCAGTCAACTTGAGCAAGTCAGAATATCCAACGAATCATTGACCGCTGAACTTGTCCAAGAGCGAGAGCAGCTCGCGGAATACGAAACGAAGATTAATGAATGGTCAGATTGGGCAGCCAATGTGACGGGCGATCTTGAAGCACGGAACAAGGAGATTGAGTTGTTGGAGAAATTCAAAGAGCATGCCGCCGAGGAAATCGAGATTCTTGAGGAGAGAGTGAAGGAACTCAGTATGGCATCGCCACCTCCAATAGTGGATTCGTCTGAGATGGAGAGTTGGAAGTCGCAAATTAATGACCTAGAGGCTGAAAAAGGGGAACTGGAGAAGAAAATTTATGAATGGTCAGAATGGGCCCAATCCATGACGAGTGGTTTGGAGGAACGAGAGAAGGAGATCGAACAACTCAAATCTGGTTTAACAGACAATGCTGATATTCGCGAGCAACTGGAGAATACTAGATCTGAAAAAATGAAGATATCCGCGGAACTTGAATCCGTTCGAGAAACTATTTCTGAGCTGACTATTCAGGTAAATGCGAAAGATACGGAGATTATGACAATGAAGTCTGTTGAGGATGAACTGAGAAGAGCAGAAGCCAAGATTGCGAATCTCAATGATCAATTACTGATTAGCGAAAATCTAGTCAGTGGAGCTGCGGAACAACTCGAGACTGAGCGTATAGGGCTTGAAAATACATGCACTGAACTGCGAGCGAAGCTCGCAGTTAGAGACTCGACGATATCGGCTCTGAGCAAAGAGGTTGATGAATTGAAGAAACTGCCCCATCAAGATGATTCCCAGTTGAAACAGATTCAAGCATTAGAAGCGGAGCTTGTTTTTCTACGTGATCAGCAGATGATGATGGGGGATAAAGAACAAGAGATCCATCGCTTAAAAGGAGAGGTTGCGTTTCTCAACGAGGACACGGGGAGAATGACAGCAAGTATTTCGGATCTGAGGAATTCATATGAAGATGTGTCAAACGAGTTGGAAGCCACTCGAATCGAATTGCGCAACCACAAAGCACGAGTGATGGAACTGGAAAATCGTCCAGAAGAACCACAAATTGATGAGGCACAATTGATTGAAGAGCGACAGAAATTCGAGTCTACGATTCGACAATTGGAGAACGACAAGATGGGATTAGGAGAGAAACTCTTCCAGTTGCAATCCCTTCTTGACGAGAGCAATGCTAGACAATCGGATCTCGTCGCTCAAGTGTCCGAGTTGACGAAAAAAGTCGACGAATGGACAATTTGGTCGGACGAAAACCAGCGTGAAATATCGGCGCGAGACGCCGATATTGCGAAATTAGAGAGTCAATTGGAGGAGTCAGGGACAATTGCGGAGCGATTACGTGAACAGATTCGAATGTTAGAAGACGGACTAGCTGCAAGTGGAGCCGAGTCGGGGTCCCCCGACTTGGCTCGACTGGAGGCAGAACGGGCAGATATGGAACAGAAACTGATTGCGTGGAATAAATGGGCAGATGAAGTGACAGGTCAGTTAGCTGATCGTGATGCCACGATTGCCGATCTTATGAGTGGAAGGGATCATTTGGACGAATCGTTGCGTCAAGCAGAGGAATTGCGTCGTCGAGTTGCTGAACTGGAATCAACGGCTGTGGAAAGGGAGAAAAATCTAGCAGATGATTCACCTATAGGAAAACGCTTGGATAACGATGACCTGGCGAACGCTCAAGCGGAAATTCAAGAGCTGCGTGACCAGTTACAGAAAGCACAAGCTCCTCGTGCAAGTTCACCCGGAGTTGTTTCGTCTGAAGAAGCGGAAGTATTGCTGGATGCGTATCGCGCCGAGATCGATCGATTATCAAAAGAAAACTCAAAGCTGAGGACGGAGGCGAAGAAATTATTATCCACGAGCCCGAGCCATTCAGATACCAAACCAGCAGCACAAGCGGCCACATCCTCCAACTCCTGGTGGAACATTCTCCCCGATATAGAAGAGACAGAAGATGCGAAACAGTAGGCAAACGATTTTTTTCAAAACATGTTATGTTCACCCCAAACACGTCTAGTTATGTCTGAAAAAGAATCGTCAAAAGTGTGGGGAATATGGCTGGCAGCAACTTTGTCTGCACTTGTCCATGTTGCCCTCATTGTGTATGGCGAATGGCAAGATCGACATATGCGTGTATCGTATACGGACATTGATTACTGGGTGTACTCGGACGCGGCTCGGCATGTGTATAATGGCCGTTCAGCGTTTGATCGCCACACTTACCGGTACACTCCCCTCCTTGCCTGGTTGCTGGTGCCAAACGAGATTGTGGGAATGTGGTGGGGCAAAGCAGTCTTTAGTGCAGCAGGAGTTGTTTCGGGAATCCTCATTTACAAACTAACGAATCGTAGTGTTGTGTATGCATCCCTTTGGCTTTTCTCGCCACTAACAATTAATATCTCGACTCGGGGGAGTAGCGACAGTTTGATCATCTTATTGATTCTCCTGGTGTGCTACGAACTGCAGCGAGGTCGACAAGTGTCGGCGGCGATCTGGTACGGATTGTCTGTGCATTTACGGATTTTTCCAATTTTTTTCGTTGTTCCAATAATTTTGTTCTTGGGAATTCGGAAGTGGAAAAATATTGTCCAATTCGGAATCATTAGTGGTTCTGTTTGTTTGGGTCTCATTGGACTCTTCTACATCCACGACGGATACAAATTCGTATATGAAGCGTACCTATATCATTTCGTGCGTAAGGATCATCGGCACAATTTCTCGCTCTTCTATTATGCCATATATTTGGCGAGTACTGCGGCAGAAACAGTGACAGGAGCGACGTTGTCTAAGATTTTAACTTTCGCGGGATTCATCCCTCAGTTGGGCTCGCTGATTTTCGTAGGTATCAAATTCGGGCAAAAGAATCTACCTTTTGCTATTTTCCTACAAACCGTCATTTTCGTAGCATTCAACAAGGTCATCACCGCACAGTACTTTTTGTGGTACTTTGGGTTGTTACCTGTGGCCTTGTCTGCGATTGTTGGAGACGGGCGAGAAGACGCCCCACGAGTGATTGCCCAAGTTGTGCTAGCAGTTGTGTTTTGGGGAATCGCGGAAGTGTTTTGGCTCCGTGCTTCGTATCGGCTGGAAGTTGAGAGTGAACATAATTTCAAAGAACTTCTCACTGCTAGCGTCACATTGTTTGCTGCTCATATTGTGCTGCTAGTCGTGTTTATTCGGGGGTTCGTAAACCGTCGAACAACGACAAAGAAACAAGAAACACTCGGAGCCGAAAAAGGAAAGAAGAAAAAATTGAGATCGCCGTCACCAGAACCGACCGCTCAAACTGTGAGAAGATCAGCACGACTAAAGAATAGTAGCGAGTAGTAGTAACGTATTGGGAGAGAATAAAAGTCGAGTGAAACGATCTACTTACGAACTAACTTGGCTAGAAAGAATCCACGGCATTTGTGAGTGTCCGGGGATGTGCGAATGAATGAATCCTCGCTTGGTGTCCACCACTCACTCGGGAGAGGTTGTGGATGAATCTCAAATTGCGACGAAACTGTTGAGTTGACCACTTCCTCATTCTCAACGGAAAAGATTGAGCAAGTTGAATAACAAACTGTTTCGACTTTGTCGAAAGCGTTTTGTGCATGCTTCAACATCATAGACTGAAAGGAAGCCAGAGATTGAAGTTGTTTCTTCCCATTGGTTTTCGGACCATCCATTCCACTGCCTGAACATGACGGATCAAGATTGATGTGTGTGACTGGGATTGAAGTTGTGAGACGGGCGTCATCAGCAAACAATTTCAGGAAATCTTCCTTGATAATTTTAACTGTTACACCTTTCTTGATATCCCCGAGTGCAGCGATACGTTCCTCGAGGATCTTGACACGTTTTTCGTCCATCTCGATAGCTGTAAGAAAATCACCAGGACGCAATTTCTCAAGAATATGAATCGTCTTGCCTCCCGGAGCAGCACAAACGTCCATCACATGTATCGGTGAAGATGGTACAGGTGGGCGATCATTGAGAAGTGCGAATGCACTGACACAGGTAGATTTGTCTTGTAAAATAAGATCTCCTCTCTTGACTGATTCGAGGGCAACGAGAGTCTTGGTAAAACTTGGATCTATTACCAATAAATTGGGGATGTTCTCATCCTTCTTCGGATCGGAAATACCGTTCTTGACAAGATGTGATATCGCTGCGTCGATAGACTTCCAACGGGTGGGATTCACTCGGACGTACCTAGGCAGCTTCGCTGACTCGGATTTCGTAGAGTGCTTCGGAATCTTTCCTTCAAATTTACTCCGCAATTCATCGACGTGTTCCATCAGGAACTTCTTCACTTGGCCACCACCGTTGATAACACCGGAGCCGTAAATCAACTCGGTGAGCATTACCACCAGGAGTCCTCTTCGCATCTTCGTTTCCGTCTTAAAAGCTCCGATAGCGGTGAGAGCCTGATTGAGGAGTTTCTGGTTTGCAAAAGCTTTCGATACCAAAGCCAGTAGAGAGGGCTTCTGCTTCGGGGCACACTTCGAAGCGTATACGGCACTCTTCAAACCCGATTTTTCTCGAAATAGTTTCTCTAGTACTGACGCCGCCTCCAAGTACAATCTTGACATCGAGAATTTTTTGTGTTTTGTTGAGTTGTACGATATTTTGCAAAACCTTGTATTCATTTAATTGTATTATATAATTGAATCAACCCTCGATATGCATGTTTCTCTCCCTATTCGCCCACTGATAGACCTCATGAGGAATTATGGATTTCTTTATCTTCTCTGGATCTGTCTCCCTGAAGAGTCCCGCGTAACTCTGTCCGACGGATATCCGGCATCTGCAGAACATTGGCGGAGGTGATGATGTGGCGGATGGCGAATCGATCATCTCGATAAGGCCCATCCTGACCAATCCCTGGAACGAGTGCCAATAGGCTCGATTGGAGTGTGTGCAAGTGCTGGTCATATGGCTTGACTTTTGAAATGATCCTATTTCCTTGAGAATGTGGGCGAAACATTTCGGCCTTTTACCATCTTGATGGAGTTTCATGAGCCCAACAAGAACGATGTGGTCTCGGAGCGTGAGGGCAGGCACAACAGACTCCAATACAGCTGAATCACCGTACATGGTACGTGCCATACTGTGCATACTTTGAATGAGAGCGTCCTCTACTTGTTCTTCGCCATCGCACTGCGATAGACTCATAAGTGCCGCGGTTGCAAATTCACGGACGGAAAAGCCGAGGTCTTTATATAACGACCAGTTGTGTATAAGATCTTTGGATCTGAGGGTTTCTCGCAGCCTCTCATGAATCGAGACTGTCGTCTTTTGCGTGCCAACCTTTTTACCCTTGCGTTTCGGAACGGCTTCGTTGATCTCGGAGGTCGCTTGCTCTAGAAGAATCGAGTCCATAACATTGACAAGATCTTGAAATGTGTCCGGTGGCGAAAGCACTATCTTGCGCAATTGGAATCGTGACTTGATGCGCTTCTCCAATAACTCAGTCGCATCAGGACGGGTGGTCACTCCTATGACGACAAATTGGGTATCCTTCAAATGCATCAAATCAAACAGGTTGTACAACAAACTCTGCTTAGCCTTCGAGTGACAGAAAGCGTCGAAATCTTCCAAAGTTATTATCACCATATGATCAGACCGGTTACATTCCTGCAGGAGTGCAGCAAGTCTGTTGCACCATTCCGCCAGAGTTCCTTGCTGAAAGGTCGCCCGAGATATGGTGTCAAGCGTAGAGCCTCCAACAAGATACCTCTGGAACTGCGAGAATATTTGGCGCATTGATGATCGATCGTCTGTGCAGATACTTCCGTGAATGGTTATTGGAATAATCTGTTGCCCCTGTTGTCGGAGAATTTCAATCGCTGTCTTGATCACATAAGATTTTCCAACACCACTTTCGCCAATCAGTAAAGCGGAGATGCATTCACCTCCGCGACCATTTGCTTGGGCACTGATTGACTGGCGTAAAAGTTGTAGTAATTCATCTCGAGCGACTTCTGTAGATCCAACTGCGTTACTATTAAGCCAGGGTTGTGAGAGTAGTTTACCCCAACGAATTTGCATGGACATGAACGACGTCATCGGAAAATTTTTTCTTTTGGTACATTCTGGAACATGTCAAAGAAAATTGATACTGTTAAATTGTACTACGGTCCACTCTCCGAGTACAAGCTGATGAACTTCCTGCTTGAGCTTACAAGTGACGGGGTTCTTGTCGCGACGATGAATAATCCATCGAAGCTGAACTCGTTTGATGGTGTTTGCGTGGCTGAATATTTCTTCATAACAGAGTTTGCTGAACGCGAAGCGGATGTCAAAGTTGTTGTATGGACAGGTGCAGGAAGGGCATTTAGTGCAGGGGCCAATTTTGCTAGCTTGAATGTTCCTGAAACTCATCCCATATTCGAGTCCATCCAAGCGTATGGAAAGGCCGGAAAAGGACTCAGACGGTATCCAGACGTTGCCATGAAATCTTGGTTATACCGTATGTTGGAATTCACAAAGATCTCGATATGTGCCGTGAATGGCATCGCTATTGGTGGGGGTGCAAATTTCGCACTTCTCATGCACGATTTTGTCCTTGTAGCTGACAAGGTTGGTCGATTTCGATATCCGTTTGCTGAGCTTGGGATTCCGCCAGAAATGGGATCTTCGTTTTTGTTTCCCCGTTCATTTGCGAAGCGCTTCGTTATGACGGGTGATTGGTTCGATGGAACAGATGCCGAAAAATACGGTCTAGTATACAAGGTTGTTCCAGTTGAAAATCTAGTGAAGGAATCCCTTCTTCTTGCCACTCGACTAGCTAAGGATGAATCGCTTCAGGGAATGATGATGGGTAAACGTATCATGAATGACCGAGTGCTTGATCAATTGAATCACTATAGAGTTTGTGATATAGAGAACGAGACAATCGACAAGGCTCTGAGATCCGAGTATACGATCAAATCGATTCAGCGATTTGTGGCAAAGCATGGTAAATCACCAAACGCGGCTTCTAGTAAGTTATAGATCACTGACTGATTGGGTGCGATACTTCCTCTTTGCTTATGTTCTTCTAGCTCATATGATATCAGCTTCCCATTTGCTTCATGTATGTATTGATGCGGGGCGGTTGGCTGCAGAACGGATTCGAACGATCCACAGCTCGGGAGACCTGCAATGTATTGAGAAAGGTGATGGTCAGGATACGATAACAGGGCGTCCAATGAGGGACCTCCAAACGGAAGCGGATCGGAAATCTGAGCAAGTCATTTTTTGCCGAATCCTCCGAGAGTTCCCAGCTATACGGATCATAGGAGAAGAGCAGTCTTCAGGGACACCTCCTGATTGCGAGGACACTTCAATAACTGGCCCATCGTCGGACGTTTCATTTCAAGTACCAGAGAATTTAGGTGAATTAGATCTTACAGATATTTCAATCTTTGTTGATCCACTTGATGGGACAAGTGAGTTTGTAAAAGGCAGACTACACTGTGTTTCAGTAATAATCGGAATCGCATACAAATCAGAAGCATTCGCTGGTGTCATATATCGCCCATTCGTATCACAAGAATACCCGCATACCTACATGTACGGTATAGCGGGAGTGGGTGCGTTCTTAGATGGCGTGAAAATGGTACCGAGTTCCCACCGTAATAATCCAATAAAACTCACAACAACACTGAGTAAATCGAACAGAATCATTGAAAGAGTGTATGAACTTCTCCAACCTTGCGAGGAAGCCAAAGATGGCGGGGCTGGCTGGAAATGTTGGCTAGTGGCAACGGGAACCGTTGACTGCTACCAATATCCACGTCCAGGAACAAAACGATGGGATGTTCTAGCCGGGGACGCAATCATACGAGCTTTGGGTGGTGCATGCACCGATGCGTGCGGACGAAATATCGACTATTCAGTATCGCACGACTATACCAACACGTGGGGTATTTTGCTCAGCATGAACAAACAGTGGCATTACGCAAAACTTGTTCCGGCATGTCACCGAGCTCTTCATGAAGCCCTCAGCGACCCCAATTTCAAACAGTGGCCGCAAGGACTCGTAATTCCACCCATTGAAACATCTAGTTTATAGGAGACAGACATATCGGGATCAGAGGAATCTTACTGTATTTGAACGCAAAACTAAAGTTTCCATTAATTACTTATTGATGAATCGTCTACGCTCAAAAGGATTCTGTAACGGCTCGGATGCGCCGTGACGGCTTATGGACGTTGCATACTTCCACTCATCCTCCAACGCTTTATACACTCGCTCCTTGTCGACGTTACTCAGATCAAGCGGCATCCGCTTCATATTATTTAGATCAAGAATATCATTTGGAGGCCGTTTCGACACCAGATGATTGTCCCTATGTTCGTTCAGCTTACGTTGCAACTGAGCATTCTCTTTCTCTAATTGTTCAAGTTGTATTCGTAAATCGTCAATCACCGCTCTACTTCGTATTTCTAATTCCTCATCAGTAAGATTCCTCAATGCATAGTTTTCTCTTCGGAGAATCGAAAGCTCTGTCATTAATCCTTGTGGTCCAGCCCCGGGCCTCCCTGACTCCATACTACCCGCTTCCATATCCTTCTCAAAACGCTTTTCGGAAGATCCATGAGCTTTTTCCAGTTCGCGGACACGAACTCTTAGCGAGATAATTTCATCCCTCATCGACTGCTTGCGTAGATTCCATCGCTCCTCGGCAGTCATCGACAGAACCCCAGGGACCAAGTCGTCCTCCGAATCGTCATTCTCCTTCACAATCTTTGTCATCCGCGACGCGTTTGCAAGAATTCGGGACACCCGCGCGGTTAGACCTGTGTTGAGAGCACGAACATTCGGTCTCTTCAAATACTTGGAAAACGAATGGTACCTATCATCTTGTCTTTGCGCCACACTTGGCTTCAAATCTACAGAGTCAATGTTGAATGTCTCTTCAAGTCGTTTCTGTACCACAACAGTTTCAGCGGCTTCAGAACCTGTCGGTGAGTTGTGCTCCGGATCCCTCTCCGTCCGGGTGGGTTCTGGCAACGCAACCGCAGGAACACTGTCCCCTTCTTTCTTTCTCGCGAATCTTCGATTACTCATCGGTACCCTACTCAGACTATCGCTGCAAACTCAACCTTTACCCACTTATTCCGTCTAAGATGAAACAACTGGGTCACTAATATCGTCTATGGAGAAATTTGCATGCGTTTGCAGTGGAATACGATTCGCACATACTGGGCAGCCACCAATACATCGAGCGTGACAAGTTCGATGGAACCATGTGTCACAGCCATCACAAAAAGTCCATTCGATGTCTGTGCAACTCACCTTGTTTGTGCAAACCACACAGGTTTTGGTAAACATTCTGTCACACTTTAGGCACTCATGTGAGTCCAAAATAGTCAAGCAAGCTACAAGGGTGCGGCCAATTATGGACGAACCACCGAGTATATCAACGAGATCTGCGAGACAGTAGTCGAGACATGAAAATGCTTGTTCAGTCGCCAACATCTCTTCCCGGAAATGAGCCGGCAAAGAAACAATATGTTGGAGGAGAGATTCCCTTAGTTGATGACAAGCTTCGATTTTGGGACGATATGTTTGACAGCGGACTCGGATTGATTGGACCGAACGGATCAGAGGAAGAGATGAAAGCTGCGAGTATGAAATACATAAGGAATAGAAATTAGAATGAATCATCTCAGCTGATTTCCGAGAAACGTTTCCTCGAGAACTCTGGTAGCCTTGAACGAGTTTCCACGGAACAACCACCTCGCGAGGATGAAAACAACCTCCACATATCATTTCACCTGAATACTCACAGTATCCTGGGGGTTGTAAAACTGCACGGGTGCTGATTAGAGGAGAATCACATATAAAGCAGTTACGCGACGGAGCTGAGTATGTCGGTGGCAAAGTGGAAAGATTGTACTCACTGATGTCTCGGCTTGATTGATCAGGTGACACCTCGCGGCTGACAGGTGGATCACACGTACTTACTGATTCATCACAACCAGATGTATTTTTGGACGGTTTCCATAGAGTAGATCCATATTTCGCTTCCGCCCAAGCCGTCAAGACAGAGGATCGACACGGCGCCTTCAAATCTTCCAATTTAGAGGAAACAACCAGTCGCACTCTTAACAATGACGATACCGTCGATTCCGTAGAAATATACACGACGTTGTTCTGCGCCGATTCATTCGAATGGCATCGTCTAATCCTCACTTGTCGGGGATATTCAACGGAATCCGAATCTACCAATAAAGGGAAATATACCTCGTGAGCTTCTGAAGTAAGCGTGGAACCTTTGAACAGGTTCAACCAGTGCTCTAGCGCCTCCGATGACCCGAATTGAGTTTTCAATTGCGCCATCGGATGGCAAAAAATATTTTTCGATTTGGCGTGGCATACTGTACAACTTCATTATTCAAATATATGATTTGCAATATTCGAATTTGTTATTACTTAATTATCCTCACTAGATGCTCTCCTTGGACCTTATGATGGGAAATCTAGGACGACGTTACGACAGTCCCCTGTACTACTCTACCAGCAGGAACGACTGTGGCCGCTGCCGAGGGTTGTGACACGGCAACCACAACAGGCTCTGACATGATAACCTCTGTTGTGGCGATCATTGGTAGGGATGGGCTCCTCTGTATGCTTTTTTGTAAGCACCAAGCGAAGAGCAGGAATGCGATCCCACTAACGCCTGCAATTATGCATCCTACGAGTGCAGCCACCCACGAAGAACCAGGTTGAACACAAACCGGTGCTGCTGTTTCAGATGACTGCCAGCAAGAAAGTGTACTTGGAGGGAGCGCCCAAGAGTTGCAATACACGCTTCCATAATAGTAAGTGCTGCTCAAGCATAAAGTCTCGATCGTACACACACCGGAGGTACCATTCGATGGTCCACCTGATGATATAACAAAGTTGTAGTCAGCGAAGACGACAACGTCTCCCATATCCCTACCTGCGACGGCGTTGAATGCGTCCCCGACAATCGTGCA
>Ga0214917_10005378_pt1 | contig 13694 bp, 12 predicted proteins | sample LL_1208_BB_MetaG_FD_177983 | JGI IMG/M metagenome (GOLD analysis project Ga0214917, IMG submission 177983) | Freshwater microbial communities from Lake Lanier, Atlanta, Georgia, United States - LL_1208_BB | ecosystem: Environmental > Aquatic > Freshwater > Lake | place: USA: Georgia | collected... | reverse complement strand
CCGTTGTCACGGATCGTGACAGTGCCCTGCGCGGCGTCGTGGTCGATCCAGATCCGTAATTCGGGCTCGTCGCCGTAGAGTGTCGCATCCGAGAGCGCGAGAAAGCGCAGCTTGTCGTTCGCGTCCGACGCGTTCGAGATGAGCTCCCGCAGGAAGATCTCGCGGTGGCTGTAGAGCGAGTGAATCATGAGCTTCAACAGCTCACGAACCTCGGCCTGGAAACCGTGTTTTTGGGTGGTCATGATTTGACGATGCGATAGCAAGGAATGTATTTGGCGCCGGGCAGCTTCATGCGTTGCTGAGCGACGAATCCGGCGAGTAATTCGTCGAGCATGGCCATCACGGCGGCGTCACCGACGAGCTCGAAAGGCCCGTGACGCTCGATCGCCGTCACACCCTGTTCTTTGACGTTACCGGCGACGATGCCGGAGAAGGCGCGACGCAAGTCGGCGGCAAAATCATGCAGCGGTTGCTCGCGATGCAGCCGCAGGGTACGCATCGAGGCATGGGTCACTTCGAACGGGTGTTGGAATTCTTCGCCGACGTGCAGCAGCCAATTGAAGCTATAGGAGTCGGATTGCTGCCGACGGAATTCACGCACCTCGTCGAGGCCGCGATCCATGATGCGCGCGACCTCCGCCGGATCGTCGATCACGACCCGCAAGCGGTCGGCCGCAACCTGCCCCAAAGTGCCGATCAAAAAACGGCGAATCTGTTCGAAATACGCTGCGCTTTGGCGCGGCCCGGTCAGCACCACCGGGAACGGCTGCGCGGCGTTGGCCGGATCAAGCAGAATACCGAGCAAATAAAAGATTTCTTCGGCGGTGCCGACCCCGCCCGGAAACACGACGATGCCGTGACCGAGTCGCACGAACGCTTCGAGACGTTTTTCGATGTCCGGCATGATCACGAGGTGGTTCACGATCGGATTCGGCGGCTCGGCGGCGATGATGCCGGGCTCGGTGAGGCCGATGTAGCGGCCGGTGCCGATGCGCTGTTTGGCGTGGCCGATGGTCGCGCCCTTCATCGGCCCCTTCATGGCACCGGGTCCGCACCCCGTGCAAACGTCCAGACCGCGCAAGCCGAGTTCGTAGCCGACTTTTTTGGTGTATTCGTATTCTTCGCGATTGATGGAGTGGCCGCCCCAACACACCACGAGATTCGGTCGCAGTCGGTGATCGAGCACGCGCGCGTTGCGCAGAATGTGGAACACTGCGTTGGTGATCGCCTGCGGCCGCGCGAGATCGAAGCGTCCGCGATCGACGATTTCGTTGGCGATGAAGACGACGTCGCGCAGCACCGCGAACAATAATTCTTTGATGCCGCGGATCATCTCGCCGTCGACGAATGCTGCCGCCGGCGCATTGCGGATCTCGAGCTTGACGCCGAAAGCATGACGCACGAGTCGGATGTCGAAGTCGCGATATTTGTCGAAGATCTCGCGAGCGTCGTCCGTGTCGCTGCCGGCGTTGAGAACCGCGAGCGCACAGCGCCGGAAGAGCGGGTAGAGACCGCCCTGCCCACTCGACAGCAATTGCTCGATCTCTTGCTGCGAGAGACTTTCGAGCGCGCCGCGCGGTGCGACCCGTGCGTCGACGAATTCCGGAATGACGATACTCGTTTCCAAGGCGGACACCTCTATTCGTTCCCGCAGAGTCGGGGCTTACGGCCGAATTTCAATGGGGGTGTTTTCGGGCACCAGCATCCAGACTTCCATCATGTCGGCATTGCTGAGCGCGATACAGCCGTCGGTCCAGTCGGTCTTGGCGTAATACTCCGGCGATTGGCGCGGCTGATTCGGCAAACCGTGGATCATGATCGCACCGCCGGGCTTGGCGCCTAAGCGTCGCGCCCGCTCCGAATCGCGCACGTCGGGGTAGGACACCAGCAAGGACAAAAAGAAATCGCTGCGCGGATTGCGCGCGACGATGCGGTAGCGCCCCTCGGGCGTGCGCTGATCGCCCTCGACTTGCTTCGGACCCACCGGCTCGACGCCGAGCGCGACACGATAGCGACGCAGCACGCGATCGTTCTCGAAAAGCGTCAGCCGTCGATCGGATTTTTCCACCAGGATGCGCGTCGCCATCGGCAGCGCGCTGTAAGCGTCGGCCTGCGCCACGGCCGTCCAAGATGACAGCACCACGAGCCACAACGACCATCTGCGCAGCGTACCGACCATGTGCGCGATTATAGGACCTGCGCGCGCAGCTGATCTCTCAAAAGTACCGAATCAGCTTGCCGGCACGCGCAACGTATGGCCGTGACGCAACTTGGTCTTCGGATCGAGATCGTTGAGTCGCGCGAGCTCCAAGACGCTCAAACCAAAGCGCCGTGCGAGCGACGACAACGTGTCGCCACGGCGCACGCGATAGTCCTTGGTCGCGGCGACCGCATCCGCCACCGCGGCAGTCGGCGTGGCAGCAGCGCTCGGTGCCGCAGCGCTCGGCGCCGCAGCGCTCGCGCTGGCCAGCGCAGCTTTCGCCAGCGCTTTGGCTTCGCTCGCCGCAACGCTCGCGGCGTAACGCGCCGCAACCCGCGGCTCCTCCTCGACCACCTCGGTGCCTAGAGTTTTGGCGAATTCGTTCGCTGCAGCCATCGCCTCCGCCGGCACGCGCAATCGATAGCCGCGCGGCACTTTGCGCGCACCCGACCACACCGCCGGACGCAACGCCGGATTCAACTCTCGCACCAGCACGCGCGACAGTCCGATCCGCCGTTCGATTTGGTCGATCGCGACCGGCGTCGGCAACTGAATTTCATAGAACCGCAGAGGTGCCGCGCGTTCGATCTTGCCGAAATAGCGCTCGGGATTTTGATCGATGGTGAGCGCGGCGAGAAACGACGGATAGAAGTTGCGCGATGCGAAGCCGAACGCGCGTCCGTCGTAACGCCGAGCGATCACCGCGAAATCGTCGGTGCCCATGGTGTCGCGCGCGCGCCGCATGCCGGCGGTGCCGTGGTTGTAGGCGGTGATCGCGAGCGGCCAAGTGCCGAGCGCGCGGTAATTGTTGGCCAACAATTGCGCCGCGGCTTCGGTGGAGCGGAACGGGTCGAGTCGCTCGTCGACCGTATCGTCGACGCGCATGTAGAGGCGGCCGGTCGAGCGCATGAACTGCCAAAGCCCCGACGCACCGACCTTCGAATACGCAGTCGGCGTGAACGAAGACTCGACGTGTGGCAACGCGGCGAGTTCGGGCGGCAAGCCGAGTTCCGCGAACGTGCGTGCGATATGCGATTCCCAACGCCCGGAACGCTCCAAACCCTCGCGAAAACGATCGGCTTGACCGAGTTGAAAGCGCACCAAGTCGGCCGCCTCGAGCAAGCGCTGCCGCGAGGCGTCGGGGCCCCATAAGGTCAACATGCGCTGCGCTTCGGACGATGCCGGAGCGGCACCACTGCCGACCGCTGCAGCAGCCTCGCGCAATGCGACGACGATACGGTCGCGGGCGTTCGAGATCACGGCGCGCCGCGACGTCGCGGCCGCCGCATCCGGCAAATCGATCGTGGTGTAGATGACGCCTAGATTGCGCTCGTCGTGCAGCACGCCTTGGCGTGTCGTGACGACGGTGTAGATGTGGATCCAAAAGTCGACGTCGCGTTGCAACTCCGGCGGCCGAACGATCGCCGAGGTCGCGGGCTGGAGCGGCGGCGGCGGTTGCTGCTGGGCCTGCTGCGGTTGTGCGGCGGTCGTCGACGCTGCGATCGCGCCACCCAACAAAACCAAAAATGTCGTGACGACCCGCGAGCGGGTCAGCCGCATTTTGAATCGCCGCAATTGAGGCAAGTCATGCAGCCGTCCATCATCACGACCGCCGCGGTGCTGCACTTGCTGCACAACTGCGCGCCCTCCGGGAAGTGCGACTTCGCGAACGCATCGGCCTGTTTGTTACGGGCTTCGAATTCCGCGCGCTTCTCGTCGACGAGTTTCTTTTGATGCTCGTCGAGTTCGGGGCGCGCCATCAAGCCGATGGTCTGCAGATGCTTTTCGATCACGTGGCCGAGCTCGGCGATGATCGACGGCATGAATTTTCCGCCGGGCTGCCAGTAGCCGCCGCGCGGATCGAACACCGCCTTCAGCTCCTCGACCAAGAACGTGACGTCACCACCTTTGCGGAACACCGCAGAGATGATGCGCGTCAGCGCGACGATCCATTGATAGTGATCGAGATTCTTCGAGTTGATGAACACCTCAAACGGCCGGCGCTGTTCGTGCTCGGTGCCCTCGTTGAGGATGATGTCGTTGATGGTGACATACATCGCATGATCGGATACCGGGGTTTTGATTTTGTACGTCGAACCGATCAGCACCTCGGGGCGCTGCACCTCTTCGGTGAGCCGCACGACTTTACCGCCATAACTCGTCGGCAAATCGGCCACGTTGACGGGCGCGGCCGCCTGCGCCGCCTCGGCGCTCGGCTTTTGCACGCGGTACTTCGAAATCTTCTTGTCGATCTTGATGGCGGCCATGACGAAACGAACCTCAAAACTTACCGTAGTAGCCTTCCTTCAAGGCATCGAAGAGATTGGCGGCGGAGTGCATCTCGCCGTCGTACTCGATTTCCTCGTCGCCCTTGACCGACACCTCGGTGCCGTCCTCGAGTGTGAACACGTAGGTGGTGTTCTTGAGGTCTTCTTCCTTGACGAGCACGCCCTGGAAGGCTTCGGGATTGAAGCGGAAGGTGGTGCAGCCCTTCAGACCCTTCTCGTGCGCGTAGAGGTAGATATCTTTGAACGCGTCGTAGTTGAAGTCGGTGGGCACGTTGGCGGTCTTAGAAATCGACGAGTCGATCCACTTTTGCGAGGCCGCCTGGATGTCGACGTGCTCGGTCGGCGTGATGTCGTCGGCGGTGGTGAAGTAGTCGGGCAACTGCTCGGCCGGATTGCTCGAGTTCGGAATCGCGCGCCGATTCACGAGTTCGCGATAGGCGAGCAATTCGAAGGAGAACACGTCGACCTTTTCTTTGGACTTCTTGCCTTCGCGGATCACGTTACGGAAGTAGTGATGTGCGAACGAGGGCTCGATGCCGTTGCTGGCATTATTGGCGAGCGACAGCGAGATCGTGCCCGTCGGTGCGATCGAGGTGTGGTGCGTGAACCGCCCACCGACCAACGCGAGTTGATCGACGAGTGCCGGGGCGACTGCCGCGACGCGTTGCATGTAGCGACTGTAGCGTGCGTGCAGTACGCGACCCGGAATTTTACTGCCAACCTTCCAACCGTCGCGCGCCATCTCCGGACGCTTGCGCAGCATCTCGGCAGTGACCACGAACTCTTCGTTCATGATCGGCGCCGGGCCCTTCTCGCGTGCGAGATCGAGCGCGGCTTCCCAGCCGGCGACCGCCATTTCACGCGATACGTCTTCGGTGAATTGGATCGACTCGGGCGAACCGTATTTCATGCCGAGCAGCGTCATCGAACTGCCGAGACCCAAAAAGCCCATGCCGTGACGACGCTTGCGCAAAATCTCGTTGCGCTGCCCCTCGAGCGGCAGGCCGTTGATCTCGACCACGTTGTCGAGCATGCGCGTGAATACTTTGACGACCTCGCGATACTCTTCCCAATCAAACTGCGCATCGGCGGTGAACGGCTTGCGCACGAACCGCGTCAAGTTCACCGAGCCGAGCAGGCAAGAACCGTACGGCGGCAGCGGCTGCTCGCCGCAAGGATTGGTGGCGCGGATGTTCTCGCACCACCAGTTGTTGTTCATTTCATTGACGCGGTCGATGAGGATGAAACCGGGCTCGGCGAAATCGTAGGTGGACGACATGATGACGTCCCACATACGGCGCGCCGGCAGAGTTTTGTAGACCTTGCACGCCACGAGACCCGAGTCGTTGACCACCAAATTGTCGTTGTGCGGCCACTCGCGCCATACGTATTGACTCGGATCGTCGACGTTCGGTCGATCGGCCTCGAATTCTTTGCGCGAGATCGGGAACGCCAAACGCCACTCGGCATCTTCGCGCACCGCCTGCATGAATTCGTCGGTGATGAGCAGCGAGAGATTGAACTGGCGCAGTCGACCGTTCTCACGCTTCGCTCGAATGAATTCCATGGCGTCGGGGTGACCGACGTCGAAGGTGCCCATCTGCGCACCGCGACGACCACCGGCGGACGACACCGTGAAGCACATCTTGTCGTAGATATCCATGAACGACAGCGGGCCCGAGGTGTACGCACCGGCACCCGACACGTACGCGCCGCGCGGCCGCAGCGTCGAGAATTCGTAGCCGATGCCGCAGCCGGCCTTCAGCGTAAGACCCGCCTCGTGCACCTTGCCGAGGATGTCGTCCATGGAGTCGCGGATCGTGCCCGAGACCGTGCAGTTGATGGTCGAGGTCGCCGGCTTGTGCTCGAGCGCACCGGCGTTGGACGTGACGCGACCTGCGGGAATCGCCCCGCGGCGCAACGCCCAAAGAAAACGCTCGTTCCAATGTTCGCGCTGCGCCTCGGGCTCGACATCGGCGAGTGCCCGGGCGACGCGTTTGTAGGTGTCGTCCATCGTCTTATCGACGGCGTCACCGCTCTTGGAAACCAGGCGGTATTTCTTTTCCCAAATGTCGAGCGAGGCTTCCTGGAAAGGGATCGCATCGACGTCGTTCGTAACGAGCTTCACAACGCTATTCATCGCGGAATGTGGCTCCCCTCTAAAAATTCAACAACCCTAAATTCGCGGGGAAAACCAATCAAAAAAAGCCTCGGGACGACCCGTCCACTGAGCCCTGATTGTCATCGGTTGAAAGCCGTCCACCGGCCTACCCCAGCCCTTCGACCCCTTCGATCCGCGCGCAGCCCGCACACAAGATGTTGTGTCGACGCGGGAAGACTAAGCAGGGGCCGGGGGAGCGTCAAGACTTTCTTGAGCGTTTCGAGCAGGAATATTAATCCATTTAAATCATGTGGTTATAAAACATCAGGCCGTCAAATCGCCGCCGGAACCGTGGCCGACCGCACACCCCTGCGGAAAGTCACTACCCCCAAGATCTTGTGTGGCGTCCCGTCCACACCGAATTCACAGGTTTTCCCCAAGCCGACCCCTTGACACCACCGCCGCACGCCGGTTCGGGACTTGAATTCCGTCCGGCGACCCGCAATTCCGGTTTCATTCGGGCGACGCAGGGTCGCCCACCACGAATACGGAGATTGAACCATGAGCCTGATCCGCTACGACTTTCGCCTCGTTCCCCAAGCTGCCGTGCGCGCCGCCGTGCAGACCGCAGCCGCTGCGGTGCCGCCCGTCGCCGTCGAAGAGGAAGCCGGTCGCTACGTGCTGCGCGCCGACCTGCCGGGCGTGCTGCCGAACGACATCGAAATAACCACCGAGGACGGCGTGTTGACCCTCAAGGCGACCCGTCGCAATCCGGAGACGAACTACCTGCGCCGCTTCACCCTGCCCGAGGACGCCGCAAGCGATCAAATCACCGCCCGCAGCAGCCACGGCGTGCTCGAAATCACGGTCGCGAAACAACCCAAAATCGAGCCACGCCGCATCACCGTCGAAGCGGCTTGATGAAGATCGCCATCCTAGGCGGTACCGGCTTCGTCGGAACGTCTTTGGTGACACGATGGGCGCGCGCAGGGCACGAGATCACTTTGCCCTCGCGCGACCCGTCGCGCGCCCGACATCTGGCGGTCTTGCCGACGGTGCGTGTCGTGCGCGCCGACGTGCACGACCCCGCGACGCTCGCACGTCTGTTTCGTAGCTGCGAAGTTGTCGTCAATCTGGTCGGCATCCTCAACGAGCGCGGTGACTCGGGCCGCGGCTTCCTGCGCGCGCATGCGGAACTGACTCGAAAGTCGATCGAGGCGGCGAGCGCCGCCAAAGTTTCACGATATCTGCACATGAGCGCGCTCGGCGCCGACGAGCATGGTCCGAGTCACTATCTGCGCTCCAAAGGACTGGCCGAGCGGCACGTGCGTGCGGCGCCGCTGACGCTCGACTGGACCATCATTCGACCATCAGTGATTTTCGGCGCGCGCGACTCGCTCACCAATCGCTTCGCCGCGTTGCTGCGCCTGTCGCGCGGCATCATGCCGCTCGCCCGTGCCGGCGCACGCTTCGCACCGGTGTGGGTCGAGGACGTCGCCAGCGCCTTCGATCGCGCGCTGCACGGTGGCCCGACGAGCCGCGCGAGCTTCGATTTGTGCGGCCCCGAAATCATGACGCTCGCCGATCTCGTGCGTTGCGTCGGCGAACTCGAGGGTGTACGAACGCACGTCATCCCGCTACCCGATGCCATCGGTCGTCTACAAGCGGCGATCATGGATTTCCTGCCCGGCAAGCCGTTCTCCCGCGACAACTTCCGTTCGCTGACCGTCGACAATATTTGCCGCGACGATGGCTGCACACGACTCGGCATTCGTCCCGCTGCGCTGCGCGGTACCATGCGCGCATGGAAATCTGCCTAGTCGGCGGCGCGGTACGCGACGAACTGCTCGGACGTCCGGTCAAAGAACGCGACTGGGTCGTCGTCGGCGCGACACCCGAAGATCTCGAAGCGCGTGGCTATCGCGCCGTGGGGCGCGACTTTCCCGTTTTTCTTCACCCCGAGACCAACGAAGAACATGCACTCGCGCGACTCGAGCGGAAAGTCGCGCCGGGCTATCGCGGTTTCACCACCGACTTCGCGCCCAGCGTGACGCTGGAACAGGATCTCGCGCGCCGCGACCTCACGATCAACGCGATGGCGCGACGGGCCGACGGGACTTTGGTCGATCCGTACGGCGGCCGCGCCGATCTCGCCGCACGTGTGCTGCGCCACGTCTCGCCGGCGTTCGTCGAAGACCCAGTGCGCATCTTGCGCGTCGCGCGTTTCGCGGCGCGCTTCGCGCCGCTCGGCTTTCGCATCGCACCGGAAACTTTGGCGCTCATGCGATCGATGGTCGACGCCGGCGAAGTCGATGCGCTCGTCGCCGAACGCGTGTGGCGCGAACTCGAGCGTGCACTCGATGAGCCCGCGCCGCGTGCGGCGCTCGAAACTCTGCGTGCCTGCGGGGCGCTGCGCGTGGTGTTACCCGAAGTCGATGCATTGTTCGGCGTACCGCAACGCGCGGAATGGCATCCAGAAATCGACACCGGTGAACATTTGTTATTGACGCTCGATGTCGCCGCCGCCCGCGCAGCGCCTAGCATCGTGCGCTATGCGTTACTCGCCCACGATCTCGGCAAAGCACTCACGCCGCGCGACGAATGGCCGCGTCATCATGGCCACGAGACGCGTGGACTCACCGCCATCGAATCGTTGAGCGATCGACTTCGCGTGCCGCAAGAGCATCGCGAGCTCGCGTTGCTCGCCGGTCGCTTCCATACGCACGTGCATCGTGGTCTCGAATTACGCGCCAGCACCTTGCTCGAATTCTTCGAAGCGGCGGATGCGTTTCGTCGTCCGGCGCGCTTCGATGCGCTGCTCGAAACCTGCGAATGCGACGCGCGCGGCCGGCTCGGTTTAGAAACGCGCCCCTATCCGCAACGCGCACGCGTCGCGGCCGCGCACACCGCGGCGCTCGGCGTCACGCTCGATGCTGCCGAGCGTACCGGTCTCGCGGGCCCCGCCATCGGTGCACGCCTACGCCTCAAAAGACTCGCGGCGATCGAGACCGCCGCGCGCGGCGCCGCGTCATAGCGAGTGCGTCAAATCGGCGAACGCGAAGCCCGGCAGATCGATGTCGCAATCGCGGGTCAGCAACATGACTTTGACGGCCTCGCCCATCTCGCCCGGCATCAAAAGTTGGCGTGCGCCGTGTGCGATCGCAACCGATTCCGATTCGTCGCGCGCGTCAGCCTGTGCCGCGGCCAGTTGCGCCTCGATACCACCGCCCAACAAAAACGCCGTCTGCGTCGTGAAGCCCGCGACCTCGAACCCCGCCCGGGTCGCACTCTCGGCGACGGCAGTGAAGTCGACCCAAGCCGTGACGTCGACGAGCCCCGGCCAAAGAAAAGGATCGTCGTGCGCCCGGTGTCGATAATGGCAACGCAGACTGCCCATAGTGCGCTCGGGGTGGAACAACTGCCGGCGCGGTAAACCGTAATCGGCGAGTAGTACCGTGCCACGGCGTAACACCGCGCCCAAGGCCGCAAACCAGGCGTCGAAACCCGGATGGAATTCACCCCGATAACCGTCCGGCAAAGAAATGTCCGCGAGCGCAGCCTGCAGATAGCGCACGAACGCGTCATCACCCGCGCACGCACCGTCGGCCGGCCGCGCGCGCCACACGAGTCGGCCCGCCTCAAGCCCGACACCGAGTCGCCACGGCACACCGTCGCGCATCAAAAATCGCTCGCAGGGCATCGCGTCGAGTAACTCGTTGCCGAACACCACGCCGGTGAAGGGTTGCGGCCAGGCGTCCGGCCACGTGCAGTCGATCACTTGCGCAGCCGGTGATGCTAGCAATCGTGCGCGCTGACGCGCCCGCATGTCGGCACTGGTGTCGAGCAAGGCATAACGCTCGAGCGGTGTGCCGAGCAGCGCGAAGATCTCGAGCGACTCGGCCGCAAAACTGCCGGTACCCGGGCCGATTTCGAGCAGCTCACCGCCGTGCACTCGCAAGCAAAGGTCGAGTTGGGTCGCGCAGGTTCGCGCGAACAGCCGCGACAACTCGGGCGCCGTGACGAAATCGCCCGCGGCACCGAATTTGCTTGCGCCGGCGCTGTAATAACCGAGTCCGGGAGCGTGCAGCACGCAATCGTGGTATTCGGCGAATGACCACCAGCCGCCGGCTGCGGCGATCGATTCGGAGACGTGCGCAAACACGCGCGCCGATTGCCGCGCCGCATCGACGTCGGGCGGCGGCAGATCGGACGTTGAGCCCGCACCCCCGCCCGTCATACTCTCACCCCATGACAGCATCGATCGTCGAGAACCCGGCCCCACTCGCGGGCAAAGTCGCGTTGATCACCGGTGCGGCGCGCCGCGTTGGCGCAGCGATCGCACGACGCTTCCATGCCGCAGGCGCCGACGTGCTGGTGCACTGCAATCGCTCGCTCGACGAAGCCGAAAAATTGGTCGCGCAACTCGAAGCACGACGCGCCGGCAGTGCCGCTGCGGTGAGTCTCGATCTGCTCGACACCGCCAAGCTCGGGGTTTTGATCGAGACAGCGCAGCAACGTTTCGGTCGGCTCGACATTCTGGTTAATAATGCCTCGACCTTTTATCCGACGCCGATCGGCGAAATCACCGAGAAACATTGGGACGACCTGTTCGGCTCTAATTTGAAAGCGCCGTTGTTTTTGTCGCAGGCGGCTGCACCCGCCTTGCGCTTGGCGCGCGGCCTCATCATCAACATCGTCGACATTCACGGCATGCGTCCGCTGCGCCGTTATCCCGTATACGGCGCGGCCAAAGCCGGTCTGATCATGTTGACGCGTTCGCTCGCGCGCGAACTCGGACCGCAAGTGCGCGTCAACGGCATCGCACCGGGGCCAGTGATGTGGCCCGAAGACGGTATCGCCGATGCCGCGCTGCAACAAAAGATCGTCGAGCGTACCTTGTTGAAGCGCACCGGCTCCGCCGACGATATCGCCCGCACCGCGCTGTTCTTCGCCGCCGATGCGCCCTACGTCACCGGTCAAATATTGGCGGTCGACGGCGGTCGTAGCGTCGGCTGGTGATCGATGTCGCACGGCGTATCGCTCAATCTTTGACGGACGAGCGCGGCGCATCGAGCACCAGGGGCTCGCGATGCATCGGGTGTGCCGCGTGATCGAAGCCGGCCCATAACTCGGCGAGCGTACGACCGAGCGTCGGATGTCGAAGCTGCGGCTCAAGATCAACCATCGGCCCGAGCATATAGGGCCGCTTGATCAAATCGGGTCGGGGCAAAACCAATCCCGGTCGCTCACACACCAAATCGCCGTACAGCAATATGTCGAGATCCATGCTGCGCGGCGCCCACTTCGGCGCATCGCGACTCCGTCCACATTCGCCCTCGATCGTTTGCAGATGCTCTATCACCGCCTCGACCGACAAAGTCGTGCGAAACGCCGCCGCAAAATTCAGAAAATCGTCACCTTCGAAACCGACTGCGGCATTGCGATACACGGGCGAAAAACGCACCGCGCCGAAGGCGCGTCGCAAGCCCGCCGCAGCGCGCTGCAAATTCTTCGATGCATCGACGTTGCTGCCGGCGGCGACGTAAACGTCGAGCGGCGCCTGCGAAGTCGTCACCGCGGCGCCGACTGCGCGCTGCTCTCGCGATGTCGCTCGATCGATACGCCAACGTCGCGCGAGCCGCGAATCGCACCCGGCTTGTTGATGCGCAGTCGAATCCAATCGACCGCGAATTCGTCGAGCACAAGACGCGCGAGTCGTTCGGCCATCGTCTCGACCAACTTGAACTGCGATGCCTCGACGAAGGCGATGATGCGCTTCGAGACGAGCTTGTAATCGAGCGTGTCTTCGACCGCATCGTGCACCGCCGCGCGCGCGCAATCGACCGGCAATTCGAAGTCGATCACCACGCGCTGCTTGATCCGTCGTTCCCAGTCGATGAAGCCGATGATGCACTCGACCTCGAGCCCGTTGAGGAAGATGGTGTCCGATTTGCGAACTTGATTCATCGTGGCATCCCGCTAAATCCAAAGAATTCGTATGACGGCGCGTCACCGCATGGCGCGTCACGGCACGGCGAGCGGCTGCAACGACTCTAGCGGCCAACGCGCACGCGCCGCGATTCCGGCGCCGTCGCGCTCACCGGCTTGCAAGCGAGCGAGCCCCGCAACCGCGATCATCGCGGCGTTATCGGTGCAAAACTCGAGGCGCGGATAGTACACGCGCAAGCCGCGACGCGCGGACTCGGCATCGAAACGGGCGCGCAGTCGACGATTGGCGCCGACACCACCGGCGACCACGAGATCGACCAACCCGGTCGCTTCGAGGGCGCGCAGTGTTTTCGCCACCAGCGTATCGACGATCGCCTCTTGCACCTCGCGCGCCACGTCGGCGCGTGCCTGCTGCAATTGCGCGGGCGATCGTTGCGCGGGAAAGGCACGCACCGCGTGCAACACCGCAGTTTTGAGTCCGGAAAAACTAAACTCTAAGCCCGGCCGATCGAGCATCGGTCGCGGAAATTCGTAGGCACCCGCGCGTCCGTCGCTCGCGAGCGCAGCGAGTTGCGGCCCGCCCGGGTACGGTAAGCCCAGTAACTTCGCACTTTTGTCGAACGCCTCGCCTGCCGCGTCGTCGCGCGTTTCGCCGAGCACCGTGTACTCGCCGATCCCACGCACCTCGATCAACATGGTGTGTCCGCCGGACACCAACAAAGCGACATGCGGGAACGGCGGCGGTCGCGATTCGAGCAAGGGCGCGAGTAGATGCCCCTCGAGGTGGTGCACGCCGAGGGCCGGCACCCGCCATGCATACGCGAGCGAGCGCGCGAGCGTGGCGCCACATAACAATGCACCGATCAAACCGGGGCCGGCGGTGTACGCGATGCCCTCGATGCGATCGGGCGCGGTCTCGGCGACCTCTAACGCCCGTGAGACCAACGGTAACAGCCGCTGCACGTGGTCGCGCGAGGCGAGCTCCGGCACCACGCCACCGTAAATTCGATGCAACTCGATCTGCGAGAACAGCTCGTGCGCCAGCAAGCCGCGATCCGAGTCGAGGATCGCGGCGGCAGACTCGTCACAGGAGGATTCGATCGCGAGAATGCGCATTGAGTTTTGCGTTTTGCCGGTAGGGTCATTAGAATCCCGG
>Ga0214917_10005376_pt1 | contig 13695 bp, 9 predicted proteins | sample LL_1208_BB_MetaG_FD_177983 | JGI IMG/M metagenome (GOLD analysis project Ga0214917, IMG submission 177983) | Freshwater microbial communities from Lake Lanier, Atlanta, Georgia, United States - LL_1208_BB | ecosystem: Environmental > Aquatic > Freshwater > Lake | place: USA: Georgia | collected... | reverse complement strand
CTTTTCCGCGACGGCATCAACCAATTCGTACCCGTTGTTCCTTTGCCGGGGCTCGTATCCCGCTTCCCGAATCAGCCGACGCATTTCCTCCAGACTGAGCCGAAAACTGGTTCCCGCACTCGACACCACATTCTCCTCCATCATCAGACTGCCAAAATCATTGGCTCCGAACTTGAGGGCCACCTGCCCCATCGCCGGCCCTTGGGTCACCCAGCTCGACTGGAGGTTGGGAATGTTATCCAAAAAAATCCGGCCCAAAGCCTGCATCCGGAGATATTCGTGCGACCCGGTCCGTTCCGCCTTCAGGACCGTGTTTTCCGGCTGAAAGGTCCAACAGATGAAGGCCGTGAATCCCCCCGTCCGGTCCTGCAAATCTCTCAGCCGTGCCAGATGCTCGATCCGCTCCACCACCGTCTCCACATGGCCAAACATCATCGTTGCACTGGAGCGCAAGCCCATGCCATGGCCGATCTCCATGACTTTGAGCCAGGCATCCGAATCGCATTTTCTGGGCGCGATCTTTTGCCGCACCCGATCGACCAGAATCTCCGCCCCGCCCCCGGGAATGCTTCCCAAACCCGCTTCCTTGAATTTCCCGATCACTTTCTCCAGGGACATTCCAAACACTTCGGCAAAATGGTTGAACTCCGGCGGGGAAAAGCCGTGGATGTTCACCTGGGGATATTTCGCCCGGAGATGCCGGAGAAGATCCAGATACCATTCGAGATCCAACTTGGGATGGTGTCCCCCCTGCAGAAGAATTTGATTTCCGCCCACCGCCACCAATTCGTCGATCTTGGCATCGATCTGCGGATGGCTCAGGACGTAGTGATCGGCATCTTTTTCCGTCCGATAAAACGCACAGAACTTGCAATACACGTCACAGACATTGGTGTAATTGATGTTTCGGTCCACGATGTAGGTGACCACCTCGTCGCCCCGGCCCCCATAGTCGTTCTTTTTCGCCAGATTTCGTCGCGCATCGGCCAACTCCCCCAAGCGGGCCAGTGGCCAATCATAAATTTCCATGGCCTGCTCGGCCGTGATTCTTTTGCCGGAGCGGATTTCAGCCTCAAGCCGACTCATCGCCGGTTCCTGCTCAACGGGAAATGTCGCCCTGTCCCAAAAGCTTGAAACCGCCCCTCGACAGAACCTGTGCCCCGAGCTCGTTGTCGTCCAGATTCAGGCAGAGAGCCGGACGCGCCTCCGGACGCACCAGAAATGCGAAGGTGGTCAGGATGTTGATCTCCGCCTCCAGCAGGGAGGAGAGGACTTTGGGCAGTTCCGTGGCCGCGCCCAACTCCACCGCCACCACCGTCGATTCCGTGTGGGCCACCGCCTGTTCATGAAAGATCGCCCGCGCTTGGTCGGGATCGTCCACCACCATCCGGACAATCGCGCTGTCGGTCGTGTCCAGGATGGTCAGTGCCACCACATGCACATGGCGGCTTTGCAGGATCCGGATCAGCTCCAACAACCTCCCGGCCTTGTTGGCGAGAAAGATGGAAAACTGCCGGATCGGATCGGTGTGGGCTTTTTGCGTGGCCGTGGCCATGGGGAAATCCTACCCGCTCCCCCTATCCCCGCCAACCCAGGATCACCTTGGCCGTGTTCCTGCCACTGGCCCCAAACACGCCCCCACCCGGATGGGTGCTGGCCCCGGTCAGGTAGAGATTCTTCATCGGGGTCCGATAACAGGAAATCTCCGGCAAGGGGCGGAACATAAACATCTGATCCAAACTCATCTCAAAGTGCATCACGTTTCCTCGGAGCAACCCCAGGTCCCTCTCCAGATCCAAAGGAGTCTGAATATATCGCCCGATCATCTTCCCTTTCATGTTCGGGGCGTACTGACAAACCAGGTCGTAAAGCTTGTCTGCCTCCCGCTCGCGGATCGCATCCCAGCTTTCCCCGTTCCTCAATTCGTACGTGTGATACTGGGCCCAGGTGAAGAGCGTGTGCTTGCCCTCTGGGGCAAGGCTGGGGTCAATGCCGGAGAAGGTCATCGCCACCACGCTCGGGTGGGCCGGAGGACGCCCCGCCAGATAATCCTGATAGCTGCTTTCCAGCATCGCTTGGTCGCGGCAAAGCAGCTGCATCGCCGAGTGGTAGCCCCGGGGTTGTTTTCCGCTTTCCACCGCCGTGCCGTAGACCGGCAACTCTTCCACCGCATGCCGGACCACCATGCCGAACCCGTTTCCGACTCTGGCCTTTCCCACCCTCTCCCTTAACTCCGCCGGTCCGCCCTCCAAAAGATCAACGAAGAAGGTCTTTAAATGGCAGGCCGCCACCACCCTGCCCGCTTCCCATGTCTTGTCTCCGGCCTCGACCACCCAGCCGGAACCGCTTTTTTTCACCTTCCGCACGGGGACGCCCAGATGAATTTCCCCGCCGTGCCGCTGCAGACATTTCACCAGAGCCGTCGCCAGGGAACCGCTCCCCCCTTTGGCCCGTTTGGCACCTCCCTTGTGGATCATGGCATTCCACCCAAACATGTCCCCGCTGGCCACCTCCGCCGGTGCGGGTCCGCTCTGCGCGGAAAGCCAAAGCATGGCCGTGCGCAGATGCTCGTTTTCGAACGTCTCCTTGATCACTTCCCCGTACGGAGCCATCAACTGCCGGGCGGTATCCAAGCTCGACCACAACCTCCTCGACTGGGGCCGAAAAAGATTCCTTTTCAAAATCGTGGCGAAAAGCCGTCCCGGGGAGGGAGGCGCCAGAAAGGTTTCAAAGACTCCCTCATTCAGCTCGGTCCATCTCTCCACATACCTCCGATAAGCCTCGGCATCGCGCCGGCTAAACCGGGCGATGCTTGCGCAGGTTTTTTCCACCGAACGATGGAAGGAAATTCCCTCCGCGGATCCGGGAACAGGATAGTAGGCCCAAGGATCCATTTCGATGTACTCCAGTCCCTCTTTCTCCAGCTCCAACTCGGCTACCACCGGAGTCTGATGAATCATGATGTGAACCGAAGATCCCACATCAAAGCGAAACCCCGGGACCAGATCGTCCCTCGTGCAAACCGCCCCACCCGGGAGCCCCCTCTTTTCCACCACCGCCACCTTGAGCCCGGCCTTTGCCAAATAGCAGGCGCAGATCAGGCCGTTGTGCCCGGCCCCGACAATGACCGCATCGTGACGCAAAACTCGCTTACCTCACCACGGCCAGACGGGGGCCTTGGGTCGCACCCTTGAGCCGAGCGACAAATCGCACGATCCGGTCTGCCGCCACTTCGATCCGATCCAGGGCCGTGGCGTAACTGCAACGCACGAACCCCTCCCCTCCCGGACCGAAAGCGGTTCCCGGAACCACCGCCACCTGTTCCTCCTCCAACAACCGCAGGGCAAACTCCTGGGAACTCAACCCCGTCCTCCGCACATCCACAAAAAGATAAAAGGCCCCCGCGGGATGGGCCGCGGTCAATCCCGCCTCCTGCAACCGACGTCGAAGAAAATCCCGCCGGATCCGGTAGGTTTCCCGCGCCTCCATCGTGGTGGTCTCCGCCCCCTTCAGGGCTTCGACAGCCGCTTCCTGGCTGGGCGTGGGGGCGCAAAGAATCGCATACTGGTGAATCTTCATCATCGCCTCGATGAGCGGAGCGGGGGCACAGGCATACCCGATCCGGAATCCCGTCATGGCAAAAGCCTTGCTCAAGCCGTGCAGGAGAATCGTCCGCTCCCGCATGCCGGGTCGGCTGACGATGGACTCGTGCCGCCCCTCGTACGTGAGTTCGGCATAAATCTCATCACTGATCACCAGCAAATCTTTCTCCACACAAACTTGGGCCAAGGCATCGAGATCTTTTCCGGCCAAGACCGCCCCCGTGGGATTCGTCGGGAAATTCAGCAGCAGGACCTTGGCCCCATCCGCCGCCCGGGCCACCGCCGCGGGATCCAACCGGAAGCCGTCCTCCGGGCGCGTCGCCATGGCCCTGGCTTTACCGTAAGCCAAGGTGATGGATGGCGCGTAGGAGACATAACACGGCTCGTGATAGAGAACGGTCTCCCCGGGATTCAGCACCGCCCGCAGGGCGAGATCGATCGCCTCGCTGACCCCCACGGAGACCAGAATCTCGTTTTCCGGTTGGTATTTTTCGCCAAACGTCTTCTCCACATAACGGGAAATTTCCTGCCGAAGCTTCAGCGAGCCCAGATTCGAAGTGTAGCCTGTTCGCCCGTGCTCGAGGGAATAAATCGCCGCCTCCCGCACCGCCCAGGGAGCCGAGGAGTCGGGTTCGCCGATTCCCAGGGAAATGACATCGTCCCGTTTCTGCACGAGCTCAAAAAAATCCCGGATTCCGGAACGGGGAATGCCCCGGACATGCTCGGCGAGAAAGTCGGCCGGCTTCTTCACGGAGACACGGAAAGCCGCTCCGCCTTTTCATCCGCCAAAAACAACACCCCGGCCTCCTTGTAGGTCTTGAGTTGAAAATGGGTGGCCGTCGAAATCACCCCTTGGATGGTCGAAAGCTTTTCCGCCACAAAGCTGGCCACCTGCCTCAAGTCCTTGCCCTCGACCACGATCAGGAGGTCATAGCCCCCGCTCATGAGCTGGCACGAAACCACCTCGGGATACCGCGCCACCCGGGCCGCAATCCGGTCGAAGCCTCCGTCCCTTTCCGGGGTGATGCGGACCTCGATGACCGCTCGCACTCCCCCGTTGCCGGTTTTGTCCGGATCCAAGATTGCCTGATAGCCAAGAATGACCCGCTCGGCCTCGAACTTTCGGATGGCTGCCTCCACCTCTTTTTCACTCTTCCCGGTCAGACGGGAAAGTTCGGCAGTCGTGGCACGCCCCCTCTCTTTCAATAACTGGAGAAGAGAGTCCATGACGGGGAAACGGACGTTGGGGGGGATACGGCGGATTACGGAACGAGGAAGATCTTGCCGGTATAAGGGCACTTCACTTCGGTTCCCGGGGCAAATCCCTTCACATCCACCAAACCGGCATACGGAGCGTAAGGGCTGCGAACCATGCCCGGCTTGCCGGAAACTTTTTCTCCTTTGGGATAACTGGCCTTGGCGGGCGTGGTCTTTTCCCCGCCTTCGGGCGGATTCCAGGGTTTTTTCTCCTGGGAGGCGGACGCTTCGGGTTTGTCCGATTTCGATCCGTCCGGAGATGTCGCCGGAGTGTCGCTGGTAGCGGTGGCCGTGCCTGTCGTGTCCCCGTAGGTGGTCTTCACATCCGTGGCATCGTCGGGGATCGTGCAACCCCCGAGGCCGAAAATCGCCAGAAGAGGCAAGAAAAACGCCCAAGAATGGATTTTCATGAAAAAGGAACGTAACAGAAAGCCCCGGAAACGGCAATCCCGCCCTAGATCTTGCGATAGTTCAGTTTCAGACGGGCTTCCGCCTTGGCCCCGGGCTTGAGATCCAGGTGGAGGCCAAAGAGCAGGCAGTATCCTTGGCGAATCCGCCCATCCGGACCGCTCTCCGTGTCCAACAACGGATATCCCCAGGTCAGCGGCAGATGATCCGGAACCATCCGCACCTCCAGCCCGTCGGAGGAGAAGACGGTCACGCTTCCACACCCTTCTTTCTGCCAGCTCTCCCTACCCGGTTTTTTTTCTTGGCCGCACTTCCACCCGCTTCGTTCCGATTGGTCGGAGCCGACATTTAAATTCAGCTCGCTGGCGAACACCGCCTCCAAAGGCAGGGAGCCCGTGTTGGTGATCTGGTAGGAAACCTCAAGCAAACCCTCCACCGCATCCAAAGCGTAGGTTTTTTGCAGAAGACAGGATTGTCTCGTGCCCATCCGGTACAAACCTCCGTCCCGTTGCATCTCGAGCGTCACGCGATTCCCCGTCTGCCGCATGCCGCGAAGCTGAAACGGCTGCAGAATAAAATCCCCCAGCTCGGGTGAGTGCCCCCCGGCCAGCTGCTCGACGGTGGTGCCCCGGGCAAAAAAATGATCATGAAAAAGATGCCGCTCATACCAATCCGCCGGATGGGCGGCCGCCCCGTGGGTCTCTTCATCCCGCCGGGTCAGCACATCGGCCAGATTCTTTCCGAATTCCGGCAATCCCAGCTCGAGGCAGGCTCCCCCCTGATGGGGAGACAACATGCAAGTCAGCCGGGGATGACCCACCAGAACCTCGGTCTGGCCGTCCGCATCCGCATCTTCCCGCAAGACTTCCGCCTCGGTTTGGCCGCTCCTCAGCTCGGCTTCCGCCGCCAGCAGCTCGCGCCAGATCGCCTCCCGCAAATGGGGAAGATGCAGGCCGCCCCGCGTCCCGTGCCACTGCCCGGTCGAACATTGGGCCCGCCACAACCTCTCCTGGACGGAGCGGGAACTGGGTTGGGCCGCCTTGTTCCGGAGCCGCCGCCCCAGATAAAGGTTCTTGCGATACATCAGATTCACCTCGCCGTAACGGACACGAAAAGAGGCCCAGGATCCCCCTCGGAAAAAAGGCAGCAGCTTGGCGGCATCGTAGCGTTGCCCAAGTTGCGCTTTTTCCCGGAAAAATTCCCTCCGCGCGTTCCCCGGCAAAGACCAGCCACCCAGCTCCGCCGGCGTCCCGGGTGGCAACGCCACGCGACCCTTGGGGGCTTGCCGCTCCAACTGGGCCCGACCCGTGAGGGTGTGAATCCAGCCATGCGACTCCTCCAAGCGGGTGAAAAGCTGGTCCAAATAAACGGCCACCCCGCCGGCCAGTTTGGGCCAGGTTTCGAGGTCGGCCGCCAAGGTCAGGGTTACATCCTCCCCGCGGTTGGCCACTCGCCGCAGATATCCGAAAAGATCGTCCATCGGCGCATGGGGCAGAAGCCGGGCCAGATCCGGACAAGTGGGCAAAACGCTGATCAGACTTCCGGCCTGGTCCGTCACGTAGTGGCCGTTGAGCTTGGCCGGCACGATGCCCGCCTGCAGGAAAAAGGATCCTTCCACCGGGGCGTACCGCAGGCCCGCCCGGCCAAAAGCGGCACAAAGCGACGGCCCCCAAACTCCCTCCGCCAACCACGCTCCGGCCGGTTCCGCGCCCAGCCTCTCCTTCAGCCAGGCCGCCATTTTCGCCAGCTGGCCGTCGCGATCGTCCTCCGACCATTCCACCAAAACCGGCTCAAAAAATCCTCCCGACATCATCTCCACCCGACCTGTGGCCACCAGCTCCTTGATTTTTTGGATCAGATCCGGGTGGCGGCCCGACAACATCTCCAAAAGGCAGCCGCTGATGTGAAGATTCACCGCCACACCCGGATGTTTTTCCAAAACCCCGATGACGGGGCGGTACACCTCCTTCGTGATGCGGTCCACCACGTCGGGCAGGTTGCCCACCGGCTGATGCAGGTGCAGACAGAGTACGAGGTTCACGTTTTTCATCGGGAATCGGCCTTAGACAAACCAGTTCTGCAGTTCCTTGGAAAGATTGGGGCCGCAAAACTCGATCAGTCCCCGGTCCGGATAGCGCTCCACCTCCGCCCCCCCGCGCATCACCCGCACCAGAAAGCTCACCTCCCCGCCCGATTTTCTCCAACCCAAGGCACAGAATGGAACCCGCAGTTGCAGTCCCTGCCCCCCCACCACCTCGGGCTCGCACTCTACCGGGGTGTAGGCCACCCCATCCGTGGCCTTGTGCACTTCAACCTTCCAGTCGTTCTCATGGCGCACGGCCCGGACTCTCGTCGGCACCGGGAGGTCGAAATCGACCGCTACCTCATCCCCCACCACCCCCTTGGCATCGAGGCGGAAATAAAAATCGCTCTCACCGAAACCGTAGTGGATCAACCGCACCCTCCGGTCCCCCTGCGCCATCGCTCCTTGGTCTCTCCAGGCATCATACCTTCCGGCTCCCGACCAATCCAAAAAACTCGGCTGGCCCGAGAGCCGGGGCTCGATGCTCCGCACGGGGGGATGGCCCAACCGAACCTCGGCCCCGCAAATCGGCACACTCAGGGCCGCCGGCGGAGTCACTCCCAGACGGCGGTACACGTTTTGCAGATGTCCGCGAAAAAGCGCGTCGAAGATCATGTCGCTGTCCGTCTGGAAATCGGGTCCGTACCACCAGAACCAGTCGCTGCCTTCCGCCGCGTAAAGATCTTCCCAGGCCGCCGCCCGGACCTCCTCGGATAACTTCCCCTGGCTCTCCGCCTTTTTCAAAAACTCGCGGGTGCGCCGGATCCACTCCCAACCCTGGTTCTCCTCGGGATCCCCGATCCAGATGTCGAAATTTCCCCCAATCCATGAACCGGAGTGCAGCTTTCCCAACGGCTTTCCCTCGCTCCGGTCCATGATCTCCCCCAAGGTCCGCGTCTGTAACAAGGGGGAATTTTCCAGCCGGCTGTAGAGGGCATCCAAAAAAGCCTCCCCGCTGTCCGGAAAGGCTTCCCAGGCGTTTTCCCCATCCAGCGCGATCAACACCGCCCCACCCTTGGGCATCACCTGTCCGATGTGTTCCAGATGCACTTTCAGGTAATCCGCGGCCGCGCCCGGCTCGGTTCGTGCGGCGGTGAAGCCGATGTAATCGGAGAGGGGCCGCTCCCGGAAGAGCGCCTTCACCGCGCCCCCCCCTTCCTCCACCCGCCAGACCTGAAAAAGCTCCAAATGATCCGTCACCCTTCCCTGGGCTTCCAACCCGCGGAACAGGACGGATTCGTCCGTGCAAAAGTATTCAAACCCCGCCCGGGCCATCAACGGTACGACCTCCGGACTAACCGAGCCCTCCGACGGCCAAAGGCCCCGCGCTTTGCGGCCAAAAACCCGGGTGTGGGACTCCTGGGCCTTTTGGAGTTGGGCCAAGGCATCCTCGGGAGCCTGCATCCGCTCCGGCAACCGCACCCACGGCATCGCCCGTTTCGCACAATCGGTATCCGCCAACAGCGGAAGAATCGGATGATAAAAGGGGGTGGTGGTCAGCTCGACTTGGCCTGACTCCGCCAAGGCCCGGTACTCCGCGAGGATTCCCCGCAGAACTTCCTGGTGAATTTCCATCACCCGGATTTTTTCCTCCTCCGTGAATCCCCGGTCCTTGGCAATCAGCGTCTGCAGTTCGGGAAAGCGTTTACGCACCGCAAATCCGCACCAGGCCAGATTGAACCAAACCTGCAGATCCCTCAGGTCGGCCTCCTTGAAACGTTTCACATTCTGCATCGACTGCGCGGCCCCGGGACGACGCCCCCGGAGATCGAGCAGCTGGCGATACCTCGGATAAGGATCGATGCAGGTCGTCCAGTTGATTTTGAAAAAATGCTCCAACACCTGCTGCTTTTCCTCGGCCGTGAGCTTGCCGGCCTCTTTTCTGGCCAGCAGTCCCCACCGGTCCTTCACCTTGCCCCCCGCCAACTCTTCGATCTGCCGGACCAGCACCGGGGTCAGATTGAAATTGATTTTCACCCGGGGATGGCGTCGCGCCATCTCGGCCATGTCGGAATAGCCCCGCACGGCGTGGAGCCGCACCCATGGCATCAACACCTCCCCGGTCCCCGCCTCGACGTAGGACGGTTGATGCAGATGCCAAAGAAGGGCGACCTCAGCCATTCGTCATCGCCTCCCGCAGCACATTGGCCGCTTCCTCGGGCAACGTCGGGTTGATGTAAAAACCGGTGCCGAACTCAAAGCCGGCCACCCCGGTGAGACGGGGAAGGATTTCAATATGCCAACGGAAATCGGATTCGATCGTCGACCACGCATCAGGCCGCCGGCTGCGGCGAAACGGAGCCGTGTGCAGGATGAGATTGTAGTCGGGTTGGTCCAGGGCCGTGGCGTAGGCCGTCAGAACCCTCTGGATCGCCTCCGAGGCCAGCACCAAATCCCCGTCGCTCGTGGCATGAAAATCCGGCGACTGTTTTTTGGGCATGATGCAGGTTTCAAACGGAAAACGGCTGGCAAAGGGGCAGAAGGCGACGAAGCCGTCATTTTCAAACACCACCCGGTCTCCCGTCTTTTTCTCCGCCTTGAGGATGTCCTCAAAAAGATTGCGATCTTTCTCCAGGTAGTAGGCCCGCGCCGCCGTCAGCTTCTCCTTCACCACGATCGGGGTCACCGGCATGGCAATCAGTTGCGTGTGCGGATGGGGCATGGTGGCCCCGGCCCGCGCGCCGTGATTCTTGAAAACCAGGATGTAGTGCAGACGAACGTCACGGGACAGATCGATGATCCGGCATCGGCACGCCTCCAGGACCCGGGCCACCCCGCTGAGCGACTGTTTTTCCAAAACCAGTTTCGGATGGGGCGTCTCGATGACCACCTCGTGCGCCCCGACTCCGTTCATCCGGTCATAAAATCCGACGGCTTCCCGCTCCAACTGTCCCTCGACCCGGAGGGCGGGAAAACGGTTGGGCACCACCCGGACCTGCCAACCCGGGGAGTTGGGGGCCCCTCCCCCCGGACGAATCGCATAGACCTCGGCGGGAGTGTACGCCTCATGCCCCTCCAGAAAGGGATCCTCCTCCGGACGGGTGGCAGGCAGTTCCTCGCAGCGGAAACGCTCCGGACGGATTTGGCGCTCCGGACTGAACACAATCCATCGTCCCACCACGGGGTCTTTTCTCAGCTCCGGCATAGTTTCCTTGTCTCCTCTTTCTGCTTCAGACCAACACCGAGCGGTAGACTTTTTCGTAGGCCGGCACCGCCGAACCCCATCCCCACTCTTTTTTCATCCCGTTTTGGCGGGCCGTTTTCATTATTGCGGGTTCATCCCACAACGCCAAGGCGCGATCCAGAGCCCCCCGGAGGGCCCCCTCCGAGTGCGGATGAAATAGAAAGCCGACCCCCTTTTTGGTCCCCCCGTTCCACTCCTGCACCGTGTCATGCAAACCGCCGGTATCCCCCACCACCGGAATGGCCCCGTACCGCATGGCGTACATCTGGGTCAACCCGCAGGGCTCGCTGGCCGAAGGCATCAGGAAAAAATCCGCCCCGGCAAAGATTCTGCGCGCCAGCCCCTCGTTGTGTTCCCTCCGGACCACCACTTCGCGGGGATATTTTTGGGCCAAGCGCACCGCCATCTCCTCCAAGCCCTTGTCGCCCGCCCCCAAAATCACCAGCCTCGCCCCCCTCTGGACCAAGTGCGCCGCGTTCGCCAAGGCCAGATCGACTCCCTTCTCCGCCGCCATCCGTGTCACCATGCCAAAAATCGGCCGCCCGTTCGCCGGCTCAAGCCCCAGCTCGATTTCCAGCGCCGCCCGACACTCCTCCCGACCCCGCAAGGCCCCGCTGCGGTACGGCCTTTGGATCGCGTGATCCGTGGCGGGATTCCAACTCTCCTCATCGATGCCGTTCAAAATTCCCGTCAGCTTGGCGGCGTCCGCTCGGAGCACCTCATGAAGTCCGAAGCCCTGAGCCTCCCCTTGGATTTCTTTCGCATACGTGGGGCTGACCGTGGTCACTGCGTCCGAGAGGAGGATCGCACCCTTCATCAAATTCAATCGCCCGTAAAACTCGAAACCCTCGGGGGAATACATGCCGGAAGGAAGACCCAGCGAGGAAAAATCCTCCGCGGGAAATTCCCCCTGATACTTGAGGTTGTGGATCGTGAAGACCGTCTGGATGGGCAGGCCCAGCGCCGCACAGTGTCCGGGGACCAGGGCCGCATGCCAGTCGTTCGCATGAAGGATATCGGGAGTTGGATCGAGATAGCGCGCCAGCTCCACCGAGGCCCTCGCCAAAAAATTAAAGCGCTCCAGGCTGTCGGGATAATCTCCGGTTCCGTCACCGTAGGGATGGGCCCGGTCAAAGAATTCGTCCCGCTCGATGGCCCACAGGGCCACCTCTCCCCGACGCCCTTCCCAAACCCGGGTCGGCCAGCTCTTCCCGGCCGCGGCAATCTCCATCGTCAAAGGGGTTGGCCGAAACTCGCCGGACTTTTTTAGGCTGCGATGGAGGGGCAGAACCACGCTGACCCCGTGTCCCGCTTGGGCCAGGGCCTGGGGCAGCGCCGCCATGACATCGGCCAAACCCCCGACTTTGGCATGGGGAGCCAATTCGGTTGCGACGAATAGGATGTTCATGAGAAGTGGAGTACACTATGCCCTTAAACCCATGCCCGCCGCCAGCCGCTTGCCCGACCGCATTCTCTCCCAACTCCAAGGAAAGAAAGCCACCCCCCTCGACGCCGCCTCCCTGGCGCGGCGCCTGCGGGTTCCTCCCGGTGCCGTGGTTCGCACCCTGACCCTCCTGGAAAAAGAGGGACGGGTTGCCCGGGTCCGCCAAAACCACTGGATCTCCGCCCAAAGCGCCGATCTGATCACCGGCACCATTCAATTTCATACCAAAGGTTTTGCCTTTGTTCTTCCTCAGGACGGGTCTCCCGACCTCCATATTCCGGCCGAAGACACCGCCAACGCCCTGCACGGTGACCTGGTCGTGGCCCGTTTGGATCGTCGGCCCCAAACCCCCGGTCCACGAGGACGCCGGCCGGATGGAACGGAGCGGCGAGGTGGCCGCGTTCTTCGGATTCTGGAACGCCGGGCCGCCAATATCGTCGGCACCCTTCAAAAAACCGCCCGCTTTCATATCGTCATCCCCGACGACCCCCGCTTCCTCCACAACCTTTATGTCCCCGCCCCCGGGACGGAGGGATCCCCCGCCGCCCAACCGGGCGACAAAGTCGTGGCCCGGTTGATCGAGTGGAAGAACCGCCACTCCAACCCCGAGGGAATCATCGTCGAACGTCTGGGCGCCCACACCGATCCCGGGGTGGACATCCTTTCGATCATCCGGAAGTTCGATCTTCCCGCCCATTTCCCTCCCGAGGCCATGGCCGAAGCCTCTTCCTTTCCCAAGGTCGAACTGCCCGACCACCCGCCGGGACGGGAGGATCTCCGCGGGGAGTTCGTCATCACCATCGATCCCGACACCGCCCGGGATTTTGACGACGCCATCTCCCTGCGCGAACTTCCCCACGGACACGCCGAAATCGGCATTCACATCGCCGACGTCTCCCACTACGTCAAAGTCGGCTCCGCTCTGGACCACGAGGCCCGCAAACGCGCCAACAGCGTCTATCTCGTCAACGGGGTCATCCCGATGCTCCCTCCACGCCTTTCGGACGACCTTTGCTCCCTTCGCCCCCAGGAACAGCGGTTAACCTACTCCGCCTTCGTCCGGGTGGGACCGGACGGGAAAACCGGAGCCACCCGCTTTTCCCGATCCGTCATTTATTCCCGACACCGCCTGACCTACGCCGAGGCGATGGAGCGGTTGAAACGTCCGGCCCGGGACGATCTGGACCGTTTTCTCCAACGGGCGTGGCATTTCGCTTCCGCTCTGCGGCGCCGCCGCTTTGCCTCGGGCGCCCTCGACCTCGATTTCCCCGAACTCCGCATCCTGCTCGATGCGCAGGGTCGGCCCGACCGGATCGAAAAGGAGTCCTCGGACGAATCCCACCAGCTGATCGAGGAATTCATGCTGCTGGCCAATGAATCCGTCGCCCGCCATCTCAACCAGGAAAACCGGCCGGCCGTCTACCGGATCCACGAGACTCCCGATGAATCCCGCCTGCAGGAGTACCGCGAACTGCTCATCGCCCACGGTATCAAGGCCGGTGACCTCACCCAGCGGGGGGAGATTCAAAAGATTCTTAAACTTCTGCCCGGACGACCCGACGGCTACGCCCTGAAAATCGGCCTGCTTCGATCCCTCAAACGCGCCGTTTACTCCCCGAAAAGCCTGGGCCATTTCGGCTTGGCCAAATCCCATTACACCCACTTTACCTCCCCGATCCGCCGCTACGCCGATCTTCTCGTTCACCGGGCCCTCGCC
>Ga0214917_10005374_pt1 | contig 13697 bp, 8 predicted proteins | sample LL_1208_BB_MetaG_FD_177983 | JGI IMG/M metagenome (GOLD analysis project Ga0214917, IMG submission 177983) | Freshwater microbial communities from Lake Lanier, Atlanta, Georgia, United States - LL_1208_BB | ecosystem: Environmental > Aquatic > Freshwater > Lake | place: USA: Georgia | collected... | reverse complement strand
GGCCCCAGCGGGCAGCGGCCAATTTATCGCTGTCTTCTTGGTCGTGCAGGTGTTGCTCATAGCCAATGTCTTTGAGCCAATCCATCAAAAAGCGCTGTGCATCTTCAGCCCCATCGGTGTGGCTGGCGCGGTATTGCAAGTCATTGACGGTGCGGCCAAACGCATGCAGCGAGGTGACCGCCCTGGCGCTGAGCACACTGCCCAAGCTGTGGCTGAACAAGGCTTCAAACAGGCTGAGCTTGTATTGGTTGGCAAACTGCCCGAGTTGTTGCAAGGTTTGATGCCCGACACCGCATTTGGGTGTGGTGATGGCCCGCAAGAAAGCCGGATCGTCATCGTTATTGACCCACAGCCGCAGCCATGCGCAGAGGTCTCGGATTTCAGCGCGGTCAAAAAAGCTTTGTCCTCCAGACACTTTGTAGGGAATGGCGGCTTTGCGCAGGGCTTTCTCCAAAACCCTGGATTGGTGATTGGCTCGGTACATCACACAAAAGTCACGCCATTGATGCGGGGTGGCCGTGTGCGTCGCCTCCGCTGCGCGCAGTGACTGAATGCGCGCCACCACCCGCTCGGCCTCGTGTTCCTCGCTGTCGGCATCCACCACCCGCACCGGCTCACCATCGCCCAATTCGCTGAACAATGTTTTGGGAAACAACTTGGGGTTGGGTCGGATCACATTGTTGGCGGCTCGCAAAATGGCGCGGGTCGAGCGATAGTTTTGCTCCAATTTCACCACCCGCAAGCGGGGGAAGTCCACTGGCAAGCGCTTGAGGTTGTCCAAGGTCGCCCCACGCCAGCCATAGATGGACTGATCGTCGTCACCCACGGCGGTCAAGCACTGTCGGTCACCGGCCAATAATTTGAGCAGTTCATATTGGGTGGCATTGGTGTCTTGGTATTCGTCCACCAACCAATGGCTGAATTGTGCTTGCCATTTCGCGCGCACCTCAGGCTGATTTTTCAGCAGCTTCAAGGGCAGCCCAATCAAATCGTCGAAATCAACGCTTTGGTAGGCGCTCAGGCGCTCTTCGTAGCGTGCCATGATGCGCGCTGTGATGCGTTCGTTGTCGTCTTTGGCCTGGGCCTCGGCCATGGTGGCATCGAGGCCCATGTTTTTCCACAGGCTGATGGCCCACTGCCATTGGCGCGCCGTTGCCGCGTCCGTGGTGCCGCCGGCATCTTTGAGCAAACTGGTCACATCATCGCTGTCCAAAATACTGAACTGCGGCTTGAGGCCCATGGCCGCACCGTCTTGGCGCAAGATGCGAACACCCAACGCATGAAAGGTGCAGACCGTGACTTGTTGTGCCGCTTTGCCAATGAGTTTTTTGGCCCGCTCGCGCATTTCTGCCGCTGCTTTGTTGGTGAAAGTAATGGCGGCGATGGCGCTGGGCGCAACGCCCGACTGAATCAGCAAGGCCAACTTGTGGGTGATGACTCGGGTTTTACCAGACCCCGCACCGGCCAAGACCAGACAAGGGCCATGCAATACATGAACAGCTTCGAGTTGTGCTGGGTTCAGACCGGAGGACATGCAGGCGACGTTGGCGCAAAAGCTTTCGATGATAGCCGGGCACAATGTCACTCATGACAACTGTTTTATGGGTCACCTTTCCCTTTTTCGCACTGGTGCTGGCTGGGTTTTTAGCGGTTCAGCAAAACTTATTGAGTGTGGATGCGATCCCGGGACTTAATGGCTTTGTGCTGTTTTTTGCGCTGCCTTGTTTGCTGTTTCGGTTTGGCGCCAACACCCCTATCGCCCAGTTGCTGGATGCACCACTGTTCATCACCTATGCCGCATGCGGCTTGATTTTGGTGGCCGTGGTGGTGGCTTGGAGCTTGAACGACCGCATCCGCTGGAACGATGCGGCCTTGGGCGCGCTGGTCGCGACATTTCCCAACACCGGTTTTCTGGGCGTGCCTTTGCTGGTGGCTTTGCTCGGCCCGACTTCTGCAGGCCCGGCCATCGTGTCCATCATTGCCGATTTGTTGTTCACTTCTTCTGTATGCATCGCTTTGTCGCGCATGGGTGACGCGGGCGAGCATGGGTCTCGCCAAGCGGCCTTCAATGCCCTCAAAGGTGTGCTGGCCAATCCCATGCCTTGGGCCGTTTGCTTGGGCGCTTTGTTTTCGGCCAACGAATGGCGCTTGGCCGAACCTGTGGACAAAACCCTGAGTTTGTTGGCCGACGCAGCGTCGCCAGTGGCCTTGTTCACCATCGGTGCGGTGCTGGCGCGCTCACAGGTGCGCGCCCGTTTGAGCCCGAACAAGACCATCCGGTTGATGGACTATGTCCCTGTGGCCTTGGTGAAATTGGTGGTGCATCCCTGCCTGATGCTGCTGGTAGGTGCGACGGTCATTCAAGCGGGTGTGCCTCTGGATACGCATGCCTTGATGGTGGTCGTCTTGGTGGCCGCTTTGCCCAGTGCCAGCAATGTGTCGATGCTGGCTGAGCGATTTGGCGCTGACAACGGGCGCATCGCGCAAATCATATTAATCACCACCGCACTGGCGTTCTTTACTTTTTCTGGAGCGGTTTTTTGGCTCAGGCCTTGACGCTTTAAATCACCAATGGGTCCACATCAATGGCCCAGCGCAGCACGGCACGGTGTTGCGTGCGTGCAGACCGCAGCAGGGGTTGCCAACCGCTCAAAAATTGTTGAAGTCCAGCGCGAGAGGTCGATTCAACCAAAACTTGTGCGCGCTCCACCTGGGCCACCCGTTGAATGCCCAGCGGAACCGGCGGGTACAGGCTGAGTCGATCCGCGCCAGGCAGTTCCAGGGCGGCTTGAGAAACCGCTTTTAAAAACAATTGGGCCGCCTCCTGGGTGCGCGCTTCCGCCCGCAGCAGGGCTTGAAAACTGTAAGGAGGCATGCCAGCCTGTTCTCGCTCTTGCAATTGTTTTTCGGCAAAAGAGGGATAGTCATGACGCTTCAAGGCTTCAAACAAGGGGTGCTGCGGGTAGTGCGTTTGGACCCACATCTCACATGCATGACCGAATTGCTCAGACCACTGGGCATCTCGACCTGCCCGACCAGCCGCTTGCATGAGCAGGCTGAACAATCTTTCGGGAGCGCGGAAATCGCTGGAGAACAAAGCGCCATCGGTGTCGAGCGCAGCCACCAGGCTCACGCGGCGAAAGTCATGGCCCTTGGCGATCATTTGTGTGCCGACCAGCACATCAATTTCTCCCGAGTGTACCAAGGCCAATTGGTTCTCCAGCGCGCCTTTGGTGCGGGTGGAATCGGCATCGATGCGGGCAATGCGCGGCGCAGCACCGTCTGGCCGGCGCACGCCTTCAAGCTGGGTGGCCAAGAGTTCTTCCAGTTGTTCGGTGCCTCGGCCCATGGCCCGCACGTCGGTGTCGCCACATTCAGGACAAGCTCTGGGTACGGCAGATGTGTGGCTGCAGTGGTGGCAGCGCAATGTGCGGTCGAGCTTGTGAAACACTTGAAAAGCACTGCAATGCGGGCATTGGCTCTTCCAGTGGCACGAAGGGCAGTGCAACACCGGTGCATAGCCGCGCCGGTTGAGCAACACCAAAATTTGCTGGCCCAGGCCAATGCGCTCCCGCATGGCATCGAGCAAAACGCCTGCAAACACCGTGCGGCGTGGCTGACGGTTCATGTCCACCCGACGCACCAAGGGCAAGGCGCTCAGTCCCATGCGTGAGGGCATGTGCAAGCGCACATAGCGCCCAGCAGGTTTTTCCTGGCTGGCCGCTCTGCTGTGGTGCCAACTCTCCAAAGAGGGCGTCGCCGAACCCATCAATACCTTGGCACCTTCCAGTTGCCCGCGATAAACGGCCAGATCTCGGGCCGAGTAACGGGCACCCTCTTGTTGTTTGTAGCTGGGATCGTGTTCTTCATCGACCACGATCAGGCGCAAATGGGGCATGGAGGCCAACACCGCCATGCGGGTGCCCAGCACCATGCGCGCTTGCCCGTTGTGCGCAGCCAACCAACTGTTCAAGCGTTGGGCGGGGGTCATGGCGCTGTGCATGGCCACCACGCAACCCGCACCCAACCAGGGCTCAAAACGCTCGCGAAAACGCTGCTCAAGTTGTGGCGTGAGGTTGATCTCTGGCACCATCACCAAGGCTTGGGCGGTAGGTTGGGCTTGCAACAAGCGTTGAACCGCTTGCATATACACCTCCGTCTTGCCGCTGCCAGTGCTGCCAAACAACAAGAATGGCCCTTTTTGCAGATCGATTTCCTGCAAAACTGCTTCTTGCTCGGTGGTCAGTGCCAACCCTTTGGGCAAAGCCGGCGGCAGGTGCTTGGCAATTCCTGGGCTCGGCGCCAAATCCGCTGCTGCGGTTTTGCCATGGACGGCGAGGGCTTTGCGTTTGAGCCGGCGTGTCAGTTGCTCGGGTCTGAGTTCACGCAAGTAGGGTGGCAAGGCGGCCAAAGCGACCTCACCTTCGCTGCGTTGGTAGTAACGCGCGGTGAACCGAATCAGGCTTTTCCAAGCAGGATTGAGCGCAAGCAATGGATGGAGCACGCCGGAAATGGGGCGCAATGTCAGCCCGGTCTTCGCCTGAGCGTGTGCTTCTGTCTCCCCATCCCAAACGATGCCCAGCAACTCTCTGTGACCCAAGGGGACACGAACCAATGTTCCCTTGGGGAGTACTTCCTCACTCAGGTAAGACAGAGGACCACCCACTCCGCTGTGCGCAGGGGTAGGAACCAAAACGGAGAGTATGACAGTCATCGAAAATAAGTTTTTCTGGTGAAACGTCAAAAAATAGACATGAAATCGGGGTTAAGTGCTTGATTTGCAAGCGCTTTGACGTAACCCCAAGTTTCTGTGGATAACTTTGTTGATATCTTGCATTTGAACCCTCCAAGCCCTTGTCTGGCAAGGATTTGAACAGATTGCCCTATTTTCAGGCATTTGTAGCAATCTATACGAATCAATGACTTAGGGCGATTTCAAGGTGCGAAAAGAAAAGCAATTGGGTTTTGAGGCCTTGCGAGGCGAGGACACGAATTTTGTGCATAAGTCAAGTCCTAGAACTAAACTTTGTTCGTAAAAGTCTGAAAAAATTCAAAAAATTTTTCAAAAAGTGGGGTTGATTGTGACCGCCCTAAACAGCGTCTGTTTGGGTGCGGGTGGCGCAATATTCGGGCGTAAATCCGCATGCCAGGGGACTCAGCCAAAGGGATGCGTTCCAGTTGTCCGCACGCACACTGGCTCTGAGAAAGCTTGAGCAACAAGACATGCATGTGGACGATTGTGGCATGGCAATTTGGCCAATCGCATGGGCTCAGCGCGCGGTGATGGCGTTTTGCACCAGAGATGGGCTGAGCAACTCGGACAAAACCAGGGGCGTTTGCCCCGGTCGATACAACACATAAACGGGTACACCGCTGCGACCCAATTGCGCCAATGCACGTGTGATGGCGGGATCGCGGCGGGTCCAATCGGCCCGCATGAGCGCCACTTGATGGCGCTCAAAGTCTTGCAAGACCTGGGCATTTTGCAAAGTGGTTTGCTTGTTCAACTGGCAGGTCACGCACCAAGCGGCGGTGAAGTCGACAAACACCATTTGGCCTTGCGCCAATTTATCCTGCACGGCTTGGGGTGACCAAGTTTGCCAATGTGCATCCGCTGATGTTGAGGGGGCGCCGTTGGTCGTCAAACGTGGCCACACCCCGGCGGCGCTGGCCAGCCAGCAGGCGCTGGTCAAGACCAGCAGCCATTTGCGCAGTGAAGCGTTCAACCCCCAGCACCAAGCCAGCGCTGCCGTGGCCAGCAACAGCAACAGCACCGACATGGTCGTGTCCAAATTGGTTTGTTGGCCCAAGATCCACAGCAGCCAAACCACGGTAAGCCACAGAGGAAAGGCCATCAAAGACTTGAATACCGCCATCCAGGGACCAGGTTGCGGGAGGTATTTGCCCAAGGCGGGCCAGTGGCTGAGCAATGCAAAAGGCAAAGCCATGCCCAGGCCCATGGTGGCCAAAACCGCCAAGGCGTTGGGCCAGGCTTGGCTCAGCGCCCACCCCATGGAAACCCCGACAAATGGCGCGGTGCAAGGCGAAGCCAAGCCAACCGCCAATACCCCAGAACCAAACGCATTCAGGACAGGGTGTTGAGATTGCCAACTGGCCCAGGAAGATGGCCACATTGGGGCCCATTCAAAAACGCCCATCAGATTCAAGGCCATGACCGTGAAAAGCAAGGCCAGGGCGCCCACAAACAAGGGGGACTGCAGTTGAAACCCCCAGCCCAATTGTTCTCCGGCCGAGCGAAAAGCCAACACCGCAGCGCCCAGGGACATGAAAGTCAAGACCACACCCAGGGAGTAAGCCCAAGCTCCCCAACGGCGTTGCGCAACCGTCAGACCGGGCAAGCCCAGGCCGACCACTTTGATGGCCAAGACGGGCAAGACACAGGGCATCAGGTTGAGCAACAAGCCGCCCAGCAAAGCACTGGCCATGGCCAACCAAAACCCTGAGCCCAAGGGGGTTTCGGCCTCGGTGGGCAAGATGAATGGTTTGGCTGGGTTCAAGGGGGGGGCGCTCGCAGCCAAAGCGGGGCTGGGCAAAGCGGGCCAAGTGCCGTTGACCGGGATTTGCAGGCGCCAAGCGGATTTGGACGCACCTTGCTCCATCACCAAGACCAAAGGCAGTTGTGAGGGCTGGGTGTTGCGCATGGCATGCAAAGGCAGTGTGACCTCCCATTGATCACCTCGCCATTGGGCTTGGCTGCGCGGATGGGTTTCGCCGGCATGGTCAACCACCTCGGGCAACTCCACAAAAACCGATAAGTTTTGACGCCATGCGGACGCTGGCAAACCCGCTACGGACAGCTGCAAATGGTCAGAAGCCAACAGGGCCTTGGAGTTGCCCGCAGCAAGCGGCTGGGGTTGTTGCCGCAACAAGGCCTCAAACCGTTCAGCGTGGGTGGCCAGGCTGGCTTGGCTGGGCAAGCGCAGCACAAATCGGCCCTCTTGCGGAATGCATTCTTGGCGACACACCAGCCAAGCGGCTTGCAAAACCACTTCGGGTTCGCTCTGTTTTGGGGCTTGGGCTGAAATGGTCAAAGGCACAGCCAGCAATGACACGCCTTCAAAACCGTAGTTGGTCATCTCGCCAACCCTGATCTTTTGCGGAATGGGCCAATGGGTTTCACCCACTGACCAACCGGTGGGCAGTTGCCATTGCAATTGGGTGGGCAGGCCGGAGTCACCTGGGTTTTTCCAGTAGGTGTGCCATCCCTTCTGATGTTGCAGTTGCAGTCCCAGCCACATGGTTTGACCCGCCGCCAAGCCTTGTGGGGCCCATACCATCATCTCAGCGCGCACCTGGGGCGTTTGCACCACCGGTCCAGCGCCTTGTGCCCCAGCACCGCTGATGCAGGCCAGGGCCAAACATAAAACGCAAATGCGCTGGTGCAATCGGGGGAAAAGGTTCATGAGGTGCCGATGGTAGCCAATCCTGCTTTGGGTCTGTGCCCATGATTGCCTGGTCAAAGTCCTTAAGATGTGGGCATGCAAATCCCCACCCGATTTTGGTCGCGGTTGAGTACCGACGATTTTTCGCAACTCGATGGACAGCGAACCGTGGCCGTGTTGCCGCTGGGCGCCACCGAGCAGCATGGCCCCCATTTGCCCTTGGGTGTGGACACCATCCTTGTCGACGCAGTGGTCGAAGCAGCTCTGCCACATTTGAGCCCCACTGATCCCGTTTATTTTTTGCCCACCCTAAACCTGGGGCTGAGCACCGAACACACCGCTTTTGCGGGCACTCTCAGCGCCAGCCCAGCCACCTTGATCGAACTGTGGTGCGACATTGGCGCCGGTGTGTCCCGCTCGGGTGTGAAAAAAATGGTGTTGTTCAATGCCCATGGTGGCAATGTGGGGTTGATGGATGTGGTGGCCCGCGAGTTGCGCGCACGCCATGGTTTGCTGGTGTTTTCCACCAGTTGGTATCAGTTGCCGCTGGGCGAGGCAGTGATGGGCCTTTTCAGTCCCCATGAACAGCGATTTGGGGTGCATGCCGGCTCGATGGAAACCGCCATGATGCTGGCCCTGTCCCCGCAGGACGTGCGCATGGATCAGGCCCAAAACTTTGCCTCCGCCGCCGAGACCAAAGCCCAGCGCTTTGCCATCTTGGGCGATGGGCGCAGTGCCAAACAAGGCTGGATGATGCAGGACTACAACCCCCAGGGTGCCGCCGGCAATGCCTTGAGCGCCACGGCCACTCAGGGCTGGGCGCTGGTACAAGCCGCAGGTTTGCAATTGGCCCGCATGCTGCAAGAGGTGGTTGAGCACCCGACCGTGTGAGCTTGTGCTTTAACACCCCTCAGGTGTATGTGACCCATTCGGTTTGGTCTGGGCCTTCCAAATGTCCAATCGTGTTGTGGCTGATCAGCGATAAGCGCTTGGCGTTGTAGTGGATTTCGCTCATGGCGCTGTTGCGGATGCGCATATTGATTTCGATGGTCACCTCGGCAGGGGTTTGCAGCACATGTCCGATGGCCGTGGCAATCGGGCCGCCGCTGGAGACCAGCAACACGTTGCCGCTGTGCTGTGTTTGAACATGGGCCAATGCCGAAGTGACCCCTGCCACAAATTCTGCATAGCTGGGCATGCCAAGGGGTTGGGACTGGCCACGCATCCAAGCTTGCAAACCCCTGCGCAGCAAGCCAAAGTGGTGCTTGTACAGCTCGGGGGTATGGGGTTTTTCCAATGGCTTAGGATGGATGGCATGGATCACCGCATGGCTGTCGTATTCGTTCAAGCCAGGCCAAACCAAGGGCTGCAAATGGGTTTGGCCCAAGCCTTCTTGGATGCCTAGCCAAGTTTGTTGCTGGCGCTTCAAGCTGCCGGTGATCACGGCCTCAAATGTCAAACCTCGCTCGCGAAAATAAGCCCCCAGGCGGCGGCTTTGGCGCTGGCCCAGTTCAGACAGTTGGTCGTAGTCGTCTGCGCCAAATGAAGCCTGGCCGTGACGCACCAAGTAAAGGGTTCCCATGAGCGAGATTGTCGCGAATCGCAGGGGCTGCTGCGGTCTCGTGCGGGACGCGCGGGCGAGGGTCAAATCACCACATGACCTTGGATGCAAACGACGGAGTCGCCGCCCACCCAAATTTGCCCTTTTTCATCGCGCCTGACCTCGACCCGACCGGCGCGTCCCAGGGCGGTTCCTTGGCGCGCCACATAGCGGGTGGGTGCCAGTCCCGCACCGATCAGCCATTCGCCCAAAGCCGCATTCAAACTGCCGGTCACCGGGTCCTCGGTCAAGCCGCCAAGCCCTGGAAAGAAAGCGCGCACCTCAAACGCCTCAGCTGGCTCTGTTTTGTTTGCAGTGAGCGCCAAGTCCAGAGGAGCCACCAAGCCCACCTCCAAGCCCGCCAAGGCTTGGGCATCGGGCTTCAAAGAAAGCAAGCGGCTGGCACTGGCCAGCATCACACCCCGCCACTGAGGGCCGTTGTCGCACCAGGCATGGTGCAAGATGTCTTCACGGTTCAGGCCCAAACCATGGGCGATGCGGCCGACTTCGTCTTCGCTCAGTGGCCCAGCACGTCTGAGCGGTGGGGCTGCGAAAGACAGGCGTTGCCCCTGTCGGCGAATGTGCACCAAGCCCACGCCGCACTCTTGGACCACATCATCGCCTTTGGGTACACCGCCAAAATGCAACCAGGCGTGGCAACTGCCCAGGGTGGGGTGACCTGCAAAAGGCAGTTCTCGGCCTGGGCAAAAAATGCGCAGCGAATAGTCGGCCTGAGGGTGCGTGGGGGGCAATACAAAAGTAGCCTCTGACAAGTGAGTCCAGTCGGTGAAGGCCTGCATTTGTGCGCAAGTCAAGCCCGTGCCGTCCATGACCACGGCCACGGGATTGCCCAAATAAGGCGTGGCGGTAAAGACATCGACCTGGGCAAAAGTGCGGTTCATTGGGTGTGCCTCATTGGCGCAAATGGGCCTCAGGTTCGCAACATCCACAGGGCCGTCAGGAACAAAATCATTGCCATGAAAAGATTGAACCTGCGCAACCTCTGCCCCTGGGCCAGCCAGTTGCGCAAGGCCGAGCCCACGCAAGCATAGGTGAAGTTGCTGCAGAACGCAAAGACCATGCCGACACCCACCACTTGCACCAATCGCTCTGTGGGGTTGACGGCGAGTTGACCATTGGCATGGATGACCCATCCCCCGGTCAAAGTCAAGGCCAACATCCACGCTTTGACGTTGAGAAATTGCAATCCTACCCCTTGAAAAAATCCCACCTGCAATCGCGTTGCATCCACTGGGCTCAAGTGTTCGGTTCGGCTCAATTTCCAGGCCAACCACAACATGTAAGCCACCCCACCCATTTGAATCAGCCAGCGCAGCGGCGGGGTGCCCATGATCACCAAGCCCAGGCCTTTGCCGCACAGGACCAACAAAATGGCCCAGCCCACGGGAACGGCCATGCAAAAACGCAATGCCCGGTGCAAGCCCAAATTGGCGGCCATGGCCGTGGACAAGGTGGTGTTGGGTCCGGGCGTAAAACTCACAGCCACACACATCGCCAGCAAGGCGGCCCATTCGGAAGGGTCCATTCAGACATCCAAGCGCCGTGGCTGGCGCAAACCGATGCGCCATGAAAGCCTTGCCCTCATTGGCTCAAGACCTCCCAGCGTTGCAGCGCCTCCATCAGTTGCGCCTCAATGGCCTCAATGCGAAAACCCATTTCGGCGGCTTTGACATGATCTTGGATGAACAAACTGCCATCGGCCAGTGCAAGGGTGAGTGATTTTTGCTCGGCTTCCAAAGTTTCTATCAAACCCGGCAATGCATCCAACTCCCGTTGCTCTTTGAAGCTGAGCTTGGTTTTTTGGATGGGTTGGCTGATGCCGGGTGGGTTGGCTGCGCTGGTGTGCTTGTGGGATGGGTTGGACGGCATGGCATCTGAAGCTGCGCCTGCACCCGTTTGCAAGGCCAATGCCCTGCGCGATTGCTGCAGCCAGTCTTGTACGCCTCCCACGTATTCGCGCCAATGGCCGCCCCCCTCATACACCAAGGTGCTGGTGACCACCTCGTCCAGGAAAGTGCGATCGTGGCTGACAATGAACACGGTGCCATCGTAGTTTTGCAAAAACTCTTCCAGCAGTTCCAATGTGTCGATGTCCAAGTCATTGGTGGGCTCATCCAGAACCAGCACGTTGGCCGGGCGCGCAAATAAACGGGCCAGCAGCAAGCGGTTGCGTTCTCCGCCAGACAGCGAGCGGACAGGTGAGTGGGCTCTGCCGGGCGAGAACAAAAAGTCTTGCAAATAGCTTTTGACATGTTTGCGCTGGCTGCCAATTTCAATCCATTCACTGCCAGGGCTGATGAAGTCCTCTAAGCTGGCATCCAAATCCAGGGCCTGGCGCATTTGGTCAAAGTAGGCCACTTGCAGTTTGGTGCCTTGGCGAACTTTGCCGTCATCGGCTTGTAACTCGCCCAAAATCAACTTGAGCAAAGTGGTCTTGCCAGCCCCGTTGGGGCCCATCAAACCCACCTTGTCGCCCCGCAATAAAGTGGCAGTGAAGTCCTTGACCACCGTTTTTCGCTCGCCATTGGGGCCGGTGAACCACTTGCTCACCCCTTCCAGTTCGGCCACGATTTTTCCGCTGGGTGCGCCGCTGGACAAGCCCAGGTTCACTCGCCCTTGGACTTCACGCCGCTGGGCCCGTTGCAGACGCAGTTGCTCCAGCCTAGCAATGCGGCTTTGGCTGCGGGTGCGGCGTGCTTCCACACCTTTGCGCACCCACACTTCCTCTTCGGCCAGTAATTTATCGGAACGGGCTTGCACCACCGCTTCTTGGGCCCATTGGGCCTCTTTTTGCCGTTGGTAGGCTGCGTAGTTACCGGGATAGGACAAAAGTCGACCGCGATCCAAGGCCACGATTCGGGTGGACACCTTGTCCAAAAAACTGCGGTCATGGGTGATGATGACCATGCTCATGCGTGATTCGATCAGCAAATCTTCCAGCCATTCAATGCTGTCCAAGTCCAGGTGATTGGTGGGCTCGTCTAGCAACAGTACATCCGGTTGTTGCACCAGCGCTTGGGCCAATGCCACGCGTTTGGCCGTGCCACCAGAAAGATCGGAAATCCTGGCTTGCGGATGAAGCCTGAGCCGGTGCAAGGTTTCCTCAACGCGCTGCTCCCAACCCCAGCCGTGGCGCGACTCTATGGCGTTTTGAAGTGCATTGAGGTCACCATCGCCTTGTGCATAACGATCAATCCAGGCAATCACGTCCGACAAGCCCTCGCGAACGGCCTCATGCACTGTCCACGCCGGGTCAAGCAAGGGCTCTTGGAGAACCAGGGCCAGTCGCATGCCTTGTTGCAATTGCAAATGACCATCGTCAGGTTTATCCAAGCCAGCCAGAATGCGCATGAGTGATGATTTCCCTGTCCCATTGCGCCCAATCAAGCCCACGCGTTCCAACGGTTGCAAAGAAAAATCTGCGTGATCCAGTAGCGCAGCCTGCCCAAATGCGAGTTGGGCTTGTTGAAGCTGAAGAAGACTCATGTTTTTGGAGTTGGAGTGGCGCCAGCGACAAACCAGCGCGGGGGGCGATAGAAAAGCGAACCTCAAGGCTTGATCCGCGAAGATGGCATTCTCGCTCACGGACTGTGATGGAAATCAAGAACCGATCTGATCCTCTAGTCCACCCAGACCCAGCGATGCAAGTTGTTGAATTCAAATAATTTATTCGGATTCATGCCGTCGTCCAATAAATTTGCAGAAAATAATCTGTTGTTGGTTGACCGGCGGTCTAAATCCGGTATATACTGCAAGGCTTCGTACAAATTGCTGCCATGATCAATGGTTTGGCAAGTTGTGAAAAGACCCCAAGTGTTGACAAGACTTAAATAATCGTGTCATAATTCTTGGCTCAGCTGATTACAGCTGGCATTTGGTTCGTTAACAATTTACAGCCGATAAGCGTGGGCGTTTGAAGGCAATTGCCAAGGTTCTGGTAACCGAGGTCGCAAGGCCTCAAACGCTCATGAGAATAGAAGTGAAGTTCACTTCAATTCCGTTTTTATGAGTTGCTCGAAAGAGCAAAAAAATTCAAGATCGAACTATAGAGTTTGATCCTGGCTCAGATTGAACGCTGGCGGAATGCTTTACACATGCAAGTCGAACGGCAGCACGGGGGCAACCCTGGTGGCGAGTGGCGAACGGGTGAGTAATACATCGGAACGTGCCCAGTCGTGGGGGATAACGTAGCGAAAGTTACGCTAATACCGCATACGATCTACGGATGAAAGCGGGGGATCGCAAGACCTCGCGCGATTGGAGCGGCCGATGTCAGATTAGGTAGTTGGTGGGGTAAAGGCTCACCAAGCCGACGATCTGTAGCTGGTCTGAGAGGACGACCAGCCACACTGGGACTGAGACACGGCCCAGACTCCTACGGGAGGCAGCAGTGGGGAATTTTGGACAATGGACGAAAGTCTGATCCAGCCATTCCGCGTGCAGGACGAAGGCCTTCGGGTTGTAAACTGCTTTTGTACGGAACGAAAAAGCCTTGGCTAATACCCGGGGCCCATGACGGTACCGTAAGAATAAGCACCGGCTAACTACGTGCCAGCAGCCGCGGTAATACGTAGGGTGCGAGCGTTAATCGGAATTACTGGGCGTAAAGCGTGCGCAGGCGGTTTTGTAAGACAGAGGTGAAATCCCCGGGCTCAACCTGGGAACTGCCTTTG
>Ga0214917_10005373_pt1 | contig 13699 bp, 9 predicted proteins | sample LL_1208_BB_MetaG_FD_177983 | JGI IMG/M metagenome (GOLD analysis project Ga0214917, IMG submission 177983) | Freshwater microbial communities from Lake Lanier, Atlanta, Georgia, United States - LL_1208_BB | ecosystem: Environmental > Aquatic > Freshwater > Lake | place: USA: Georgia | collected... | reverse complement strand
GGCCTCTCGCGCGATCCTGCGGCTGTGCCGCTCCTCCCCATACTCGAAGATGATGTCGGCGAGGTTGTCGGGTTTCATCCGGTTGACCAGCTTCCAGGCCGGTTCCCCCTCGGTCGGGTCGAACCGCAGATCGAGCGGGCCGTCGGAGTCGAACGAGAAACCACGGGCGTCGTCGGCCAACTGGTCGCTCGAGAGGCCGACGTCGAGCAGGACGCCGTCGACCGTGTCGAGGGAGAGGGCGTCGAGCACCTCGGGCAGGTCGCAGTAGTTGGCCTGCGCGAACCGCACGGGCAGGCCGGCGAGTTCCCGCGCACCCCGCGCGATCGCCTGCGGATCGCGGTCGATGGCGACCACGAGCCCGGAGGGCCCGACCGCCTCGGCGAGCAGCCGCGTATGGCCGCCGCCGCCGAGCGTGCCGTCCACGACCCGCATGCCGGGCGCCACGGAGAGCAACGACATCACCTCGGCGGACAGGACGCTCGTGTGCACGCTCGACGACATTCCCATGACTCTACCAGCCGTCGCCGTCGCCGTCGTGCCTCGGCGCCGGCCGTCGGCCTCGTGGGGCGGCACGCGGACGCCGGAACTCGGCGACGGAGTCGGGCGATTGGTAGGATGCCCGCATGTCCGAGGCCGATCTCTACGACTACGAGCTGCCGACGGAACTGATCGCCCAGGAGCCGCTGGCCGACCGCGCGGCGGCCCGGCTGCTCGTGGCCGACCGCGCGACCGGAGCCATGGCGCACCGCCATGTCCGCGACCTGCCCGAGCTGCTGCGGCCGCACGACCTCGTCGTCGTCAACGACAGCCGTGTCGTGCCCGCCCGTCTCGTCGGCCGGCGCGAGAAGACCGGGGGCCGTTGGGAAGGGCTGTTTCTCCGGGTCGACACGGCGACCGGCGGCTGGGAACTCCTGGCGAGCACCCGCGGCAGTCCGGCGCTCGGCGAGCGGGTGCTCCTCGACGCCCGCGACGGCGGCGCCGCCGTGCCGCTCACGCTGGTCGGTCGCTCCGCGGGCGGCGGCTGGCTCGCCCGGCCGGAGTGCCAGGCGCCGCCGCAGGAGATCCTCGGCCGGGTCGGGCACGTGCCGCTCCCCGGGTACATCCGCGGCGGCGTCGAGGCCGCGGGGGATCGCGAGCGGTACCAGACCGTCTACGCGCGGGAGAGCGGTTCGGCGGCGGCGCCGACGGCGGGACTGCACTTCACCGACGAGCTGCTCGCACGGCTGGGCGATCGCGGCGTCGGCCTGGCGCGGGTGACGCTCCACGTGGGCCTGGGCACGTTTCGGCCGATCACCGCGGAGCGGATCGCCGACCATCTCATGCACACCGAGTGGTGCTGCTGCCCGCCCGAGACGGTGGCGGCCGTGGCGGCGGCGCGGGCGCGGGGCGGCCGCGTGGTGGCCGTGGGCACGACCGCCGCCCGCACGCTGGAATCGGCGGCCCTCACGGGGACGCTCGCCCCCTGGGCCGGACCGACTGACCTCTTCATCAGGCCGGGCTTCTCGTTCCGCGTCGTCGACTCCCTGATGACCAATTTCCACATGCCGCGGACGACGCTGATGGTGCTCGTGAGCACGTTCGCGAGCCGCGACCTGATCGCGCGGGCGTACGCCGAGGCGATCCGGGAGCGGTACCGGTTTCTGAGCTACGGCGACGCGATGCTGCTGGAGTAGGCGTCGGGCAACCTGCACGCCGGCCGCGGGCCGGGCGTCGTCGAGGCACGCTGTCGCGGCGGCTGCCTTTCGCTATGCTGTCGCCCCAATCGTCCGCGTTCGCAGCCCCTCGGAGCACGATCATGAGCCCGATTCCCCAGGAAGATGTTCTCGTCGTGCCACGTTCGCTCTTGGAGCGGGCCGGCATCTTCCAGGGCTTTTGCGGCGACACGGCCTCCTATCTGCCGCTCCTGCTCGACCCGCGGCACACGTCGTGGCGGCCCCGGGCGAGCGTCGAGGAGGATCCGTCGTTCAAGCAGCTGATCCCCTACTGCGTGCTCTCCTGGCGGGCGGCCGATGGCCTGCCCCGCTACTTCGCCTACACCCGCGGCGGCGGTCAGAGCGAGGCGCGGCTGCGGGCGAAGCGGTCGGTCGGCATCGGCGGCCACATCGCCAGCACCGACGGTGAGCATGGCGACGACGTCTCGTATGACTCGGGCATGCGGCGCGAGCTCGCCGAGGAGGTGGCGATCGGCGGGGCGTGGACGTCGCGGTGCGTCGGCCTCATCAACGACGACGCCACGCCGGTGGGCAGCGTGCATCTGGGCATCGTGCACGTCCTGGAACTCGAGCGGCCGGAGGTGTCGTCACGCGAGAGCGAGCTCGTCGAATGCGGCTTCGACACGCTGGAGAAGCTGCTGGCCGACCGGGAGCGGTTCGAGACCTGGTCGCAGATCGCCCTCGACGCGATCGCGGCGGGCGCGGTGGCGTAAGTCGGGTGCCGGTCCGCAGCACCGGGCCGCGATGTATTCTGGAAGCATGGCCGCGCTCTCGCCGCTCGACCCGGCGCCGATCTACCTCGACAATCACGCCACCACCCGGCTCGATCCGCGGGTGCTCGAGGCGATGCTGCCCTGGCTCACCGACCACTACGGCAACGCCGGCAGCACGACGCACGAGATGGGCCGCGAAGCGCGGGCGGCGGTCGACGCCGCCCGCGAGGCATTCGCCGCTGCGATCGGCGGCACCGCCAGCGAGATCGTGTTTACCGGCGGCGCCACGGAGAGCAACAACCTGGCGATCCTGGGATCGGCCCGCCGCTGGAGTGCCTTGGCCAAAAGCGGCGCCGGCCATGTCGTCACGACCGTGACCGAGCACGACGCTGTGCTGGATCCGATCGATCACCTCGAGCGTCGCGGCGTGGCAGTGACGCGACTGCCGGTCGAGCCGCAGGGGGCCGGCGGCGTTGCGGGGCGGATCCGACTCGACGGCCTGGCGGCGGTGCTCCGCCCCGACACGTTCCTCGTGTCCGTCATGCTCGCCAACAACGAGATCGGCGTGGTGCAGGACATCCCGGCGATCGCCGAGATGGTGCATGCCCACGGGGTGCTGCTCCACGTCGATTGCGCGCAGGCGGTCGGCCGCATGGCCGTCGACGTCGCGGCGTGCGGGGCCGACCTGGCCAGTTTCTCGGCGCACAAGTTTCACGGTCCCAAGGGCGTGGGGGCCCTCTGGCTGCGGCGCCGGGGAAGGATCGTCCGCGTCGAGCCGCTCGTCTACGGCGGCGGGCAGGAGCGCGGCATGCGCAGCGGCACGCTCGACGTGCCGGGCATCGTCGGCATGGCGGAGGCCGCCCGACTGGCGGTGGCAGGTTTGCCCGAGGAGTCGGCCCGGATGCGGGAGCTGCGCGACCGGCTCTGGCGGCGGCTCCGCGGGGCCGTCGCGGGACTGGAGCTCAACGGGCCGCTGCTCGACGACGGCAGCCCGCAGCCGGTGCGGCTCGTGAACAATCTGAACGTGCGGGTTCCCGGCGTGGACGGCCAGACGCTCCTCGAGACGCTCTCCGGCGCTGGGCTTGCGGTGAGTTCCGGGAGCGCCTGTTCGTCGGAACATCCGCGGCCGAGCCACGTGCTCCTGGCGCTTGGGCTCGACGAGGATCAGGCCCGGGCCAGCCTGCGACTCGGTCTCTCCCGATTCACGACGGCCGCCGAGATCGACGCGGCCGCCGATCGCATCGCCGCCGGCGTGGCCAGGCTGCGGGCGCTCGCCGAGCCGCCGCGGCCAGCCTAGCCGCCGTGGAATCGGCTTTGCCTCGGCGGGGCACCGGGATAGAATCGACGAGGTTGACGGACGTCGTTCCGAAGACAGCACCATCAGCCCATCCGTTTCTGTAGGAGGAGTTCCCGCCATGTCGGTCATGCTCACGGAAAAAGCCGCCAGCGAAGTGAAGAAGATCATCGCCGAGCAGAAGCTCGATCCCGCCACGGTGCTCCGCGTGGGCGTCGCCGGCGGCGGCTGCAGCGGGTTCCAGTACTCGCTCGGCTTCGATACCGCCTGGGATCCCAAGGCTGATTCGAAGAGCGAGCAGCACGGCGTGGCCGTGGTGGTCGACAAGAAGAGCGACCTCTTCCTCGACGGCACCACGCTCGACTTCCACGACAGCATCGAGAAGCGCGGGTTCACGTTCAACAACCCCAACGCCAAGAAGAGCTGCGGCTGCGGCAGCTCGTTCCAGGCCTGACCCCGGACGCGGGCGGCGAACGACCCACGGACAGGAGGCCCGGTGGCTGCGGAGAAGGTCTATATCGTCGGCATCGGCGATGACGGAGTGGAGGGCATGACAGCGCAGGCCCGCCGGCTCGTCGAGGCCGCGGATCTGCTGCTCGGTCCGGAATCGTGCGGCACGCTCCTGCCCACGGCGCTGGCAGGCAGGCTGGTGGCCGCGTCGAACCTCGAGGAGCTCGTCGAAAGGATCGAAGCTGCCGCCGCGAAGCGGCTCGTGGTGCTCGCGTCGGGAGATCCGCTCTTCTACGGCACGGCGCGGTACGTGTGCGCCAAGCTGGGCAAGGAGCGTTTCGAGGTCGTGCCGCACGTCAGCAGCATGCAGCTGGCCTTCGCCCGGGTGAAGGAGTCCTGGGAGGAGGCGTTTCTCGCGAACCTGTCGGGGCAGTCGATCGAGCGGGTGATCGACAAGATTCGCACCAGCGAGACGGTGGGGCTCTTCACGAGCGAGCAGTGGCCGCCGTCGGCGGTCGCGCGGGCGATCCTCGAGGATGGCGTCGACTACTTCCAGGCATACGTCTGCGAGAACCTCGGGTCGCCCGACGAACGGGTGACGCAGGGGAGCCTCGCGGACATCGCGAAGGAGTCGTTCGGCGGGCTCAACGTGATGATCCTCGTGCGGAAGGCCCGCGCGGCCGACAAGCCGGGCCATGTGGGCACGCGTCTCTTCGGCAACCCCGACGACTGCTTCCTGCAATCGCGGCCGAAGCGCGGCCTGCTGACGCCCGCCGAGGTGAGGTCGTTGGCGCTGGCCGAACTCGGGCTGCGGCCGGAGAGCGTGGTCTGGGACGTGGGGGCCGGCAGCGGCTCCGTCGGCCTCGAGGCCGCACGGATCGCGCGGGCCGGTACGGTGCATGCCATCGAGATGGATCCCGACGACCACCACCTGATCATCGCCAACGCCCTGCGTTTCGGCGTGACCAACCTGCACGCCGTGCTGGGGCGGGCGCCCGAGGCCTGGGGGAGCCTCGCCGATCCCGACGCGATCTACGTCGGCGGCAGCGGCCGCGACGTTTCCATGCTCGTCGAGGAGGCATGGAAGCGGCTCAAGCCCGGCGGCCGGCTGGTGACCGCCTGCAACAGCATCGAGAACCTCGCCGCGGTGCACGCGATGCTGCGGGCCCGGTCGGGCGACGCCTCCTACTGGATGGTGAACATCGCCCGCGGCATCGAGCAGATGGACCGCATCCGATTCGAGTCGCTCAACCCCACGTTCCTGATCGCGGCGACGAAGCCGGCGGCGTAGCGCGGTGCCAGCCCCATGAAGGACCTGCCGCCACCGTTGGACGTGATCGCGGTCGGCGCCCATCCCGACGACGTCGAGATCGGCTGCGGCGGCACGCTCGCCGTCCTCGCGTCCCAGGGCCATCGCGTCGGGATCGTCGACCTGACCGACGGGGAGCCGACGCCCCGATCGAGCGGCCCTGCCGAGCGCTTGGCCGAAGCCGCCGCCGCCGCGAAGGTGCTCGGCGTGGTGCACCGCGAGCAGCTCGGGTTCCCCAACCGACGGCTCTTCGACGGCTTCGAGGTGCGGGTGGCGCTGGCGAAGGTGTTTCGCCGGTGGCGACCCCGGCTCGTGCTCGGCCTCGGCGACAAGACGCCGCTCGCCTCGCCCGACCACGCCCAGGCCGTGGCCATCACCGAGGCGGCGGTCTTCTATTCCCGGCTGACGAAGTGGGACGACACGTTCGACGGCCTGCCCGTTCACACCGTGCCGTCGTTTCTCACCTACTTCCTGCTCGCCGGCATGCCGGACGTGCCGCACGGCCACTGGCCGCTGGTGATCGACATCGCCGGTCAGCTCGAATGCAAGCTCGAGGCCATCGCCTGCTATCGCTCGCAGTTCCCGGTGGAGAAGGCCCACGTCTTTCCCCGCGTGCGGGCGCTGGCAGCCACGGCGGGGATGATGGGGGGCTGCGAGGCGGGCGAGGTGCTGGCGTCGAGCCGGGTGCCCTGTACGACCGACCCGATGAGGCTACTGTTTCTCTGAGACGTCCCTCGGGCGTTCGTGCCGCGACGCCGCGGCCCCCGTTTCATGCATGCCTGGCCGCACGTCGCGGCACCCGCGCGGAGCCGCCATGCCAGCGAACGTCGATGTCACGACCGGCGGCCGCCCCTGGATGAAGGCCGCGCTCGTCGCGGCGGGCATCTACAATCTCGCGTGGGGCGGCCTCGCGGTGCTCGCGCCGGTATGGTGCTTCCGCATCGTGGGCATGGAGCCGCCCAACTACCCGGAGCTCTGGCAGTGCATCGGGATGATCGTCGGCGTCTACGGGATCGGCTACCTCGCCGCGGCCACCGACCCGCTGCGGCACTGGCCGATCACGCTCGTGGGCCTGCTCGGCAAGATCTTCGGCCCGATCGGGTTCGCAGGGGCGCTGCTCTCGGGCAGGTTTCCGCTCGCCTTCGGCTGGAACATCCTCACGAACGATCTTGTCTGGTGGCTGCCGTTCGCCGGCATCCTCCTGGCCGCGTGGCGGGCGCACCGCGGCGGCCGCGCGGAGTCGCCGCATGGCTGCTGACGCGGTCGCCGGCGGGCCGGCGGGCGGCCAGGAGCGGATCGATGCGGTGGTCGTGGGGGCCGGCGTCGCGGGGCTCGCCGCTGCCGGCGAACTGGTCGTCGGCGGCCGGCGGGTGGTCGTGTTGGAAAAATCCCGCGGCGTGGGGGGCCGCATGGCGACCCGCCGGGTGGGCGGAGCCGTTTGCGACCACGGCGCGCAGTTCTTCACCGTCCGCGGTGCCGAGTTCGGCGGCATCGTCGCGGCGGGCGAGGCGGCCGGCGGCGTCACCCGCTGGTGCGAGGGTTTTGGCCGCGCGGGGTCGATCGGCGCCGCGGTCGCGGCGGCGGCGGACGGCCATCCGCGATGGCGGGGCGTCCGCGGCATGACCGACCTGCCGAAGCTGCTCGCGGCCGGGCTGCCGGCCGACCGCTGCCGCATCCGCACGGGCGTCCGCGGCACGTCGATCGGCGTCGCCGGCGGCCGCGTGCGGGTCGCCGTCGATGCCGGCGGGGAGGGGGCGGCTCGGGAGGTGATCGACGCGGCCGCGGCGATCGTGACGTCGCCGGTGCCGCAGTCGCTCGATCTCTTCGCCGCGGGCGGCCTGCTGGACGACGCGGGCGGGATCGACGCCGCCGTGCGACGGGATCTGGCGACGGTCGGCTACGACCCCTGCTTCGCCCTCATGCTGGTGCTCGACCGGCCGAGCCTCGTGCCGCCGCCGGGGGCGATCCAGTGCGAGAGCGGCCCGGTGTCGTGGATCGCCGACAATCTGCAGAAGGGGATCTCGACCGTTCCCGCGCTGACCGTGCACGCCGCGGGCGACTTCAGCCGTCGTCGCTTCGACGACCCCCCGGACGACGTCGCGCGGGAGCTCATCGAGCTCGTGCGGCCCTGGATCGACGGCGACCCGGCGACTGCGATCGTGGAGCGGTCGCTGCACCGCTGGAAGTTCGCCCTGCCGACGACGATCATCCCGGCGCCGCTGCTCGTGGCGGTCGACGCGCCGCCGATCGTCTGCTGCGGCGACGCCTTCGGCGGCCCGCGGGTGGAGGGGGCGGCGGTGAGCGGCCTGGCCGCCGGCCGCTGGGTCGACCGCCGGCTCGCGGGCGGCGACGGCTGATCGCGGGCCGCTCCACGGTCGCCGGCTGGTTGCAGACGTGCATCATCGCGGCCTCGTTTCGCCGGCTCGTCGCCCTGCACGCGCTGAGCCGTGCGACCGGCGGGTGCGTTCCGGCACACGCGCAGGAGCCGTCAGTCGACGCCGGGGGCGCGGCGGCCATCGCCTACTGCGCGACCAGCGACTCGAGCCTGCCGAACATGATCCGCTCCTTGCGGCTCGGGTCGGCGTCGCCCTGCGTCACGCAGAGCCAGATCGTGCCCTCGTGCTCGCGGAACGTCGGATACTGGAACGAATCGCGGGTCTGGAAGCGGTACTTGCGTTCCCAGTACTCGCCGTCGCGGGAGATGTCGACGTTGAACACGCTCCTTGACACGCCGTCGACCTGGGCTGCGTCCTGCCAGCCGAGGTAATACACGTCGCCGAACCGGTCGAACGTGGGCTTCGAGTTCGTGCCGCTCGCGACGAACGGCAGGTGCTTCCCCTGCGACCACTTTTTCCCGTCGCGGCTGGTGGTGAACGTGTAGTTGCGGTTGCCGCTGTCCTGGCGGCAGATGGCCATCCATGTGCCGTCGGGCAGCCGGTTGACGGAGGATTCGCTCAGCTGCAGCGACTGCGGCTCGTTGTAGTGGCCCACGATCGTGAACGTCTCGCAGGCGGCGTCGAGCAGAGCGAGCGCGTTTTGGCCGCCGGGAAAATTGTTGAGCGCCACGTAGGTCTTGCCGTCGAACCGTTTGAACGAGTCGAAGGGGTAGAGGCCATGGTCGCGGGCCGGCTTGCGGAAGCCCTGCGCCGCGGCGTCGGCGTGGAACGGGCCGGGCTGCATGTCGAACGTGCCCGTGGCCGTCGCGAGCCTGGCCCTGTGCGCCTGGGTCGCGAACCGGCCGGCCGCGAGGTCGTAGTCGATGTGCCAGGTCTGCGACTCGCCCTTGCCAGGATGCTCGGTCGCGAAGAAGCATCGGAGCGTGGCATCGTCCTTGCGGATGATCCGCGGCACGAAGCAGGAGCCTACCGGCAGCGTCGCGTTGTCGAACCGCTGGCCGCCGCGGGCGAACGGGAGGAACCGCTCCACCGCGAGCCGCTCGAGGTCGACGCTCGCCAGCGCCGCGTAGATCTCCGGCCAGCCGGGGGCCTCGCCGGGCCGCACGTCGTTGACCTCGGCCACGACGTAGGCCCGGTTGCCGACGATCGCCATCTCGGCGTCATGGGCGCCCTTCACCGCCGGAGGCGTCACCCTGATGAGGCCCGCGAGCACCCGGTCGGCGGCCTGCACAGGATCCCAGTCGGCGGGGAGCAGCGGCGCAGCAGCCTTGTGATGGGCCGCGGCGGCGGTGGTGCCAGTGGCAGACACGGAGTTTTCCACGGGCCAGTCGTCGGTGCGGAACGGTGACGCGGGCAGGCCGGCGGCGTTGACGAGGTCGCACTTCGGATTCGGCTCCCAGCCATACCGCACGGCCGCGGGGCTCGCGATGCCTGCCGCCGACACGACGACGCTCTTCCCGTCGATTCGTGCGCGGGCCGGCGTCCACCGGCCGTCGGAGCCCGCGATCACGAAGCCGTCGAGGTCGCCGCCGTCGCGATCCCGCAGGCCGTCGGCGGCGGTGAACCGGCAGACGATCTCGGTGCCGCGGACCTCGTGGCCGGCGGGCAGCGGCCCGCTCGTCGCCGGCACGGTGCGGCCGTAGACGTCGCCCAGCGCCCAGAGGGCGAGCCGCTGGCCCACGGCCTGCTTGTTCTGCGGATGGATGTCGCGGGGGTCGCCGACATCGATCGTGATCGCCATGCCCGTCTTCGGCACTGTCAGCGACCGGAGCATCGCCTCGCGGACGAGCGGCCAGCCGTCGCCGGGGCGGTTGAAGTTGGGCAGCTGCACCCAGGCGAACGGGAAGTCGTCGCCCCATTTTTTCCGCCAGTCGGTGACCAGGAGCGGCAGCTGATGCCGGTAGCGCGGCCCCTTCCCGGGGTGCGTGTTGGCCTCCCCCTGGTACCACACGGCACCGCGGATCGCGAAGGGCACGAGCGGTGCGATCTTGCCGTTGAAGAGCCCGCCTTGGCTGTGGCTGAGCCGCCGTTCGAGCGGATCCTTCGGCTTCTTGGGCACGGGCTCGCCGGCCTGTTTGGCCGCGGCTGCCCGCTCCTTCCACGTCGCGACCGCCTTCTCGTGCTGGTCGCGGGCCTTCTGCTCGTCGAACTCCGCCGCGGCCTTGCGGTCGGCCGCGACCGCGGCGGCGAGCCCGGGATCTCCAGACTGTGCCTCCGCGTCGATCCAGGCCTCGATCGGCGTCCCGCCGACGGAGGAATTCACGAGGCCGACCGGCACGCCGAGCTCGCGATGCAGTTCACGGCCGAAGAAGAAGAGCGTGGCCGAGAAGCCGCCCACGGTGTCGGGCGAGCAGACGGCCCAGGTGCCTTGGCAGCGGTCCTGCGGCGTTGCCGCGGCCCGCGACTCCTCGCGAAACATCCGCACCAACGGCAGGTTCGCCGCCGCCCTCTCGGCGGCGTAGTCGCGGGCCCGCGACACCTGCATCGCCATGTTCGACTGCCCCGAGCCGAGCCAGACCTCGCCCACGAGCACGTCCTGCACCGTGATCGTCCCGCCGCGGGCAGCCTTGACGACGAGGGGGCGGGCGTCGGCGGCGGCCGTGAGCGGAGCGAGCTCGAGCTTCCAGCGGCCGTCTCCGCCGGCGGTCGCCCGCCGCGACTGGCCGCCGAACTCGACCGTGATCTCGTCGCCCGGCGCGGCCCATCCCCAGACCGGCACGGGCTTGTCGCGCTGCAGGACCATGTGGTCGGAAAAGATCGCCGGCAGCACGAGCTCGGCGGCCGGTGCGGGCATGACGACGAACGCGATCCAGGCGACCGCCACCAGCCGCACGCCGCGGGGTACGCGCCGGCGCGAGAGGCAGCCGTGGTCCGAGCAGCCGCGGTTCGAGCCGGTGTTCATGGCGGGCCTGCGGCGAACGTGGTGAGCGACCGGCGGCTGCGGCACTTGCACGGCCGCCCCGGCACCCGCCAAGATACCACCGCGGGTGTCTTTCTCCCCCTCTCATCGGAGCCAGCCCATGGCCACCTCGTCCGCCCTCCTGCCCGAAGTGGAAACGTTCCTGGCCACGGCGCCGCTGAAGGGCGTCGTCGGCGGGAAGGATGTCGCCGGATCGACCGGCGAGACGATGGCCACGCTCGACCCGGGCTCCGGCAAGCCGATCGCGGAGTTTCATTGCTTCTCGCCGGCCGACGTCGACCGCGCGGTCGCGGCCGCGGCGCACGCCTTCCGGAAGTCGGGATGGGCCACGATGCCGCCGAACGAGCGGGGCGTCCACCTCCACCGGCTCGCCGACGCCGTCGAGAAGCACAAGGCCGTGATCGGCCAGATCGAGGCCCTCGACGCGGGCAAGATCCTGGCCCACGCCCACGGTGACGTGCAGAACCTCGTCGACACGCTCCGCTATTTCACCGACATGGCCCAGCACGTGCAGCGGAGAAACGTGCTGGCCGTCGCCGGCCACGAGGCCTGGACGGTCCGGCATCCATGGGGGCCGTGCGGCTTCATCTTTCCCTGGAACTTTCCGTTCCTGCTCATCGGCTGGGGCGTGTCGCCCGCCTTGGCCGCGGGCAACACGGTGGTGATCAAGCCCGCCGAGGACACGCCGCTCTCCGCGATCTACCTCGCGCGGCTGGCCCGCGAGGTGGGCATCCCCGACGGCGTCATCAACGTGATCCCGGGCACCGGCGCGGTGGCGGGCGCGGCGCTCTCCGCCCACCCGGGCATCAAGCGGATGAGCTTCACGGGCTCGCCCGAGGTGGGACGGCTCGTGGCCGAGGCCTGCGGCCGCAACCTCGTGCCGGTGAAGCTGGAACTCGGCGGCAAGGGGGCGGCGGTCGTGTTCGACGACGTCGACGTGGCCGCCACCGCGGAGAAGCTCGTGGGCGCGATCACCTTCCACACGGGCCAGGTCTGCTGCGACGCCACCCGCTGGCTCGTGCATGCGTCGATCTACGACACGTTCGTCGACGAGTGCCGATCGCGGCTGCAGGCGGTGAAGATCGGCCACCAGCTCGCCGGCGGCTCGCAGATGGGGCCGGTGGTGAACGCGAAGCAGCGGCAGCGGGTGCTCTCCTATCTCGAGAAGGGCACGCAGCAGGGAGCGCAGCAGCTGGTCGCCGGCGGGCCGGCCGACGTGCCGGGCCATGCCGGCTTCTACGTCAAGCCGGCGCTCCTCGCGGGATCGCTCGACAACGTGGCCGCCCGCGAGGAGATCTTCGGGCCGGTCGCCTACCTGGCGAAGTTCGCCAGCGAAGACGAGGCGGTGGCCATGGCCAACGACACGGACTACGGCTTGGCCAACAGCGTCTGGACGACCGACCTGGGGCGGGCGGCCCGCGTGGCGGAGTCGATGGTCGCGGGCAACAGCTGGATCAACGCCCACAACGTCTTTCCCCGCGGCGTGCCCTACGGGGGCGAACAAGAGCGGCACCGGCGGCGGCGTGAACTCGATCGAGACGCTCTTCGACTACTGGCGGAGCCAGTCGGTCGTGCGGCCGCTCTGAATCGGGCGGCTTCGATTCGGCCCGCCGTCACCTTCGGCAAACGCATGAGCGAAGAGTCACACGGGCATGCTGCCGACTGCATCGTCGTGGGCGCCGGGCTGGCGGGGCTGGCCTGCGGCCGTGAGCTTGCGCGGGCGGGGCGGCGGGTGCTCGTCGTCGAGGCCGCCGATCGCGTGGGGGGCCGCGTGGCCACCGACACGTGCGACGGATTTCGGATCGACCGCGGCTTCCAGGTCTACAACGACGCCTACCCGGAGGGCCGCCGGCAGCTCGACCTCGGCCGGCTGCAGCTGGGGCGATTCGAGCCGGGCGCGCTGGTGGCGGAAGGAGGCCGGCTGCGCCGGGTGGCCGACCCGTGGCGGCGGCCGCTCATCGCGATCGGCGCGGTGCTCGACGGCAGCGTGGGCATCGGCGACGGTGTGCGTACGGCCCGGCTGCGGAGCGACGTGCTGCGGGCGCTCGCCACCGGCCGGCTCGATCCCGATGCCGCCGCGGCTGCGGTCGACCGCACCACCCGCGAGGAACTGCTCGCGAGAGGTTTTTCGTCCGTGTTCATCCGCCGCTTCTTTGTGCCCTTCTTCGGCGGTGTGTTTCTCGAACGCGGGCTCGATACGTCGGCCGACGTGTTCCGCTTCGACTTCGCGATGTTCGCACGCGGCAGCGCCTGCCTGCCCCGCGGCGGCATGGACGCGATCCCGCGGCAGCTCGCCGCGGCCCTGCCCGCCGACGCGGTGCGGCTGAACGCCCGCGTGGAGCGGGTCGAGCCGGGCCGCGTCGTGCTCGCTGCGGGGGGAGAACTCGCGGCGGCGGCGGTGATCGTCGCCACGGAAGGGACGGCAGCGGCCCGACTGCTGCCGCCCGAGCACCGCGGACACCTCGCTGCGCGACGCTGGAAATCGACGCGGCTCGTGGCATTCGCGGCGGAACGATCACCGCTGGCGAGCCCCACGCTCGTGGTCAGCGCCGCCGACGAGGGCCCGATCGACAACCTCACGGTGCCTTCGGACGTGGCGGCGGACTACGCCCCGGCTGGCCGGTCGCTGGTGTACGCGTCGGTGCGCGGCGACTGGCACGGCGACGATGCGGGGCTGGCCGACGCGATACGCGGGCAGGCGGTGGGCTGGTTTGGCGAGGCCGTCCGCACCTGGCGGCAGTTGGCGACGGTGCGGGTCGAGCAGGCGTTGCCCGACGAATCCCCCGCCAGCCGCCGGCAGAGGCCGACTGCCGGCCGGATCGCCCCGGGCCTCTTTCTTTGCGGCGATCACTGCGGCTCGGCCTCGATCAACGGGGCGCTGGCCAGCGGTCGCCGTTGTGCCGAA
>Ga0214917_10005372_pt1 | contig 13700 bp, 12 predicted proteins | sample LL_1208_BB_MetaG_FD_177983 | JGI IMG/M metagenome (GOLD analysis project Ga0214917, IMG submission 177983) | Freshwater microbial communities from Lake Lanier, Atlanta, Georgia, United States - LL_1208_BB | ecosystem: Environmental > Aquatic > Freshwater > Lake | place: USA: Georgia | collected... | reverse complement strand
TGTCTCAAAAGTATTTGAAAAGATTGCAAAAGAAGATGGCTTTAGATTATTTGCCAATGTTGAGTTAGGTAAGGATATTTCCTTAAAGGATCTACGCGAGGCATATGATGCGGTGGTTCTAGCAACTGGCTCAGCAACTGGTCGCAAGCTAGGGATTTTGGGTGAGGATTTAAAAAATTGTATCTCGGCAGCTGATTTTGTTCCTTGGTATAACTCGCACCCAGATTTTACAAATGTTTCTGTTGATTTAAATACTGATACTGCTGTTGTAATTGGAGCCGGAAATGTGGCAATGGATATTGCCAGAATGCTTGCTATTGATCCAATTGAGTTAGATCCAACTGATACTGCTCAACATGCATTAGATGTTTTTAAAGCTAGCAAGGTAAGAAAGGTAATTATTTGTGGCAGACGCGGACCAGAGCATGCCGCCTTTACCGCACCAGAACTTCGAGATCTACCTAAATTAGAAAATACCGATGTTTATATTGATGCTGATCAAATTCACCAAGCATCCCTTCGTGTTGATCAGATGGGTGAGGTAGAAAAGGATTTAAAAAATAATCTAGAGGCTATGCGACAAATTGCAGAGCATGATAAAAAAGGTGTGCAGCGAATTCTTGAAATAAAGTTTTTAGCAGCTCCAAAAGAGATTAAGGGTAATGGCAAGGTTGAGGAGGTAATTTTCACCATCAATGAGGTTAAAGATGGAAAAGTAATTGCAACTGATAAAACTTTCTCAATTAAAACTGGATTAGTAGTAACTGCAATTGGATATGATGCAGTTGAGTACCCTGGGGTTAAGATTGAAAATGGTCGAATAGCTAATATTGCAGGCCATGTTGAGCACAATATCTATGTGACCGGCTGGGCTAAACGTGGCCCAGTAGGTGTAATTGGCACAAACAAGAGTGATTCAGCTGATGTAGTGGATTTAATAATTGAAAATCTAAAAGAGCCAAAAAACTCAACTGGAATTGAAGGATTATTAAAATCAGGACATGAGGTAATAGGTCAGGTGGGTTGGGAAAAAATTAATGCCTCAGAAGTAATCTCAGGAGAGTTAGCTGGAAAACCTCGCATAAAGGAGGTTGATTGGAAGCGGTTAATAAGTTTGGGCACATCCTGATAAATCGCTAGACTTTCCAACGCATTACATGGCGCCCGTAGCTCAACGGATAGAGCATCTGACTACGGATCAGAAGGTTCGGGGTTCGAATCCCTGCGGGCGCGCTCTAGGTTTAAAAGCACGTATAAAACTAGTTTTTAAACGTTGTTTCAAAATGTAATTGTTAATTTTCTTAACACTTTCCTAAGATCCACCTAAATCACCTCTTTACCTGCGCTCGCGAATAGTTCAGAGGTATTCGCGGCTTGGGGCACCACTATGTTGATTACGAAATTTCTTTTCTGTAGATTTTTAAGTTCAAATAAGCACTCTTGAATTTAGTATTCCCATGATTTTTAATTCGGTACTTACCTATTAGTGGACTATTATGTGTAAATTTATTAGAAAGTTTAGGGTCATCACAATCTCCTATTGCGCTCTTGACCGTTCTAACTTTTTTCCACTTATTATTTTGAAATACTTCCAAGTCTGACCTGATGTGGCTATCGCAATATGTAAATTCCCATTGAGAGTTTGAGTCAGAGCATTGTTCCTCAAAATCAATTATTTTGTCGTAGCCTTTGCCTGTCGTCGCTAAAACACAAACCTGTTTTTTACCTTGTGCTGATAAAGTTGAGTTCTTATTTTTTTCTGCCGCACTTGAAGCCAAATCCCAAAACGGATAGGTAATAGTTTGAACTTGCGTAAAATCTGTTACTACATCTTTTTGTCCAATATCTATCTGTGAAAATGCGTACCAGCCAAATTCTTTGGGAATACCAAGACAAGTAATGCTTACCGCAAACGCCCAAGTATCTTTACTCTTATAAGTACTCTCTATCCACCACGGCGCTTTACATGTAGTAGCCGTAATGTTCACATTACTAGCCTTCTCATGTTTTTGAACAAAGACATATTCAGATGATTTCACACTCGGATATGTAGAAGGGTTAAATGGCTCACCCACAGTAAAGAGACCTTCACAATTAGTGGTGTCCTTACTCCAACAGTAATTCTTAGGCCAGAAAATCCACATAGCCATATTTCGACCTTTACCTGAAAAAGGTTTATCTTCAAAACTTTCCCGCATAATTATTTTCATTATTAACTCATCTGGATTTGATTTAAGAACAAGCAAATTTGTACCCCTGAGTGCTGCTCCTGGAACTAAACCAGGCTCTGCTTCACTTAGGGAATTACCGACGTTAGGATTCCATAAAATTTCATCTGCAATTGCTGATTGAAAACTCAACGGCAGTAAGGAAACGACTAATGAAAGTAGGCTTATTTTTAATACTCTTTGAAACATAGAAACACAATAGAGGAAGTTTTTTGTAAGTAAAAGGCCACCAACGATCTGCCTCTGCCTCATTATCGGCGTACTTATCTTTAAATACATCTGGAATGTATTTTAACATCAAGCGCTCGCCTAAATTATTGGTTAATACTCCACCACCATCTCTTACTGGTGATGCTTTGCCACCTCTAGCCCGCCCTTATTTTCCAAACTCTTTCCTAACTCCCCTAGAGATAAGGAGACACGAGTAGGGAATAATTGAACGTAACTGTGACCGAATTATTTCAACAGAATGCGCTTAGAGATTAGTTAACATAGAAGAAGGTGTGAGGTTCGAATCTATGCGGGCGCATCCCACGCTTCAAAACTAAATAATTGAGCTTTAAAACTAAATAATTGACTAAATTTATCCTCAATCTTAAAATAGTTATTGCCAAATATGAGGCAATTTTGTACATACTGCATCAAACTCTATGGACATCTCTTCAATAATATTTTTAAGAATAGTAAGTTCAATATTAGAATCTAATCGTTGAAGTTCTGGTGAAACCAAGCAAGTTTGAATGTTTTTAACGTCAAGTGATACCCAGGCTTTCCGCAAATAATCCCAATCTCCAGAATGGGAGTCAAACCAAATCCATCCTGATTTTAAACTCATAGCGGAACTAATCGGCTCAAAATCACTAACACGCGCACAGCAGAACTCGGGGGCAATTCTCGAGAGCTTATAAAGTGAGGGAAAGGATTGGTCTAGAAAAAAGAAACTTTGGATACCATAATCATTTAAAATCTCTATAGCCTTAGTCTCAAGCCCATCCTCCTTTAAATTTATGATCAAATATTTATGATTGTAACTTCTTAGCCACTTTGAAAGTTTTACGCCATTTTTAAATGGTTCATGTTCTAAAATTAATTCTTGTCCCGAACTCCTTAAATCTATTTCAACTCCGTGATCACTCTGTATGTTTTTCAACTCATCGATTGTGTTAATTCTATGTCTGATTATTATCATATGGTCCTTCTCAAACTCAGCGAGTACTTGATAGTTCTTACACTCATAATTAATATTGATTTAAATCCGGAGTTCCAGGTAGATATGCCATATTCACGATTTTTGAAAGTTACATTATAACGGGCAACTCTAAATTTACGTTTTTTTGCTATCACATAAGAATACAGGTCTATTGAATAATCATTTGGCGCCGCTAGCATATCTGATAACATATCTTTGTGAAAAATCGTTGGTTGAGCATTTATGTCATATAATACATGCTGAAATAATAAAGTTTCAAATAAAGACATACTTGTAGAAATGAGGTTTTGAAAAAGGGTTCGTCCCTTTCTTCTTCCTTTTATATATTTAATATTTGCGCCTACTTGGTTCAGAAATTTAAGAGAGTCAATTAAAGAATATTGTAAATCTGCATGCATCCAACCTATATATTCTCCGTGAGCTAATTTAATGCCAGCTTTAATACCTCCACCATAACCAGCATTTTCAGGTAGATTAATTTTAATGATTCCTTTAGTATTATCTATGTTGAAGATTTCTTTAGTTGAATCTATCGAACCGTTATTCACTAAAATAAATTCCATGTTATCGCCTATGTTTAAATTCGAGATCTGCGCGATCAAGATAGGAATACTCGGAGCCTCATTAAAACAAGGGATAATAATACTATACTTGATTTTCATTTCAACTTGGCATAATAGTCAAATATATCCTCTTCAAATCTATTTCCCAATGTTAAAAAATTTGAAACTTCAAGTGATTTAATCTTAAAGTTTAAATCGATTGCTATAGGTAATAAGTCGTCTAACATCAATTCGTAGTTTTCGGATCCACCCGTAATTTGATTAATTAAAAGGTTTACAAAAAATGGAGATTTAAAGGTAAAATTACCAGTTACTAAGCGCCACTCATTATAGTTCGGCGGTCTCGTTTTGCGAATAGCCTGCTCTACAAAACCCTCGTCATTAATTTTAACCCAGCTATACTTCTCTGGATCCTTTTTTGCAAAAGGATAGTCAAAAGATGTCCAAATCAATAACTCGCAATTTTTCAATTCAATATCAATATTTTTCGGATGATCGAAGATAATTAAGTTGTCTGTCGCAAGAAATGAGATTGCCTCATCCAGGTCTGAGATTAAATCGAGCCCCATTATTACAGAGTCTAATTGAGATTCTGTACCGTAAGGCAATAGTATAAAATTTGTACTAGGCAAGTCCCACAAATTTTCTGGATAAACCTCTTCCCTAGCAATTAAATATATTTGTGAAGAGTTCTTAACTAAAAATCGACTGTAATCAATCAATTTCAAGGAATCGCTAATTATTTTAAGTTGCTTAGGTTTATTACTTGCAAGCCTTAGTCGAGAGCTCTTTCCTGCAGCTAAGAGAATTGCATTATGGTCAATACTAGGGACTAACTTTTTGCTCAATGATTGCACATTTTCCATACAATTAGAGTAATAAATAAAATCCTGTAAATCCGTGGGAGTACCCCATCCATGAAATAATTCAACTTCTTGTAACAAAACCGTGCCACCATTTTTGATCATACTTCCCAATGTGAGAGAAGTATAGAATTCTCCACTTACCTGGTTGGAGTCGCGTATTTGCAATTTTATTGAATCCAACAAAAATTCACCAGACCTAAATCCATACACGCCCGTGGAGGCATGCTCTTGGTTAAAATCTTGAGTGAATGATTGCTTTTCTCGAATGTCCTCAATTATGTTTAAACTATCTTTCTTTAGTTTTGCATAGGCATAGGTAGTTCCATTTAGCCTAGTTGGATGAAAACCGGTAAAAGACAAGAAAATTGCATCACAATTTTCAAGATCAAATATAGATTTATCTATATCCCAGTTAATAAAAACATCACAATAGTGCACAATTGTTTTTTTATTTAATATTAGATGTTTTTCAGCCATTAAGATTGAATAGCTTGGCCCTTTTGTATGGGGTTCAATTCCGATAATTTGTATATTCTCACTTTGCAAAAGAGGTATTTGACTTAGACTAAAATTTGATAGATCTTCATTATTAATGATTAAAAGTATTTTACTAAAAAATGTATGATTTTTAATTATGTGTTCAATAATTGATTCATTGAACACATCAAGTAACCATTTCGGTTTTGTAAAGCCTGCATCGAAAAATCTTTTTGATTTTCCAGCCATTGGAATCACTAATTGTGCATCTAAAAGTTCATGTGAGTTATATTTAATAGGCATAGTTCACCAGGAATCTTGTAATCAATTTTTTATCACTCAATAAAAATATCTCTGAATATAGTCCTTATTTGATTCTTCTGTTCACTTTCAAGTGAATTGTATTTTTCAATTAGGATATTCACAAAATTTCTAAATATTTGTTCATCAAAAAAGGGAATAATTGTAATTAATATAGATACCAAGACGCCCATAAAAATTGTCAGGTAAGCAAAAAAATGGAAGAATTTAAACATTCTCTTTTGAAATTGCATATAATTGAATTTTATATTCATTATTTGATTCAAAAATGGAAATAACAAGATTCACCACTATTCAAATATAAAAACAAATAAATTGGACTAGTAACTCTATCACTTTCCTGTGTTGAGCACTCAACTCTTAAACCAGTAATGCTTGCTTTCAACTGCGTCTGAGCATGGGTATCGATCGAGTTGACTTGACTAAAATTACCACCACCAATCGAAGTACTTCTTATCGAACCTTGACCAAGTGATCGCATTGGAGATACCAGGGAAAAGCCATCATTAATTTTGTAAGGGGACAAGAGGCTTGTAAAAATTAAAGATATACTCAAAACAACATATTGAGATCTCGAAAACTTTAACTTTGATAAATACATGCCAACGAAGACAAACGTTACAGTTGAACTAAAGAAAATCAGTTGAGCGGAATGCTTTAAATCCAATTCACCTGCTCGAAGAAATATACATCCAAGAATTGAATAGAACATAAATAAAAACCAACTAAATAAATAAAAATTATTCTCTGTATTGCTTGTGCTATACAGAGTAAACGATGTCAACTTTTTGTACGATAACTCGAATAACAAAAATATTTTCCCGACAATTGCTGCTAATGCAAGTCCAGCAAATATATACTTATAATCACTGCTAGTGATTGATCTGAGCAAAGGGTCAACGATCCAATTGACAAATTTTAGACTATTGACCAGATAATCAAGGTTAACTGGATTATAAAAATCAATCGATGCAGAATCCATTGGTTTCTTTTCAAATAACCACACAGATATATTTGCCATCGAAAGTAAGATCAAAAATAAATTAAAAATTGGGTACTTTTGAAAACCTTTCTTACTGTAGTAAATGAAAAACAAAAAAATACCTATAGGGAAAAGCACAAATTTGCTAAAACTAATTATATAAAACAAAATTGCTATAACTGATTTTTTTTCAATTGACTTAGATTGGAACATCAACCAAAATACGATAAACATTATTAAAACCGCTAAATAATTTGATATCAGCAAGCTATAGGAAATTTCTTGGCGAAATAATATATACGGAATAGTAAATGATAGAAAGTAATGCAAAACTTTAAATCGTTGTTTCATAATTATGTCTGTTAAAATTAAAGTGACCACTAGCGTCATTGTAAAAAATTTTATTAAAACAATCCCAGTTAAATTTTGTAGAGGCCCAAAATAATTCAGATAACCTGGAAACATCCCAGATAGTAGGTGGTAGGAAGTAAATTGCATAGGCCAAGCAATTTCAGATCTAATATTTCCGCTGTAATAAATTTCGTGGAAGTTGGTAGCCCAACTCCAATAAAGAAGGTCATGTTCACTATAAATATATTCGGTGGGGAAAAAATTGGAAAAACTTAAACATGTAAATATAAAGACTACAATAAATACACATACACTTAAAATATTTTTACTCGTGAAAATATTTTTATAAGCAAGTCTGATAAAACTCCTAAAATAGAATTTTGTTATAAAAAAATATCCAATAACAATCAGGAAAGGTATAAGAATATTTACCATTTTTGCATTAATGTATAAGATAGGTACAGTAATTAAGCAACATAAATTAACACCAATAAAAGATCTCAGCAGGAATGGCATTTTAATATTTTTCGGTACAAACCCAGCTCCACTGGTGAAAACGAGTAGTGAAAAACCTATTGATATGAAAACGGTTTTCATTTTGAATTCAGGCTCAAAAGGATAACGCTATTAATAATTTTAATCATTACTCTATTATAGAGGGTTTTTCAGCTTCGAGAAACTAGTGTTGATTATTTAGAAATATTGTTCATGGTTTAGCTGATAAATCAACAAGTATGATTTGCTGATATTAAATATTTAACTTGCTTATTGGGAGTTACACAAGAACTTTTATTGAACTAACTTAACCCTGACGTGCCAAATCTTTACATCATATTTCAATCGTATTGCTTATTCTTGGTAGTTATTAGTAGTGGAATTAGTTATTAATTACTTTTTGATACCGTCTGATATACCGAATATTTGTCATTGCGGTGCCTACCAGTTTATTAGTTATCTCAAGTAATAGTGTTAGTAATGGTACTTATGTTTCATTACTCGAAGAGTATGAAAGTCCTTACTGTAGCGATATTGAACCCGAAAGTGTCAGCGCAAAAGATGATGGATATGAAGACCCATATTCTGCCCCATGGTGCAGGCATGATAGCGTTTGGGTTGCGCGGATTGACTTGCTGTTGCACCTAAATTTAGAGTCTTTGGCTCTGTGCTAGTGGAACTTAAACTACCATTATTCAAATAACCAGAGATTAGAGAATTTGGAATTAACTAAAATAATTGTGCTCGGATTTTATCAACTTATTTAGATATTCTGAGTAATCTGAATTCTTATTTGACGCTATTATCTTGAGTATTATTTCTTTTTTAATCCATCCCTTGGTAAATGCAATTTCTTCAGGGCAGGCAATTTTAATCCCCTGCCTATCTTCTATTATCCTGACGTAATTCCCGGCATCTTGAAGCGACTTGGGAGTACCTGCATCTAGCCAAGCTGTACCCGTAGGCATAGTTAAAACTTTTAAGTTTTTATTTTTTAAATATACATTTAATACTTCAGTAATTTCAATTTCGCCTCTTTTACTAGGTTTCAAATTAGTTGCGATTGATGTCGCAGAATTATCAAAGAAATAAAGTCCTGTTAATGCCAGATTTGACTTAGGTTTAGGAGGTTTTTCACAGATTGAAATGGGAATTTTATTGTGATCAACTTCAACTACCCCATATCGCGAAGGATCATGAACTTTATAAGTAAATACTAACGCGCCTTGTATTAAATTAATTTTTCCAATTTGATTGATAAATTCCAATCCATAAAAAATGTTATCGCCCAAGATTAAGGCAAAGTTATCATTTCCAATAAAGTTTTTTGCAAGACCTATCCCATGAGCAATACCTTTAGGAGATTCTTGGATAATATAGTCAAGCTTTATTCCAAATTTGTCTCCACGGCCTAGAATTCCTTCAATAATTGGGGTATCTTTAGGTGTAGAAATAATCAAAATATCTCTAATGCCACATTGCATTAAAGTAGACAATGGATAATATACCAATGGTTTATCATAAACTGGTAATAACTGTTTACTCAAACCCGATGTTAATGGCCACAATCTACTACCATTACCTCCAGCCATTATAATACCCTTCATAGCTTCTAATAGTACTACGGAGATAATTGCTAATTGCAGAAATAGAGTACAAATGCGAATTTTAATTACCGGTGGTGCTGGGTTTATCGGATCACATTTTTCCGAAAGAGCTATACTAGGTAGTCATTTATTCAATTATGAAAAAGTTACGGTACTAGATAAATTGACTTATGCCGGAAACTTAGAAAATTTGGCTCATATTAAAAGTAAAAAATTTGAATTTATAAAGGGTGATATTCTAAATTCCAGATTAGTTCTTGATTTAGTGAAAAGGAATGATCTAATTGTAAATTTTGCAGCAGAGTCCCATGTTGACCGATCACTTTTTAACCCTAAACCATTTATCAGTACCAATTATCTAGGCGTAGCAAATTTATTACAAGCAATCAAAAATATAGGGCATAAAAAATTTATTCAAATTTCAACAGATGAGGTCTATGGAGAAATAATAAGTGGATCATGGGAAGAATCTGATGTGCTTAATCCCCGATCACCATACTCTGCTACTAAAGCAGCTGCAGATCTCCTAGTTATGTCTTATGTAAATAGTTTTGGAATCGATGCGTGCATAACTCGAGCGAGCAATAATTTTGGATTTAGGCAACATCCAGAAAAACTAATACCGAATACGATCACCAGGGTATTAAGGGGACTAAAAGTACCAATTTATGGAGATGGTACCAATATTCGTGATTGGCTACATGTTGAGGATCATGTAATTGGAATAGAAAAAGCTATACAGAAGGGAAAAGCTGGCGAGATCTACCATCTTGGAGGCGAAAACGAAATTTCAAACATAAAATTAGTAAATATGATCTTAAGAATAATGAACGCATCAGATAACGTGATAGAGTTTGTCGCTGATAGATTGGGTCATGATTACCGATATTCAATTTCATGTGAAAAAGCAAAAAATAATTTAGGATACAATCCGTCATCAAGCTTTAAATCAAAGCTTGAAAATACAGTCGAATGGTATTCAAGAAATTCTCAATGGTGGAAAAAAATACTCCGAAATTAAAAGTTGCAATACTAGGTGCGAGTGGGCGACTTGGAAGAATATTAATCTCTTTACTTAGAAAAGAAAATTTTGAAGTCTATGGATTATCACGAGTAAACTTAGATATAGATAGATTTATTTTGGATGGAAAATTTGACTTGCCAGATGTAGATATAATAGTAAATACCATAGCTTTTACAAATGTTGATCTTTGTGAAAAATATTTAGACACTGCATTTAAAATTAACAGTGATTTTCCGCGAGAATTGGCAGCATTTTGTCATCGTAACAATATAAAATTAATACAAATTTCGACCGATTACGTTTTTTCTGGTATGAGTGAAGGTAATTATATTGAAAGCTCAACACCAAATCCCATTTGTATATATGGAAAGTCCAAACTTTTAGGTGAGCAGTACGTATTAAAGGATGAAAATAATAAAAACTTAGTGATAAGAACAGCTTGGTTATTTGATTTACATTCAGTGAATTTTTTAACATGGCTAATTTCAGAATTAGAAAAAAGTGAAGGTGAAATTAATGTAGTTTCTGATCAATTTGGAAGTCCCACATCCACAACTTACCTTGCGCTACAAATAATAAAGCTTCTTGATTTTAACTTGAGTCGAATTATTCACGTTACTAATATTGGAAATTTAAGTTGGTATGATTTCGCGTTGCAGGTAGCAAAAATTAAGAACTTCCCAACCAATCGAATAAATCCAGTGTCTTCTAAAGAGCTGCATCGAATTGCGAGTAGACCTAAGAACTCTTCGCTAATTAGTGAGGTCAACAAAAAATATGCTGCCTTCACGCCTTTAAGTTGCAATGATGCATTACTAAATTTACTTAAATAATAGAGTAGTATATCCATATGATAATGGAAATAAATTATTCATCAATAATTGAAGGATTAATTAATTTTAAATTCGTCAAGCATATTGATATAAGAGGATCATTTACAGAAATTTTTTCGCAACGTTTTTTTCAAAGTAATAAAATAGATTGTTTCAATATTAACCAAGTAAATCTATCAGAATCTAGAAAAAATGTTTTTAGAGGTATTCATTATAGTGTCGCACCGCAATATCAACATAAAATTATCACTTGTTTAAATGGAGCTATTTCTGATTTTATTGTTGACCTTAGATGGGGGTCACCAACTTTTGGAAATATAAATAGAATAGAGCTAAATTCGAAAGATAATAGTATGATATATATTCCGTCTGGTTGTGGGCACGGTTTTCTTGGTAAGGGCGAATTGAATACTGTTTTATACGCTCAATCATCACAGTATTCTCCAAAGCATGAATTAACATTAAATTGTTTAGATGAAGATTTAAATCTAGCCCTGCCTAACTATAAATCGATCATTTTATCGGATCGTGATAGGCAGGCCCCGAGTCTTAAGCAATTAACTAGACTAGAACTTTTACCAATATATAGTAAAGCAGAGTGAGTTCATGTCTAGTTATGTAACAATGTTTACGGAAGCGTGAAAATTATGAAAGTGTCAGTCATTTTACTAACCTATAATGGGCAACAATTTATTTTAGAAATGATAACGAGCATCATAAAACAATCTAGAAGTGTTGATGAATTAATAGTATCCGATGATGGATCGTGCGATAATACAGTACAAATTATAAAAGAATTTGCTGTAAAACATCCAAATTTAAACTTAATTTTGCTCGAGAATAAAAAAAATATTGGAATTAACAAAAATTTATCTAAGGCAATTAAGTATGCAACTGGGTCATTACTTTTACTGGCAGATCAAGACGATATTTGGGATGAATTTAAAGTTGAATACTTTTTAGAAGTATATTTAAAGGGAAAACATTACATAATTTCTGAAATGGATGTAATTGATGAACACGGTTTCCTCTTCCCATTTACTTGGACAGAATATTGTTTATCTTTTACGGGAAGTTCACATTTTATAATTTCAAACGGATGTGCAACCGGGATGAGTGAGCAATTCATCAAAACTTGCCTTCCGATTCCACCAGGTAAAGCTCACGATGTATGGTTTGGATATTGCGCAGTTGGTTTGGGGGAAAGGTATTACATTGACAAACCTCTTATGAGATATAGATTTAATCCCGAGGGATCTTCATCTAAAATCCATTCTACAGAAATTAAATCAGGAAAAATATTAAGCAAAGATGGTTTAATCCCCAGAAATTATAGTAAGCGCATCAATTTTACAAAAAATTTTTACAAATTTAAATACTATAAATATCTCTTCACAAGAATCCTAATGTTTTTATTCTTTATAAGAGTTAAAATTTTATGGTCAGCATTTCTAGTTAAAAAATCCTCAAGGGTTAGCCACTATGAATAAAAAACCATTTGTGAAAGGTACTTTACAAGCTTTTAATAAATCAATATATAAATCTGCTAAACATTCAAATTATTTTGCCATATATGATTCATTGTTGGATAAATATGTTTCTGAAAATATAACAATTGTTGAGGTGGGAGTAGCGCAGGGTGGCTCACTATTTATGTGGCGAAGATATTTCGGGAAAAATGCACGGATTATTGGAATTGACAATAATCCAGCAGCGTTATATTTTAAGAATAATTTTGAAATATTCATAGGGGATCAATCAGATCCACAATTTTGGGAAGAATTTTTCAAGACTGTTGGGAAAATTGATGTTTTAATAGACGATGGAGGGCATAAGAATAGTCAGCAAATTGTTACGGTCATCGCTTCGATTCCAAATATAAGAAACGGGGGGACTCTTATCGTTGAGGATGTACATACTTCTTTTTGGGAGACTTTTGGTAATCCACAAAAATATAGTTTCTTCAATTTCGCAGTTACTAAGGCTGCAAATCTTACAAAAAGACACAATTCAATAAATATTATTGATAAAAGTATAGCAAGAATTTTTAAAATAGAATTCTTTGATTCAATAGTAGCGTTTCATATCGATGAAAGAAATGCTATGCCTGGTAAATTTATAGTAAATAATGGAAAGGTTATCTCTGACGCAAAAGAAGCATTTATAGGCAAACCACTAATAACATTAAATATTCGAAAGCTTATTAGGTATTATTCAAATAAATATATGTTTTTAAAAAAAATAAAGTTAGTAAAGATTCTAATCAAGAGAGTTCTTTATTTATACTATAGAATCGAGTCAAAGATTAATGAGAAAAATATGAAGCATCTTTTCAAATAAGACTGTTTCTATTTTGTTCAAAAAACTACCTCGCTATCTCTCTTTTATTTTCTATCGAACCCATAATTCCAGCTATATAAGTGGCAGGCGCAAATTGGCTCTCTTTTTACCCTAACTTATTAGGCAATTACTGGCGCGCAAGGTTTTACGAGTAAAATAATCAAATATCAATTAGAGGTGAAAAAATTTGTTAATCAATGAAGTATTAGCTCAGCCTTTTGCCAAGCGATTTTTTATCGCAAGGTTTATTACTAATTTTGGTAATGGAATGAGCCCTATTGCATTAGCCTTTGGAATTTTGGCACTACCTAATGGAAATGCAAATCTTTTAGGCTTAGTACTAGGCACTACTACTTTAATGTTTGTACTTATGGCTCCATTTGGTGGAGTAATCGCTGATAAA
>Ga0214917_10005371_pt1 | contig 13701 bp, 9 predicted proteins | sample LL_1208_BB_MetaG_FD_177983 | JGI IMG/M metagenome (GOLD analysis project Ga0214917, IMG submission 177983) | Freshwater microbial communities from Lake Lanier, Atlanta, Georgia, United States - LL_1208_BB | ecosystem: Environmental > Aquatic > Freshwater > Lake | place: USA: Georgia | collected... | reverse complement strand
CGACGACCTGGCTCGGCGGTACGGCCTGCCGCTGGTGGTCAGCCTCGACCATTCGGCGGCCGGGTCGGGCGTCCATCTGGTCCACGGCGAGGCCGATTTCCGGGCCCTCGCCGACGCCCATCGGGCCGCGGCGGCCTCCGTGATGCGATTCATCGACGGTCGCAGCCTGAGCATGGCGGCGGTCCGGACCGAGGAGGCCGTGCTCCTCGGCGAGCCGTCGCTCCAGGTGATCGGCCAACCCGGGCTCACGAACCTCAGCTTCGGCTGGTGCGGCAACGACTTCTCCGCGGCGCACCTCCAGGAGCGCGAGGTCGCGCAGATGCGGGCGATCCAGACGCGGGTCGGCGAATGGCTCGGCGACCTCTGCGTCGGCGGCCACTGCGGCTTCCGCGGCATCTTCGGCATCGACTTCATTTCCGACGGCCGGAGCGTCTATTTCACCGAGATCAATCCGCGGTTCCTCGGCACGACGGCCTTGATGGCCGACCGCCAGCAGGAACTCGGGCGAATCCCGGTCAGCTTCCTGCACATGGTGCCGTTCCTGCCCGAGATCAACGTCGACGAGGATTTCGTCGCCGAATACAACGCCGAGACGCGGCCGCTCGACGTCTCGCAGCTCTGCCTGCACAACGTCGCCGGCGAGGACGTGGTGGTCCAGGCGGCCATCGAGCCGGGCCGCTACCGGTTCGGCGACACCGGCCTCGAGTTCCTCGGGCCCGCGGAGCGGCTCTCCCAGACGGAGGCCTACGACGAGATCGTGGTCTCGGGCGAGATCCCGGTCGAAGGCACCCACCTGCTCCGGCAGTCCGACGAGATCTGCAAGGTCTACTCCTACGAGCCGGTGCTCGGCGCCGACGGCCGCTCGCTCACGCCACGGGCCCGGAAGCTGGTGGCGGCGATCCAGGCGGGCTTCACCCTCGCCCCCGTCCGGAGGTAGCGAGCCATCGCCGCGTTCGCCGACCCCCGGGTGGCGTTCCTCGCAGACTCGTCGGCCGCGGAGCGGGAACGATTGCTCGCGGCGGCCGAGGGGCGACGGGCGTACGACCGCCGCGACCCCGACCCCTGCGACATCTCGATCGTGCCGCGGGTCGTGACGGCGGCCCAGGCGGCGGAGTTCGGGCCGATCTGCGGCCGGATCGTGCGGGCCTCGATCGAGCGGGTGCTGGATCTCCAGGCCGGTCGCGAGCCGGCCACCAGCGTGCCGCTCGCCTGGATCGCCGGGCTCGTGCCCCGGCCGCCGGCGGAGCTCATGGGCAACGTCCGGCTCGATTTCCTGCTCGAGCGGGGCCGGCCGCGGCTGCTCGAGGGGGGCTGGGTGAACCTGAGCGCCGTCGACTACGCGCCGCAGGCGGCGCTCGCCCTGCTCGACGGCGAGCCCGCGCTCGCTGAACGCTTTCACGTCGAGCGGCCGGCCGCCCGGATCCGGGAGCGGCTCGCCGAACGGGGCGTCCGCCGGGTGGCGATCCTCGTCAAGGAACGGCACACCGTCTATGCGGCCAACGACTTCGACCTGATCCGCGGGCTGCTCCAGCCGATCGAATCGGTGATCGTGGCCGAGCCCGACTTCCCCACGATCCGCGGCGGCGCCGGCATCGTCTTCGTGGACGACATGCCCTGCGACGCGGTCTACCTCCGGGCCCTCGACGGCCCGGCCGCCTTCGCCGGCCCGCACGCGGCCACGAACCGGCGCACGCTCGAGACGCTGCTCGCCTCGGGCGTGGCCTTCCACGACCATCCGCTCATGCTGCTCGCCGAAGACAAGGAACTCGGCTGGCTCGTCGCCCGCGACCCGGGGCTCGCCGCCGTCGTGCCGCGGTCGCTGCCGCCGGCAGCAGTGCCGCCGGCCGAGGCGGATCGCTGGGTGCTCAAGCTCCGCGACCGGCACTCGGGCGAGGGCGTGTTCCTCGAGCCCGCCGAGATGGCGCCGCACTGGGACGCCCCCGACGCCATCCTCCAGGAGCGGATTCGTCCCGACCCCTTCCCGGTCGTCACCGTCCACGGTCACCGGGGCGACGCGGTCGCCGACCTGGCCGTGCACGTGTCCTACCGCTACGACGTCGCTCGCCGGGAGCTCGTGACCGCCGAGATCGCCGGCTACTTCAGCCGCTTCTCGCTGACCGGCGGCAAGGTCAATCTCTGCACCGGCGGCGGGATCGTGCCGGTGCTGTCGGAGCGGCCCGGGCCGGGGCAGCGGCCGAGCCGCGGGGAGGAACGCTGATGCCGCAGCCGGTCGCCCCCGCCCACGAGCCGCTCGTGTCCGCGCTCGACCGCGAGGCGTTTCGCGCGGCCCTCGTCGAGCGGATGTTTTGTGCGGCGGACGACATCCGCGACGTGGCGCTCGCGCCGCTGGTGATCTCTTCCGCCGAGCATGCCGGGTTCGGCGTCGCGGCCCGGCGGATCTGCGCCGCGGCGCTCGCCGCCTTCGCGAGCCGACGCGACCCGAGCCGGTTCGCCGGCGATCCGTTTCAGCAGCTCGTCCAGGCTCTGCCCGTCCGCCAGGGTGTCGTCGCCGGCAACGCCCGGTTCGACTTCCTCCCCACCGCGGCCGGGCCCCGGCTCGTGGAGCTCAACTTCGTGGGCGTGGGCACGACGGCCCGGCCGCATCAGGTCGGGCGGGCGCTGCTCGACTGCCTGCCGGAACTCGCGGGGGCATACCGGGTGCTTCTGCCCACCGACGCCTTCGCCGGCCAGCTCGGCCGGCTCGGCTGCCGGACGCTCGCCCTGCTCACCAAGGACAACGACCGCGAATATGTCACGCCCTGGCTGGATCGGCTGCTGATCCAGCGGCAGCTCGCCCCGGTCGAGGTGCTGATCGTGCCGCGGCGGGAATGGGACGGCTTCACCGGCGACGGCCGGGGGCTCGCCTTCCACGGACGACCCATCGACGCGATCTACCCGCGCGAGCTCACCTGGCGGACATCGATCGAGGCCGGCATCGACCGCTGCCGGTTCTTCCTCGAGAGCGGCGCGATCTGCCTCGACCACTGGGGGCTCGTGCTCGTCGAGGACAAGGACCTCGGGCTGCTGCTGGAAGAGGACCCGAGCCTCGCCGATCTCGTGCCCCGGACCTGGACGCTCGGGCACCAGCCGGCCACGATCCCGGCGCCGGAACTGGTGCTCAAGCGGCGGCACGACCACGGCGGCGAGGGGGTCGTCGTCGGCCCGGCGGTGCTGCCCGAGCCCGACGGCGACGAATGGCTCGTGCAGGAGCGGCTGCGGGCACCCCGGATTCCGGTCACCACGCTGCAGGGCTTCGCGGGCACCGTGACCCACGACATCGCCACCCACGTCTGCTACGAATACGACCTCCGCCGCCGGGAGCTGCTCCACTGCGAGGTGAGCGGGTATCTCGCCCGGTTCGCGCCCGTGGGCGACGTCGTCAATCTCTCGCAGGGCGGCGGCGTGATCCCCGTGCTCCTGGAAGGGGCGACTCCATGAACCCCGTGCCCCGCACGATCGGCTGCCTGGGCTACATCGGCCGGCCCGAGTTCGCCTTCGACTGCCCGGTCGACGAGGATCAGATCACCTCGATGCTCGCGGCCCGGGACGACCGGATCGTGATGGCACACTGGGACGACCTCGACGCGGCCACCCTCGCGGTCCGGGCCTGGGACGTGCGGCGCGGCGAGTGGCTGACCTGGGACTACGGCCGCTGCGACGCCCTGCTGATCCTCGAGGCGCCCGCCCCGGGGTCGAAGAACGCCGACTTCCGCCATGCCGAGACCGCGATGCGGGAGATCCTCCGGCGGGGCATCCCGGCGGTGAACTCGATGCGGACCTTTCTGGACTATCCCGACAAGCGGTACCTGGTGGACCGGCCGGACATGCCGTTTCCCAAGACGGCGCTCGTCACGACCGGCAGTGACCTCGCGCCGCTGCTGGCCGATCTGCCCGACGAGGTCGTGCTCAAGCCACTGATCGGCGCGGGCGGCAAGGGCGTGGTCCGCCTGCCCCGCGCCGCGGAGGCCGTCCGGGCCGCCATGGAGCCGGGCCGAGAGTATCTCCTGCAGCCCTTCCTGCCGGAGATCATGGACGGCGAACGGAACCTGTATTTCCTGGCCAAGCGATTCCGCTACGCCCTCGTCAAGCGACCGAAGCCGGGCGAGTTCCGGACCAACGAGGGGATGGCGATCTACGAGCGGTACGAGCCGACGGCGGAGGAACTGGCCCTGGCCGAGGAGGCCGTCCGCCGGTTCGCCAGCCCCTCGTTGATCGAGCGGATCGATCTCTGCGGCCGGCACGTGCTCGAGATGACGATCGAGTGCCCGGGCCTCAAGATCAAGCGCTGCGGCGTCGAGCGGGAGATCGGCCCCTGGACGTACGAAGCGCTCGAGATGGCGATCGCGACCCGCGTTTGACTGCGAGGTCGCGTGCGATGCAGCTCAGGGTCGCCCATGCCATCTCGCCGGACGCTCGATTGGCACGGGCGACCCCTCGCGGTCAAACGGTTGCCCTGCCTTGGCATCGATTCGTCCGGACGAATGCCACGGGCCGCTCGGCGCACGAACACGGCCGCCCGGAGGTGCGGCCGGCGGCCGGGGCCGTAGGCCCGCGGGCCGCAAAGGCTGCAGGGGGCAGGGATGCCCCTGCAGCCGTGAAGAGAGATGGTACGGGCAACCCCGAGCCCCGACGCGCTCGGACGTGAACCATAGCCCGCGTCACTTGAGCCCCGGGCGGCGGTCGAGGGCGCCGCGGACACCAAGCTGCTCGGGGTGGCGGGCGATCTTGTCGGAGAAGACGCGGATGTCGTCCACGATCGGCCGCAGGTCCCGCGACAGGTTCTTGACGTTGGCGGCGGCGGCGGCGAGATCCTCGTAGACCCGCGGATCCCGGACCAGCTTGCCGAGCGTGCCGTCCGACTCGTTGAGCGCCTTGGTGAAGAAGACCGCCTGCTGGAGCACCTCGTCGAGCCGGCCGATCGTGGCGTCGATCTGGGCCACCATGCCCTCGCCCCGCTCGCCGAGCGGCTTGGTGAGGCCCTCGAGGTTTCGCAGGTTGCGGTCGGCCGTGTCGATCGTGGTGCCCATGCCCTGCACCGTGTTTCGCAGGTCGGCGATCACCTGGGGCAGGCCCTCGAGCGTCTGCTTGATGTTCGCCCGGGCCTGGGGATCGCCCATCACGTCGTTGATGTTGGTCATCGCCGCGCTGAAGTCGTCGAGGGCCTTGTCGGTCTTGCGAACCAGCTTCCCGAAGGTGTCGTCGTCGCCCATCAGCAGCCGGTCGAGGTCGCCGGAAAGCTTCGTCACGGCCGAGCTGGCCTCGGTGATCGCGTCGAGCGCCCCGCCGAGCTTGGGCTCGAGCGTGGCCAGGGCCTCGAAGGGATCGCGGGACACGGCCCCCGTCAGCACCTCGTCGGCGGCCACCTTCTGCCGCGGCGGCCGGATCACCCCCGGCACGAGCTGGATCTCGGCGTCGCCCAGGAGCGTGGTCGCGATCCGCGGCTGCTCGTCGCGGTACACCGGCACGTAGGAGTCGATGTCGGCCACCACGTCCACACCCCCCCGCTCGTCGAGCGTCACGCTCGAGACGCGGCCGACGAGGATGCCGTTCTTGCGGACGGGCGTCCCGTCGGCGATCCCGCGGGCGTCGGTGAAGCTCATCCGCACCGGGTAGGTGGCCTGGACGAGCGACGGCAGATCGCCGAACAGGACGATCAGGATGCCGGCGATGATCGCGGTGGCGAGCACCACGACGCCGACGCGAAACTGCATCACGCGGTCGCTCATGCGGTCTGCTCCTCATCCTGCTCCGCCCGGGCCTGCGCCTCGGCCAGGGCCTGCTCCTCGCGGAGCTCCATCAGCCGGCCCCCGGCCCGGCCCTCGACGAACTGGCGGATCCGCGGATCCGTGGAGCGGTCGAGTTCGGCGGGCGTGCCGTCGAACACCACCTGCGACTCGCCCGGCTGCAGCCGGAACAGCGGGTAGAGCATGATCACGCGGTGGGCCACCTTGCGGGCGGTGTGCATGTCGTGGGTGACGACCACGCTCGTGACGTGCGGCCGCTGGCGCACCCGCAGGATCAGTTCGTTGATCACGTCGCTCATGATCGGATCGAGCCCCGTGGTCGGCTCGTCATAGAGGACGAGATGCGGATCGAGGGCCAGCGCCCGGGCCAGCCCGGCCCGCTTCCGCATGCCCCCGGAGAGCTCGACCGGCTTCTTGGCGAGCACCGTCCGGGGCAGGCCCACCTCGTCGACGAGCGACTCGGTGATCCGCCGGATCTCGGCCGCCGGGATCCGGGTGTGCTCGCGGAGCGGGAAGGCGATGTTGTCGGCGATCGTGAGGCTGTCGAACAGGGCCGCTCCCTGGAAGACGAAGCCGTAGCGGGTCCGGAGGTGCGCCAGCTGCCGGTCGGTCATCCGCGCGAGCGACCGCCCCTCGAAGGAGACGTTGCCGGCCGACGGCCGGACCAGGCCGATCATCGACTTGAGGAGCACCGTCTTGCCGCAGCCGCTCTCGCCGAGCACGACCAGCGTGTCGCCGGCGGCGAGGTCGAGCGAGATGTCCCGCAGCACCTCGTGGCGGCCGAATCGGACCCCCAGCGACTCGACCCGCAGCAGCGGCGGCGAGCCGCCGTCGACACGGGCGGTGGATTCGATGGCGGTGGCGGTCATCAGAGCAGCCGGCGGGGCCCCTCCGGCCGGAAGAAGTCGTGGACATTGTTGAGCCAGATGCCCAGGAACAGGTCGAGCACCAGGATCAGGACGAACGAGTGGACGAAGGCGTTGGTCGCCGCCCGCCCCACCCCCTCGGCGCCGTGCTCGCAGTGGAAGCCGTGGTGGCAGCTCACCAGCGCGATCGCCGCGCCGAAGAACAGGCTCTTGAACACGCCCAGCAGGAAGTCGAATACGTCGACGTATTCGCGGGAGTTGGCCCAGTAGTGGTGGTGGTCGATGCCGAGCAGCACGTGCGAATAGAAATAGCCCCCGAGCACCCCCATGAAGTCGGCCATCACCGTCAGCGACGGGATCAGGATCAGGCAGCCGAGGAACCGGGGCACGACGAGGTAATAGATGGGATTGGCGCCCATGCTCTCGAGCGCGTCGATCTGCTCGGTGACCCGCATCGTTCCCAGTTCCGCCGCCATGGCGCTGCCCACGCGGCCGGCGAGCATGGTGGCGGCGAGCACCGGCCCGAGTTCGCGGACGAGCGAGAGATTGATCACCGAGCCGAGCCTCGTCTCGAGGCCCAGGGCCTTGAACTGGGCGAAGCTCTGGACGGCGAGCACCATCCCGATGAACAGCCCGGTGAGCGCGACCACCGGCAGCGACATCACGCCGATCCGGTAAAAGTTGGGCACCAGCACGTCCCGCCGCTGCGGACGGGCGAAGATCCAGCCGACCGTCTTGAGCGAGAAGATCGCCACGTCGCCGATGCCCGCGACGGTGCCGATGGCCCACTCGCCGAGGTTGGCCACCTGGCCGGCGAACCAGCCGGTCAGACCGACGGGGGCGGACGAGGCTGTGGATGCGGTGGCCATGGGCGAGATCCCACGCAGACGGCGGCCCGGACGGAACGCCTGCGGGTTGTATCGGCCGTGCCGGTCGCGAGGCGTGAGCCGGGTATGCGCGGACCGGGCGGGCCAGGGCAACCCGGCAATCTGGGAAGCCCGCCCCCGCCGCGGTGCGTCAGGCCGCGCCGCCGTCCGCCGGCGCGACGGCCACCGGTTCCGCGGTCGCGACCCCCGTGAAGGAGAGCCGCTTCTTGCCGGCCACCTCGGTGCAGTCGACGCGGATCGTGTCCTTGCCCTCGAACTCACCCTTCAGGAGTTCCTCGCTGACGGGATCCTCGATGTAGTTCTCGAGCGCCCGCCGCAGCGGCCGGGCGCCGAAATCGGTGTCGGAGCCCTTCTTGATCAGGAACTGCTTGGCCTCGTCGGTCAGTTCGAGCTTCAGACCCCGCTCGAGGAGCCGCTCGCGAACCTTCTCCAGCTCGATGTCGATCACCTTCTTGAGGTCGTCGACCGTGAGGTGGTGGAACACGATCACGTCGTCGAGCCGGTTCAGGAACTCGGGCCGGAAGACCTTTTCGATCCGCTCGTTGACCCGGCCCTTCATGCTGTCGTAGGAGGCGTCGCCGTCGGGCTTCTGGAAGCCGAAGGCGGCCTCGTTCTTGATCGCCTCGGCCCCCGCGTTGGTGGTCATGATCAGGATCGTGTTGCGGAAGTCGACGTTCCGGCCGAACGAGTCGGTCAGCCGCCCCTCCTCCATCACCTGGAGCAGCATGTTGAACACGTCGGGATGGGCCTTCTCGATCTCGTCGAGCAGAACCACGGCGTAGGGCCGGCGGCGGATCTTCTCCGTCAGCTGGCCCCCCTCCTCGAAGCCGACGTAGCCCGGCGGCGCGCCGATCAGCCGGCTGACGTTGTGCTTCTCCATGTACTCGCTCATGTCGATCTGAATCAGCGCGTCGGCGTCGCCGAACATGAACTGCGCGAGCGCCTTGGCGAGCAGCGTCTTGCCCACGCCCGTCGGCCCCGCGAACACGAACGAGCCGATCGGTCGCTTCGGATCCTTGAGCCCGGACCGGCTGCGGCGCACCGCCTTGGAGACGCTCTTGATGGCCGTCTCCTGGCCGATCACCTTCTTGTGCAGCTCGTCCTCCATGCCCATCAGCCGGGCCTGGTCTTCGGTGCTCATCCGCGTCAGCGGGATGCCGGTCATCTTGGAGACGACCTCGGCGATCACCTCCTCGTCGACCACGCCGTCGGTCTCGCGGCTCTTGTCCCGCCAGTCGCGGGTCATCTGCTGCTTCTTCTTCTTGAGCTTGTCGGCCTGGTCGCGGAGCGCCGCGGCCTTCTCGAAGTCCTGGTTGGCGACCGCCTCCTCCTTCTCCTTGTTGAGCTTCTCGACCTCGTCGTCGATCTCCTTGAGGTCTGGCGGCTTGGTCATCGCCTTGAGGCGGACGCGGGCCCCCGCCTCGTCGATCACGTCGATCGCCTTGTCGGGGAGACAGCGGCCGGTGATGTAGCGGCTCGAAAGGTCCACGGCCGACTCGAGGGCCGCGTCGGAGATCGTCACCCGGTGGTGGCTCTCGTAGCGGTCGCGCAGACCCTTGAGGATCTCCACCGCCTCGTCCTTCGTGGCCGGCTCGACCATGATGATCTGGAACCGCCGGTCGAGGGCCGAATCCTTCTCGATGTACTTGCGGTACTCGTCGAGCGTGGTGGCGCCGATGCACTGGATCTCGCCCCGGGCCAGGGCGGGCTTGAGCACGTTGGAGGCGTCGATCGCCCCCTCCGCGCCGCCGGCCCCCACGAGTGTGTGCAGTTCGTCGATGAACAGGATCGTGTTCTTGGCCCGGCGGACCTCGTTCATCACGGCCTTGATCCGCTCCTCGAACTGGCCGCGGTACTTGGTGCCGGCGACCATCATCGCGAGGTCGAGCACGACGATCCGGCGGTCGGCGAGCAGCTCGGGCACGTTGCCGTCGATCACCCGCTGGGCGAAGCCCTCCACGATCGCCGTCTTGCCCACGCCCGCCTCGCCCAGGAGCACGGGGTTGTTCTTGGTGCGGCGGCAGAGGATCTGGATGGCCCGCTCGATCTCCTTCTCGCGGCCGATCACCGGGTCGAGCTTGCCCTGGCGGGCCAGTTCCGTGAGGTCGCGGCCGAAGCTGTCGAGGGCGGGCGTCTTGCTCTTGCCCCCCTTCGGACTGCCCTCGGTGCCGCCCCCGCCGCCGGCGCCGGCCGGCTGCCGGCCGCCCATGCCGGCCCGCTCGCCCCCCTCCTCCATGCCGTGGCCGAGCAGGTTCAAGACCTCCTCGCGGACGTCCTCGAGCTTGAGGCCCAGGTTCATCAGCACCTGGGCGGCCACGCCCTCCTGCTCGCGCAGGAGCCCCAGCAGGATGTGCTCGGTGCCCACGTAGTTGTGGTTGAGGTTGCGGGCCTCCTCCATCGAATACTCGATCACCTTCTTGGCCCGCGGGGTCTGCGGCAGCTTGCCCATGGTGACCATGTCGGGGCCGCTCTGGACGAGCTTTTCGACTTCCATCCGGATCTTGCGCAGGTCGATGTCGAGGTTCTTGAGGACGTTGGCGGCGACGCCACTGCCCTCCTTGATGAGGCCCAGCAGCACGTGCTCGGTGCCGATGTATTCGTGGTTGAACCGCTGGGCCTCCTGGTTGGCCAGCTGCATCACCTTCCGGGCCCGGTCCGTGAATCGCTCGTACATCGTGCTTCCTCTCTGGGCTCTCGTCTGGGCTGCTCGGTCGCCGGCACTCGGCCCGGATGCCCGGGCCCGACCGGCGGCCCGGTCTCCACGCGGAGTCGCCTGCCAGGACGGCAGGCTGACCCCCACCGCTCACGCAGTGCAAACCGTACGCCAATCGCCGCGGGCATTCTACGGTGCCGCCCCGCAGGCGTCTGGAGAGGCGGCCTGAAACCGGGAAAAGGACGGATTCGGAGCCGCCGCTCAGGCGGCGGCTCGACCGTCGCTCGCGGTGGCCTGGGTCCCTGCCCGGCCCGCCAGCGGCACCGTCGCCGGCTCACCGCCGCCGCCGTTCTCGAGCCGGTCGCGTTCGGACGCGATGGCAGCCCGCCAGCGGCGGCCGGAGTCGCTGGCGGACAGTCTGTCGAGCGCGGTGCGGGCCTCGTCGGGCCGTCCCACCCGTCGCAGGAGCGTCGCCAGCAGAAGCTGTGCCTCGCCGTCGGTCGGCGCGAGTTCCAGGAGTTCCCGGAGCCGGGTCTCGGCCACCAGCCAGTCGCGGGCCAGATAGGCGGCGCGAGCCTTCACGAACAAAGGATCGATCTCGGCCGCGGGCGGGCGGGCCAGCGGCGGCGGGAACGCGGCCGCCGCCGACACGGTGCTCGCGAGCCAGACCACGCCCGTGGCCGCCCAGACGGCGATCGTGAAGGGGAGTTCGACCAGGCCCGGCCAGAGGAACGTCGTGGCCACCGCCACGTCGAGCGACACGGCGAACGCCAGCGCGAGCACGAGGCCGGCGACGCTGCCGCGGAGCCACAGCCAGGGGAGGCCGGGCCAGACGAGCGTGAGGTAGCGGAGGGAAGTCATGGCAGCCTGAAATGGACGGCGGAGGATAGGCGATCCCCCCGCCCGGGCCAAGACGTTTCGGACGGGGCCTGCCGGGCGTGTTACAACGAAAAAAGCCGGGGCGACGGGAGACGATCCGGAGTGCTCGTCAGTTCGCGTGAGGGGTTGCCCGTGCCAATCGAGCGGCGTTGCTGGCCGAGCGAAGCCAGGATGGCGAAAGCGAGGCCAGCATCGAGCGAGCGGAGGGCAGGATGCCTGAAGTGAGCGTCCGGCGAGATGGCACGGGCAATCCCGACCCACTTCGCGCGACCCTCGAAAACGAGATCCATCAACCGTGCCGACCAGCCCGACCGACGACGATTTTTCGCGAGCAGCGTCCGCGCCAGACCAGCTGGCAGCGGCCCGGCTCTGCGTGCTCGTGACGGGAGGCGCCGATGCCGCCGACTTCGAACGGCTCATCGGCGTGTTGTTCGCGGCAGGCGTCCCGATGCTTCAGTTGCGGGACAAGCACCTCGCCGACGGCGTGCTGATCGACCGTGCCCGTCGGGCCGTGGCGCTGGCCCGCCGCCACGCCCCCGCCGCGCCACCCCTGGTGATCGTCAACGACCGCGTCGACGTGGCGCTCGCCGCGGCCGCCGATGGCGTCCACCTGGGCGCGAGCGACCTGCCCGTCGCCGAGGCCCGGCGGCGGCTCGGGCCCGCCGCCCTGATCGGCCGCACGGCGCACAGCCTGGCCGAAGCCCGCGAGGCGGTCGCCGCCGGGGCCGACTATCTCGGTGTCGGACCCTGCTTTCCCTCGGCGACGAAGGCGTTCGCGCAGCACGCCCCGCGGGAGTTTCTCGCCGCCGCCGCGGCGTTGCCCGTGCCGGTGTTCGCGATCGGCGGCATCGACAGCGAGCGGGTCGCCGAGCTCGCGAGCCTCGGCCTCACCCGGATCGCGGTGGCCGCCGCGGTCACCGCCGCGGCCGATCCCGGCCTGGCCGTGCGGAACATCCTGGCCATCCTCGACCGCTGACGGCAGCTCACCCTCGGAACTCGGGTCGGCGCTCAGTCGCCGAGCAGCTGCCGCAGCGCCGCCCACTCGATGGGCAGCCAGCCGACCACGTCGAGGAGTGAGCGCGGCAGGGGCGGCGCGGCCTGACCCGCGGATAGGTCGGCCCGCTCGATCGCGGTTTCGACGGCGGCCCCGAGTCGTTCGAGCCACTCGGGCACCTCGACGCCCGAGCCGCTGGCCACACCCAGGAACTCCGCCGTCTTCTCCTCGAGTGTGGCACCGGCTCCAGCGGGCCGACCCTCGACCAGTTCGGCCACGGCCGCCGGCACCAGCGCCTCCAGTTCGTCCTGCTCGAGCGCCGCCGTGAAAGGCCGCCGGATCCGGTCGCCCACGCTCGCCAGCCGCACGCCCCAGGCCGCCTCGAGCACGGCGAGCCGCTCGACCAGGCCGCTCGCAGTCTCGCGGGTCTCGTCCCGCATCCGCGCCCGCCAGGCTGCGGCCGCATCGGCGACGCCCCGCCGGGCCAGCACCCGGTGGGCCATGCTCACCGGCCTGAGGGTCCAGGCGATCCGGTCGTATTCCGACTTCAGCCGCAGATGCTCGAGCAGGATGTGGAGGTGCTCGCCGCGGTCCGACTGGCTGGTGGTGGAGTTCCAGTCGCGATACTCGGCGTGGTTCTCCGCCACGCTCTCGAGCACCAGCCGCAGCCGGCTGGCGGCCTGGCCGATCGGCAGCGCACCCGAGGCGAGATCGGCCAGGAGCCGCTCCGGCCGGACCGCGCCGGCCGTCTCCACCGGCGGCTCGGAGGCCTGCCGTTCCACGAGCCGCTCGAGGTAGTGCCGCACGCCGCCCCGCAGGATTCCGCGGAGCGATCCCGGCGCCAGCAGGTGCTGCGTGAACAGGCCCGTGCCATACCGCTCGACGAACTCGCGGGTCGTGGCGAAGGCCTTGTCGTCGCGCACCCGCTCGAGCACCGAGAGCCGCAGCTGCCGCGCATGGGTCATCCAGGTCTCGAGCAGCCGGGGCACCAGCAGGGCGAGCCCGTCGAGAATCCGCTCCGTGACCACCGTCGCGGACGGCCGGCCGCTCCCGCCATCGCCACCGGCGTCCGATTCCCCGTCTGATTCCCCCGCCGACTCCCCGGCTGACTCTACGATCCGCTCGACGAGCGCCGTCGTGCCCGCCTCGAAGACGCGATCGAACTCGCTGACGCTCGCGGCGCCCACCGGGCGGCGGCTCTCGAGCGCCTTGGCAAACTGCACCACGCCCACGGTCTCGGCGACGAGCCCGAGGCGGGGCAGGACGGCCGCCATCCGCTCGAGCAGCCGCTCGCGGCACCTGGCCCGCACGATCCGATCGGGGCGGCCGCCCCGCGAGAGCGGAACGTAGAGCACCGCCTTGCCGGAGAGCCGGCGGCACACCAGGTCGACCCAGCGTCGCGTCTCCGCGGCGTCGCCGCGGATCGCGGCGGCAAACAGGGCCGCGGCGCCGGTGCGCAGTGACCCGGCCGTCGCCCGGGGCGCAACGCGATCGAGCTCCAGCCAGGTCGACACCGCCCACAGCGTCTCCTCCGCGCGGACGGCGGCATCGATGAGCCGCTCCGCGGCGGCGTCCCGTTGCCACCGCAGCCGCTCGAACTCTGCCGCCGGCATGCCCGGCGGTGGATCGGTGCCGCGGCCCGCCACCACCAGGGCCGCGCGGACCATCGTGCGCTTGA
>Ga0214917_10005370_pt1 | contig 13702 bp, 11 predicted proteins | sample LL_1208_BB_MetaG_FD_177983 | JGI IMG/M metagenome (GOLD analysis project Ga0214917, IMG submission 177983) | Freshwater microbial communities from Lake Lanier, Atlanta, Georgia, United States - LL_1208_BB | ecosystem: Environmental > Aquatic > Freshwater > Lake | place: USA: Georgia | collected... | reverse complement strand
CGTCGCCACCTGCCGCGCGGCCTCGATCGCCTCCCGATCGCTCTGGCCGAACTGCCGGAGAAAATGCCCCAGCGGCAGCGGCGCCGGGATCTCACTGGCCCGCACCAGCAACTGGCCCCGATAGCCGCAGATCTGCTGCATCCGCCGGAGATAGCCGCGGCCATACGCATCCATGAACTCATCGCACTGCCGTTCCACGTCCTCCACGCGGGCCTTGCCGAGGTCGAGGCTCACCGCCGAGGCGATCTGCTCGGGCGTCGGCCGCTGAACGCTCCAGGCGTTGCGGGCGACGAGCGTGAGGATCGAGTCCCAGAGCTGCTCGGCCGTCATCCGTCGCAGGGCCGGCGCAGTGAACCGAAACGGCGCCGCCGACGTGGGATCGTAGGCGACGGCCCGCCGCTGATAGGCGTCGGTCGAGACGATGATCCGAACGAACTCTCGGAGGTCGAACTCGAGCCGCAGCATCTCGTCGGTGAGATGCTCGAGCAGCGCCGGAAAACTGGCCGGGTTCTCGTCCCGGAAGTCGTCGACCGGCTCCACCAGGCCGACCCCCATGAGTTTTCGCCACATCCGATTGGCGATCGTGCGGGCGAACTGGCGATGGTCGTGCGTGACCACCCACGCGGCGAACTGCTCGCGGCCGGCCGCGGTGGCGGCCGTCGCCGGCACGTCGCCCCAGAGCACCTTCGGGGTCACCACCGAGAGCGGTTCGGCGTCGTCATACTGGTAGTCGTGCGGCAGCTTCAGCGGGGCGTCGGCAAAGCTCACGGCCGTGGCGTTGGCCCGCACGAAGCGGGTCAGCAACGCAGCCTTCTTGTCGTCCTGCTTGCGGATCTCGCCGATCAGCCTGCGGACATCCCCGCCCGGCACTTCCTTTCCCTTGGCGGAGATCCGCCCGCTGCCGGCCACCATCCGCGTGCCCGCCGTCAGCGCAGCCAACTCGTAGAACTGCTTCTGGGTCCACTGGTCGAAGGGGTGATCGTGGCACTGCGCACAGCCGATCTGGGTGCCGAGAAACACCCTCACGGTGTTGTCCACGTAGGGCAGTGGCATGCCCTCGTCGCGCAACTGGTATCCGACCGCCGGGTTCTCCCAGAGGCGGCCGTCGGCGGTGAGCATCTCGTAGACCCACGTGTCGTACGGCTTGTTCGTGCGGATCGCATCCTTGACGTAATACAGGTAGGGCTCGAACGGCAGCGTCTTGCTGGGGCGTTCTTGAAGCCTGAGGATGTCGGCCCAGAAGTTGTAGAAGTGACTGACGTAATCCGGGCTCTCGAGCAGCCGGTCGATCAGCTCCGCGCGTTTCCGTCGATCCTTCGACGACAGAAACGCCACCGCCTCTTCGTAACTGGGAATCCGGCCCCCGAGTTCCAGATGGATCCGGCGCACGAACTGCTCGTCGGTGAGGCGGGCGGACGGCTTGGCGGCGTGCTCCTTCCAGTGGTCGACCAGGAGCGCGTCGATCTTCGCGGCCGCGTCCGCCACCGCGGCGCGACCGTCCCGGTCGACCTTGGGGAGCGTCATGACGCTGCCCTGGGGCGATGCCATCACGGCCTCGGGAAGCCGGAGCGGCGTAGCCTGCTGGCGATTTCTGGCAGCCGCCTTGGGAGGGGCGGCGGGGGCCACCGCCGGGCCCGCCACGAGTGCCAGGGCGGACAGTACGATCCAGCGGGACGGCCTTCGGATCGGGCTGACGGCGGTCATTGGATCGCCCCCTCGAGGATTGGACTGGCTGCGGACCGCACCATGAAGTGTAGGACGGTCAACCGGCCTTCCGCAACCATCGAGACCAGCCCCGCCATGAACCCCAGCCGCCGACACTTCCTCCACGCCACCAGCGCCAGCTTCGCCGGGCTGGCGCTCGACACCCGCCTGCTCGCGGCCGAATCGGTGGCGAGCGATGTCTGCGTGTACGGTGCGACGGCGAGCGGAGTCGCCGCGGCGCTCGGTGCCGCCGACGCGGGGGCGAAGGTGATCATGGTGGAGCCGTCGCGCTGGCTCGGCGGCATGAGTGGCGGCGGCCTGAACGCCATCGACTGGGGTTCCCGGCGCTCGGTCGGCAGGATGGCGACGAAGCTTCTGATCGAGAACGACGACGTGGCGATGCGAGCGCTCTACCGGTGCGAACTCGCCCACCGCGGCATCCCGGTGATCCACGAGCATCGTCTCGCGGCGGTCACGAAGGAGGGCGTGAGGATTCGCTCCCTCACGCTCGATCACGCGCCGCCGGACAGGCTCGGCTGCCCCAGCGAGAAGCCGGTGACGGCGAACGCGAAGACCGTCTCCGCGCGGGCGTTCATCGACTGCTCGTACGAGGGCGATCTGCTGGCGAAGTCGGGGGTGAGCTACACCTGGGGGCGTGAATCCCGCGAGGAATACGGTGAGTCGCTCGGCGGCGTGCGGCCCGTCTTGATGCGGTACGCCATCGATCCGTACGTGAAGCCGGGCGACCCGAAGAGCGGCCTGCTGCCGCTGCTGCAGGACATCCGGATCGGTCCGCTCGGCAGCGCGGACAGGCTCACGATGATGTATGCCTTCCGCTGGGTGCTCACGAAGCAGGACCCGATCCGGATCGAGAAGCCCGCCGACTACGATCCGCGCCGCTACGAGATCTTCCGGCGCGGTTTCCGCCAGGGCGTGGAGATGCGCGCGGGCCGCAAGATGCACGTGCTCGGTGAGTACACCGAGAACAACGGCTGGGGTGTCTTCGGCGGCAACTCCAGCCGCGCCCTCTGGGCACAGTCCGTAGCCGGCGAGAACGCCGCCTATCCGGACGGCGACTGGGCCACGCGTTCGCGCATCTGGCGTGAGCAGATCGACTTCGTGCGCGGCATGTATCACTTCCTGCGCACCGATCCCTCGGCTCCGGCCGACCTGCGCGCGAAGGCGGAGTCGATCGGGTTTCGGCGGGGCATTTTCGACGACACCGACGGCTGGCCGCATCAGCTCTACGTGCGCGAGGCCCGGCGCATGAAGTCGGACTACGTCGTCACGCAGACCGACCTCGAAGGGGCGGCCGCCCCCGCCGATTCCGTCGGGCTCGGCAGCTATGGCGTCGACGACTGGCCATACGCCACCATCGCGCACGCGGGCGGGATCGCGCTGAGCGGCGGCGAGTTCAGCATCATGAGGGCTAATCCGCGGCACACTGGCATCCATCGCATCCCCTATCGCGCCATCCGGCCGAAACAGAGCGAGTGTGACAATCTCCTCGTGCCCGTGTGCTGCTCCGCCAGCCACATCGCGATGACCTGCATCCGCATGGAGCCCGTGTGGATCACCCTCGGCCTCTCGGCCGGCATCGCCGCCGCGCACGCGATCAGGGAAAACACCGCCGTGCAGGCCATCGACTTCGTGCGCTATCGACGGGCCCTCCTCGAGGCCGGCCAGGTGCTGGACCTCGACGAAACCCAGGCCGCGGGCTGGAACTCCCGAGACGAGTGGAACCGCTCGAAGCCAGGCTATGAATGGGCCTTCGACGCCATCGACGCCGACGGGGACGGCCAGATCTCGCCCGCCGAGTATCGCGAGTTTCAAGCCTTCAAGCAGAAACACTCCGACTGGCAGGAGCGGCTCAAGGCACGGCTCGGCGACCAGTGATCCGCCTGCTGCCCGACCCGCGCATGGATCGTCAGTCCGGGTATTCGGTGAGCAGCTTCGCCTCGAGTTCACGCAGCCGCTCGGCCGCAAACGTGCTACAACCTCCCACCGGTCCGCCTCACACGATCCCCGTTTTGGAGCACAACCCGTCATGGCCAAGAAGAAGCCTGCCAAGCAGCCGAGCCAGAAGCCGAGCAAGAAGCCCGCCGCGAAGCGACCGGCCGCGAGCAAACCCGCTCCGAAGAAGGCTGCTTCGAAGAAGGCCGCTTCCAAGAAACCAACCGCGAAGCAGCCCGCGACGAAGACGACCGAGCCGGCCTGGCCGCGGGAAGGCTCGAAGGCGCCCGACTTCACGACCGTGGCCCACGATGGATCGCCGGTCAAGCTGTCGGCGTTCAAGGGCCGGCCGGTCGTGCTCTACTTCTATCCCAAGGACGACACGCCCGGCTGCACCGTCGAGGCCTGCGGATTCCGCGACGCCCACGCACAGTTCGCCCGGCACAAGGCGGTCGTGCTCGGCGTCAGCCCCGACTCGCCGCGGAGCCACGTGAAGTTCCGCGAGAAGCACGGCCTGCCTTTCACGCTGCTGGCCGACGAGAACCACGCGCTGGCCGAGCAGTACGGGGCCTGGCGGGCGAAGAGCATGTATGGCAAGAGCTACATGGGCGTCGCCCGGAGCACCTTCGTAATCGACGGCGCCGGCCGGATCGCCAAGGCCTTCACCGTCGTGAAGCCCGCGGGGCACGAGCAGGAAGTGCTCGCCGCCGTCGCGGCGCTGAAGTAGGCCCTGGCACGCCCGGCCCGGATCAAGGCGGCGTTGGAGCGACGGGCGGTTCACGCCCGGGGCTTCCGGGCGACCGGAGAGACCTCGTCGAGCCGGAACTCACGGCGGCTCATCGCCTCGTAGTGGTGGCCGATGTCGATCTGCGCGCCCTCGGTCACGCGGTTGCCCCGCTCGTCAAGCCGGGCGTTCATCGTCGCCTTCTTGCCGCTGCGGCAGATCGTCTTGATCTCGACGAGGTTGTCGGCCCAGGCCAGCAGATACTTGCTCCCCTCGAAGGGCTCGCCCCGGAAATCGGTCCGGATCCCGTAGCAGAGCACCGGGATCGAAAGCCGGTCGCAGACGAGCGTGAGCTGCAGCACCTGCTGCGGCGTGAGAAACTGGGCCTCGTCGACGAGCAGGCAGTGCACCGGCCCGGCCTGCTGCCGGTCGCGGACGGCGGTGAAAAAATCGTACGTCTCGCCGAAGGCGATCGCGTCGGCCGAGATCCCGATCCGGGAGTGAATCCTGGGGTCGCCGGCCCGGGTGTCGATCGCCGGCGTGTAGAGCAACGCCTCCATCCCCCGCTCCCGGTAGTTGTGCGCCGACTGCAGCAGCGTCGTGCTTTTGCCCGCGTTCATCGCCGAGTAATAGAAATAGAGCTGAGCCATGCGATTCACCCCGGGGCCGCCACGCTGCGCAGCGACTGCGCCGTGACGGGCACTGATTGTGCGCGAAAGCCCGGCCCCGCGAGAACCGGCCCCGGAGCCCGTGAGGCACGTCAGCGCCGTGGCTTCCGCAAGACCCCGCTGACGCCGGGAATCCGCACCCCGAGCGCCGCGAGCTGCCGCTCCGCCTGCCGGGCCCAGCCCCGATTGGCGGCGGGGCTCGCCGGGCTGGGGTGGAGAACCGTCCCGATCGGCGGCCCTCCCTCGCCCAACGCCGCGGCCGCCCGCCCCGCGGCGAACGCCCCGACGCCGACGACGCGGCTCGGATCGCACCACGCCACCAGCCGCCGGAGCGCCTCGTCGCACCGCTCGAACAACGGCTCGCGTTCCGACGGCGGGAGCTTGTCGGGCGTGCGGTTGCAGCCCGACTCCGCCATGAACACGAGCGGGCAGTAGTTGACGACGAAGAATCGCTCGGCGAAGCGGCCCGGCGTCTGGTAGCGGTCCCGCGCCCACCCCCAGAACCGCCGCCCGCTGACCTCGCTCCGCGTGCAGGCGAAGCCCTCGATCGGCCGCTTGGGATGCATCACCTTCGGCCGGCCGACCCGTTCGTCGATCCCGAGAAACTCCCGCACCAGGCCGACCTCCCCGAACGGCACGCCCGTCTGGGCCATGCCCCACGGGCCCGGGTTCATGCCCAGGAGGAGCGTGTCGACGCCTTGCCTGGCATAGCGGGCGAGGTAGGCCTCGTGCGGCCGCCGCGCGTAGACGAGCGGGTTGTAGACGCACGCCGTCGGCGGCCCGAACTGAAGGCCTTGAACGTGGCGGGAGAGCCAGCGGGAGATCGCGATCGGATTCACCGCCGTAGGATACGCTGGCCGGCGTGATCCCGCGTCTCGACGCCGAACCAGCGACTGATGAACCTCGCCATCCTGCACGACTCCGGCGGCGTGCTCGCCGTGTCCAAGCCGGCCGGCCTGGCCACGCAGGCGCCGCCCGGCATCCCGTCGGTGGAGTCGCTGATCCGCGAACGGCTCTTCGGCACGGCCGTGGCGGCGGCCCGCGAAGCCGGTCGCAGGCACCATCCCGGCGGCTTTCTGGGCGTGCCCCACCGGCTCGACCGGGCGGTCTCCGGCATCCTGCTGCTGGCGACCACGCCGCGCGCGGCCCGGCAGCTCTCCCGGCAGTTCGAGCGCCGCGAGATTCGCAAGACCTACCTGGCCATCGTGACGCCGACCACCGCCGAGCCACCTGCCGTCGGCACCGTTCTGGAGTGGCGTGACACCATCCGCAAGCTGCCCGACGAGCCCCGGGCCGAGATCGTGCCGGCGGGCACCGCCGACGGCCGCGCGGCGGTCACGACCGCCCGGGTGCTGCCGGCGGCCGCCGCCGAAACCCCGCCGGCTGACGATGGCACGTTGCTTCTGGAACTCGAGCCCCTCACCGGCCGGATGCACCAACTGCGGGTCCAAGCCGCCAGCCGAGGCCTGCCCGTCGTGGGCGACACGCTCTACGGCAACGGCCCGCCGGGCGAAGCCCGCGCCGAAGCGATCGGCCTCCACGCCTGGCGGATCACGTTCCGCGATCCAGCCACGGGGGCCGAGACCACCGTCATGTGCCCGCTCCCGACCAGCCCGCCATGGCCGGAAACGACACCGCCCGCAGCATGAGACGCGAGGGGTCGCCCATGCCCTCGAGCGGCGTAGACGGCAAGCGCAGACATGGATGTCGGAGCGCAGCCGTCTCCGAGTGAGCGAAGGCCCGGAAGGCCGGAGCGAGCGTCCGGCGAGACGGCACGGGCAACCCCGGCCACCCCAAGACCGGTTCCCCAGTCCTTCTTCCTAGCGCTTCGCCAGCGCGTCGCGGATCTCGCGGAGCAGGACCACGTCCTCCGGCGGGGCCGGCGGCTCGGCCGCCTTCTGGGCGTCGAACCGGGCCTTGGCCGTGTTGAGGAGCTTGATCACCGCGAACAGGGCGATGGCCACGAGCAGGAAGTCGATCACCGACTGGATGAACGGGCCGTAGTTGAGGATCGGGTAGTTCTGGAAAACCATGTCGGGCTTCCCGTCGACCATCACCATCGTGCCGTCGGCATTGAGCTTGGGAGCCTCGGTCTTGATCTTGAGCGCGAGGTCGTTGAAGTTCACGCCGTACTTGCTCGTCAGCAGGTTGAGCGGCGGCATGATGATGTTGGCCACCAGCGAGCTGATGATCTTGCCGAAGGCCGCACCGATCACGACACCGACCGCCAGGTCGATGACGTTGCCCCGCATGGCGAACTCACGAAACTCCTTGATCAGGCTCATGGCTCAACGCTCTCCAAAAAGGTGCTGGACAAAGTCGGTCACTCGGCGGCCGGCAGCGGCCGCACCCGGATGGTGCGATACTCCGCCCACATCGGGGCGCCGGCGTGCAGCTGCAGGGCCAGCACCCCTTGGCGGAGCGCGTGGGTGTCGTCGTCGGTGAATTCGAGGATCTGCGTGCCGTTGAGATAGTGGCGGATGTGGTTGCCCTCGGCCACGATCCGCACGTCGTTCCAGTCGTCGAGGCGGAACAGCTTCTCGAACCCGGCCGCGTCGATCAGCTGCCCGGTCACCTGCTTGCCCTTGGCCGTCCACTCGGCCTTTTCCCCGACCTGGCAGATCCGCCCCCGCTTGCCCCCCTCGTCGTAGATGAAGCCGGCCACGTTGGGCAGCTTGGTCTCGTTGCGGATCTCGTGCTGGTAGCCGCGGACCACCCAGGAGTTCTTGGGGTTGCCCTCGGTAATGTGCTTCGAGCGGTACTGGATCCCGGAGTTGTTGGTGGCGTTGCAGCGAAACGAGAGCTCCAGTTCGAAGTCCTCGAGCACCAGATCCTGGGCGATCAGGAAGGTGTTGCCGTCGGCCTTGTGCTCGGGCGTGGTCTCGCCGTGAATCACGCCGTCCCGCACGCTCCAGAGCTTCGGGTCGCCGTTCCAGCCCTCGAGGTCCTTGCCATTGAAGAGCGTGCGCCAGCCGGTGGCGGCGGGAGCTGCGGCGACGGCGGGCTGGCCGGCCGCGGGGCCGGCCGCGAGGGCCGCGGCCAGGATCACGACCGGCGCGACGGCGAATCGAAGGCTCATCGAAAGGCTCCCGGAGGACTGCGGAACGGGCGACAGCCTAAGCCGTGCCGCGGCGACCGGCAATCGGCCGGCCTCGGTGGCGCAGCGGCGGCCCCCGAACCGGCGGCCGAAGGCGGCTTGTCCTCGCGGCGCGTCGGACGTGAAGATGGGGCCGGCCGCCCCGGAAGCCCCATGCTCAAAAGCCTTCCCCGCATCGTCGTCGACCTCGAGAAGCTGCGGCACATCAACTGCGGCCTCGGCCGGTTTTCGCTGCATCTGGGCGAGGAACTCCTGAAGGTGGCGCCGGGCCGGTTCGAGCCGGTCTTCTTCCTGCCCGCGGGTGCCGAGCGGCACTTTCCCGCCGGAGGGTTTCAGCGGATCGCCGTCGCCCCGTGGAAGAAGGAGGCGCTGCGACAGTTTCTCCGGCCGCTCGCGGCCCCGTTCCTGCCCGCGCCGCAGATCGCCCTCTGGCACGTCACCAACCAGATGTCGAAATACCTGCCGCTCGATCCCCGCGTGCCGGTGGTGCTGACGATCCACGACCTGAACTTCCTGCACGAGGCCCCGCACGACGAGCAGGTGGGCAAGATCGCCCGCAAGCTGGCCGACATCCAGGCCAAGATCGACCGGGCCGACGCGGTGGTCACCGACTCGCAGTTCGTGGCCGACGACGTCGCCAGCCGCCTTCGGCTCGGAGGAAAGCCGATCCATGTCGTGCCGCTCGGGCTCACGCCCCCGCCGGCCGCCGCGGCGACCCGGCCGGCCTGGCTCCCACCGGGGCCCTTCATCCTCACGGTGGGCAACTGCCTGGCCCACAAAAACTTCCACGTCTTGTTCGACCTCGTCGAAAAGCTGCCGGGCAAACGGCTGGTGATCGCCGGCAAGAAGGCCACGCCCTACGGCGAGTTCCTCGGCCGCGAGGTCTCGCGTCGGCGGCTCGAAGGGCGGGCGATCCTCCCGGGCGAGGTGAGCGACGCCGACCGGCAGTGGCTCTACGAAAACGCCGAGGCCTTCCTCTTTCCCTCGCTCACCGAGGGCTTCGGATTCCCGGTGCTCGAGGCGATGCAGGCCGGGCGACCCGTGTTCATGGCCCGTACCACCTGCCTGCCTGAAATCGCGGGCGACCATGGCTTCTATCTCGACTCCTTCGATCCCGCCGCGATGGCCGCGGTCTTCGAGGCCGGGATGGCGACCTTCACCGCCGACCCCGGCTTCGCCCCCCGGGCCCGGGCCCATGCCGCGACCTTCTCCTGGGGAGCGACGGCCCGCGGATACACCCGCGTCTATGCGTCGATCCTCGGGCAAACGGCCGGGGAAAATGAGGTTTCGGCGGTCGGGGCGTCCTGCTAACGTCCCCCCCACTTCGGCGTCAGCCCGGCCCTCATCGGCCCTGTGGCTCCCGCCGTCGGCCCGTTCACCGCATCGTTCCACCAGGATCATCCCCCCAGGGAGGCCCCATGTCCAAGCGTGCTCTGATCACCGGCGTCACCGGCCAGGATGGCTCGTATCTCGCTGAACTGCTCATCGAGAAGGGCTACGAGGTGCACGGCCTCCGCCGCCGCTCCAGCACGTTCGGCACCGAGCGGGTCGAGCACCTGATCTTCGGCGACTCACCGAGCCTGCAGCTGCACTACGGCGACCTCTCCGACGGCAACGGGCTCGTCCGCCTGATCCGCGAGATCCGTCCCCACGAGGTCTACAACCTCGCCGCCCAGAGCCACGTGCGCGTGAGCTTCGACCAGCCTGCCTACACGGCCGACACCACGGCCGTCGGCGTGCTGCGGCTGCTCGAGGCGATCCGCGACGTGCAGGACGACACGGGCGAGCAGATCCGCTTCTACCAGGCATCGTCCTCCGAGATGTTCGGCAAGGTGGTGGAGACGCCGCAGAAGGAGACCACCCCCTTCTACCCCCGCTCCCCCTACGGCGTGGCCAAGGTCTACGGTCACTGGATCACGGTCAACTACCGCGAGAGCTACGGGCTGCATGCCTCCTGCGGGATCCTCTTCAACCATGAGAGCCCCCGGCGTGGCGAGACCTTCGTCACCCGGAAGATCACCCGGGCCGCCACCCGCATCAAGCTCGGCCTGCAGGAGAAGCTGTATCTCGGAAATCTCGACGCCCAGCGCGACTGGGGCTTCGCCGGCGACTACGTCGAGGCGATGTGGCTGATGCTCCAGCAGGACGAGCCCGAAGACTACGTGATCGCGATGAACGAGCTCTATTCGGTCCGCGACTTCTGCGAGCAGACCTTCGGCCGCCTCGGCCTCGACTACCGCGACTTCGTGGAGATCGACCCGCGCTACTACCGGCCCGCCGAGGTCGACCTGCTCCTCGGCGACTCCACCAGGGCCCGCACGCGGCTCGGCTGGCAGCCGCGGACGAGCTTCGCGCAGCTGGTCGACATGATGGTCGAGGGCGACCTCGAACTGGCCCGTCGCGAGGCTTTGCTCAAGGGCGTTCCGGCCGCCGGCCGGAAGGCGGCCTGAGGGCGGCCACGGCGCAGGGGAGGCAGGCCCACGATGAAGTCGCTCGCCAGAAAGGTCGGCCGGTGGTTCGGGCCGGCGGCGGAGCCGCCACCGGTGCAGCCGCACCTGCTCCGCAGGCATCGGCCCGACCTCCACCTCCGCGGCCCGCGGCGGGACGACTCCCGCGGTCTCGTCTCCCAGCTCTGCCGCCACGACACGCTCGACTCGGCCACCTTCCGCCACTGGGCCGAGGCCCTGGGCGAGCCCTGGCGGCCCCACCGCAAGCTCTGGGAGCTGGCCTTCATCTGCCAGGCCCTCGAGGAGCGGGACATGCTCCGCCCCGGCCGGCGCGGGCTGGGCTTCGCCGTCGGCGCCGAGAAGCTGCCCGCCCTGTTCGCCGCCCGCGGCTGTGAGATCACCGCCACCGACCTGCCCGCCGACGACGAGCGCCGCAACCCCTGGGCCGAGTCGGGGCAGTGGGTCGGCGAGTGCGACGCCCTGAACGCGGCCGGCCTCTGCGACCCGGCGGCGTTCCGGCGGCTCGTCTCGTTCCGGCCGGTCGACATGAACCACGTGCCCGCCGACCTGACGGGCTACGACTTCACCTGGTCCACCTGCTCCTTCGAGCACTGCGGCTCGCTCCAGCTCGGCCTCGACTTCCTCGAGCGGCAGATGGACTGCCTCGTGCCCGGGGGCGTGGCCGTGCACACCACCGAGTTCAACCTCTCGAGCAACGACGCCACGCTCGCCGACGGCCCGTGCGTGATCTACCGCCTCCGCGACGTGGAGGCGATCTGCGGCCGGCTCGTGGCGCAGGGCCATCAGGTCGAACCGCTCGACATCGACCCCGGCTGCCACGGGCTCGACCAGTTCGTGGACCAGCCGCCGTACGCCGACTGGCACTCCACGCCCCCGCCGAAGGTCAAGCACCTGCGACTCAACCTCGCCGGCCATGCCTCCACCTCGATCGCCCTGGTGATCCGCAAGGCCGCGTGAGCCCGAGGCACCGCCTCTCACGCCCCTGATCCGCCCGCGCCCGCCCGAGAGCCCACCCCCGCCATGATGATCTCCTACGCCCAGAACTTCGAGGACGTGATCCTGAATCGGGTGTTCCACGCCTGCGACCGGGGCCGCTACGTCGACATCGGCGCCTTCGATCCGGCCGTCGACTCGGTCACCAGGCACTTCTACGACCTCGGCTGGTCGGGCGTGAACGTCGAGCCGGTCGAGCGGTTCCACCACAAGTTCGAAAAGCACCGGCCGCGCGACTGGAACCTCAACGTGGCCTGCGGCGCGAGCACAGGCAGCATCGAGTTTCACGAATGGGGCGACTCCGGCCTTTCCACCTACGTCGAGACCTTCGACCCCAAGGCGGTGGAGGAGTTCGGCCTGCGGCGGGCCACCCGCACCGTGCCGCTGACGACGCTCGCCGAGATCGCCAGGCAGCTGCCCCCGGGTGACGTCGAGTTTCTGAAGATCGACGTCGAGGGGGCGGAGCGGGACGTGCTCCTGGGCAACGACTGGCGGTCGTTTCGCCCGCGGGTGGTCCTGCTCGAGGCGATCAAGCCGAAGTTCCGCGGCTGCGACCCCTATTCCTACGAGCCGGCCTGGTTCGATTGGGAGGGCATCCTCCTGCAGAACGGCTACGAGTTCGCGCTCTTCGACGGGCTCAACCGCTTCTACCACCGCCGCGAGGAGCCGGGGCTGCGGGCGCCGCTCTCCTATCCGGCCAACACCACCGACGACTTCACGCTCGTGCCCGGCCACTACCTGGCGACCCCGCGCAAGGCGGCCTGAGCCGCGACCGTGACCACGGGCCCGGCCGGCCCGCCTGGAAAGACCCACCGTGACCATCTGGTACGACGTCTCCGACCTGATGACCTGGACGCTGCCCCACCTGACGGGCATCCAGCGCACGACCGTCGGCATCCTGAACGGCCTGGTGGCCGAGGGCGTGTCGGTGCGGCTGACGCGTTTTGATCCGGGCCGGCGCCGGTTCGAGCCGCTCGACGCCGCCCAGCTGCCGGCCGGCGTTCGCACCCACCTCACCCTGACGGCGGCGACCGCCGCGGCCACCGCCACCACCCCCGCCCGCCGCCGCTGGAACGCCCGCGAGCGGATCTTCGGCACGAGCCCGGCCGCCGGACAGCTCCGCACGGCCTGCCGCGAGTTTGGCGGTGCCGCGCGGGATCTCCAGCGCACATGCGGCCGCTGGCTCGGCGTGCGGATCCGGGAATCGGCCCGCTGGCTCCCGACGCCGACCTTCGCCGGCCGCACCAAGCCGCTGCCGGCGCGGAACTCCGGGCCGGAGGGACCGTTCGCCGCCGGCGACGTCTTGCTCTCGCTCGGCGCGTCGTGGCCGATCGACGGGCATGCGGAGGCCGCCGCCGCCGCGCGCCAGCGTGGCATCCGCGTGCTGCGGATGGTCTACGACCTGATCCCCACCATCAAGCCGCAGTGGGTCGACGAGCCCACCGTGCGGCAGGTGACGGCCTGGGTCCGCAACGTGCTCACCGAGTCGGACCACGTGCTCACGATCTCGGAGTTTTCGCGGAGCGAGATCGCAGGGTACTGCGAGGAAAGCCACTTTGACTTGCCGCCGCTCACGGTCGTGAGGCTGGGCGACGAACTGGGCTCGAGCCGCGACTCCACGCCCCCGCGGCCCCGCTTCATCCCGCAGCGGCTTTTTTTCGTCTGCGTCTCCACGCTCGACGTGCGTAAGAACCATCGGCTGCTCTACGACGCCTGGCAGGTGCTCGCGGCGCGCGCCCCGGAGCACTGCCCCGACCTCGTCTGCCTGGGCGTGCCCCACGTCTACGTGGCCGACCTGATGCACGAGATCCGCCACGACCGGGCTGTGAACGGCCGGATCCACATCCTCCACGGCATCGAAGACGCCGAGCTCGCCTGGTACTACCGCCACTGCGCGGCCACGATCTACCCCTCGCGGTACGAGGGCTGGGGCCTGCCCGTGGCCGAGAGCCTGGGGCACGGCCGGCTCTGCCTCGCCTCGAACGCCACGAGCATCCCCGAGATCAGCCCGGACCTGCCCGCGTTCTTCCATCCACTCGCTCCGCTGGAGCTCGTGGCCCTCGTGGAGAGGACGCTCCGCGACCCCGAGTGGGTG
>Ga0214917_10005368_pt1 | contig 13704 bp, 12 predicted proteins | sample LL_1208_BB_MetaG_FD_177983 | JGI IMG/M metagenome (GOLD analysis project Ga0214917, IMG submission 177983) | Freshwater microbial communities from Lake Lanier, Atlanta, Georgia, United States - LL_1208_BB | ecosystem: Environmental > Aquatic > Freshwater > Lake | place: USA: Georgia | collected... | reverse complement strand
TCTTCAGTTAAGGGTGATTTTTTTCTACCCTTAAGAGTTTTTGATATTTTTTCTTTGGTTTCTTTTAACATAGTAGGTCTTTTTGAATGCTTCATTTTATGTTTTGATAGTTCAGTATGTTTATATCCAGATACTCCATCCCCACCATCAGATAAATTTATTAGAATTCCACTGCCTAAATCTTTTCTACCAAAAATATTAATCATATAAATTTCGTGTTTGAAAGCTTCCTTTTCTGTGAGATTGTTTTTTAGAATTAAAATTTTATTTTTGTTTGGGACTTTTATATGCTTTCTGTGTTTTGAATACGCTCTATTTCCTTTACCCTTTCCAATATAGTAAGGAGTTCCATCCTCTCTTAAATAAGCGTATGTATAAAATGAACTCATTTTTATATACTTCTTTTTTATTACTATTTATCAAATAAATTGTCTTCTGTCAATATTTGAAACTCCCACCTTCTATCCGCACAAAATTCTTTTGCTGCCTTCCATTTTGCTTGGTTCTTAGCAAACTCTTTTATCTCATACATTTGCTTTTGAGTCACACGCTTTTGTGGTTTAGGACCTTCAACTTGTCTTTTAGGTTTGACTTCAATTAAACTTTCTTTGACAATTCCTTTTGAATCTTTATATTTTATAAAAAAATCAGGGTAGTATTTGTGGCATCTATTATCTAATGGAGATATATATGGAATCCAAATCTCTTCACTGGACCATTTGATAATGTTTTCATTCATGTCACAGTAATACATAAACTTTCTTTCCCACAGTGACCTGTAAATAATGTTGTTTGAATCACCAATATACTTTTTTGGGTTTGAAGGTTTATATATTCCTTTATAGCTCATACATATAATATAGGCACTTCAAGTATTTAGATGGCTGGCACTATAAGTCCAAATTCAATTTACATAAACAAAGATCTGTATTTTAAAAGTACTAATGAAGTACTGTATCAAATTTTAAGTGGGCTATCTTTAACTTCATCTTTTGTAGTTAATATTAAAACTTATGATCCAAATTCTGATGCTGTTTCTTTTTTAGCCTATGAAGCAGTTCTTCCAGGAACTTCTTTCCAAACAACAGAAGTTTTTGGAGATAGACAAGGGATTAGAGAAACATTTGCAAATCAAAGAGTTTATCCGCCAGTTGATGTTAGTTTTTATATTAAAAATGATTATGGAACTATAAAATATTTTGAAAATTGGTTTAATAAAGCTTGCCCCATTGCAGGTCCAAATGCTCAACCAAATTCATATTTCAAATTTAATTATCCAGAGACATATAAAAAAAATGTGAATATTGTAAAATATGAAAAGGATTTGAGACCATATAATCAAAGATTAGATGAAGGTGGGGGAATTAATGATCCAAGAACAATCACATATACACTTTTAAATGCTTATCCAACAAATATAATTTCAATACCAGTATCTTATGAGCAATCATCAGTATTGAGAACAACAATCACTTTTAATTATGATAGATACTTCTTCCAATCTCATAATGAAGTACCTTATGTTGCTCCATAAAGATAATATTTTTATGGGGTAATAAATAGTCATACCTGAATTTTATATTTCACAATGCCATTACCAGTTGTTGCAACTCCAACCTATGAGTTGATTTTACCTTCAAATAAAAAAGCAATTAAATATAGACCTTTTCTTGTTAAGGAAGAAAAGATTTTAATTCTTGCTATGGAAAGTGGTGATTCAAAAGAAATCACCAATGCAGTTAAAGATGTGTTGAAGAACTGCATTCTGACAAGAGGAATTAAAATTGATACGCTCCCAAGTTTTGATATTGAATACTTGTTCCTCAATATCAGAGCAAAATCTGTTGGAGAATCTGTAGATTTGATTATCACCTGTCCTGATGATGGTCAAACACAAGTGGAAGTTAAACTTGATATTGATGATATTGAAGTTGTCATTCCAGAAGAACATTCATCAGAAGTAAAAGTTGATGGCAACATTGTAGTAAAGATGAAGTATCCATCACTACAAGAGTTTATTGATAACAACTTTGATTTTTCTAAACAGAAAAGTAGTCAGGATACTATCAATAAATCTTTTGAGATTGTTGCATCCTGCGTTGATATGGTTTACACTCAAGATGAATCTTGGTCATCAGCAGATGTAACCAAGAAAGAACTGGTTGAATGGTTGCAAACATTTGATGCCAATCAATTCAAACAGATTGAAGAGTTCTTTAATACTATGCCAAAACTTTCACATACCATGAAAGTAACTAATCCAAATACTGGTGTTGAGAATGAGATTGTATTGGAGGGTTTGTCCAGTTTTTTCGGATAGTCCTTAGTCATGAAGATTTAGTATCTTACTATAGAATTAATTTTGCCTTGATGCAGTATCATAAATACTCGTTGACAGAGATTGAAAATATGATTCCTTGGGAAAGAGAAATTTATCTGTCCCTTTTAGAAGCACATATCCAAGAAGAAGAGGAAAAAGCAGCAAAGGCAAATAGATGAATCCAGAAGATTTTAATTACTTTCAATCAAGGGTCACCAGATTTATTACTGGTTCAACTCGTAAAAGTACTTTTGGATCTTTTTTATCGCCAAAAATTACTAATCTTTCTGGTATCATTCCAAAGAGATCTCTTCCTACACAAATTTTTTCAAAACCAGAATCATCTGCAGATGATGCTATTGAATCTTCGAGTAGGGGAATATCTTCATTAGGTCGTGTTACACTTGACCTTGAGATTATCAATAATAATCTTGATAGAATAAGACAAATTATAGAGCAGGACTATAAAAATACACAGGAAATTAATAGAAAAGAAACAGAAGATTATAGAAAGCGTGTAGCAAACAGAGGTAGAATATTTGGCAAAAAAGAACTTGGTGATAAGAAAACTGATGTTCTTGGTGCAGTTAAGAAATATGTAGGATCATTCTTTAGTGGAACTGGTGGTGCAATAAGAGCACTTGCTATGTGGAATTTGATGCAAGGTATTTTATCTGGAGACCCTTCAAAAATTATTGGACCTTTACTTGGAATTGGATTAACTTATATTCCTGCTATTGCAACTGGTGTAGCAGGAGCAATAGCTACATCTTTAGCTGGAAAATTGTTTGGTGGAGGAGGTGCAAGATCTGCTTCAACAGCAGGGAAAGTTGCTGAGGGTGCAGCTGGTGCTGGAAGATTTGTAGGAATGAGAGGACTTGCAGGAAGGGCTGCATTGGTTGGTGGTGGTTTGGCATTGGCGAATAGTATTTTTAATAGACCACAACAAGATACACAACAACAAAGATTAGAAGATCTCACTCAAGAACAAAAAGGTCTTACAGATCCTCAAAGTTTAGTCCCAATCCCTCAAGATGACTTGAAGAGATTTGAAAACTTAAACAAGAAGTTTGAAGCAGCACTTGATTTCTTGATGGGTAAAAAAGGTCAAGAGCAACCACAAACTCCTTCTGGTGGGGGAGGTGGTGGTGGAGCAGCACCTACACAAACACCACAAAACGTTGTTACAACAGGTCAATCTATAGATGTTGGAGGAGGAATTAGTTATTATGGACCAGGATTTGATGGTAAAAAAACTGCAAGTGGAGAAGTATTTGATCAAGATGCTTTGACTGCTGCTCACAAAACTCTTCCTTTTGGTACACTTTTAAAAGTTACAAATCATGATAATGGTAGAAGTGTTGTGGTTCGTGTTAATGATAGAGGACCATTTGTAGGAAATAGACAATTAGATTTAAGTGAAGGTGCTATGAGGGCTTTGGGTGGAATTGGAACTGGAGTTTTGAATAATGCATCTATAGAGGTTGTTAGAGCATCTGGATCAACCCAATCTCCAGCATCTCCACCACCAACAGCTGCGCCAAGAGCACAAAGAAATATTCCAGCACCACAAAGACAAGCACCAAATGTCACATTAGTTCCTGTTGATTCTGGTAATCAAACTCCTTCATCTGTAGCATCACCATCAAATGATTCAGCAATTTCTGTAGATACTACTCACCCAGAAAACTTTTTGGCTTTATATTCCAAACTCATTTATCAGGTGGTGTGATAAATGGATCCATCAACTCTTTTAAATAGACCAAAAACTTTTAATGTTATTCCAAAGATTACCAAGATTAGTAATCTTTCTATTGCATCTTCACAAGCAAGAAAATCTTCTACAAAATTAGTTAAAGTTTTTGAGAAAGGAACTTATCAAAAGAAAACACAACTGTCAGTTTTAAACAGATACAAAAAAAGATTAGAGTCAATTCAAAAACAGAATGACAGATCTTTTGGTAGGAAAAGAAAAGTAAAAGTAAAACTGCCAGACATTAAAAAATACGTTGGAAGTTTCTTTACGCCAGGTTCTACTAATGATCCACTCAAAGCAATAGGAGCACTTGCTGCATTTAATGCATTTCAAAAAGGTTCTAAAGGTGATTGGGGTGGAGCACTTGGTTCTGGATTAGTTGCATTTGGATTGTTGGGAGGTGGTGCTCTTGGAATTAAGGGAACAAGAACATTACTCAAGAATAGAAATGCACCTACATCACCTGCTCAAATTGGTGTTCCTGGAGCATCAGCAGGATCTTTTTTTGGAACACCATATGCTCAGACAAAAGCAGGGAAATCATATGCTTCAATGCAACAATTTAGAAACCTTCCACAATGGGCTAAAGGATTATCATCATCAAGTGCAAGTAGATTTGCAGCATCTAATGAAAGAATAATCCAAGGAACAGCAAACATTGGTGATAGATTGAGAGTTGGGACAAGAGGATTGGGAATGCAAGGTGTTGGTGGGATGGCAGAAAATCTTGCAACTTCAGGACCACCAAAAATAACTCCAAGAGCTGGACTATTAAATGTTGCATTATTTGGATTAGATTATATGGGCAGAAAATCTGAAGGGCAATCTAATCTTCAAGCAGGAGTTGGAGCAGGTGCTGGAGTAGGAGGAGCATTACTTGGTGCAGCAATTGGATCAATGTTATTTCCTGGTGTTGGAACAGTTGCTGGACTTTTAATTGGTGCTGCATTCAGTACTGGTGGTGCTTTAATTGCTTCTGCAATAGCAGATAAAGCAACTGGTGTAACTGAAAATAAACTAAAGAAACAAACACAAGAGCAAAAGGCATTAGTAGAAAAGAAAAAAGATGAGGGTGGTAAACTTACATTCTCAAAAACTTTGAATACTTATGATAAGGCAGTCAAAAAATTTGAAGATTTTGCCAAAGGATTTGATTTTAGGGAATCAGTTCAACAAACCAGAGAAAGAGCACAAAATGTAGAAAGATTGCTTGGAGATCAAGATATTATTGAAGAACCTGGATATGAATTTACTAATTATACTGCACAATATTTGACTGGAGATCCAAGCAGTCCTGCATATGATGATGCACATGGAACATCAAGTAATTATCATGATCACATAGCTTTTAATGATAGGGATATGGCTATTAGAGCTTATCAATATCTTGAATCTAAGGGATTAGATGTTACTGAATTTCAAGGATTTGATGCAGTTGAAGGTCATGCAGATGGTTCTTACCATTATAGAGGGTTGGCATTTGATGTTCCTGGATATCAGTGGGGAGCAACTGGACCAATTGATCAAAGACATTATAATGGTTCTAGAATAGTCAGAAAATATTTGAATGAATTTTTTGATTCAGAAAAAAGAAACAATCCAAATTTAAAACCAAAGACAAATACAGGAACACAACAAAGAACAAGACCCTCTCAAACTCCAACTACACCATCATCACTGTTTCAAAGACCACAAACTCCTGGATTGTCAATTGGTCAAGGTGGATTTAGAATTAATGGAACTGCTGCAGCAAGTTTGTCACAAGCAAGACCAAGACAAATGCCACAGATTTCACAACAACTTTCATATCAAGAAGGATATTCCCAGGCACAACCAACAATAATTCCATATCCAGTAGTAAGACAACAGCAGGTGGCAGCATCTGCATCATCAGCACCTATGATGTTCCCTGGACCTTCTGAGCAACAACTGTTAAATAGTTTTTATAAGAAGGTTCTCCTCAATACAGTGCAATAATGGAATCATTTTTTAATTATAAGATAGAACAATTTGTAATTGAATCTCATGATGGGAAATCTTCTACTGACTTAACCCAATGTATAGCAAGTGTAAAATATTATGAGGATTTATTTTCCCCAGCAATTTTTATATCATTGGTTTTAGTTAATACTAATGGATTATTATCTTCACTTATCAATTCAGATTCCAACAAGCAATCTGGAATCAAAGGAGGAGAAAGAGTTAGATTAAAAATTAATCAACCAGCTTTTCCAAAAAATGGAATTAATATAGATGAAACTAAAAATACATATTACATTTATAAAACTTCATTATCCACAACAGAGTATACAAGAGAAGCAGTTGTAGTGGATTTGTGTCCTGCAGAAGTTTTTATTAATGAAACCTCAAGAGTTGTTAAAAAATGTTCTGGACATATTGGGTCTACAGTCAATCAAATTTTAAAAGAATCTTTTGGAGAAAGTAGTTATAAAAAAGAAAACATAGAAGAAACTTCAAACAAGTATACTTTTTATGGTAATAATAAAAGACCATTTACTGTATTAACTTGGTTGTGTCCAAAGTCAATTCCAGGTGGAAAGGGTAAACCAACATCATCCAGTCCAAAGAAAGGAACTGCAGGATTTTTATTCTATCAAAATAGAAATGGATTTAATTTCAAAAGTATGGATTCTTTGATGAGTGGATTGAAATTAGGTACAGCAGATAAAAGAAATATCCAAACCTATTATTATGGAACTCCACCTAATCCAGCTAGTGACATTCAAAATAGATTGATCGTAGATACTCCTACATTTGAAAAGAATGTTAATGTAATGGAGAACTTAAGGATTGGTATGTATTCAAGTGTAAATTATTTCTTTGATGTGAATGTTCGAAAATTTTATGCTGAACCATACAGTTTGAAAGAAAGTTATGAGTTAATGGGCCATGCATCAAGAGGAAATTTTCCACCTACAATTCCTTTAGGATTGGAGAAAAATCCTTCTAGAGTAATGGTTAGAATTCTTGATAATTTTAATTCTGACCCTGCTGGAGATGCTATTGCAGCAATAAATAACAAAGATAATACTAATCTGTATCAAGCAGCATCCATCGCCAGATATAATCTTGCATTTTCTCAGTCTTTGAACATTACTATTCCATTGAACTTAAGTTTGACTGTTGGTGATATTATTAATTTACAATTTCCAAAGATTACTACAGGAACAAGAGGTGAAAAGGATAATATAAAATCAGGACACTATTTAATTAAAGAAGTTGCACATTTATTTGAAAATAATCAAGGTTATACTGGGCTTAAATTAATTAGAGATTCTTATGGAGATCCAGAATAATGGATAACATTCACGACCACATTAAAAGAGACAGAGATGAACTTGAAAACCCAATAATTTCATCTCAAAGACGTAGACATGTTGAAGATGAACTGGAGTCATTAGAAAAGTATCATGCCAATCATCCAGATGATGAACATGATCCAACAGATTTTGAACTATATTGTGATTCAAACCCAGATGCTTTGGAATGTAAGGTATACGACGTATGATGCTTGAGCAGTCCCTAATTAGTCCTAACTTCTTAGGTAAAGAATCTTTTAGATGGTTCATTGGTATTACCACCAAGTATAAGCAAGTAGAAAATGGTGGTTACAAAGCAAAAGTTAGGATCATAGGGTATCATCCAGATGCATCAAGTGTAATCAAGGATGAAGAACTTCCTTGGGCTCATGTTCTTGTGCCTTTAAATATGGGTGCAGGTGAAGGAGGAACAGGTGCAAGTTTTAATTCAAGAGGTTCAGAAACTGTAGTTGGTTTCTTCATGGATGGTGACAATGGACAACAACCAGTCATCATTGGGTCACTATTTTCTGGTTATGATATAGTTCACTCAAATAGTTTCAATCAAGGCACAAATGGATTTAAACCATTCCAACCAAAAAAGTCATCAATAAAAAACCCAAATAATACATCATCAGAGACAGGAAAATCTTCACCTTCTGGCATACCAAATACTCTTAACAATGTTGGGATAGGATCTACAAATCCAAAAGGAGTTCCATCTCAAGGAAAATTAGCTTGTGACATTGGAGATAGAAATAAGTATGTTATTACCATTCCTCCAGTCTGTAAGGACTCAAAAACAAATTACTCAAAGATGATAAAAACTCTTAGAGATTTTATCAAAACTCTAAGAACCATACAACAAGTTCAAAGTGGATTTATTAGTCCAACATTAAATGCACTTCAAGATGTTCCAGGATTAGTTCAAGAAGCATCAACTATTATATCTGATTTGGTTATTGAGTACATGAAGTTTAAGAGAGATGCAATTATCGCCGATATCAATAAATGGTTAAAAGAACAGATAAACAAATTTCTCCCAAAAGATTTTAAGTTATTTCAACAATTAGCTGCAGACAAGATAGTAGATAATATCTGGTGTGTATTTAATAAAGTTATTCAAAAAGTTGGAGAGTTTATTTTTAATTTCTTGACGCAATTAGTTGGTGCAGTTACTAATGTTCCAATTTGTGCAGCAGAGGCATTTCTTGGAAGCATTATGTCTACTATTACAAATGAAGTTAGTGAAGCATTAGGTCCAACACTTCAAGAAATTTCATCTCAAATAGGAAATATTATTGGTCCTATTTCTAATTATGTTTCTCAGGCATTAACATATTCAACTCAGGCATTAGCATTTTTAAGTTGTGAAAGTGCAGAATGCAAACAAATTTATGATTATCAAATGAATAAAGGATACATTCCTCAAGAAACTTTGGATGATTATAGTAAGATTTTAGGATATCCAAGATCTAAACTTTCTGAAGGTAAAGAAGCTGCTAAGAAGTGGCTTGGAATCACTGGAGGTGGAAGATCTGATAATCCTTATTCATACCTGTCTGACACTTATGGATATTGTGATGCCATCAATTTGGAATGTGGATTGCCAACAGTTCAGTTCTTTGGTGGTGCTGGTGGAGAAACTCTTGGTCTTACTGTTGTTGATGCGCTTGGTCAATTAATGGGGATTTATCTTCAAAATGCTGGAACTGGATATGCAAGTGCTCCTTATGTTTCTATTGAAGATCCTTGCAATAATGGAACTGGTGCAGTTGCAACTGCAAACATTGAAGATGGGAAAGTTGTTTCTGTAACTATCAACAATCCTGGTTCTGGATATCTTGGACCAGAAGTTACAGGAGATAATATTTGCTCAATCAATCCAATTGATTCTTCAGGATCAAGTGTTGTGGGTTATATTGTTGGGGTAAATATTCTGAGCACTGGTGTTGGATATGCAACAACAGATTTAATTACTGATTCTGTATGTGCAAGTGATGTTGAAATTTATCCAGTCACTGATTCAAATGGAAGAATTGTTGATGTGAATATTGTTAATCCAGGTTCTGCAATTAGAATCTATCCAAGACTGGTAATAAATACGCAAGATGGTGAGGGAGCGATTCTTGAACCAATTCTAAACTTTAAACCTGTAGAGAAATCTTCTGTTGAAACTGATATGAATAAGGTTAAGAAAGTAGTCCTTTGTGCAGAGGATCATGTCTAAAAATTATACAGAACCTCAAGTTGGATTTGTTTTAAATGATTGTGAATCAGGTACAATTTTTATCGGAAAAGATGAAGGTGTATCAAGAACAAGAGAAATTGAAATTCATGCAACATCAAATGCCTGCATAAAATTATTTGAAGATGGTGGATTTGAAATTCAAGGTCAAGGTGGAGCAAAGTTTGCAGATAATATTTCCAGCACTTGTAAAGATGGTCTTGTAATTAGAGGTAAAAATATCAGACTTGATGCAGGATCTGGAGAACTTACTTTTGCTGCCAGATCTATTAGATATGAATCTACAGGGCATGATCAAAACCTTGTAATTAGTTCAAAGGGAAACCTTGATATCAGAGCAAATGATACTATAAAAATTGATGGTTCTGTGGTTGCCATTGGTGCAAGAACCAGAATGGCACTTGCTTCTAAAGGAAGCATTTATGTTAAAGCAAATGGTAGACTTACTGTAATTGAACCTCAAACAAAGTTAATACCTACAAGTTTAGCAGATTTTACTAATATTTTATTTCAAAATTTGTTTCCAAATTATTTCTAACTATGGCATCTTTTCAATCATTAGAAGTAGAATCAATTCAAGTAGGAACTGCTGGTATTCCACCAATTGCTACTGTTGATATTTGGCAATCATTGGACCCTACTCTTCCCTTTTCAGTTCAAAATTGGGGCATATCTAATTTCCAGGGTATGCACAATCAGATAGGTGTGCATAATGGTATTGGTGCTCATATTTTGACTGGACTTTCTTCCTTGATTGGATTTAAATCTCAAGTTGGTGGTCAAGTTCATGCAGAACCATCATCAAATGCTGCTGCAGTGCAGATGGCATTTTCATCACCACAAATTATTCAAACAACGCCACTGAATGCTACAACGCTTTTTCAAAGTGGGACAGCAGTTTGTGTAGCTCCTTGTTCTGATGAGAATGCAAAGAAGAATGTAGAACCTCTTCAAAATTCTTTGGATAAAGTTTTAGAGTTAAGTGGGGTTAGTTTTGATTGGCGAGAAGATGTGGTTCCTATGAAAGCAGAAAAGGAATCAAGGCAAATTGGATTAATTGCTCAAGAAGTAGAGAAGATTGTACCAGAAGTTGTTACAGATGAAATAGTAGAGGGTCAAACATTAAAGAGTATTAGATATGAAAACCTTGTTGCTATTTTAATTGAAGGTATGAAAGAACAGCAAGAACAAATCAATTCCCTTAAGGAGACAGTTCAAGAACTGTCCACCAAACTTGCAGAGTGCTGCTCCTGATGCTATGATGGTTAGGTAAGCAACCCCCCTAACAACTATGCAAATTGATCGTGACCAACTGGAAGAACTGAAAGGTCTTCAAGAAGATACTGCTGCTCACTTTACTGACACCAATTTAGTTAGTGGGGAAACTTATTGGACCTGTGTAGAAGCATTTGCTCAAGCAAAACTTGCAGAACTTCGTGGTGAGTTGGTTTATGAGGGTTGACTGGGACTGAGGTTTGAGGTAGACTAACCAAGTCCGTGCTGGAGGTTTCGTGCCTGTGAAGAGGAAACTCTGAGGCTGTGTAAATCCTCCACTTGGCGGTGTAGCCCAGCGGAAGAGGCAAACGACTTAAAATCGTTCAAGGGTGAGTTCGAATCTCACCACCGCTATTTCAAAATTGACTTTTAATTCCAAAAATCCCCTCGAAAAATTCCCAGGAAAAAAATGACTGTAGGGTTTTTACAACCATTCTTCATTATTAGGGTCTTCAAGAAAACTTATGATAGAACTGCTAATTCCTATAGATGTGTTGATTTGTGACTTTGACTGATTATAGGCATAATTCTGCAATTCATATTGCAATCGCGCATCCTTTAAAAAATTAACTTTGACAATCAAATCATCTCTTTCTGTAACAAGAGGTCCTATTTGATTTGAAAGAGTAGTAATAGATGCAGCTGCTGCCACACAAGAACCACCAGGAGCACCACTACAATCTATTTCATTGCAAGTTGATAAGTCTGCATGATATGTTCCAATAGATACTGTTACAATGCTGTTTGATACTCCAATTCCTAAATTAGATGAGGATAATGTTTGTGTTGATTGTGAGAATGGGTTTGTTCCACTAAGAGAATAAACTTTACAGTTAATTGTAGAAGATGCCACAGAAACAAAAGAAGATGTAGTTCCACATCCAGCATTTGATGCATTTTGCCCTATCGTTAAAATTTCAGTTTTTAAATCTGCAATTTCATTGGTTAATTCTAAAATTTTATTATCTAATTTTTCTATAGGAACATTATAATTTTCTATAACTTCTTCTGGTCCCCAAATTTTAATGTATTCAGTTGAACCTATACCTGTGGGAATTATGTATCCTGTCTGAACAGTTGTGACTTGTTGCAACTGTTTTTCATCTAAAGAAATTTTTTGATTATATAATTCAAGAAGTGCTTGAGTTTGCGTGCTAATTGGCATCAGTCAAAAATGTTAATAATCCTATTTATTGATAAATAAGACAGAAGAAATGTAAACAAAAGGATAATCTGCAATGCCTTTAGCGAGATTAGAAAATTTTCTTAAAAATATTAATGGTAATACTCTTTATGTAGATCCTAATGAAATAGATTCCACAGATTCTATTGAGAACAAAGGGAATTCAAGAACAAGACCATTTAAAACGATTCAAAGAGCTCTTCTTGAAGCAGCAAGATTTTCTTATGTCGCTGGGGAAAATAACGATTTATTTGATCAAACTACAATTTTAATTTCTCCAGGAACTCACTATATTGATAATAGACCTGGATACTATTGGAATGGATCAAATTTTAGAGACGTTAATAATAGTGCTGTATCTATAACTGAATTAAGTGTTGCATCAAACATGGACTTGGAGAGTCCAACAAACGTTCTCTACATTTATAATAGTGCTGAAGGTGGCGTTATAATTCCAAAGGGTGTATCTATTGTAGCATCTGACTTAAGAAAAACTAAAGTAAGACCAAAGTTTGTTCCAGATCCTGCTAATGATAATATTGCAAGATCTGCTATTTTTAGACTAACTGGTGGTTCATATATTTTTGGATTTACTATTTTTGATGGTAATCCTGTCGGAGGAGTATACAATACATATACAATTACCACAGTAAACCCAACTTATTCTCACCACAAATTAACTGCATTTGAATATGCAGATGGTAAAAATATTTTTGAAAATTCAACTTTAACGGATCTTGATAATTATTATTTAAAAGTTAGTTATGGTTATGGAAACTTTTCTGGTCGTGGAGTTCCAAATACATTAACAGACTTACAAAAGAATCCAGAAGAAAATAAAATTGTTGGTGATCTTGGTCAAGGATCATTAACTATTTCTAATTTGATTTCAGGAGATGGATCTACTGCAACTACAACAATTACTGTTACTACTGAGACAGAACATGGATTGTCTCCATTTAATCCTATTCAAGTTTCTGGAGTTGCTTCCAGTGGTAGCACAGTAGTTCAGCAACAATTTAATGGAAATTTTGTAGTATCTCAAGTTATTAGCCCAACGCGATTTACATATTTACTTTCTGCTGCTCCAAATGCTGCAGCACCTAGTGTTAATGGTGCCACAGTAAGAATTCAATCAGATACAGTATCTTCAAGCTCTCCTTATGTTTTTAACTGTAGTTTGAAGTCTGTTTATGGAATGAATGGACTTCATGCAGATGGATCAAAAGCAACAGGATTCAAGAGTATAGTTACTGCACAATTCACTGGAATTTCATTACAACGTGATGATAGGGCTTTTGTTAAGTATGATGAAACTACAGGAACATATTTGACTCAAAATGATTTAGGAACATCAACTATCTTACATCAAAATTCTCAATCAAAATTTAAACCAGATTGGGAATCTTTCCATATAAAAGCATCTAATGATTCTTTTATTCAGTGTGTATCAATTTTTGCTATTGGATATGCAAAACAATTTGTAGCAGAAAGTGGTGGAGACCAAAGTATTACAAACTCTAACAGTAATTTTGGAGCTATATCTTTAAATTCTGTAGGTTTTAAAGATTATCAACTTGCAAAAGATAATCATGCATTCAT
>Ga0214917_10005367_pt1 | contig 13709 bp, 10 predicted proteins | sample LL_1208_BB_MetaG_FD_177983 | JGI IMG/M metagenome (GOLD analysis project Ga0214917, IMG submission 177983) | Freshwater microbial communities from Lake Lanier, Atlanta, Georgia, United States - LL_1208_BB | ecosystem: Environmental > Aquatic > Freshwater > Lake | place: USA: Georgia | collected... | reverse complement strand
TCACCGGTTTGATACTAATTGTCCCGGGGTCGAGGATATAAAAGTGGCTGCTATAATTGATAAATATGGAATTACAGACGTCTGGGATTGGGCCTATGGTAAAAATATCACTAGTAAGTCTGCAATAAGTTGGTTAGGTGATAAAGCAAAGGATGAAAATTTTGCAGCTTCGGTCTCTCCGATGACTTATGTAAATAAAAATAGTCCACCTGTGTTAATTGTACATGGAGATGCTGATCCAACTGTTCCATATCAACACTCAGTTGATCTGCATAAAAAATTATTATCAGTGGGCGTAAAAACAGAATTTATTACAGTTCCGGGGGGTCTTCATGGAAAGTTTGACAAGGAAAAGAATGCTGAAATAAATAATGCTATTGTTGATTTTGTTAAAAAGTTAAACTAAGCGTGAAAAGAGGTTTAGCATCTATTCTATTATTTTTTTTTATCCAAATTCAGCCAGTTATTGGTGCGCGGCCTCTTTCAAATAAGGTTCAACGAGTATTAAAGAGTCACATTTTAAAACAAGCAAACTGGGCACTAGCGCAAGAGCCACTTACTATTACTTCATTTCGTTCCAATCGATCGGCAGGAGGTATCCATGACTTTTTTTCCGAAGGGGATTATTGGTGGCCTAATCCTGAGGATCTCAATGGCCCATATATTCAAAAAGATGGATTTACAAATCCTGATAATTTTACACAGCATCGCAAAGCGATGATACGGTTCAGCCAGGTTGTTGGTGCTCTCACTTCAGCTTATCTTCTTACAAAGGAGCCACGGTATCTAGATCACGCGCTTAACCATTTAAAAGCTTGGTTTATTGATACGGCTACGTTAATGAACCCCTCTTTACTGTATGCACAGGCTATTAAGGGTAAAGTAACCGGTCGAAGTATTGGTATTATTGATATGATTCAACTCATTGAAGTGGCACAAGCAGTTCGAATCATGGAAAAATATTCTTTGCTAGCAAAAGAGAATTTAAGTCCTATCAAGAATTGGTTTACGCGCTATTTAGAGTGGGTTACTAGTCATCCTTATGGTATTGAGGAGCGTGATACAAAAAACAATCATGCAACTTGCTGGGTTATGCAAGTAGCTGTTTTTGCAAAGCTCGTAAATAATGAATCTATTGCTGCTGAATGTAGAAACAGATTCAAAAACATACTATTGCCTTTCCAAATGGATAAAGATGGAAGTTTTCCATTAGAGTTAAAGCGGTCAAAGCCTTTCGGCTATTCACTTTTTAATCTGGATGCCATGGTAACTATTGCTCAAACTCTTTCCCAGCCAGGAGATGATCTCTGGAATTACTCCTTATCGGATGGCAGATCATTAAAAAAGGGAATTGATTTTTTGTTTCCCTATGTGTTAAATAAACAAAAGTGGCCTTATTCACCTGATGTGATGTATTGGGAAGAATGGCCCATTGCGCAACCTTTTTTGTTGTTTGGTTTTTTAAATTATAACAACCCTTTATGGTATAAAGTCTGGAAAAAATTAGATCATGATCCAACTGTTGATGAAATTGTAAGAAATTTTCCAATTCGTAATCCTTTGCTATGGATTGAAAAAATATGAATATGAAAAAACTATTTTCCCTGTTGCTTTTAAGTTGCGTTTGCTTTTCTGGTGTAGCCCAGAAAAATAAAAAACCCAATATTCTTTTTATTGCTGTAGACGACCTGAAACCTGAATTAGGATGCTATGGAAATAAGTTGATTCGGACACCTAATATAGATCGGCTAGCTAACTATGGCACCATATTTTTAAGTAATTATTGTCAGCAATCTGTATGTGGCCCTACCAGGGCTAGCTTGTTGACTGGAATGCGGCCTGATTATACGAGGGTATGGGATTTAAAAACGCAGATGCGTGATATAAATCCAAGTATTGTAACTCTTCCGCAATACTTTACAGGCCAAGGGTACAATGTTGCCGGTATTGGTAAAATATTTCATCCTAGTAGTGCTATTAATAAGATTGATCCTGTTTCTTGGAATGTTCCTTACATCGAATTAACAGCCTCTGATTATGCTAATGGATTGGGAAAGCCCGCAAATGGGCAATATCAAAAGCCTGAGAATAAGCTATTATTTGTCCAAGATAATAAGGCAGGAAATACAGATAAAGATGAAGACGCTGAAGGCGCAAACAAAAAAGGTCCTTCAACTGAGTGTATTGATGTTCCAGACGATGCGTATGATGATGGCGTCTTTGCATTGAAGGCTAAAGCTCAAATTGAAAAACTATCTAAAGAGGGAAAGCCCTTTTTTATGGCAGTAGGCTTCCGTAAGCCACATCTTCCTTTTGTCGCTCCCAAAAAATACTGGGACCTTTATAATCGTGAAGACATGCCTCTAGCCACTTTTCAAGAGCATTCAAAAAACGCTGTTGAAATTGCTTATCATAAATCTGGCGAGCTACGTAATTATATTGATATACCAGAGTCTGCTACATTATCTGGCTCAGATCTTCGCATTGGTCTCAAACCAGAAAAACAAAAAGAGTTAATCCAAGGTTATTATGCGTCTGTCTCTTACATGGATGCACAAGTTGGTATTTTATTGAATACGTTGGAAAAGCTGGGTATTCTGAATAATACAATCATTGTTCTTTGGGGAGATCACGGCTGGCATCTTGGTGATCATGATTTATGGGAAAAGCATACCACTTTTGAACAAGCTAACCGCTCACCCCTGATTATTGCAGGACCAGGTTTAAAATCTGGCGCCTCTTCTTCACTCACAGAGCATGTGGATATATTCCCGACTATTTGTGATTTGGCAGGGGTAGCTATTCCGTCAAACTTAGCGGGCAAAAGTTTAGTACCCGTCATGAAAAATAAAACTGCACAGGTAAAGGAGTATGCAATGAGTCAATACTATCGATCATTAAGTGCTGCCGAAGCAAAAAAATTAGGCTACTCCGAACGTAAACTATGGGGATATTCTATGCGTACAGATCAGTTTAGATATGTACTGTGGATGAATGATTTTACAAGTGCCCAACCATTTGATCCAAAAAAAGTATATGCTAGTGAATTATATGATCTTGCTAATGACCCCCTTGAAACTATCAATGTTGTGGATGATAAAAAATATGCACAGACCACTAAATTATTATATGGTAAAATGATTGAATATTTCAAATCCCAAGAAACGCAGCTAAAGTGATTTTAGCATACTCTAAACTTGATATTTATGAAAAATAATTTTCTTCACTTCACTTTTTACTTAACAATCATTTTTTTCTGTCAGTCTAGTTTACTTTTTGCGCAAGAATCCAAAAAGCCAAATATTCTCTTTATCGCAGTGGATGATTTAAAACCTATTTTAGGTTGTTATGGTGACCCACTAGTGAAAACTCCCAATATCGATCGATTAGCTAGTCGGGCAACTATTTTCATGAGTAACTATGTGCAACAGGCTGTATGCGGCCCTACACGTGCTAGTTTGATGACTGGTAAACGACCTGATTACACGCAAGTGTGGGATCTAAAAACCAGAATGAGAGATATTAACCCAGCTATTTTAAGTCTTCCTCAATACTTAAAAGAAAATGGATATTCAACACAGGGAATCGGTAAGGTATATGACCAGCGATGTGTTGACAAAGATTTTGATAAACCATCCTGGAGTGTTCCGTATTATAAAGTCAGTAATAAATATTATGGTATCTATGGGGAACCTGCAGAAGGTAGGTATCAGCTGCCAGAGACAAAAGTGTTGGCAGAAAAATACATTAAAGAGGCATTGGCGACTGGCAAAACAAAAGAAGAAGCCAATGACTATGTTCAAACAAAAATTAAGCCCTCTGTCGAGTCTGCCGATGTTCCTGATTATGCGTATACCGATGGTGCTAATACCTTACAGGCGATTGATATTTTAAAACAATTAAAAAATTCTTCTCAGCCATTCTTTCTCGCTGTAGGTTTATCCAAGCCACATTTACCATTTGTAGCCCCAAAAAAATATTGGGATTTGTATAACCGAGAGGAAATGCCACTTGCCCCATTTCAAGAGAAAACAAAAAATGCAGTTCCTGTTGCTTATCATAACGTAGGAGAGCTTAGAGGTTATACTGACATTCCACCGCTGGTTTCTTTTACAGATCAAAAGGACTATGGAATCAGTTTACCAACTGACAAACAAAAAGAATTGATTCACGGGTATTACGCAGCAATTTCATACATGGATGCCAATGTAGGAAGACTTTTACGTGCGTTGGATTCACTAGGGCTTGATAAAAATACTATTGTGGTATTATGGGGAGACCATGGTTGGCATTTAGGGGATCATAATTTATGGTGTAAGCATACCAATTTTGAACAAGCAACCTTAGCGCCACTTATTATCGCTGCACCTGGAATTGCCGCATCTAAAACAAAGTCTCTAACAGAACATATAGATATATTTCCTACGCTTTGTGAATTAGCAGGAGTTGAAATTCCAAAAGTTTTGGATGGTAAAAGCCTCGTTTCGGTAATGAAAAATCCGTCCTTAACCGTTAAAGAGTATTCTGTGAGTCAGTATCCGAGAAGCAGTGCTACCGCTGAAAATGAAAGATTAGGATATGCAGATCCAAATGCAATGGGGTACTCTATAAGAACAAAGCAGTATCGTTATACAATTTGGATGGGGAATGGCTTTCGAAGCAATATGCCATTTGACAAAAAGCTTGTTATTGGAACCGAATTATATGACTATAAAAATGATCCATTAGAAAAAGTGAATGTAGCTAATGAAAAAAAATATAGCGCTATTGCAGCCGATATGAATGCCAAAATGATGACCTTTTTTAAATCGCAGCTTTCAAAAAAGTAGAATGAATTACTGGAAAAGATATTTTTTTCTTTCTTTTTTTATTGGACTCCTATTTTCCAGTAAAGGGCAAGTGCGTGTTAATGACAGCCTGCCTACAAAAAAAGATACAGTTAGTTGTATTACTGCTTCCTGTTGTATCGCTTCAATTCCAAACCGATTTTCTGGTCCACAAGTAAATACTTCTTCATCGGGCCATACAACTACTTCCTCCACTAATAACAGGCGAGAAGGAATGGTTTGGATTGAAGGAGGTGTATTTGCGATGGGAGCAGACAATGAACACGGAAGACGTGATGAATACCCTAAACATTCAGTGAGAGTGAATGGATTTTACATGGACATTACAGAAGTTACTAATGAACAATTTGCCTTATTTGTCAACGCTACAGGATATGTTACTACAGCAGAGAAAGATGTTGATTGGAATGAAATGAAAAAGCAGTTACCAGAAGGTACTCCTAAACCTGCTGATAGTTTATTAAAAGCGGCTAGCTTAGTATTTATTCAAACTACCACTGCTGTAAATCTTCAAGATTATAGTCAGTGGTGGACTTGGAAAGTAGGTGCTAATTGGAGACATCCAAAAGGACCGGGCAGTGATATTGTGGGAAAAGAAAAATATCCCGTTGTTCATATAAGCTGGGATGATGCGATGGCGTATTGTAAATGGGCGGGTAAGCGTTTGCCTACAGAAGCTGAATGGGAGTATGCGGCGAGAGGAGGATTAACAAATACGATTTATCCATGGGGCTTAGAACATGTAGACTCATCTCGTTCTAAATGCAATTATTGGCAAGGGAGTTTTCCTTTTCAAAATGAAGTAAAGGATGGATACATCGGCTCTTCGCCTGTCGGAACTTTTCCTGCTAATAATTATGGTCTTTTTGATATGGCTGGTAATGTTTGGGAGTGGACTGCAGATCTTTATCATCATGACTATTATTCAACTTTCACCAATAAAACTGCTGATAATCCAAAGGGGCCATTAACTAGTTATGATCCTGATGAGCCACTTATTACAAAGCGTGTTATTAGGGGGGGCTCATTTTTGTGTAATGAATCGTATTGCAGCGGATATCGTGTAGCAGCACGAATGAAAACGTCTGCAGATTCTGCTATGGAGCATTTAGGATTTAGATGCGTAGCAGACAAATGATATAAATACAAAAAGAAACTACGATAATGTGGTATTTGATTTTATTATATTTTTTATTTAGTTCACCTTTTACATTCGCCCAGTCGTTGGCTAAAGGCAATCCCAATATACTTGTAATATTGACTGACGATATGGGATATTCGGATATCGGTTGTTACGGTTCTGAAATACATACACCTGCAATTGACAAACTTGCAGCGAATGGTCTTCGCTTTACACATTTTTATACTACTCCTCGCTGTAGCCCAACGCGTGCTTCTTTATTGACTGGTTTATATTCTCATCAAGCGGGTATGGGTCATTTGTCTACAGAAAATTATACGCAACCTGGATATGTCGATGATCTCAGTAAAAATGCGGTGACTATGGCAGAGTTGTTTCAACAAGCCGGATATGCGACGTATATGACTGGGAAATGGCATATTGCCAAAAACACTAAAAAAGAGGGTGATCAATCTAATTGGCCCTTACAGCGCGGTTTCCAGCGATTTTTTGGTACACTGAATGGATCCGGTAGTTATTATGATCCGGGCACATTGATAAGCAATAACACATTTATTGCACCGTCCAAAAATTTTTATTACACTACTGCTATTAGTGATACCGCCGTAAAATTTATACAAGAACATCCTTCAAATAAACCTTTCTTTTTTTATGTTGCCTACACGGGAGCTCATTGGCCTTTGCATGCTCCTGAAGATGAGGTGCAAAAATATAGCGGTGTATATGATAAAGGTTGGGATGCGATAAGACAAGATCGCTTCAATAAATTAAAACAGCTTGGTATTATTGATAAGCGCGCAGTTCTTACAGAACGCTCCGTAACGATTCCAGCTTGGGAAAACGAACCTTTACAAGATTGGCAAATCAGACGGATGCAGGTTTACGCTGCCATGATTGATATCATGGATCAGGGAATTGGCAGAATCATCACTGCATTAGAAAAAAAAGGCATTCTTGATAATACAGTCATTTTTTATCTACATGATAATGGTGGTTGTGCAGAATCCTTAAATTCTAATCAAGAAGAAATCGCACCCACACCTGAACAAAAACAAATTAAATATTATTCAGCGGATTCTGTTTTTATTGGAAAGCAGCCCGTTTATACACGTTCGGGAAAATTTATCAGAAGTGGTAAAGGAGTAATGCCAGGTCCTGATTCTAGTTGGGTCACCTATGGTGAAGAGTGGGCCAATGTAAGTAATACGCCATTTAGGTTGTATAAACACTGGACGCATGAAGGCGGAATTGCTACGCCTTTGATTATCCATTGGCCCAAAGGAATAACAGCTAAAGGGCAACTTCGAACACAGCCGGGTCATATTATTGATATTATGGCAACCTGCATCGCTATTACAGGAGTTAATTATCCTGTTCGTTTTAACGGCAAGGAAATACAACCCTATGCAGGCGTTAGTTTATTGCCTGCTTTTACCAATAAAGAGATAAAAAGAGACTTACTATTTTGGGAACATGAAGGTAACAGAGCTTTACGTGTTGGTAATTGGAAGCTTGTTTCCCGCGTACAAAAAAATAAAGTATTTACTTCCGCTGACGAAACGGCTTGGGAGTTATATGATTTGGGAAAAGATCCTACTGAAACAAATAATCTGGCATTACAGTATCCTGAAATGGTAAAATCTCTTGCAACACGCTGGGAACAAGAAGCCATTCGATTAAAAGCTAAACCTTGGCCTTGGCAAGGCTCTAAATAATATTGACTAGTAAAACTTCAAATGATAATAAAGTATGTATAAACTATTAAACACACAGCGCTTGGCTTACTTGTTCCTATTCGGGTTATTTTTTTCAGCTAGTCTTTTTGCACAGACGGATCCCCGCGTACCCAAAAAACCTAATATCATTTATATTCTCGCAGACGATTTAGGCATTGGTGATGTGAGTGCATATGGTGCAGACAGTAATCATACTCCAATTATTGATAAATTGGCTAAAGAGGGTATCCGATTTCAACATGGTTATACTGCTCCACTTTGTGGCCCCTCGCGCGCAATGATTTTAACTGGTCGCTATGCATTTCGAACAGGTGCTGTAAATCAAGATATGTGTGGTGATCTTAAACCAGCTAATGAAGTGATGATTCCATCCGTATTAAAATCTGCAGGATATGTGTCTTCTATGAGTGGAAAGTGGGGGCAGCTTCCACTTCATCCTTCCGACTTCGGATTTGATGATTATATCCGCTTTAATGGAAGTGGTGTTTATTGGAATGGAGAAAAAGGAAAACCAGAGACGTATACCGTAAACGGTGTCACTAAAGAGCTAGGTAACCAATATATGCCGGACTTAGTACATGAGCATGCTGTCAATTGGATACGTACAAATAAAAACAAGCCTTTTTTCCTTTATTATTCTTTAGTACATGTACATGGAAAAATCGTAGCTACACCTGATAGCAAACCAGGAAGTGATTTATATGCGGACAATATCGCATACATGGATAAACTTGTAGGAAAGCTATTGACTACATTGGATAGTCTCAAACTACGTCAAAATACATTAATCGTTTTTATGGGTGATAATGGTACTGGAGGTCCTTATGCCAAGCGGGCAACAATTAATGGAAGACCACTTTCCGGCAAAAAGGGAGATATGTTGGAAGGAGGTGGTTTAGTTCCTTTACTTGCAAATTGGCCAAGCGTAATTCCTCCTAACCAGGTAAGCAATACGCTTATTGATGCTAGTGATCTATTACCCACATTTGCTGATATAGCAGGCGCAAAACTTCCTACGCAAAATCCCTTGGATGGGCGAAGCTTTTTGCCTCAGCTGTTAGGTAAAAAAGGAAGTCCACGCGATTGGATTTTTTGTGAATTAGGAAATAAGTGGTATGTGAGAGATGCACGTTGGAAATTAAATCGGGAAGGCGAATTGTATGATATGATCAATTCACCTTTTGAAGAAAAGAAAGTAGTTGATATTGCGAGTAATAAGGAAGCTTCTGCAGCCTATGCTAGACTCAAGGCTGTATTAGATAATTTGAATCCAGGGGCTGGAATAATTGACAATGGCGATGGTAGTGGCCGACATGCAAACAAAACAAAAACAAACTAATTATGATGAAGTACATCGGAATATACTCCCTGTTTTTTTTATTCAGTACTGCTATTTTATTTGGACAAAAAAATGAAAAGCCACTTACAACTGAAGTATCAAAGTCTGATATAGTGGTTTGGAATGTCAAAAGGCTTGCAGAAAGTAAAGCTAGGTTAGCGACTAAAGACCCTGATCTTTTACCAGCTTATGAACAATTGATAAAGCTAGCGGATGACGCGTTACGCTTTAAACCGGTTAGCGTCATGGATAAAAAAGATCTACCCCCTAGTGGAGACAAACATGACTATATGAGTATTGGCCCTTACTGGTGGCCTGACTCTTCAAAAGCTGATGGTTTGCCTTATATAAGAAAAGATGGGGAAATAAATCCTGAGGTACGTAATTATCTAGACAAAGAAAACTTACCTCGCCTATGTGAGCATGTTTTCAATCTTTCGTTGGCGTATTATTTTTCAAATAATGAAGAGTACGCAAAACACGCGAGCAAACTCATTAAAGTTTGGTTTCTTGATACAGCTACCGCAATGAAGCCAAATTTAGAATTTGGCCAAGCTATAAAGGGAATTACAACTGGAAGGGCAGAAGGCATAATTGAAGTACGGCATTTTATATATTTATTAGAAGGCGTACAGCTTTTACGTTCTTCAGAGTCGTTTAAAGAGGGCAAAGAGAAAAAGCTAAAAAAATGGATGAGTGATTTTTTAGCGTGGATGCAGCATAGCAAAATCGGATTAGATGAGTTAAATGCTCCAAATAATCATGGTGTTTGGTATGACGCAACAAGTCTTGCTTTGGCAAATTTTACAGGGGACACGGCATTAGCTGCCAAAATAATCCATCGTGCAGCAGAAAGATTGGATAAAGAAATGGATGATAAGGGGTATTTTCCATTTGAATTAGCAAGAACTACTTCTTTACATTATTCAACGTTTATCTTAGATGCTTTTACCATTATTGCACAATTGTCTGAAAAAATAAACATTGATTTTTGGAATTTGAAGACGCAGTCCGGGAAGTCTTTAAAAATGGGGTATGATGCATTATTACCTCATTATGCCGGATCCAAAGCATGGACTTGGAAGCAAATCAAGCCTTTCAACTATTCTAATTCCCATCAAATTTTATGGAAGGCATCTCAAAAATATAATTGTACAAGCTGTATAGGAATTATCAAAAAAAATGCTTCAGATTATAATAAATTAGTTCTTCGTCTTTTATAAAAATGTAAAGTTTCGATTTATGCAAAATTTCAGGGTTGATCAAAAAATTGCGCTTGTTACCGGTTGTAGTCGGGGTATCGGTATGGAAGTGGCCATAGAGCTGGCAAGAGCGGGCGCTGATATTATTGGCGTATCTAACTCATTAGCTGGTAAAGAAAGTGAGGTGGCAAAAGCTGTAGAGGCGGTAGGCAAAAAGTTTTATTCCTATCAGGCTGATTTTTCAGATCGTGATTCTCTATATCGTTTTTTAAACCAAGTAAAAAAGGATCACCCTCGTATTGATATACTAATTAATAATGCGGGTAATATCATGCGAAAGCCAGCTGCTGAGCATCCCGACGAATATTGGGATAAGATCATTGATATTAATTTGAACGCCCAGTTTATTATTACAAGGGAAATTGGTCAACGTATGGTTGAACAACAAAGCGGTAAAATTGTCTTTACCTGTTCATTATTAAGTTTTCAGGGTGGAATCAATGTTCCAGGATATGCTGCAAGTAAAGGAGCTGTAGCTTCTTTATTAAAAGCCTTTGCAAATGAATGGTCAAAGTTTGGTGTCAATGTAAATGGGGTTGCACCTGGATATATTGAAACAGATAATACAGCTCAGCTCCGACAGGATGAAGAACGTAATAAAGCAATTTTATCCCGAATTCCTGCTGGAAGATGGGGCACAGCTGCTGATTTAACCGGAGCTTATGTTTATCTTTCCTCGCCTGCTTCTAATTATGTATGTGGTACAATCCTTACAGTAGACGGCGGATGGATGGGGCGATAAAAAATTTAAATTTATAATTATGCAAATACGATTTCAGAACAGTCCTAAGGAGACTAGTCAAATGAATACGCAAGAGCTGCGTTCAAATTTCCTCATTGAAAATTTAATGCAGGAAAATAAAGCCGTATTAGTTTATACGCATTATGACAGAATGATAGTTGGCGGGGTAGTACCTGTCAACCAAATTGTTGAGCTACCCAATGAAGATGAGCTCAAAGCTTCTTTTTTCTTAGAACGCCGTGAGATAGGCATCATCAATGTGGGTGGTACCGGGGTAGTTTCTGCTGACGGGGTCAATTATGAGATTGAAAAATTAGAGTGCGTATACCTTGGCAAAGGAACCAAAGATGTAAAATTTCAGAGCAAAGACGCCTCAACTCCTTCTTGTTTCTATTTGCTTTCTGTTCCGGCGCATCAAACCTATCCTAATCGAAAAATGACCAAGACAGAAGCTACTCCCGTCAATATGGGAGATATTACTACTTCCAATAAGCGAACTATTTATAAATACATTCATAATGATGGAATACAGAGTTGCCAATTAGTGATGGGTCTTACTACACTGGACACAGGAAGTGTTTGGAATTCTGTTCCTCCACACACGCATACAAGACGCATGGAAGCATACTTTTATTTTGATATTGATAGTGCACAACGGGTATTTCATTTTATGGGAGAACCACAGGAGACCAGACACTTAGTTGTTGCTAATCATGAGGCTGTAGTGTCTGCTCCTTGGAGTATGCATTTTGGAGTGGGTACAGCCAATTATGGATTTATCTGGGGAATGGCAGGCGAAAACAAAGAGTTTACGGATATGGATCCAAAGCCAATAGCCAGTTTGAAATAAAATATGCTTTTGATCCATGAAAAAGGTATTATGTTTTGGTGAGTTATTGCTTCGCTTTTCACCTTCTGCTGCAGGAGAATGGCTTTCTAACAATCAGATGCCAGTTTTTATTGGAGGAGCTGAACTTAACGTCGCTACTGCATTGTCTACCTGGGGTGTTCCCGTCAAATATTTTACAGCTGTTCCTGATCATATTCTTTCGAGAGATATACTTTCTTATTTAGAAAAAAAGAAAATTGATACGTCACCTGTTTTATTTTCCGGCGATCGTCTTGGACTTTATTATTTGAGCACCGGTTCAGATATGAAAAGTGCTGCAACTATTTTTGATCGAAAGGATTCTTCTTTCGCTACACTTACAACTGGGCAATTAAATTGGGACTCTATTCTTGCAGATGTTTCTTGGTTTCACTTTAGTGCTATAGCCCCCGGGGTAAGTAGATCAGCGGTTGCGTTATGCAAAGAAGCACTCGAAGCCGTATCAAAAAAAAATATTCCAATTTCTGTCGATTTAAATTATCGACCTCTGCTTTGGAAATATGGGTGTCAACCACAGGAAATCATGCCTGATTTAGTGCAGTATTGTGATGTTGTAATGGGGAACTTGTGGTCTGCAAGTACTTTGTTAGGGGTTCCATTACATTCATCTCTCCAAGAAAATCCAACAGTTGAGACTTATACTGCTCATGCATCCGCTACTACTGAAGCGATTATGTCTAGCAATCCCAGATGTAAATATGTAGCTAACACATTTAGATTTCATGAAAGTCATGATGCTGTCACTTATTATGCCACGTTGAACACACACCAAGGACAAGATGTCTCTCCAATTTTCAAAACGCAGCAGATTCTTGATAAGGTTGGCAGTGGCGATTGTTTTATGGCAGGGTTGATCTATGGAATTATCAACAAGCATCAGCCAACGGATATTATTTCTTTTGCTGCTGCTGCCGCATTTGGAAAACTTCATGAAAAAGGAGATACTACTAGTAATAATATTATAGCGATTCAAAACATAATCAATCATCATTCTTTTTAAAAAATAGTATTCGATGAATCAGACATCAATAGGTAATTACCGCTGGACAGTTTGCGGATTAGTTTTTTTTGCAACTACGGTTAACTATTTAGATAGAGCTGTCATTGCTATATTGAAATCTCCATTAACCGCAGAGTTTCAATGGACAGAAACTGACTATGCTAATATTGTAGTTGCCTTTCAGATTTGTTATGCCATTGGTTTTATAGGTGCTGGGAGATTCATTGATAAAGTAGGTACTCGTTTAGGATATGCAATTGCCACAACACTCTGGTCAATTGCGGCAATGGCTCATGGTCTGGTAACTAATACATTTGGATTTATTGTAGCGCGTGGTGCACTCGGAGCTACTGAATCAGGTAATTTTCCTGCTGCAATCAAAACTATTGCAGAATGGTTTCCGAAAAAAGAAAGAGCTTTTGCCACTGGGATTTTTAATTCTGGGGCAAATATTGGAGCCATTGTTGCTCCACTAACTGTACCCTTTATTGCTGAAAAGTATGGATGGAAATGGGCTTTCATTCTCACGGGATTAGTAGGTTTTGTTTGGTTGCTGTTTTGGATAGTCTTATATGAAATACCCGCTAAGCATAAAAAATTATCTGCGCAAGAATTAGCACATATTAATAGTGATATAGAAGAGGAAGGCGCACCTAGTGAACTCATGCAACGAATTTCATGGGGAAAACTTTTAACCTTTAAGCAAACTTGGGCTTTTGCAATTGGTAAATTTTTAACGGACCCAGTGTGGTG
>Ga0214917_10005366_pt1 | contig 13710 bp, 14 predicted proteins | sample LL_1208_BB_MetaG_FD_177983 | JGI IMG/M metagenome (GOLD analysis project Ga0214917, IMG submission 177983) | Freshwater microbial communities from Lake Lanier, Atlanta, Georgia, United States - LL_1208_BB | ecosystem: Environmental > Aquatic > Freshwater > Lake | place: USA: Georgia | collected... | reverse complement strand
TGATCGACGACGAAATCGATCTCTCCGGTGCCACGCCAGTAATGCACCTGCCGAAAGCGTCGCCGCAGCAGCAGGAAAACCGCACACTCCAGTTGCTTGCCACGGTCGTGCCCCGTGGTGGTCACGGCCCCCCGCCGCAAGCCGGTGTCGATGGGGTAGTACTTCCGATTGCGGACGATCCGCTGCCGCTCCGACCAGGAGAAAAACGGGCAACCGATCGCGAGGTAGGCGCTTTCCGCCGCATCGATGTAGAGCGACGTGGTGTCGACGGAGATGCCCAGCGCCGCCGCCAAGCGGCGGATGCTCGTCTCCGATCCCGCTGACTCGAAAAGCATCTGCACGAGTTGCCGCAGCGGGGTGCTCGATCGGGCGCCTACGCGTTCACGCATGTCGCGTTCGACGATGTCCTGGAAATAGCCGCGGAGGAGACGGTCGTGGTCTGAAGCGCCGATGGTCGCTGGAAATCCGCCCGCATCGAGATAGTCTTCCAGCGTGGCCTTGGGCCTGAGGACCCGAAACTCGCCAAGGTCGAACGGAAACAGTTCGATCGTATGATGCCGGCCGGTCAGCGACGAGCCGAGCTCTCCCGAGAGGAGATGGGCATTGGAGCCGGTGACCACGAACCGCCGCTGCTTCGGGCGATCGAGTTGAGCCCGCAGCCATCGCTGCCATCCATCCACCCACTGCACTTCGTCAAACAGGTAGATGCATCCGGGTCCCCGATCGGCCTCGAAGGCATCGACGAGGTCTTGCAGCGTCGCGTGGTCGAGCGACTGCGCCAGCCGGGGATCTTCGAAGTTGATGAAGAGGCATTTCGAGCGGTCGAGTTTGTAGCGGTCGATCAATTGCTCGAGGAGCGTCGACTTGCCACAGCGTCGCACCCCCTGGATGACCAGGGCGATGCCGGGACGAAGCTCACGGGGCACCGCGACCGTGCGCACCACGGACCGCGGCGGCGGCCCGTCCCAATGACTCCAGTCCGCGGCAACTCGAAGGAGGTCGGCCTTTTCCATCTTGTAGAGTTTACTCGACACCCCTGAAGTGTCCAGTAAAATCGACACTCACGCCGCCCGCCCGCCGAGCGCCCCGCCGGCGTTCCTGCCCGTCCGACCGATCAACCAGGCCGACCCGACCTCGCTCACCGAGCGGGTGCGTCGCCGCGTGTTCCGGTGGTTTAAGCTCGCTCGCCTGCGCGACGCCGCGGCCGCCGCCGACATGCTCGCCTGGGAAAACAGCGGATTTTCAGTCGATGCGAGCCTCCGGATCGCGCTTCTCGATCGCGACGTGCCGAGCTATTTTCAGAGCCTGGAAGATCTGCTGCCATACTGCGCCCGGCCCCCCTTCGCGCTCGAGCGGCTCTCCGTGATCCGCGGCCCAGACAGCCGCGTCGCCAGCATCCGCTACGTGCTGCCCAGACACAAAGCCGCCAACTGGGTCGGGCTCGGCCGCGGCCGAACGTCCACGCGGCCGGGAGCCAATGGCGTCGTCGAGCTTTCGCCATTTGAATTTTTGGACCGACTGGCTGATCTCGTGGCTCGCGGGCCGCCCACTGCCTGGGGCGAACTCGTGCAGGCGCATGACGACCGCGACGTCTTGCAATCGTCGCCCGACGAGGTGCCCGCGATCGACATCCACTCGCTGTGAGGCAAACGTCGCCAACCGGCCGTTGCCCGGATGCGGAGAAGGTCTCCGCCGAGCGTGAAAAAAGAACATTCCGAAGGGTACCGGGGCCTGGAAATCCCCGCGACGACCGGCCCGGCACGCACCTGTCGGCGACCAGCCAGGGCCCGATCGCGACTCACCGACCGGGAAACGGTTGCGGAAGTGCCGTTGACCGTCCTACCCCTTGTAAGCATGCCGTCATTTTTCCGGTATAAATGACGGCATGGTTAAGAAGGCTCCGTACGACCGCATCCTCCGCCTTCCGGCAGGCAGGAGTTTCTTCCTCTTTGGCATGCGGGGCGCGGGAAAAAGCACCTGGGCCAAGGGGGCGCTGCCCGCGGCCCGACGGATCGATCTTCTGGACGAGGGGCTCTTCCAGTCGTATCTGCGGGAGCCGGCCCTGTTCGCCAACGAGTTGCGGACGATCCCCCGCGGCACGCCGGTCGTGGTGGACGAGATCCAGCGGCTGCCCGCACTGCTCAACGAGGTGCATCGTTTCATCGAAGACCACGGCATGCGGTTCGTCCTGTTGGGATCGAGCGCCCGCAAGCTGAAACAGGCCGGCACCAATCTGCTGGCGGGCAGGGCCGCGCAGCGGCAGATGTTTCCTCTCCTGCCGGAGGAACTGGGCCGTGATTTTGACCTCGCCGAGGTGCTGCGGCATGGGAGTCTCCCGGTGATCTGGGCCGCCCCCGACAGGCGCGAGGCCCTCGAGTCGTACGTGCAGATGTATCTCAAGGAGGAGATCCAGGCCGAGTCGCTCGTCCGCAATCTTCCCGGCTTCGCCCGATTCCTCCCCGTGGCAGCCGTGTTTCATGGCCAGGTGCTCTCCGTCGCGGGGCTCGCGCGAGACGCAGGCGTGGCTCGCACGACGGTCGACGGTTATCTCGGGATCCTCGCCGACACACATCTTGCCTGGCTGCTGCCGGCATTCGAGGCGCGGCTGCGGGTCAAGGAGCGGCGGCATCCAAAACTGTATTGGACCGACAGCGGCATCGTGCGCGGGGTCAGGCGGGAATTCCATCCGCCCACCGCCGCCGAGCGTGGCCCTCTCTTCGAGGGCTGGATCGGGCAGTTGCTCCGCGCATACGGCGAGCCTGCGAGCGGCACGGGCCATCCCTTCGACGGACTGTGGTATTGGGCCCCATCGGAGGGGCAGATCGAGGTCGACTTCCTGATCAAGGCCGGGACGGGCTTCGTCGCCGTCGAGGCCAAGGCGAAAACCATGCTGAGTTCCAAAGACTTTGCCGGTCTCCGGGCCATTCATGGGCTCGCTGGTCTGAAACGACGGCTGGTCGTGTATCTCGGGGACCGTCCCCAGCGCACAGCGGACGGAATCGACGTCCTGCCGCTGCGGGGATTCCTCGCCGCGCTCGAGCAGCACAAGCTCTGGTAAGTCGCTTCCGGCGCCCTGCGCGACCGCGTCCTTTGCGGGCCGTCAGGCTTCCGGAAAGCCGATCTCAGCAAGTTCGGCCTCGAGCGCCGCTGTGGCCGCTGGCCACCCACCGCTCGCTCACCCGCCCGCGGCCCACCGACCGACTGGGGAGAGCTCGTGCAGGTCCACGACGAATGCGACGTGACTCAGACGTCGCCCGACGAACTGCCCGCGATCGACATCCACAGCCTCTGACCGCTGCCGGATGCGAGGGCACGACAAAGCCGCGAGGCCGCCGGACTCGGAGAGACTCCGCGCCGACGGAAGCAAAACGCCACTTCCGGAGGGAATGGCGGCCGATCCAGCGAGCCGCTTTCCGGGCCGTGGCAGCCGCGGGACGCGGGAGCGGGACGCGGGAGCGAGCCGCTCTTCCGTCGGGCATTGGTGGCGGAAGTGCCGTTGACCGGGCTATCCCTTATCCTTCCTGGACGCTGCGATCGAGCCTGGCGAACGACCAGATTCGTGGGTTCACGAACCGGAACACCCGCGGATTGTTCGTCGGCTGAGCCCGCCCCGCCTCCGATGTATCTTCCGATCAATCGCCACCCCTGAGGATTCGGTCGCCATGATCAGGTCGTTGTTTGCCCGCACGGTCGGCGGCCGAAGGGCCGCACGCCGACGCGTCTCTCGTGCCGCCCGGCCTGGCTTCGACGCTCTCGAGGCACGCTCGATGCTGGCCGCCAACGACATCGTCGTCAGCGTGGTGGACGACCGGGTCGTGCTGACGCTCGACACGGCAGGTGCGACGATCAGCGACCTGAACACAGCCTTCGCCGCAAATGCCCTGACGATCAACGCGGGCACCGCGAGGGGAACAATCACGACGGACGGTCCGACGCCGGGCGTCACGGTTCGCCCCGGCACGATCACCGTCGATCTGGTCCGGTTCCCCGCGTTCGCCGGCGTCTCCGTTGTGGGCGGTGCCGGTCCCGACCGGATCACGATCGGCCCGGGAGGCTTCAATCTCAGGCCCGTCACCGGCGGGGCCGCCAACCAGGGCCTGAGCATCCTCACCGGCGAAGGCGACGGCGACGCGATCGTGATCTCCCAGCCGATCATCGCCCGGGGTACGGGGGCCGTGCTGCTGACGACCCAGGGCAAGGGCGACGACAACGGCATCCTCCTCGGGGCAGATGTGACGACGCCCAGGGGACGGCAGGCGTACACGGGTCCGGTGACGCTCACCGCCGACACGCGGCTCGTCGCGGGCGGGGACATCGCCTTCGCGGACACGATCGACGGTGCGGGGCGACTGACGGTCTCATCGGGACGGGCGATCACGCTCTCCGACCGCGTCGGCGGCGGGACGCCGCTATCGGGCCTGACGCTCGAGCGGGGCAGCCGGGTGGCATTCAACGCCGGGTTCGTTCTCGACGGGAGCACCCAACCTGCCAGTGCGAACGGACTGGTGATCGGCCGCGGCGTGAACAACGTCGTGCTTGCGGGCCCGACCAACAGCAGAGTCTCTGGCTTCGGCGGCGCCGGCATCAGGTTTGTGGGCGGCTCGCTGAACTCCCGGATCGCGAGCGTCACCAGCACCGACAACGGCACCGGCCTGTGGTTCGGGAGCGGGACATACCGCGGCACGGTGATCGAGGGCAGTTCGTTTTCCGAGAACCGAGCAGACGGTATTTGGCTGGCGGGAGCCACGAACCTGACGATCGGCGGCCTCGGAGACCCGAATACGATCGCCTTCAATGGCGGCCACGGGATCAACGCCGCTGGCTGGAGTGGCGGCTCGCTCGTGCGGGCCACGAACCAGATTGCCGATAACGCCCGCGGCAACGTTCGCGACCTGGCGCTCGGCGGCACTGTCGGCTTGGTGACGTCGGCCCCGGGCATGAATGTTCGCCTCACGCCGCTTGGGCTGGCGGCGCTCCGGGTCCGGAACGCGGTTCGTTACGCCTTCGATGTCCGCTTCGACATCGGCGGGGTGACGGTCGGTTCGGTCGGGGCGATCGATGCCCAGCGCCGGGTGAGCGACGTCGATGCCAGTGTCAGCCGCGTCGGAACGGACGGTCAGCGGCGGCTCGAAGCCACCGAGTTCCGTCAGTTCGGCGCAGTCACCTATGTGAATGCGTTCCCGTTGCTTGGCCCCGATGCAAGTCCGTCGTGGGTGATGCTCGCGGGCGCCGCGCCGGCGGTCACCGCCACGAACAGCCTCGTCACGGGGCTGACGCCCGCTCGGACGCTCGCGGCCCTGGAGTTTCCCGCGTCGGCTCAACTCGCCGGCGCGGACGCGTTCGGAAATCGCTATCAGGCGACGATCGGCAGATCGACGCTGGCGGCGCTCGTGCCGCTGTCGAAGCTCACGGAGTTGGCCACGACCCCCACGTTCGGCAACGAGGCGGTGCCGGTCGATGTGTGGCTCGATCGCCGGGGTCGCATCAGTCGGTTGACGGCCTCCGTCGACGGGCTGTCGGTGACGGTCAGCCTCACGGATTTCGGCAGGGCGATTGCGGTGGCCACGCCGCGGAACGCCGGCGGCATCGACTCGTCGGCCGGCCGGGCCTTGTTCGCCGACGGTGCGGCCGGTGGCGGTCCGGGTGTGGCCGGCGGCGCTGGCGGCATCATCTACGGCAACGGCGGTGCGGGCGGCGCCGGAGCCGCGGGCGGGAATGCGGGATGGATCGGCGACGGCGGGAACGGCGGCGCCGGCATCGCTGGCGTCGCTGGCGGGGACGGTGGTGATGGCGGCCTTCTCTTCGGCAACGGCGGGAACGGAGGCGCGGGCCTGGCCGGGGCGGCGGGGGCGACGGCGACGACTCCGGACGGCACCGGGGCTGCCGGCGGCAATGGGGGCAGCGGTGGCAAGGGAGGCGCCGGTAGCCCGATGTTTGGTCTCGGCGGCGAGGGAGGCGCGGGTGGCGACGGCGGCAACGGCGGCAACGGCGGCATTGGAGCCACCGGTGCCGCCCCGGGCCTGGCTGGCAGCCGTGGTGGCGCAGGTGGCACCGGCGGCAACGGAGGCGCGGGAGGCACGGGCGGTTCCGGCTTCTTCGTGTTCACACCGCGGCCCGGCCAGATGGGGGCCGGCGGTGATGGCGGCGCGGGAGGCGAAGGCGGCCGCGGCGGCGCCGGCGGAGTCGGCGTATCGGCCGCCGCTGGCGGTGACGGCGGTGCGGGCGGCACTGGCGGCGCAGGGGCCGCAGGTATCGCGAGCGGATTCGGCGGAGCCGCGGGTGTCGGCGGTGCGGGGGGCGCAGCAAACGGCGGCGGCGCTGCCGGCGCTGGCGGCGCGGCCGGCACGGCCGGCGCGGCGGGCATCCCCATGGTGGCGGTCGGCAATCCGGGCAATCCCGCCGACGTCGAGACGAGCTACGGGTCGGTGGCCTACGACTTCGCCATCGCGCGGACCGAAACCACCGTCGCCGACTACGTCCGGTTTCTCAACTCCGTCGCGCGGTACGTGCCCGATGGGGCGGCGTATGACCACCTCCGCAACCTGTGGCAGAACGTCATGGGCAAGACGAAGGTCATCGGCAAGCAGATCATCCGGGAGGGCACGGCTGGCGACTACAGCTACCACGCGGCACCGGGGGCCGCATCGCTACCGATCGCCAACGTCAACTGGGTCTCGGCCGCGCGGTTCGTCAACTGGCTGAGCAACGGCCAGCCGGTCGCGACGTCGGCCGCCAGCGAGACGGGTACCGAGACGGGTGCTTACGTGCTCAACGGCGACGAGGTCGTGTTCCGGACGCCCGGCTCCGCGTATTGGCTGCCTTCCGAGGACGAGTGGTACAAGGCGGCCTTCTACGATCCGGAGAGGGGCGAAGCCGGCGGCTACTGGCAACACGCGACCCGCTCCGACCAGGCGCCGGACAACAGTGCCCCTCGGCGCCTGGATGGCATCAATGCCGCCAACTACAACGCGATCGTCTCTGCCGCAGGCAACAAACTCGTGCCGGCCGGGGCCTTCGTCCGCAGCGTGTCCTACTACGGCACCCTGGATCAGGCCGGGAGCCTCTGGGAATGGAGCGACACTCCGATCGAGAACTTCAGGGGCGAAGAGAACTCGATGATCGTGCGGAGCGGGTCATGGAGCCTCGGTATCCTCAATCCGGCCAAGCACGTCCGTCGCGACTACACGCCCGACGAGGTCGATGACGACACCGGCTTCCGCATCGCCGGCGCGAGGGCGAACTTCGCCTGGACGCCTGGCCCGGCTCCAGCCGCGGCCGCGGCCGCACCATCCGTGACGCCGGCCGTCGCGCCGCCCGCCGTCCCGTCGCAGCCGATGGTCGCCCTCCTGCCGGGCGCGCGGACGATCGACATGGTGCGGGTGGGCAACCCCGGCGCCGGCGGTGTCCAGGAGGAGTTCAGCATCGCGAGGTACGAAACCACGGTGGACGAGTATGTGGCGTTCCTGAACCTGGTCGCCACGGATGCCAACGGGCCGCACCACATCACGTCGCTGTGGCAGCCGGAAATGGACGATCCCGAAGACGACGGCAAGGCCACGGGAGCCCTCATCATCCGGACGCTCGACGCGGCCGGCGGCCGGTACTCCTATCAGGCAGCGCCGGACAAGGGGTGGCTGCCGGTGGCGTACGTCAACTGGTTCGCCGCAGCGCGATACGCCAACTGGATGCACAACGGTGGCGGCGCCACCGCCGACACCGAGACGGGGGCGTATGCCCTGAACGGCGCGATGACCGGCGTGTTTATCGCCGAGCCGGGCGCCCGGTACTGGCTTCCCACCGAGGCACAGTGGGAGAAGGCGGCCTACTACGACCCGACCAAGGGCGGCACCGGCGGCTTCTGGAAATACGCCACCCGCAGCGACGTGCTGCCCAGCGACGATCCTGCTCAAGCCCTGCTCGCCAACGCGGCCAACTACAACGACACGCGTCCGGACGGCAGCAAGCTCTCGGATGTGCGCACGTACGCGAACGCCCGCTCCTTTTACGGCACGCTCGGCATGACCGGCAGCCTCTGGGAATGGACCGACGGCATCGTGGACGCGCCGACGCATGGGGTCCCCGGCCAGACGCAGCCCGATTCCCGCGTCGTTCGTGGTGGCTCGTGGAGCCAGGGAATCATCGCCGTTGATCGATTGACCCGCCGCGACTATCCGACCGGCTACCAGCTCACCAATGCGGATGGAACGCCCGGTTACCTGTTCTACACCGATGACGACACGGGCTTCCGACTGGCCGGCATCGCGGCCTTGACGTCGCCGACCTGATCCGACCAAGCCCATAGCGGCGGCGCACGTAATCTCTGGCGGTGCCACACCTTTCCCAAGCAGGTCCAGGACAGCAACACGACGTCTTCAGCCGCGGGCATTCCCGTGCGATTGCCAGTTCGCTGTCGCTGACGGCCGATTCTCAGCACGGTATCGGGCACGGATACCCAGCTTTTGCCACAGGGAGGGTGACGCCATGCCGAGCGAATATCTTCACAGCAGGCTCATGGAGCCCACGGGCGTCCGGAACTACGTGGCGATCCCGACGCTGGCGAGCTGGAAAGGCGACGTCGTCAGTGCGATGCATCGCCTCAAGCGGTTTCTGCGCAAAGAGCAGTTCGAGGCGCAGCGGGAAGCCTCCGACCTCTGCGGTATCGCGCCCGGCCGCCCTTCGCGCTCGAACGACTCTCCGTGATCCGTGGCCCGGACGGCCGCATCAGTCGCATCCGTTACGTGCTGCCCCGACACAAGGCAGCCAACTGGGTCGGGCGGGGTCGTGGGCGGACGTCCACGCGGCCGGGAGCCAATGGCGTCGTCGAGCTCACGCCATTTGAGTTCCTCGACCGTTTGATGGACCTTGTCCCACCGCCGCGGAAGCACCGGCACCGCTACCATGGGGTGCTTGCGCCGAATCACAAGCTGAGGCGGGCCTTCACGGCGCTGGCAGTAGGGAACATCGGCAAGCCGCGCGGTCTCGTGGCTGGCGGGCATGCGGCCAGCGGACAACCCACGGAAGGCTGCTGCGACACACATCAAAAGCCCCGCTCCCACGACACCTCGCGGATTGCCTGGGCGAAACTCCTGGCGCGGGTGGGGGAAGGTATGTCGTTCCCGGCCGCGAGTGGGATGGCGGCCCCACCTGGGCCGTTATCCTGATGCCCTATCTCGAGCAGCAGTCGCTGCATGACCAGTGGAACCTGCGCGACACCTACTTCGCGCAAACGGATAAAGCGCGGCAGACGCCCGTGGCGACCTACTTCTGCCCGACGCGCCGACCAGCGACGGCGAGCGGACTCAGCGTGCCGATCAACCCCGATCCCGTCAGATGGCCCGAACTAGGCTGTGTCTGAGAACACCATTTTGAGGAAACGTTGGATCATCGCAAGCTTCATCATCGCGAGGAAGTTGATGGCGAGTTTCTCGAACCTCGTGCCGATCCGACGGCATTCGTTCAGCCAGCCGATCGTCTGCTCGATGATGCTGCGGCGCTTGTAGGCGTGCTTGTCGAAGGGGGATCGCCCGTCATGCCGGAGTCTCTCGTTGTCCCTTCGCGGGATCAATGGCTTGACGCCGCACTTCCGAAGCCAGTCCCGCACACGGTTGGAGCTGTAGCCTTTGTCGCCCGCCAAGCGCCGTGGCCGCTTGCGTGGCCTCCCCAGCGGCTGTGGGATGGCGATCTGATCCATCACCGACTCGACGCATGTCGATTCGTGCGCCTGGCCGGCAGTCACTTCGACCGTCAGCCGCAGGCCTCGACCGTCAGTAACCAAGTGGAACTTGCTGTCGAATCCGCCTCGCGAGCGGCCCAAAGCGTGGTCTTTTGGCTCTTCCGCGTGACGACGGCAGCTTTTTTGGAAGCCCCGGCGGCAGCACGGCTTGCCCGCACGGAAGAACCGTCGATGCACCAGAGATCCCAGTCAATCGCACCGTCGGCGTCGAGCCGGATGTGGAGGGCTTCGAGGATGCGATCGTATGCACCCAGAGCCCGCCATTTGGCAAAGTGGTCGTACACGGTCTGCCATGGACCGAACCGCTCAGGCAGGTCACGCCACGGCGAGCCCGTACGGAGAATCCAGAGGATGCCATTGAGCATCAACCGTGGATCCGATGGTGGGCGACCTGTCTTCGCTGTACGTTTGGGGAGAATCGGTTGAATCACTTCCCACTGTGCGTCCGTGACTTCGTGTCGTTTCATGGCAGTCGGCCTCCTTGGCGGGAGACCGATTACAGAACGACTCGTCCGGTCGCTAGACCGTTTTCAGACAGAGCCTCGCCGCACTTTCGTCGGGCAGTGGGGGCGGAAGTGCCGTTGACCGGGCTATCCTTCGGGGATCAAGAGGCGATGGCCCTATTTTTGCCGAATCGACTTCGTGAGCCGGTCGTCGATTGTGGCGGGATCTTGGCGGCAGTCGAGTACGGCGTAGATGTCGATCACGTCGCCGTTCAAGTCGTAGAAGATCGCGAAGGGAAATCTGTGTGACATGGCCCGGTGGAAGCCACGGTGCTTGGCGTGGACTCCGCCGTGGCGTGCGAGCCCGTCGATGTCTTCGAGCAGGCTGCGGATGAAGCGGGTTCCCGCTCCTTGTCGCTGCGACTCGTAGAACTCGGCGCCGATGTCGAGGTCGCGCTCAGCCTCGGGCAGGATTCGGATCTTCATCCGTGGCGATCCAGCAGTCGCTGGCGTGCCTCCTCCCAGGCGACGAACGACGTGCGGCCTTGCCGAACGGCCTCGCGACGCTGCTCCAGCACGTCGCCGTGCCAGGCCGGTGACGGCACGTCTGCCGGCTGCTGCGACAAATCAACCCACAGCCGCTCCATCAGAGCGAGCTTCTCGGCTGTGGTCAGTTGCTCGATCGAGATGTCAACGCTCATGGCATGATCTCCCTTTGTCCAGACCAGTGTACGGCCGACCAGTTTTTTGATCAACGGCCTGCTGGCTCTTCAACGCCGGCAGCAGTCGCTACTCACTCTCATCGTCGAGAAGGGGCGGGGGGGGATTTTTTGGTGGCGCGTTTGGAGGCTTTTTTGGCGCGCTTGGTTTTTGCCGGCGGGGCGGCGGTGGAGTCGGAGTCGGCGTCGGGGGCACTGGCGAGCGTGTCGGCCAGCTCGTCTTCGTCGAGGTCGAGCCAGTCGAGGGCGAATCCGCACACCGGCTGCACGTCCTGCCACCCGTACGCATCGAGCACCGCACGATCCATCGCGCCATGCAACTCCCGCAGCCGCGCGATCTCGGCACTCGCCTCACCCGGATCGTGAAACCGGTTGTACGTCTTCGTGAGGCCCTCGAGCACCTGCTGCGGTATTGCGCCCGGCCTCCTTTCGCGCTGGAGCGGCTCTCCGTGATTCGCGACGCCGACGGCCGCATCACTGGCATCCGCTACGTGATGCCGAGGCGTAAGGCGGCCACCTGGGTCAGGCCAGGCCGGAAGCGAAAGTCCACGCAGCCAGGGGCCAACGGCGTCATCGAACTCTCGCCATTTGGGTTCCTCGACCGGCTCGCCGATCTCGTCCCGCCGCCGCGGAAGCACCGGCATCGGCCAGCCGGAGGCTGGCGTGGCGGTCGAGCCAAACCTCGGCTTTGGCTCCGACTGCCAGAGGCGGCAGGGGCCATGGATGGCCCTGCCGTCGTAAAGAAAGCCAGGGGTCTTTGCGCCGAACCACCCGCTGCGGCCGGCCGTCACGGCGCTCGCCGTCGGCAACGTCGGCAAGCAGCGGGATGCCGCGACCGGCGGGCACGCGGACGGCCGACATGCCGCGGAAGGCTGCTGCTGCCACACAAATCAAAAGCCCCGCTCGCACGACACCTCCCGGATTGCGTGGGCGAAACTGATGGCCCGGGTGGGGGAAGCGTTTCCGCTCCAGTGCCCGGAGTGCGGCGGCGACATCCGGCTCATTTCCTTCATCACCGAGCCCGGCCCGATCCGGAAGATTCTCACCCACCTCGGTGAACCGATCGAACTGCCGCCCATTTCTCCCGCTCGCGGGCCGCCCACCGACTGGGGCGAACTCGTGCAGGCGCATGACGACCGTGATGTCTTCCAGGCGTCGCCAATCGAGCTTCCCGCGATCGATATCCACAGCCTCTGACCGCCGCCGGGGGCGACGGCACGACAAAGCCGCGAGGCCGCCGGACTCGGAGAGACTCCGCGCCGACGGAAGAAAAACGCCACTGCAGGGGGAGGGCAGCCGTTCCGGGTGCCGCTTTCCGGGCCGGGGCAGCCGCGGGACGCGGGAGCGAGCCGCTCACGAGCCGCTCATCGGCTCGAACATCGTTGCGGAAGTGCCATTGGCCGGGCGATCCTTCCGAGGAACGCGGAGGACGAGGGGCGGATTAAAATCGAGGCTCGCCGAATGACACTCGCCGATGCTGCAGTTGTACAAGTCCGTATAATCAGGTTCTGCGGTCACAGACCACAAGGAGCCCATCACGTGAGCCAACCGAAAAATCTTGTCCATGTACAGACGACGGTGGGCGACCAAGGCTCGGTGATCCTCGACCGATTGCCGTACCAGCCTGGCCAGCGGGTGGATGTCACGATCAGTCCGGTTGACGTTCCGCCGGCAGCCAGTGCCCGCTATCCACTGGCCGGGGTGAAGGTTGAATACCAAGATCCCTATGGCAGCGTCGCTGAAGGCGACTGGGAAGCCGCCCGGTGATCGTTGTTGATACCCACATCTGGATCTGGTGGGTTCACCAGGACGATCGTCTGATTCCGCAGGTCAAAGACTTCATCACCCAGCACGAGACCCGACGCATCGGGGTCAGTGCGATCTCCTGCTGGGAGGTCGCCAAGTTGGTGGAGCGAGGCCGCCTGCGTCTGCCCGTGGCGGTTGACCAATGGCTTCATGCCGCACTTGCGTATCCGGGGATGACGCTCCTGCCACTGACGCCCGAAATCACTGCCGACGCCTGTGGCCTGCCGGGGACATTTCACAACGATCCGGCGGATCAGATCATCGTCGCCACGGCCCGGGCGCATGGGAGTCAACTGGTCACTATGGATCGGCGAATCCTGGCCTACCCGCACGTCAATGTGGCGCGCTTCGCCTGACCCCCTCACCCCGCCGCATAGCCAGTTTGCCAGACGGGCGTTCACCGACACCTCGAGGTCGCCGACATCGGTGCAGCCCGAGCGACGCAAGATCGGCAGTTGGCCGATCGGCTTTCGGTTGAGTGCCGGGAGGACACAATTTCAGCGTTGGAATTGTGTCCGGGCCTCGGCCTAGGCTATCCGGCTCATCGCATTCATCACCGAGCCGGGGCCGATCCGAAAGATCCTCACGCAGCTGGGCGACCGGATCGAACCGCCGCCGATCTCTCCCTCACCATGCCCTCGGGATCCCATCACGGCTCACGGCGATCCCTTCCAGCCTGCCGTCCTGGGTCTGACGGAAGCCCGTGTAGATCAAAACCTCCCCGTCTGACTCCTCGTCCGAGAGCAGATTCGGCAGGATCGGGAGGAGGCGGCTCGTCGCGATCATCATGAAGCCGGGCGTCAGCAGCCGGAGGGGCAAAGCGGAGTTCGACCTGGCGGCGGCGATCCGCCTTGACCTGCTCGCCACGTGCGTTACAATGTGTTACATGGAAACGACGCTGAATGTCAGAATTCCGGCGGACCTGAAGCGGCAACTGGACGCCTTGAGCCGACGCCAACATCGGCCGTCAAGTGAACTGGTGCGGGAATCATTGCGGCGCTACATCGCC
>Ga0214917_10005365_pt1 | contig 13711 bp, 12 predicted proteins | sample LL_1208_BB_MetaG_FD_177983 | JGI IMG/M metagenome (GOLD analysis project Ga0214917, IMG submission 177983) | Freshwater microbial communities from Lake Lanier, Atlanta, Georgia, United States - LL_1208_BB | ecosystem: Environmental > Aquatic > Freshwater > Lake | place: USA: Georgia | collected... | reverse complement strand
CAACCGTATCGGTGGTTAGTGCTAAAGATTCAGCACTTGCGAGTTTTGTACTTTCTTCTAAACAAGGCGCATTTGAAATCAAAAATTTATTACCCGGTGATTACCGTTTGATTGTAAGCAGCAAAGGGCTCGAAGAGATTCGTCGCAATTTTAGTATCACTGCAGATAAAAAAACAATTGATCTGGGCACACTCTCCATGAATAAAGATTATAAGATGATGGAAGGGGTAGTGGTTACAACAGAATCACCGATCGTTGTTAAGAATGATACGGTTCAATTTAATGCCAGTGGATTTAAAACAATACCTAACGCAACGGTAGAGGATTTATTGAAGAAGATTCCTGGTATGGAGGTGGATAAAGACGGAAACGTAAAAGCGCAGGGTGAGCAGGTTCAAAAAGTACTAGTAGACGGAAAAGAATTTTTTGGCAACGATCCTAAGTTGGCTACTAAAAATCTCACTGCGGATATGATTGAAAGTGTTCAGGTGTTTGATGATATGAGTGATCAATCAAAGTTTACACGTATTGATGATGGGAGTCGAAGTAAGACGATCAACATTAAATTGAAGAAAGATCGCAACAAAGGATTTTTCACCCGCGCATTAGCAGGTTATGGAAGTAATGATCGCTACGAGGGCAATTTTACTTACAATAATTTCAATGGGAATAAAAGATTTTCTGTTTTAATGAATGCGAACAACATCAATAAGCAGGGATTTTCTTTTAATGATATTATTAGCACCATGGGTGGCTTTAGTGGTTTCGGTGGAGGCGGTGGTGGAGGAAATTTTGGCGGCGGTGGAGGTGGTGGCTTTGGTGGTGGTGGAGGCGGCGGCTTCGGCGGCGGTGGAATGCAGGTGGTCGTAGGAGGACGTGGAGGCGGCGGTGGAGGAGGATTTGGTGGTTTTGGTGGAGGACAGAATACCGGCATTATCCGTTCACTATCAACCGGACTCAACTTTAATAATGAGTGGGGTACAAAAGCAAAATTCACAGGAAGTTATTTCTTTTCTGATTCTAGACCCGTGCAAGAGCAATCGACCTTGCGTCAAACATTTTTTGCCAACGACTCAATGGCGATACAAAATAGAACCAGTCGTTCCAATAATCTGAATCAGAATCACCGATTTAATGTTCGTTTTGAATATCAATTTGATTCACTTACCTCATTATTATATACTCCCTCATTGACCATTCAACACTCTGATAATTTCAGCATCGATTCAAGTTTAACCATGTCAAAGACTCCTTTGCGTGAATACAATGCAATTGAATCAAACTCGGAAAACTCAAATGTGCGTGATGGAATGAACTTTAATAATAATTTATTGTTCAGAAGAAAATTCAAAAAAATCGGTCGTACTATCACTATTGGATTGAATAATACTATGGGGATGAGTGATGCAGATGGGCAAACCATTTCTTCAAACCGATTCTATCGTCCAGATGGAACGCCGTTTTTTAATTTTTCTCAAAACCAACAATACAATCAGTCTACAAAAACACGCAATAACGTAGTGAGCACCTCTTATACAGAACCATTGGGCAACAATAAATTATTGGAAGTGAATTATGCTTACACCAATAATTTCAGCCGTTCTGAAAAAGAGACCTTTAATTATAATTCCAGCAATGGAAAGTATGATAGCCCCAATCTGCTTCAGACCAATGAATTCAAAAATTTATTTGTAGCACATCGTGCGGGTGTTAATTTCCGTGTACAAGAAAAGAAATACAATTATCAATTTGGAGTTGGACTACAAGAATCATTCTTAGAAAATCACAGCTACCAAGCTGCTACCGGAAAAGATTCTTTGATCAAACAGACATTTACCAATCTATTCCCAACTGCTAATTTTAATTTGACTCCTTCTCGTAGCAAGAATTTGCGCTTCTCTTATAATGGAAGAACCAATCAGCCCTCCGTTAATCAATTACAAAATGTACCAGATGTAACGGATACACTCAATGTAAGAATTGGTAATCCCAATTTGAAACAGGAGTTTACGCACAATCTCAATATGGGATACAACACCTTTAATCTTGCTACATTCCGATTTGTTGCGGCTAATATAAATGTTAGTACAACCAGCAATAAAATTGTCAATAGTATTACAACACGAGGTCCTGTTCAAACAACAACTTATGCTAACGTGAATGGCTATTTGCGTGCCTTTTCGTTTTTCACGTTAGGCCTTCCTTTCAAAAATCCAAAACTCAAAGGATCAAATGTAAGTTTGACCAACACAATGCTTTATTTAAAGGATGTAAGTTTGATTAACACGCGAGAAAATCTCACCAAGACCATTTCAATTACACAGGGTGCGGGCTTCAATTTTAATAAGGACAAGTTTAATATGGGCCTTCGTGCTAATTTGAGTTATTACAATGTGCAGTATAGTATTAACACACAGTTGAATGAAGATTACTGGACACAAACCTATAATGCTGATGTGACCTATACCTTCCCCAAGAATATCATCGTGAGCACAAATTTTGATTACTTGATTAATACGGGTCGCGCTGCGGGTTTTAATCAAAGTATCCCTTTGTGGAATGCTAGTTTGAGCAAACAGCTATTTAAAAACAAGAATGGGGAAATAAAATTATCTGTTAATGACCTCTTGAACCAAAATCAAAGTATCAACCGTACAGCGGGCGACAACTATTTGCAAGATACCCGTAGTATGGTGTTGCGTCGCTACTTTTTGGTTAGCTTCTTGTTCAACCTAAATAAGATGGGTGGAAAAACGCAGTCGCAGCAACAAATGATGCCACCGGGTATGCAACGTTATATGATGCGTGAAATGCGTGACGTGCGAATGAACTAAATATTTGCTAACAGAATTTTAGCGCGTTCTAGATCTTCTGGTGTGTCAATGGCCACACTGCTGTAGTCGGTTTCTACCATTCTGATTTTTATGCCGTGCTCCAGGTAGCGGAGTTGTTCTAGTTTTTCTGTTGCTTCCAATTGCGAAACGGGCCAAGTAGTAAAATCAAGCAATGCTTTTTTTCTAAATGCATACACGCCGATATGTTCAAAAGTTGGTGTTGAAATACTAGGGTCACGGTGAAAAGGAATTACACTTCGGCTAAAATAGAGCGCATCATTATTTAGATCCGTAACTACCTTAACAATACTTGACTCCTGCATCAGTTTAGGGTCACTGATTTTTTGCATTAGTGAAGCAACTTTTACACTTGAATCCTCAAATGCATGTATCAATCGAGCCAGTGGCTCTTTTTTTATAAAAGGAGTATCGCCCTGCACATTTACAATCAAATCAACAGAAAGGGAGGCTGCGATTTCTGCAATCCGGTCGGAACCACTTTCGTGTTCTCGCTGACTTCTTTTGCAACTACCACCCGCGTTGATAATTTCATTTTCAATTTCGTCACTATCTGTTACTACAATAACCTGATCAAAGAGTCCAGTGGCAACTGTCGCATCGTAGGTATAACGGATAACAGTTTTATTACCTAGCTGCTGTAACAGCTTACCCGGAAAGCGTGATGCAGCATACCGGGCTGGTATAAGCGCAACAACTTTCATTCGTGGCTTTTATTTTGGAAAGGACTCTTTAATAAAAGACCAAGATCTTCATCTTTTCCTACAGGGTAATCTCGATCAATTCCATATTGAATGGTTGAAACATCTAAGGTGCGAAAGGTTCCAAATAGTCGATCCCAAATTGAAAAAACAGCACCATAGTTTGAATCAGTAAAGGGCTGCTTCCAATGATGGTGCACCTTGTGCATGTTGGGAGAGATTAAAACCCAACTTATTGTCTTATCAATACCAGTTGGCAGTTTAATGTTTGCATGTGTAAATGCGGTAGCGACTACAACAAGTGTTTGATACATCATCACACTATACATAGGAGCTCCCGAAACAAAAATCAGGAGTAGAAAAAACAATCCACGTAGTAAGCTGTCCCCGGGGTGGTGACGCAGGCCGGTTGTAACATCTACTTTGGTATCGCTGTGATGTATTAAATGGAAACGCCATAAAAACTTTTGCTGGTGCATAACCCAATGTACCAGCCAACTGCTAAAGTCAAGTGCCAATACACCAATTAAGATTGTGCCAAGTGTGTTGACATTTGTCCAATAGATAATTCCGAATTCAGCTTGCCTGCACCAATCAGACAACGCTACTATTAATAAAGCCAGAAAAGTGTGTATGATCAGGTGAATAACCGTGAACACAAAATTGACACCAGCATGTGTCCATTTTCCTTTACGATAGGGTAATTTAAAAAGAGGAATGGCCCCTTCAATGATCCAGAAAAAAAGAAGACCACCAACTAAAATACCGAAACGCTCTGCCGGACGTTGTTCAAGAGTTTGAAAATATTGAATCCAATCCGACCACATGGTAAAGAGTTTATTGATTTAACATCAACGGCATCACCAGCATTAATAGTTCTTCGTTTTCTGCTTTATCTGTTGGACGAATGATACCCGCCTTCGTTGGAGTCGATAATTCAATTTGTACTTCATCACTATCCGCAGCGCCTAACATTTCAATAAGAAACTTTGCGTTGAATGCAATTAAAAGATCTTCTCCATTGTACTGACATTTCATGCGCTCATTTCCTTCAAAACTAAAGTCCACATCTTGGGCTGCTAATTGTAGTTCGCTGCCGCTGATATTAAGTGCTACTTGATTAGTGCTTTTATTACTGAAAATACTAACGCGACGTAAGGCACTTTGGAACTCTGAAGTATTTACAGTGAGACTATAAGGATTGCCGGTTGGGATTACTACTTTGTAATCGGGGAATCTTGCATCGATTAGTCGGCAACTCATTTGGGTAGTACCGTAACTAATAAACAAATGGTTGCTATTGTAATTAATAGTAACAGGTTGATCTGTATCAGGAATAGCAGCCTTAACTAAATTCAACGGTTTTTTTGGAACAATGAATGAATCTGTTTTAGGGCATTTTACATCTGATCTTTTGTAACGAACTAATCGATGTGCATCAGTAGCTACACATTGTAATCCTTTTTTGTCTAATTCGAAAAACACGCCGGTCATTGCAGGACGTAAATCATCATTGCTGGTGGCAAACAAGGTTTTGTTGATAGCCGTAAGCAATGCGGTGGCACTCATTTCAAATGAAGTGGTTTCATCTGCGCTCGGTTCTTTCGGAAAATTATCCGGATTTTCACCCATCACCTTGTACTTACCGTTGTCACTGGTGATTTCAATGGCAAAATTTTTATCAATATTGAAAGTAAGCGGCTGGTCCCCGATATTTTTTAATGAGTCCATCAAAATACGCGCAGGAATACAAACCTTTCCGGTGTCTTTTGCCTCAATATCCAATTGCACACGCATGACTGTTTCCAGGTCAGTGGCTACCACTGTCAATTTGTTCTTTTCTACTTCAAACAAAAAATCTTCCAGAATGGGTAGTACTGTGTTTGTATTAATCACTCCTGAAATGTGCTGTAATTGTTTCAAAAGCACCGAAGAATTCGCAATGAATTTCATACCATTTCTATTGATAGGTTGAAGGCGAAACTACTGATTTTTTGGGTAGTTTTGGAGGGATGTATAAAAAGGCACTTACCCCTGAGCAAACACTCCAAAAACTACGTCATTATTGTGCCTACCAGGAACGATCACATCGGGAAGTGCGGGATAAATTGTTTTTATTAGGATGTCCAGCCCGTCAACATGATGAATTGATCAGCTCCCTCATTGAGGATGATTATTTGAATGAAGAACGTTTCGCCAAAGCTTACGCGGGTGGAAAATGGAGAGCGAAGCGCTGGGGTCGGGTACGTATCAAAATGGAGTTGCAACAAAGAGGGGTTAGTGTGTATTGTATTCGTAAGGCTATGGCAGAAATAGAGGAGGCTGACTATGAAAAAGTATTGAAAGAACTGATCACCAAAAAATACCAAAGCCTTAAACAGTTCCAATACATCATTCGACAGAAGAAAACAGCTGATTATATAATTGGCAAAGGGTTTGAGCCAGAATTAGTAAGGGCCATTCTGTCAAAGTTGTAACTTGAACCTATGAATCCACTTTCTGTTTCGTTCATACAGGCCTCTTTACAGTGGGAAAACAAAGAAGCCAATTTTCGTTCTTTCGAAGAAAAGATTAGCACGCTTAAAGGAAAGACACAGGTTGTTTTTTTACCCGAAATGTTTAGCACGGGTTTTAGTATGCGCCCTAATCAATTGGCAGAAAACATGGGAGGGCCTACGGTTACTTGGATGAAAAACATCGCCGCTGCCAATCGAATTATTTTATGTGGAAGTGTGATTATTCAGGAAAATGAGAATTATTATAACCGATTACTTTGGGTATTACCCAATGGTGAAACCGGTGTGTATGATAAACGACATCTATTTGGGTTTGCCGGGGAAGATCAATACTATGCTGCTGGTGCAAAAAGATTGATTGCTTCTGTGAACGGTTGGCGTTTTAATTTACAAGTATGTTATGACCTGCGTTTCCCTGTTTGGGCCCGTCAACAACAAAATGAAAGCAATACTGAATATGATGTATTGGTTTATGTAGCTAATTGGCCCGAACGAAGAAGACACGCATGGATGACGTTGCTACAGGCAAGAGCTATCGAAAATCAATGTTACGTGATTGGGGTAAACCGAGTAGGAGAAGATGGAAATAATATTTATCATAGCGGAGACTCTATGATTATTGATCCAATGGGAGAAGTTTTATTTACAGAACGGGACAAAGAAACAACGTATACCTGTCAACTGAATCAGGAAAAATTACAAAGTGTTCGCCAGCAATTACCCTTTTTGAAAGACGGAGATCGCTTTTTGATTCAGTAGGTTGATTATTATTTTAAATGATTCCATCCTTGTGCAGTGATCGCATGCTTGCTTCCTCCTTTCGTAATGATATGTGCACCTTGTTCTGCTTCGGTCATATAACCCACCACGCTGATTTGCTCATTTAATACTAGTTTATCATAATCAGCTTGAGGAATAGTAAAGAGTAGTTCATAGTCTTCGCCACCACTCAATGCACAAGCAGTAGGATCTAATTCAAATTTGAAAGCAGCTTGACGAGTAGCCTCTGCTATGGGGAGTTTGTCTTCATACAACACACATCCCAATTGACTTTGTTTACAAATATGTAATAGCTCGGAACTTAACCCATCGCTTATATCCATCATAGAGGTGGGCATAATAGTTTCTTTTTCAAAAAATTCTATAATGTCTTTCCGTGCTTCAGGCTTCAATAAACGGCCCACTACATAAGCCTCTCCTTCGAGATCTGGTTGTACGCCCGGGCTTTCCAAAAAAATCTTTTTTTCTCTTTCTAAAAACAACAATCCAATATAGGCCCCGCCTATGTCTCCACTCACACAAACTAAATCTCCTTTTTGCGCCGTGCTTCTTTTTACAAATTTATCGGGGGTTACTTCTCCAATTGCAGTAATTGAAATGATTAATCCTTTTTGAGATGAAGTCGTATCTCCGCCTACCAAATCCACTCCATACTTTTCACAAGCCGCATAGATTCCCTCGTAGAGTTCATCAACAGCTTCCACGCTAAATCGACTGCTGATGGCAATACTTATTACAATTTGCGTGGGTGTAGCATTCATTGCATAAATGTCACTCAGGTTAACTATAACAGATTTATATCCCAAGTGCTTTAGCGGTGTATACATGAGATCAAAATGAACACCTTCTACCAGTAGATCTGTTGTGACAACTGTTTGTTTTCCAAAATGATCAATCACTGCTGCGTCGTCACCCACACCTAAAATTGAAGATGCATTTTGCAGTTCAATATTTTTTGTCAAGTGTTCAATCAATCCAAACTCACCCAGTGTACTTATTTCAGTTCGTTCGTTTGCCATGTGCTATACAAATTATAATTCTTTACGAGCATTGATCACATCCAGCATTTCAGCATGAATAAGACCATTTGTTGCTAATACTTTATGTTGATAAATGGAAAAAGCATCTCCCTTAAAGTCGGTTACGCGTCCGCCAGCTTCTTCAACAATTAAAAATCCTGCTGCACTGTCCCAGGGTTCTAGCTTTTGTTCAAAGAAACCATCAAATCTTCCGCAGGCAACCCAGCAGAGATCAATAGCCGCAGATCCTAATCGACGTACTGGCACACCCTTGCGAACAAATCGTTCAAATACTTCCAGTGGTCCATTGGGTTCGTTGATATAGGTATAGGGGAACCCGGTTACTAAACAGGAGTGAAGTGTTACGGATTTTTGACTAACACGTATCGGTTTATCATTGAGTGTTGCGCCCTTTCCTTTTTCTGCAAAGAAAAATTCATTGAGATGTGGGTTATAGACGGCTGCCATTACAATGTCTCCTTTATGTTCGATTCCTATGGAAACACAGTTCAAGGGAATACCTTGCGCAAAATTGACAGTTCCGTCAATGGGGTCAATCACCCATTTGAATTCGGAATTTTGGGAAAGCGCACCGCTCTCTTCTGCCAAAATCTGATGATCAGGAAAATCACGTTTGATCACTGATAAAATTGCTTTTTCTGATGCGTGATCGGCTTCAGTCACCAGGTTATTGACACCTTCTTTATTTGAAACGGTAAATGACTGCTGAAAAAAGCGCATAATCTCAGCTGCGCCGGCTTGTGTGGCCTCTACTAGTGTTGAACGAAGCATGTGCGAAGATAGGTTCTCCCTCGGTCAATTGCGTATATTCGCAAAACAATTGAATCCGTGCAATGGCGTCCATCATTGAAATAAAGATTCCGAAGGCACTGGCTTCCATTCTCCAGATTCCTATAAATGATAATCGACGACAACAACTTCGTGTATTAAAGAAGCTGTTAAAAAAAGCGCGTTTTACTTCTTTTGGGCAGCAATATCATTTTGATCAAGCCTTGCTTAGCAAACACCCGGGTAAAAAATTCCAGGAGTTGGTCCCTATTCATGATTACAATAAAATTTATAATGAATGGTGGAAGCAAACCTTGGATGGAACCCCCGATGTTACCTGGCCCGGCAAGATCAAGTATTATGCATTAAGTTCGGGAACTTCAGAAGCGGCAAGCAAGTATATTCCTGTTACCAATGATCTATTGCGAAGCAATATGATCAACTATCTACGTCAGTTACTCAGTTTGGTACGCTACGAAGAAGCAAATATGCGCGCCATGACTAAGGGGTTTTTGATGTTAGGAGGCGCTACCGATTTAAAAAAAGGAAAAGCAGGCTGGTACGCGGGCGACTTAAGTGGCATCTTGGCCAAGAGACGACCTTTTTGGTTTCAGACATTTTACAAACCTGGCGGCCGAATTGCTGCGATCAGTGATTGGAATCAAAAACTACAAGAGATTGTAGAGCAGGCACCCAATTGGGATATTGGTTATTTGGTGGGAGTTCCTGCTTGGTGTCAAATGTTAATGGAAATGGTGATTGAGCGGTACAAGCTGAATCATATCCATGAGATGTGGCCTAATTTGAGCTTTTTTGTACATGGCGGTGTTGCTTTTGAGCCGTATAAAAAGGGCTTCGAAAAATTATTGGGCAAGCCCATCGTCTATGTTGAAAATTATTTATCAAGTGAAGGGTTCATTGGCTATAAAACCAGAGAGCATGCAGCCGGCATGCAATTGATTCTAAATAATAATATTTTCTTTGAATTCATTCCTTTTGATGAATCCAATTTTGATGCCGATGGAAATCCGCTGCCTGATGCTGATGTAAAAATGATCCATGAAGTGGAAGAAGGTAAGGAGTATGCATTATTGATGAGTACAAATGCAGGAACCTGGCGTTATTTGATTGGTGATACCATCCGGTTTACAGACATTGAGCGCGCAGAAGTGGTGATTACAGGACGTATCAAACATTTTTTAAGTTTGACAGGAGAACATCTGAGTGTTGACAATATGAACAAGGCGATTGAATTGGTCAGCAACGAATTTAATATCAGCATTCCTGAGTATACGGTGGTTGGATTTCCTTATCAAAACTTTTTTGCACATCGTTGGTATGTTGCTACCGATGATAAAGTAGATGCAGAAGCCTTGCGTCGTCAAATTGATTTTCATTTACGCAATCTGAATGATGACTATGCAACGGAAAGGGATAGTGCATTGAAAGAAGTTTTTCTTACCGTTCTCCCCGAGCAACAGTTTCTTCGATTCATGGAATTAAAAGGAAAGTTGGGCAGTCAACATAAATTTCCTCGTGTGATGAAAGGAACAATGCTTGCTGATTGGGAAAAATTTTTACAAACAGGTCAGCTTTGACGACGAACGTTTCAATGATAGCAAGATTTTGGAGTCGCTTGAAACGAGTGCTACTTTATCTTTTTATTTTTCAATTTGTTTATATAATTCTGTTGCGATGGGTTGATCCACCCATTACGATGACACAGCTCGTTAGTTGGGTAACAGGCGAAGGACTTCGTCGTGATTATGTTAGAGCAGATCAAATTTCTCCATATTTACGATTAGCAGTAATTGCATCGGAAGATCAATTATTTCCTGCGCACTATGGCTTTGATTGGAAGCGAATTCAGGAGGCGATGGCGTATAACAAGCGTAAGCCTACTAAATTAAGAGGGGGTAGCACAATTAGCCAGCAAACTGCAAAAAATGTTTTTTTATGGCAGGGAAGAAGCTGGATTCGAAAGGGACTGGAAGTTTACTTCACTTTTATGATCGAGATCGTGTGGGGTAAAAAAAGAATTTTAGAAGTGTATCTGAATGTGATTGAAATGGGAAAAGGGGTATATGGAGCAGAGGCTGCTTCGCAGTTTTATTTTAATAAATCAGCAAGAAATTTAAGTCGTCGTGAATCGGCACTGATAGCTGCTTGTCTTCCAAATCCCGTTCGTTATAAAGTAAAGTCGGGATCACGTTATATGCAATCTCGGACCAGTATGATACAACGTCAGATGATGAATCTGCAGTCAGATCCTACTATTCGAAAACTTATTGAGAATCGATAGCAAATGAAGATTCTAAAATTGTGTTCACGGTGCGAATAGCACTTTGTATGCGATCATCATTTTTTCCTTTGATCAGGGTCCAGGGAACCGATTGTTGTTCTAAATAATTTTTATAGATAAAAAATAATCGTTCTCTGGTTTCCAGATCTGGATATTCTCTCAATTCATCTTTTTCCCACTCTAAATCTGGCTGGCAAAGTAAATAGTGATCATATTTTCTTTTCGCCAATTGTTCTTCTATATAGGGATGACATTTGTTAAATACAAATTCTGCCCAGACCTTCATCACAACCATATTGGTGTCGATAAAGTAGGGAATATCATAGTCTTGCTCTAAAAGTGGAGCCGCTCTTTTTTCTAATAACTCTGCCCAATTTTCTTCTCCCGCAATTTGTCCTTTGGCAATGGTGAGCAGATCTGTATAGCTATAATCTTTTCCGTTTGTCAATAAATATTCGCGTGCATACTCAGGACACCAGACGGTTTCAAAGTGTTCTGCCAGTTGACGACATAGCGTGCTTTTGCCGGTACTCTCGGGTCCTATAACTACAATTTTTTTAAGCATGGGTCACAATAGCTTTTTGATTCCAGCTGCGCAACCCTGCAAAGGCGATGAGCAGCAATACAAAATAATAGACGGCAGTTAAGGGTAATCCTTTCACATAATACAGAGGCATTGATGCAATATTAGTGAGTATCCACCAGTACCAACTTTCAACTTTCTTTTTAGTCATCAACCACATTCCGGTAAAGGCAGCAGCAGAAGCGAGTGCATCTGCCCAGGGAATCGCTTCTTTAAAAAATAAATCTCTCAATTGTGTCAAGGATATAAAAAGTAAAAAATAACAAACAATGAAAAAAAGAAGTTGTTCAATCCACTCTTTACGAATACTGGTTGTGATATGGACAATCTTTGTATTCATTTCATTCGTTCGGTTCCAATTATACCATCCATACAAACTCATAGCTGTGTAATAAAAGTTTACAGCCCCTTCTCCGGGTAAATGATATTCAAAACTGATCCAGGTATAAATAATCGTATTGACAAGACCTACCGGATATACCCAGATACTTTCTCTTTTACTGAACCATACACTTGCTATGCCCGCGCTAACAGCGAGCCATTCTATCCAGGTTGTGTTTTGAATGGATTGATAGAAAGATTGTAAGATGTCGCTGCTCATTCTGATTCTGCGATCACTTCTTTCACTTCCGGAATCATTCTTTTCATCATGCCTTCGATTCCAGCTTTTAGTGTGATCATTGAAGAAGGGCAACCACTGCAACTTCCTTGCATGGCTAAACTAACCGTTCCTGCTTCGTAACTTTTAAATTGAATAGCTCCCCCATCCATTTCAACAGCTGGGCGTACATAATTATCCAGTAACTCTTTGATTCTTTTCACGACATCATCATCATCTGCTGCTACTTCGTTGCTTACTGTTTGTTTTTGTGCAGCTAATTCTTCTTCATTCACCACGGGCTTACCTTCTTCCAGATAATCTTTTAAAAACTGACGAACAGAAGGAATAACATCATTCCAATCTGTTTCCTGTGTTTTGGTGAGCGTGACAAAATTGCTCGCAATAAAAACAGCCTTTATAAAAGGAAATCCAAACAATTCTGTAGCGAGTGGTGATGGACCCGCACTGGCCACATCTGGAAAATCTACACTTTTACCAGGGTATAATAATTTATTCGCCACAAACTTCATGGTTTCAGGGTTTGGGGTCATCTCTGTGTAGATGCTTACGATAGGGTTGCCAGTCTTGATCATAGGTCCATTAATTGTTCTGCAAAAATAACAAGTATGGAGATGCTTTGTTTACGAAGACCGGAAACTACTAACTCCTTGTATGTCATGAAATAAACTAATCCCTCTCAGGTTGTTGCCCCCATTTTTCCGGGGAACGCCAGAGAGCGGATAATAATAACTCACGCATGAAGAAAAATTCTTTCGGGAGTTTGTCGTAGACTTTTTCAAACAATTCTTCGTGTCCCAATAATTCTCTTTTCCCTTCTTCGCGATCGATGATCATTACTTTATCAAAGTCTTCTTTCGTAAAGTTTTCCATTCCTCTCCAGTCCATATCACTATAACGAGGTCTCCATCCAATGGGGCTTTCAACTGCACTGACCTGTCCACGAATTCTTCCGACAATCCATTTTAATACACGCATATTCTCTCCATATCCAGGCCACAAGAATTGACCATTCTCATCTTTTCTAAACCAGTTGACACTGAAAATGCGAGGAGCATTCGGAAGATCACGTCCAAATTGTAACCAGTGATTTACATAGTCACCAATATGATAACCCATAAAAGGTAGCATCGCAAAAGGATCGCGACGCACTTTTCCTAATTCTCCAAATGCAGCTGCAGTCATTTCACTACCCATGGTTGTGGCGAGATAAACGCCAAAATTCCAATTGAAGCTTTGATACACGAGTGGAACGCCTGTACTTCTACGTCCTCCAAATATGAAACCAGAGATGGGTACACCTTCTGGATTTTCCCAGTCTTTATCTATTGCAGGGTTTTGATGTGCAGGTGCACAGAAACGCGAATTCGGATGTGCAGCTGGTTTACCACTTGAAGGGTCATACGCTTTACCAGTCCAGTCAGTTAATCCTGCAGGAATTTCTTTTGTCAATCCTTCCCACCATACATCTTTGTCTGCTGTGATAGCAACATTGGTAAAAATGGTATTGGCCTTGATGGTTTCCATCGCATTGGGATTGGTGTGACTAT
>Ga0214917_10005364_pt1 | contig 13712 bp, 15 predicted proteins | sample LL_1208_BB_MetaG_FD_177983 | JGI IMG/M metagenome (GOLD analysis project Ga0214917, IMG submission 177983) | Freshwater microbial communities from Lake Lanier, Atlanta, Georgia, United States - LL_1208_BB | ecosystem: Environmental > Aquatic > Freshwater > Lake | place: USA: Georgia | collected... | reverse complement strand
AACATGGTTTTGAACCAGCACAAAGTGCTGTTTTCGTTAAACTTTCTGAAGCAGAATCTTTTTAAAGAAAAAGACTCAACAAACTATTGATTCAAAGAGCCCATTACTTGGCGTCACTGCTATTCAGTTTTCAAAGATCAAAATCAACTAAAACTCAAGAGTGAGAGTTTTAGTTAAACTTGCTGTTCATTGTCAACAGCTTTATTGGAGATCTTTTAGCGGTTCAGAGAAAAGTAACGAACCTCGACCTAGCTGAAACTTCAAAGATGTAAAACTCAATTCCAGTGAGAAGCAATGTAGCCACTCTTAATGACTTGGCAAGAGCTAAATAGAAGTTTTTTTGCTTTAATTGAAAACCTGCCTTTTTGGGGGGTATGATGAGGCTTATGGAACCTTATGTAATTATCGGTGGAGGTGTTTCGGGTTTGCTAACGGCTCGAATCCTTCGGGAAAAGAACCTTTCATTTGTGGGCTTTGAAAAATCTTCACGCCTCGGGGGAAGGGCTGAGCTGGGGCCCCATCGTATTTTAAAAGAAAACACTCTTAATTTCTTAACGGAACTTGTACCTGATCTTTCTTGGCAATCCATCGAAGGAGAAGTTCAAGAGAGAACCAAGGGTGAGTTCTCACCCATTCGAGACGGTTACTCGGAAGCTGAAAGATTTTATTTAACGACCACTCTTTATTCGACTGTTTTGCCATTTGAACAGACTATCGAAAAATTGGCAGCTCCTGTGAAGGAGCAGTTTCAGTCGTTGAAGACTGTGGTTCAAGTTCATGGAGACAAAAAGACTTTGGAGTTTTCAGACGGCACAGAACAAAAGTTTGAGAAACTTTTTTGGTGTTCGGATTTGTCCCTGCTTTTCAAGCTGTGGACGGGAGAGGCTCTGAATATTCCTAAAGCGAACAAGAGAACTGCGGATGCTCCATCGGGAGTTAATTTAACTTTTGAACTCAGTGGTCCGTTGTTTGAGTCTAAAAATACTGTGGTCCTGCCTTTTCGCTTCAAGGATTTTAAACTGAGAGCTCTTGGAATCCCTGAAACAAACGACCAGAGTAAAACTTATCGTCTGCACTGGATGATCTTTCTTCCGAAAGAGCTTATGGAAGACAGAGAAGAAGTTGCAAAATGTGTTCGAACACTGAAGAGGGAGCTATCAAAGGAATTTTCCGAACTTCAAGCCAAGACACTCAGAGAAAAAATTATCTACTTGCCTCTTTTGTCAGGAGAAGAAACTGCTAGATGGGCGTCTCTCGAGGTCTCAAAAGATGTGTTTTACGTTGGGCCCCAAGTCTATCTGCAAGAAGAACAGTCAGACTGGAGAAACTTGGACCTTCTGGTTTCTCATGCATCTTATTTACGAGGGAAAGAGTTTTCGCTCGATTCATGAGAACTTCTCTTTTGTTCGCTCTGCTGCTGGTTCTCGCGTCATGTACCCGGCAGGTTCAGGAAAGAGAAACCTCTGTCACCCCGATCGTCATAGTCCACTCCAATGATATTCATGGAAGGGCTTGGCCGTTTTTAAGAGAAGATGGAAAGTGGGTTGGGGGCTATGCGGCTCAAGCAAGAGTGATTGCACAATTAAGAAGAGAAGCTGAGAAAAACAATGCAGCTTTTTTGCTGTTGTCAGCCGGCGATGTAAACACAGGAGTTCCAGAATCAGATTTTTCTGAAGCACGGCCCGACTTTGAATCCATGAAGGCCATTGGATACGATGCCATGGTGGCTGGTAACCATGACTTCGATCACGGGTTAGATCTCCTGCTAAAGCAGCTCACTTGGGTGAATTTTCCAGTTCTGGCCAATAATATCAAATTAAAGGAGAGCCAACGGGAGCTCTTCCCGGGGGATTTAGTCATCGAACGGCGGGGGATACGCTTTGGAATTCTGGGAGTCACCACAGATCAACTAAAGAAACTGATTTTTCCTGAACACGCCGATCGGCTGGTCGTAGAGGACGCCATTCAGGCAACCCGTAGAACCGCTGATAAACTAAAGAAGAAGGGGAGCGAGGTCTTGATCGCTTTGAGCCACTTGGGAGTCAGCGAATCCGGATTAAGCATTCACCGTTTGATACCCAACGATGATCGAAAGCTGGCAAAGATGGCACCGGATCTTGATTTGATTGTAGGGGGCCATTCCCACACATTTATCAAAGACGGGATTACCGAGGGGAATACCCTGATTGTTCAAGCAGGCTATCGGGGGGATTATCTCGGTAAAGTTGAACTCCTGTGGGACTCAGAAAAAAAACATATCATTTCCAAGAAAGCACAACTCGTTGAAGTAGCAACTGCAGAAGGCGTGGACGCTGGAATTGAGAAGCTCGTTCAACCCTACAAAGATAAATACGAGACTGAGCTGGGCATACCAGTTTTTGAAGCAAAGAGGCCTATTTTAGGGCAAAGAAACAGAACTCAGACTTTGGAGCTTCCTCTGGGAAACTTGATCTGTGATGCGCTTCGAATTGAAACCAAAACAGATGTCGCATTTTTTAACTCCGGGGGAATCCGGTCCAATCTACCCGGTGGAGTTGTAAAACGAAGAGATATTTTGGAAGCGTTCCCCTTTAGAAATCTCGTTTCCACTGGGATCCTGACTGGCAAGCATCTTGTTTCTCTTTTAAACGATGGACTTAGGGGGGGAGACTTCTCGGGAGCTGTCCTTCAAGTGTCTGGACTTTCCTACGAAATCAAAAATGGAAAGGTTTCCAAAGTTTCGGTAGGAAACCAGAAACTTGATTTGAATCGGGATTATACTTTTTCCACAAATAGTTACGTCAGCTCGGCAGGGGATAGACTTAAATCCATCTCAAAAGCCCGCTCGCTTAAAACCGGGCCTCTAACAGTTGATGAAGTTTTCAATCAGTATGTTTCCAAATTAAAGACCATCGACGCAACTCTCGAAGGTCGAATAACTCTCAAAGACCCTCTGAATCCATAGAAAATAAAGGCCCCTCCAACTCTACAACTTCCCCACTGGGCCAAGTTAAACGTTTGGCAAGAAGAGCAATTCGCTCTTTGCCAAATCCTTTTTGTTTGGATCCGTACAAACGATCTCCCAGTATTGGACAACCCATAAAAGCGAGTTGAGCCCGGATTTGGTGGGTCCGTCCAGTATGGAGATCTATTTCAAGTTGATACTTGTTTTCATTCGGAGAAACAGCCGGTTCGCTTTTAAGGACTGTGAGCTCACAGGATAACCAGCCTTCTTTAGGATCCGATGAAAGAACTTTTGGGCTTCTTTCCGAAGGTTTCATCCAATGCTGGTATCGACCTACCGGACAGGGCTTTTCCACCAATGCCAGATAGGTCTTTTGCAACTTTCTCTCACTTAACCATCGGTTAAACTTGGCTTGGTAGTCCTTGTTTTTTGCAAAAACCAGAACTCCTCCCACAGGTGTATCCAATCTCTGCGTCACAAGGAGCTCCCCCCCCAAAACCAAACGCATTTGGGCCAGACAATTTTCCAAGGCATTATCAACCGTCGCATGGGTCGGGATTCCGGCGGGTTTATTGATGACAATAAAATCTCTTGAGTCTTTGATGAGCTTTGATTTCCAATCAATGCCCTCGCTAGGGAATCTTTTAGGATGCAAATGAAGCCGCAAATAGGACCCTCGGGGAAGGGCTTCATCTTCAAAAGCGCGCTTTTTATTTAAGTAAATAGCCCCCAGTTTAAATAGATCCCTGGCCCGGTCCTCAGACAATTTGAAGTGGTCCACGAGAACCTGTTTTACCGTCGTTGGTTTTGCCGTGACATGATGAAAAATGCGCTGAGCAGGAATAAGGGCCATAAAATCAGCCAGTTTTAACAGATGTTTATTTTAGTTAACAGCTATGTTAACACTAATTGCAAGTTAGGTTCCCCTAACCGAGGTGCAATGGTATGGGAGAAAAAATCACACCAGAAGTTTTTAACCGGCCTAATCTGTTCGATTATTTTGATTACCGTGATTTTCTTCAGGACTTTTACCATTTTCATAAGAAGAGAAATTCCGCATACAGCTACCGGCTTTTTGCCCGCAAAGCAAAACTAGGATCACCCAACTACTTAAAACTGGTTGTGGATGGAAAACGCCGGATCACAGATAGAACCCTTTACCAGTTTTCCAGAGGCTTGGGACTTACTCGGGATGAGGAAAAATATTTCAGAGAGTTGGTTATGTATCAGGAGGTCTCCGATCCCGATAGCAAAGACCAGCACTTGAAAGCTTTGATGAAGTATCAGGAGAAACAACGGACCCCAACACCCTTGACGGAGTCTAGGAGCCGGGCATTGGGGGACTGGCATCACCTTGTGATTCGGGAATTGGTCGCCACAAAGAGCTTTAAAGAGGACCCCCAGTGGATCATTAAACGACTGGGTGGAAAAATTACTGAATCTCAAGCTAAAGAAAGTATTGAACTCCTTTTGAGTCTGAAGCTATTGAGACGAACCAATGAAGGAAAGCTCGAGCAAACTGAACCCTTGTTGACCAGTTCGGATGATGTTCCAGGGCACTTGCTCCGTTCATTACACCGTTTTTATCTTCGTCGAGCTTTGGCTTCGATTTTTTCGATTTCCTCTGACAAAAGGGAAATGTCCGGTCTGCTTCTTTCCATTCCTACCAACCGGGTCAAAGAGGTCAAAGAGGAGATCAAAGAGTTTCGGAAGAAACTGAACCGAAAATATGGCATGGACCGCAATGGTGAAGAAGTTTTCTTCGCCGGTCTTTATCTGTTCCCTATCACCCAAAAAGCAGAATAAAAAAAGAGGCCTGCCCAAAGTAACTTGGACAAGCCTCAATCCAAATATGAAAGTGGTTGTTCTATTCTTTAACAACCCATACTTTTGTTTTCGCAATCACTTCATCAAAGACGCGAATGGGTACAGTGTATACTCCCAAGGCTTTGATGGGCTCTGCTAGAAGGATGTCTTTTTTATCGATTTGGAACCCTTCTGCTGCAAAGGCTTTTTCAATGTCCTGGGCTGTTACAGCTCCGAACAATTTATCTTGCTCGCCCACTTTTTTCGAAATGGAACAAGAAGTTCTCTCAAGCTTTGCCTTAATCCCTTCAGCTTCTTTCTGTCGCTTTGCCCTGCGTGCTTCCAACACAGACCTTTCATGTTCAAAAGCCTTCAAGTTATTCGCTGTGGCCGGGATCGCAAAATCCCTGGGAATTAAAAAATTACGAGCAAAACCAGGAGCTACTTTTACAATGCTACCGGCCGTTCCCAATTTAGGAACATCCTCTCTAAGAATCACTTTCATACTGCCTCCTCCAAGGGTTTGGTCTGACATTCCATCAGACTTTTCTTTTTATTAAAAACAAATGGGGCTACCAATCCGAGTCCCACCAAAGCATAGAAGCCAACCAATAAGAATCCGATGTAAACCAGAGCGCGAAGACCGTTTTTCCAACCTCTTTGAGCCATAAAAATAGACAAGGAAATGGTTCCTTGCATGCTCAGGACGACCAAAAATACGTGGGACAAACCGGGCAACCACGTTTGTGCTCCCGCTCGACTAGCCGCGTTCCCAAGCCAAAGGAGAAGCGCCACCAAAATGAAGGCTCGTGGAAGCCTCAAGGTTCTCAAATTTTGGCTACTGTATAAATCGGCCTCAGGCTGACGTTTCAGATGAGCCGCCAAACCAATACTGAACCAGACCGAAAGCAGGCACCCGGAAACAAAATAAAAAGGCCCTTGATAAAACAAAAGTCTTCGAACAGTTGAAATATCCCACTCCGGAATCAACAACTGGCTCTCTTGTGCCTGCTTAACAACTTGGTCGACAAATTGAGTCCATACTGAAACCAGATCCGATAAATGAAAAGATCTGCTGGCAATCCCCAAACCAAGAAGTCCCAGAAATGAAACCAGCACAGCTGTTCGGAAGATCAGTGACCATACCGGCACCTGCCGATGGACGTTATCTGCGACAAAAACAGACAATACGAATGAAAAAACGACGATGGGGAGTGGCACTTCCAAAACAACCAAAGCCAACACGGCTCCTGCAATACTGACTACTTTTGGCCAAAAATCAGGCAATCGGCGGTGTACCAAAATCACCGCAAAGGGGCTCATTAAAAACGAGGAAAACCCCAAACCGCATAGCAGGGAATAGAACAACAAACTTAGAAAACCGACGGGTTCTAAATTTGTTTGGTTGTCATTTTGCTCGTTAACTAATCTCATTCAAACTTCTCGCTAAGACCTTCGTTTCCTTCAAGGAAATTCCCTGCCGGTTTTTATATGCCCTGCTCCAGAGCTGCCCGCAGATTTCCAAAGTAAGCCCGACCCTTAATCTGGAAAACCAATGTTGGGCCAGGTCGCCCATCAACACAACATCGAAGTATCCCATGTTGGTCAGTTCCAAGTGCGATTGCTTCACGGCCAATGCAATTTCTCCGATTGGAATACCAGAAGGAGAATAACGGAGCGTTCCCACTTGGCTTACTTTTCCTACCAAGAACACTTCATTTTTTTCAGGCGCAGAAGTACTCAACTGAGAACTAAAACTGCTGTTGTGGTTGCTGCTGTTGAGCGCGTTTTCGCTGTTCCTTCGCTTCTCGATTTTTCTTCATTTCTTCTTCTGCCAAAGTAATCTGCTTTTTGACCTTCGTGTAATCGTAATCCGCTGCAACTTGGACAGTGATGAACCGGATGACTTCGCCCAAGATTTTAAAGTGGCGCTCGATTTCTTCAACTACGCCCGATTTACCGTTGTAAACCACTACAGAATAGCTGCCCATGGTCTCGTCGTTGATTGGGTAAGCTAAATTTGAGAGTCCCCAGTTATCGCGTTGAATGACTTTACCTTTGAATTTTTCGATTACATTATCCACTTTTTCGTGGATAGCCGCAGCTTCAGCGTCTGGCAGGCCAGACTTCAAGATGTAAACGGTTTCGTAAATATTAGTGGTGCTATAAGACATTTCATTCTCCTTTTGGACAGAGGGTAAAAAAACTACCCTTCATGGCCCTAACTTTTAGAGCAAGGTTGTTTCTAAGTCTTGGTTATCTAACAGGAGTCACCCCCCTTTACAACTCCAAAGGGGTATCCAAAAGGCTCTGGCTGGGCGGCAGGACTCGCGGGAAGGCTTTTTTATTCTCCAAGGCCGATTGAAGTTGCCAAAGAGCAAGCTCAAAACCTTGTAAATTCAGCGGGTTGTGTGTCGGAATGGCTGAGATTGAATAGGAAGTCTGGCTTAATTCACTCAAGTGGGCATCTGGAACAAATTGGGACAGGAAGCTTGCTCGAATGATTTTACCCCGCACGCAATGGAACATAAAGGCATCGCCTGAACCGTTGGAGCCGAACTGAAGGCGAGCGATTTCAGTCTGTGAGAGGGCGCTCTCCAGGCGCTCAAAACTTTCTCTGAGCTTTTCCAATGGGTTCCTTAAGCTGACGTCTGACAACTCCAAGCTGATTCCTGTCAGAGAGGGGGGGGCCAGGATGGCGGACCAAGGAAACGGCAATACACAAGCCGTCAAGCTGCCGTCATTTTTAGTTTGTTTCTCGGGTAGCGGAACCAAGTGCCTAATGCGGACTGTGGGAAAACCCTGAACCTTGGTCGGGTTCAATACGGCTTGGACCTTGCCCGCTTGAAAATGGAGAAGCCTCAAAGTTTGCGCAGGCAACTCTTCAGAAACTACCAAGTTTTCTTTTGATAGCCCCAAGGTCTTCCAAAAGCTCCAGCGATGAGAGGACTCGATCTCCTTTGAGAAGATCCGGTGAAAGAGGATCATAAAAAACACCCACTCATTTTTTCAAAAAGCTTTTCATCCACTTCCCACCCCTGCTGAGAAATGGCTTTTGGGTTCCATTGGAGACTGTCCAAGTTTTCATCCCACTTTGGGGCCGCGAAAGGAAACACCACACGGCCACCAATCTCTATGAACTGGCACAGTGCTGAATAAGATTTTCGAGAAATAAATTTGGAGCACACCACGACACAAACCCGGCTCTTGGAGGAGGGGGTCCATGAACTCAAACCCACGATAGGCTGCCCCTGAAACGCAGCCTCCAGTCTGAGCATTTCGGCGAGCCTAAAAGCAGCCAAAACGTTTGGATCGACTTCCCCTTGAATAATAAGAGGGCTGAATCCTTTCAAACCACCCAGCGCTTCCAAAAATGTATCGTCGAGTGCGATGGAGTTGCCCAAGTGCAACTCGAAATCGGAAGCCCCCGGAGAAATCCACTCAAATTGATTCTCCTTGAAAACGGCTTTGATTTCATCTTCCCAAATTTGGATGGCCTTGCTTTTGAGATTTTTATAATCCCAGCAGGCAACCCAGGGCCGTTTGCTCAAAAGAGTCTTCAAGCCAGCAGGTTTTGAAACCGATTGAAAACTATTGAAACTGGTCTGAAACAATCCGTTCAATCGCTCAATTGACTGGTAACGCTGTGAAAGTTCAGATTCGATAAAAGACTGATCCATGGGACAGGAATCCGCAAGCAAGATACCTGGATCGAAAGAGACGGTCTGAGCACTTCCCTCAGGGGCGCGGTGAAGGCTCAAGAGACTTAAAGCCTCTGCCAAAAACCCCAGAAACCCTTTCCGCACTTCTTCATTTCGAAACGATGGAACCCGCAAAAACTCCCACGGGCTGATTAGCTCTTGCTCCACTTGAGTGGGTACAAAAGCTTGAGGGGTTAACGTGTGGGTCCACGTCGGAAAAGAGCGGGGATCCTCAGTAAATCCAAAGCGAAAATGAAGAGGCACTTGGATCGAATGCGCCAATGAGCAAAGCTTTTCCAGTTTGAGACGGGATTTTGAATGAAAATCACGAACGCCCTTGAGGGATTCATGATCTCCCCAAAACACACGAACAACGACCCCTTCAATTGAGCCTTGCTTGAGTTCAGTTAGATAAGGAGCCCAATCCCCAGTCGGAGTGTTTGAATAGTCAAAAAAAGCCAAGGAGCCTTCTCCATCACAAGTCCGTCATCGGATGTGATTTAGTATAGAAGTCTGACCCATCAAACTCAAGGTAAGTAAAATTGTGAACCCAATCCCCTGTATTGATGTAGCGGCACTTTCGTCCGTTGATAAGGGTTGTCACGTCATCAGGCAAATGGGTGTGACCCATCACCACCACATCGTACCCCTGATAAAATATTTTTTCAGCCGTTGCTCTGTAAATTTGACGAATCCGGGTCGCTCCATTTGGGTTTTCTTTTGTTTCTTGATACCGACGGCTTGCAGAAGATGTCTTTACCCCAAAATCAAAAATCCATTTTGGCGGGACGGGTTTCAACGCCAAGTGAAGAAGATCCTGTCTCAACAAGCCTCGCAGAATGCGATAACCCCGCTCAGAGGGATTACCCAAATCTCCATGCGCTAAATAAACTTTCTTGTCCCCTAAATTCAACGAGAAATCATTTGGATGAACTTGAATGCCCAAACCGGAGGAAAAATAGGGGCCCAACTTAAAATCATGATTGCCCTCAATGTAATGCACTTCATGCCCCTGACAAACCAAACCATGCAGCACATCTGTCACTGGCTTGAAACGCTCGATCAAGTAAGGCGTGGTCCCGGGCCAAACATCAAATAAATCTCCGAGAATGAATATTTTTTTAAATCGAGATGCGACTTCCTGAAGAAATCGTATCACCAAGCGTGTTTTCACGCTGGTTGCATCCTGCAGATGGACATCAGATAGGAAAATAGCGCTCACAGGATGAGTTTCTAGCAAGTTCGTTGGGATTGGCAAGCTATGGCTTCAATCGTTCGTAAAAGTATGAAACTTGCCGGACTTTTTGCGTTGAGATTCAGTTAACTGACGGTTCTGGCTTTGATTTGTCTTTTCCTCAAGTGCTTTGAATTGCGATTCAAATTGTAAAAGCTGGTCAAGTCCTTGGGGTGCTAAAGTAGCTTCCGCTCGATAAGCCACTCTTTCGGAGGGACGAACTGAATTAAATTTTCGCGGGCTTTGCTCAGCAATAAAATAGGAACTGGCAAGAACCCCCATCAAAACAAAAATACTGTAAAGATACTGGAGCTTATTTCTCATACGGGTTCTTGGTTCCCCCGGTATTTTCATTACAAGGCCCATGCCGACCACCTTGGACCTAAATGTTTGAGTTAATTGTTTTTTTTTATTTCCTTTTGGGGTTGCCTGCGGAAATAATGAGCAAACAAGAGGCTTTCGGCAGCCAAGAGGGGCTAAGTAGTTGAATACCTCTGGAGAAACCGGGGGCTTCTGTGGATGCCAAACAAATAGCCAGCTGATAAGTCTCTGTTGATGTGGTTTTCCCCTGCTAAATTGAATTTAGGGTTGCGAATCGTCGGGAGGCGTTCCAATGGCTATCACGAGCTTGAAAGTCTTTTCTGGCCCATTCGGTTTGGGGATGATTTGATTTTTGAGAGCTCAGTCAGCTCGGAAGTGAGTTGCGATTGGGCGGATGATGCGCCTTTCAAAGAGACTTCTCTCTTTCAGAATGAAAGAAATTTGGTGGGAAAACTTCTGTTGGGTGAGTTGGGCTGGGCTCCAAAGCAAAATCTGAAAGTGCAGATAAAAAAACGAATTCCCATTGGAAGCGGGCTCGGGGGTGTATCCTCAAATGCCGGAACTGTTCTGAAATACCTAACCGAAACAAAACAGCTCACTCTTCACGAATCGGAAATGTTTGCGAAACAACTGGGTGCTGATGTTCCCTTTTTCCTTAATCCTGTTCCCTCGTGGGTTACCGGCATTGGGGAAATCAGAACTCCCATTTGCTTTCGACCCGAAATCAAATCCCAACTTTGTTTTCTACTTGTTTTGTTTCCATTTCCCACCTCAACTCCCTCTTTATTTCAGAAATATCGAGATTTAAGCCTGCCTTTCAGCCCCCCATTAAAGCTGGACCTGACTGAGACTTGGAACTTTGGAAGCATGGTTCAATTTTTAAAGTCGACGCAGAACGATTTGGAGTCTCTAGTCGCATCTCATTCTGACCCAATACATAAAGCACTGAAATCACTTCGTTCTTCGTCACCCCTCTACGCGGGCTTGTCTGGAACGGGGTCTACTTGTTTCGCTGTTTTTTCCAGTGAAAAGGAAAGAGCAGATGCCGCTAAAGAATTACAAGCTTTTTGCCGAGATCTCAATTGTAGGTGTGTGTTCGCAGAAACTTATTAGCTTCATGACGTTTCAACTGAGGGAGCTTCTCAAGGAGACAACATGGAAATTACTGAAGTGAAAGTTTTTCCGGTCAATGAGGATAAACTGAAAGCCTACGTGACCATTATCTTCGACAACAGCTTTGTCGTACGCGACCTGAAAATAATCAATGGAAATACTGGTCTTTTCGTTGCGATGCCGAGCAAGAAACGAAAAGATGGAACGTTTCGGGACATTGCTCACCCACTCAACAGCGAGTTGAGGGCCTCCATGGAGAAAAAAATCCTTCAGGTTTACGAAGAAGAGCTCAAAAAAATGTCCTCCGCCGCTGCTGAAAGCATGAAAGTTCTGGGACAGAAAAAGCGGGACTATGACGACGAAGGGCCTTGATTACACCAACTCTCGATGAGCTCGAACGTGGTCTGACATGAACTTGACCACTTGAACTATCCCCATTCTGGACGTATCGACAACCACCGCTTCCGGAGCACATTTTAAAGGGGCGTGCTTGCGGGTTGAATCCTGTTCATCGCGATGCTGATTCTGTTTTAGAATTTCAGAAAATTTCACTTTGGTACCGGCTTTTTTCAGCTGTCGAAACCGCCGCATGGCTCTTACTTTGGGATCAGCGGTAACATAAAACTTGTATTCGGCCTGAGGGAAAACGGCAGTTCCAATATCACGTCCCTCCAAAACCACTGGAAATTTCCGGCTCCACATTTTTCCCAAGGACCGTTGCCGCCGGGTTAAAGCATCTCGAACAGATTTGAAACGGCTGACTGAAGACGCTGCAGCACTGACTTTTGGACTTCGCAGTTTCAGGCCCAGATCAATACCATTCACCAAAAGATGCCGGCGATCGGAACTGGGTTGAAAGGTCAAAGACCGGGCCGTAATGGCAAAATCCCTTTCGGTTTTTGCACCCGCCTTCAATCCGAAATAGGCAACACTTCGATACATGGCCCCCGTGTCCAAGAGCATGCCCTTCAGTTCCTCTGCCAAAAGACGGCTCACGGTGGATTTTCCCGCTCCTGCCGGGCCATCGATTGCGATTATAAAACCTTTTTTTGTATTCTTTTTTACCATGTTCAGTGTTCTCTGATGGAGACCAACCGTCCCAACAAGGAGCCTATTTTTACTTTTGCATCAAATCGAACCAAATATTTTTTTGAGTCGTCGCTTAGCCACATATATAAATCTCCCGTAGGCCGCAATACATTGTTCAGTTTCACATCCACTTTTATTTTCCAACACTGAAACACACCAGCCCCACTAGTCACAATCTCCTTGGCCACTGGGAGCAAGTCGATGCTAAGATTCTGACCATTTTCATAAATCCAAAACTGTTGTTTTTTGTTTAATTCATAATCGAGAGCTCGAGCGTAATAAAGAGCGCTGAACATATCTCGCGATTGGGACTCTATCGAATCGGCCCTGTCGATATCTTGATTGCCCCACTTCTCCGATATTCGTTTGGACCAATAAAAAGCTTTTTCTTTGGGATGATCGAACACGACTCTAGTTTCTTTTTTCTGGGCTGTTTCAAACATTGAAAGGAGAAACTTGTATGGGATGAATCCGGACCGATCAATAAAAGACTCTATTGTGTTATCCACGTGATAAATGGCATCCACCATTTTTGAAGACAACACATTTCCCCAAAGATGGTAAGTGGGTCGGCCTGAAATCTCTGGGCCCTCTCGAACTTCCAAAACACCTTTTCCAGCTGGAAGTGCCAACCAAGTGAGTTCAATAACCAACCGCTCACCCAGCTCGAACGGAACTTTTTCAATGGGAACTATGGAAAAAGCTGGTTTTGTTTTTACGTCGACTTTCTTGCCCTTTTTTCCTGAGTTCACTGAAGGTGCTGGCTTCCTTTCGGTGGAGTCGGATTGGCCATACACAGGAATCGCAATCGTTGGATCCGGGGGCAACTCAATTCCGGTTGGGGTGGCACTTCCCTGGGGGGACGAACAACTCTGCAGAAGAAGGCCCAGAAGAAGAGCCATTAAAGCAGTTTTTAGTTCCCAGCGGGTTTTCCCTTCAAATGGCTTCCATCTCTTGTGCAACCACAACCATTGCTCTGGAAACCGTCGAACCTGATTTTCAATGACATCGTTGTACCATTGGGTTTTTCGGTACAAGCGGGCCTCCCGCGTCGTCGCTGATTCGGCCGGTTCTTCCAATTTTTCAATATGGATTTGAATTTTTCCGTTCCTTCCCCGGTAACTGTAAGCCGTGAAAAGTAGATTTTTACTTTTTTCGGTTATAAGAGCAAGTCCTGCTGCTGTTCCGGCCTCATGCTCAAAGAACTTCACTGGAAGCCCAATCGGTGGCCCCATGAACTGGTCCAATACAAAAACGACAAACCGATTTTTACCAAGTGAATCAAAAATATCTCGAATAGTCCCAGACTCAAAGATAACTCTGGCTCCAAAACGGGTTCTAAACCAAGTTAAAAATTTCTGCGCAAATTGAGTTTTTTGTCGTTTAACGATAATGTCGCACGGCATCCCATGAGCAGAAGCGGCTTGGATGGCGAACTCCCAGTTTCCCAAGTGGCTTGTTAACAGTATCCCCCCACGGTTAAGTTCCATTTGCTTTTGGATAG
>Ga0214917_10005363_pt1 | contig 13713 bp, 2 predicted proteins | sample LL_1208_BB_MetaG_FD_177983 | JGI IMG/M metagenome (GOLD analysis project Ga0214917, IMG submission 177983) | Freshwater microbial communities from Lake Lanier, Atlanta, Georgia, United States - LL_1208_BB | ecosystem: Environmental > Aquatic > Freshwater > Lake | place: USA: Georgia | collected... | reverse complement strand
TCGAGCCCGATCCAACCAGGCCCTCGCGGCAGGTCGTGATCCGGCCGTCGATGTTCAAGGTCGATGCCGCGGCGGCGCTCGACGACCCCACGGCGAATCACGACCACGACGGCGACCACGTCGATGATCGGGCCGACAACGACAACGACGGCGTCTTCGACGGCTGGTTTTTCGACCCCGGCCTGCCCGGGATCGTGTCGCCGCGGACGGGGCGTCCGGTGCTGGTCCACATGTCGTGCCTGATCCTCGACATGGACGGACGGCTCAACGTCAACGCCCACGGATCGGTCTACGACCTGCTCCGCCGGAACGACACGCTGCCCTTCGGCAGCGGTGTGGGCGCCGGAGAAATCGACGGCGGCGTGGTGTTTCGCGGGCTGGCGCAGGCGAGTGGCAACACCTCCGACGACGACCCGTGGATGAACGTGATGCTCGGCGGCCGCGCCGGCAGCACGCTCCGCGACGGCTCCGGCGGCCCGCGAGCGGGCGACCGGCTCGTGCCCCTGTACTTCCCCCCGGGGACGGCGATCGAGGGCCGCTACGGCTGGCAGGCCAACGATCTTCCGAGCCCGCTCCAGGGCGGGCTCGACGGGCTCGAGAGCCGCGTGCCGCGGCCGGGCTTCAACGGCGTCGCCGACCCGGCCGCGGCCGACGGGATCCGCGATCTGGCCGCGGTGCCGATGGACCGTCGCGGCTGGGCGGTGGACCTGAACGGAAGCCTGCAGCGTCGGGCCGACCCGGGCACGGCACCGTTGCCGACCTACGTCTACAGCCGGGCCGACTCGGGCGCGGTGCTCTACGACCATCCCTACGAGATCGGACTCGACGAGCGGCAGCGTCGCACCGGTCTCCACGATCCGGCGACGGGCGGGGTCGCGGAGAGCGTGGTCGCCGACAACCCGTTCTCGCCCGCCGAACTCGAGCGGGTGCTGCGGCCCTACGATCCCGACTCGCCGACGCTCCCCGAGCGGCTCGCGGCCTTGCTCGGATCGCAGGCCGAGGCGGCCCGGATGGTGGTCACGACCGACAGCTGGGACACGGGCGGCATCGTCGGCGAGGCGGCGGAGCGGATCTACGGCTGGTTTTCCGCGGCGCCGCCGGGCGTGCTCCACGAGCATGCGGCGACGGAGGGCGCATGGGACGACATGATCGAGGGCCGCAGCTGCCCCAACAACCTCATGCCCTTCGAGTTCGCCGCCGGCCTGCGGATGGACGTCACGCGGCCGGTCGGCGACACCGGGGACCGCCGGCTGTTCTTCAAGGATCTCTACATGGCGGCCGTGGCGCTCTCGGCGGCCGAAGGCGAGAACCCCGCGGCCGAGGTCGCCCGGCAGTGCGGCCAGTGGGCCGCGAACGTCATCGAGTATCAGGATGCCGACTCCACGATGACCAGGTTCGAATACGACGTCCATCCGCTCGACGGCTGGCAGGTGGATGGCGACCCGACGACCGTCGAGCCGGACAGTGGCACCGTCTGGGGGGCGGAGCGGCCGGAGGTCGTGATCACCGAGACGCTCGCCTGGGACGACGGGGTCACCGGCGAGTTGTTCGTGGCGTTCCACCATCCCTGGGACGCGCGGCTGGGAAACGGTCCGGCCGGCTCCGCGGAGCCGGTCGATCCGGCGCTCGCCGGGCCCGACGGCCCCGGATCGGTGGACATGGGGCGGCGGGTCGCGGGCTCGAGCGACGGCATCTGGCGGATCCGCTGCGGGGACACATTCGCCCTGCCCGCGGAGGGGACGTGCCTCGAGGCCAACACGTGGCTGTTCCTCAGGCCGCCAGAGCCCTCGACCAAGGGCATCACGATCCCCACCGCCAGTTCGACGCGGCGGGTGGCGTCGATACCCGGACTGCGGGCCCGCCTGCCGCCGCAGCAGCCACCGGATTCGCTCGCGGCCCGCTCGACGTTCGTCTACCTCGAGCGGCTCGCCGATCCGGGGACGGCCCACGATGCGGCGACGAATCCCTACCTGATCGTCGATGCCCTGGCGGTGTTCGTGGCGGATCGCTCGAAAGACAGGGACCCGAACACGAATCCAGGCCCCGATCCAGGCCCCGATCCAGGCCCCGATCCAGGCCCCGCCTTGAAACAGGACCCGAATCAGGATCCCAACCAGGATCCCGATCAGGACCCGAATCAGGACGACCAGGACAAGCCCGATGAGCGTTACACCGCCTGCCGTCGCAACAGCGGCTGGGCGCAGCAGCACGACGAGCTGCCGTTCGCGAAGGGGCAGACGCCGGAATTGACGGAGGAATGGGCGGGCGATCCCCACTGGCTGGTCTGGCCGAATCGTCCGCTCACGAGCCCGACGGAACTGGTGTTCGTGCCGGGATTCATCTCGTTCCAGGTTCACGACGAGACCTACGCCGGCGACAAGGGAATGCTCGCCGACCACGTCGCCGATCCGGACGACGGGATCTACCTGCCCGACCGGATCCCGGGAGACAAGCTCGTGGCCTTGGAGGTGTTCACGGTTCCCTCGCGATTCGCCGGCACCCGGCAGTCGGTCGATCGGACGGCGGCCTACTGGGAGGCCCTCAAGAGGCTCCGCGTGGGTTTCTACGGCGGCCCGACGTCGGCCTACCGCGGGCCGTCCGCCCACTGCGAACTCGCCGCGGGCCGGGAGCCCGGGCGGGTGAACCTCAACACGATCACGTCCGACGCGGTCTGGGAGGCGGTGGTCCAGGGCACGGTTCCCCGCATCGCCGCCGAAGACCCTGCCCGGCCGCCTTTCGGCCTCGTGCGGGGCCGCACGAACGGCCGCGACACGACCACGCCCCGGTTCGCGGAACTCGCCTCGACCGGGACGGCCGGGACGCTCCATCCCGCCAAGACGACCGGGCAGCTGCTGAGCCTCTCGGGTGTCAACGACCGGCCCACGCTCGTGCTCAACGGCACGAACTCGATCCCCGACGCCGACATCAACCCCGCCCACTCGTTCTTCACTGCCATGCGGCTGGGCAACATCGCCACCAACAGGTCGCACGTGTTCGCGATCTGGATCACGCTCCGCACCATGGAGGAAACGACCACCGGCATCGACCGAGACACGGTGGCGTTTCATCGGATGTTTCTCCTCTTCGACCGGTCGCAGCCGCTCGCCTTCGAGCCGGGCCGCGACCACAACGTGCGCGACGGCATCGTCGTGCGGCGGGTGCTCCAGTGATCCGGGCCGCCCGCGACCGCATCCGACCGCGGTGGACCGCCGGCCCCGGCGCCGCACGGGTGTTTCGTCCGCCGCCCCGACGGCACCGGGGAGGCATGACGCTCGTGGAGATGCTGGTGGCGACGGCGGCCGCCGTGATCCTGATGGGCCTGGTCGCGCAGGTGCTCGGCGAGTTCACCCGGGGCATCGGCAACAGCCGCAGGCTCACGGAACTCGGCGGCAGGCTGCGGACCACGGCCCTGCTCCTGCGACGGGACCTCGCCGGTGCCACGGCGCCGCTTGTGCCTCCGGCGAGCCCCTCGGCCGGAGTCGGCTACTTCGAGATCATCGAGGGGCCGCGGCAGGACCGCGACGCGGCCGACGGGGCGAGCGAACTCCGCGCCGACATCGACGACGTGCTGCTGTTCACGACCCGCGACGAGCGGAGACAGTTCACGGGCACCTGCGAGAGCGGCGTCCTCCACGCCGGCGCCGCGGAGGTCGCGTGGTTCCTGCGGCCCACGGTGCCGGCGACCGACCCCCCCACCTGCACGCTCTACCGCCGGCAGTTGCTCGTCGTCGGCCGGCTCGACGCAGCACGGCTCGACCGCATCCGGCAGCTGTTCGAGACACCCGTCGGGCAGGGGGGAGGGCTGGCGGCGGTCTACGATCGCTACGACATCTCGGTGGCGGCCGACGCCGCCGATCCGGCGGGAGGCCTGACGCCGAACACGCTCTCCGACCTCACCCGGCGGGAGCGCCGGTTCTTCCATGGGCCGCTCGATCCGGCCGTGGCCGGCGGCTTTCCGTTTCCATTCCTCGCCGATCACCAGGTCGCGTCGCTCTCCACGACGACCGAGCAGCTGCCCCCGGCCGCCCGCGGCCTGATCTTCGACGCGCTGAGCCCGCGGCGGGGCGAGGACGTCCTGCTGACCGGGGTGATCGCGTTCGACGTCCGCGTCTTCGATCCCGCGGCGGCCATCGACGTCAGCGGGGCGACGCCGGTGACGCCCGGCGATGCCGTCTCGCTCTCCGGGGGCATCGCCAACGGCGCGTACGTGGACCTCGGCAACGGCGTCGATGCCCGGGCCGCGTCGCTTCCCGCCGGGCAGACGCCCCGCTTCGCCGGTTTCGGCCATCCGCTGTCGGGCCTCGTCGGCACGGCGGCGACCCGGCGCACGTTCGACACCTGGAGCACCCACTACGAGAACGACGGCATCGACGAAGACGGCGTCGCCGGCGCCGACCAGGGGACCAACGGCCTGGATGATCGGGTACCCGCCCGCGCGGGCGGCGTGGCCGGCCAGTCGGCCGACGGGGTGGCCGACGACAGCGGCGAGCTGGAGACCTCGCCGCCCTATCCGTTCCCCCTGCGGGGAATCGAGATCCGCATCCGCTGCTACGAGCCCGACAGCCGGCAGGTCCGCCAGGTCACGGTACGACAGGCGTTCGTGCCCCAGTGACCCCCCGGAAGAGCTGGCCGAACGGTGCCGAGCGGCACGGCCGGGGCGGTTCCTGACGGAATCGTAGGCATTGTCGTTACAACTCCGTTTTTTTCCGCTGTTGTCCCGCTTTTCTTTTTGCCGACCCGGCAGGCAGAACTAGACTCTTTTGGTCGTCTGAATGAACCATGGTGGTTGCAGCGGCGTAGCACGCGTGCCGAGTTCGGCGAACGGCCCAACCTGATCCCGCGGCGTCCCGGCCGCGGCACTCCTGCCGCACAGCGGTCACCAGGGAAACGGCTCGATTCATGCTCGACCACGACCATGACCGGGGCGAGAAGGCGGAGTCTCCCGCCCGTCGCGACCGAGCGGCCGCCGCGAAGGCGATCCCGAGGCCGGGCCGCGGAGCGGCACCCCGCCTGGCGACCCGTCTCCGCAGCGACTTGGACGTCGAGCGGTTGGAGAACCGGTTGGCGCTCACGGCCGGCATCAGCTTCGACGCCCGCAGCCGAGTGCTGACGATCGAGGGGACGGACCAGGATGACGTCGTGACCGTCACGGTCCGGCAGTCCCGCCAGGGACCCCTCGTCGTCGCCACGCTGCAAACGTCGGAACGCACCTCCAGCCGCTCGGTGCCCGCATCCTCCGTCGCCCGCATCGACTTCGTCGCGCTCGCGGGGGACGACTCCTTCATGAACCTGACGGGCGTGCCGTCGGTCGTTGACGGCGGCTCGGGCGACGACCGGCTCGTGGGGGGCGCGGGAAGAGACAGGCTGGTCGGGGGTGCCGGCAAGGACCGGCTCGAGGGCCGGGGCGGGAACGACGTGCTGATCGGCGGCGACGACGACGACCGTCTGGAAGGGGGGGCGGGGGCCGATTCGCTCGACGCCGGAGACGGCATGGACGCGCTGCTCGGCGGGGCCGGTGCCGACACCATGCTCGGCGGGGGCGGCGACGACCTGATGGACGGCGGCTCCGGAAACGACCTCATGCGCGGCGGTGACGGCGAGGACGTGATGCACGGCGGCGACGGCGACGACCGGCTCGACGGGAATGGCGGCACCGACAAACTGTGGGGCGGGAACGGCCGCGACACGCTCGACGGCGGCCCGGGAATCGACACCGTCGATGGCGACGCCGGAGACGACGTGCTGCGTGGCGGCGACGACATCGATCACCTGCTCGGGGGCGACGGCGACGACGTGCTGTTCGGCGGCGGCGACGACGACAACGTCGATGGCGAGGCGGGCAACGACCTGCTCTATGGCGACGACGGCAACGACCACGTGGACGGCGGCAGCGGCAACGACGTGCTGTACGGCGGTAACGGCGACGACGAGGTGATCGGCAACCTGGGGAATGACGCGCTGTTCGGCGGCGAGGGCGACGACTGGCTCGACGGCAACCAGGGACGCGACATCATCCGCGGCGGGAACGGCAACGACGACTGCTTCGACGACGACGGCATGGTCGATCGATCGGCCGCCGACGACGGGGACAATACGCTCGCCCGCGGCGGCCGGGACGTGTTCCCGATGTCGCTCGTGTTCGACGACTCGGGCGTGGCGGTCGTCGAGGGAACGTCGGCGAGTCGCCGCGACCGCAGCCGTTTCGACTTCGTGGCCCCGCCCGGCGGCGACATCGCCGTCACCGTGTCCGGACATGCGGCGACCGGGACCGGCCTGGGGCTGTGTGCGGAAGTGCAGATCGAGGAGGCCGGCGTCGAACAGCCGCTCCTGTCGATCAGGCCGCGGGGCACGGAGACGGGGTCCGGCCGGGTGACCCTCGTGCCCGGGCGGCAGTATCAACTGTGGGTCCGGTCGCAGACCATGGACCCGATGGACTTCATCGTCGAGCTGAGGTCGGTGTGAGGCGGGCTGAAAACGGCGGCGGATCGCGGAGACGAGGCGTTCGGGACCAGCGGTGCGTGAGACAACAGACATGCGTATAAGGCCAACCAGTCGTGCGAGGGTGGACGGGCGTCAGGGGCACGCCGTGCCCGCCGGAGGAGAGGCGCACGCGCGAGCCGTCGTCCGCGACGCAGGTGCGCAACCGAAGGTCCCGCTGCCGCAGCCGCTGGTTCAGAAGGGTCTGGTTCCGAGGGGTCTGGTTCCGAAGGTGCTGGGGCTGCTCTGGCCCTTCCGCCGCATCCGGCCGGCGAGCGCGGGGTCGCGTCGTCGCCGCGGGCATCGGTCCGCCGGGTCGCACCGCCGCCCGCTGCACGTGCACCGGCTGGCCGCGGGCCAGCAGCTCGAACAACGGCTCGCCCTGGCCGTCGCGAACTTCGGGCCCCTCGACGCGGCGTTGTTTCCCGTGCAGCGGGGCAGTTTCGTCTACGGCTCTGCGGTGGAGCAGCTCTCGACGCTGGCGGCCACGACCGACGTCGTGGACGTGGCGACGACGCTCGCCCCGGGCTGCTCGCAGCTTTCCGCCTTCGTGAAGCCGATCGCCTCGCTGCAGGTGCGGGTGGACATTCTCGACGCGACCGGTGCGGTGCTGGCGACCCGCTCCGCCACCCGGCCCGGCGAAAGCTTCAACGTCGGCCCGATCGACGTCGCCGCCGGCGGCACCTACACCTTCCGTCACCTCTCGCTCGCCGGCACGACGGGCACCGTCTCCACGGCGCTGCAGGTCGATGTCAAGCCGGAGGGCGAGGCGATCGGCGGCCACACGAACGACGCCTTCGCCACCGCGGAGTCGCTGGCGCCGTCGCTCATGACGTTCGGCACGGCCACCCGCCAGGCCGTCTTCGGCCAGGCCGACATCGGCGACGTCGATACCTACTCGATGACGCTGGCCGCGGGGCAGCCGCTCTCGGTCAACTTCAGCGCCGAGGGGCCGGGCGGCGTGCTCACGCTCAACGACGCGGCGGGAGGGGTCGTCGCGACGGGCGTGCCCGGAGTGGGCTTCACCACCGTCATCGATTCCTACACCGCGCCGGCCGCCGGCACGTATTACCTGAAATTCAACAACAACTCCGGCGTGCGCCTGGGGTACTCGCTCGTCACGGTCTCCAACGGCCGGCTGGAGAGCGAGCCGAACGACTCGATCGCGACCGCCGGTGCCCTGCCGGTCGGCGGCACGGTGCTCGCATCGCTCGGCGGCGAGTACAAGGTGGACCCCCTGAATCCGTTCCGGGTGGACTCGCTCCCGTTCCGGTTCTTCTTCAACGCGCTCGGGCAGTTCGACGCCACCGTCGATCAGCGGTGGTCGGCCGCGAGGATCGGTTTTCTCTCGACCTCGACCCTGCAGATCGCCGGCACGAACTACAACGCGCAGGGCCGACCGGGCACCGTGACGTTCCCCGTCGTGTCGTCCGTCCGCGTGTCGCCCGACGCGTCGTGGCTGCGGGTCACCGGACAGCCGCTGCCCGGCGTCGAGTTCGAGCGGCTCTTTTCGTGGCATGCGGGCGACACGTACGTGACCGTGACGACCACGATCCGCAACGTCTCCGGCACCGCGATTTCGGGCGTCAAGGTGCTCGAGTCGCACAATCCCACGCCGAATCGTGTGGCGGCGACGAGCAACGACGTGACCCGCGGCGGCAAGCTGGTCGTCGCCACGGCGTCGGGGGCGTCGGTGGGCCTGGCGACGAACGATCCGCGGGCCGTGCTCTCCGCGCAGGGCGATACGCTCGGCGGCCAGCTGCAGGTCGATCCCTCCGGCGTGCTCGCGGCGCCGATCGACCCCAACGGCGCGACCTCCGACACGGCCATCAACGCGGCCTTCGATCTCGGGACCATCGCGGCGGGGGGCACGGCCAGCTGCACCTTCGCGATGCTCTTCGGCAGCGGTCAGCCCGCGCTGGAATCGCTCTTCGACACGCTCACGATCGTTCCCGCGACGGGCGTGGACGTCGATTACTTCGCCGTCGCGGCGGCCGCGGGCCAGACGCTCCAGTTCCAGACCCTCACGCCCGGGGTCCGCGTCGGCGACAATCCCGACGTGCGGCTGGACCTGCTCGATCAGGCGGGGAACGTGCTCGCCGGCGACGACGACGGCGCCGCGGACGGCCGCAACGCGGTCCTCAGCCGGCAGTTCACCGCGGCGGGCACGTACTACGTCCGCGTCTCGGCATCGGCCAAGCCGGGGACGTCCCCGCGGGGCGGCAGCTATGCCCTCGTCGTGAGCCCGCCGTCGATCACGACGGCCGGAGCGCTCGCCGGGCTGACGACGACCTACGGAACCGCGTCGGCCACCACGCAGGTCGCCGTGACGGGAGCCGCACTGGCCGGGGCGATCACGGCGTCGGCGCCGGCGGGCTTCGAGGTGTCGAGCGACGGCACGGCCTTCGGCACGACCGCGACGTTCACGCCGACCGCCGGCAGCGTGAGCGGCACGCTCACCGTCCGGCTCGCGGCCGCGACCGCCGCCGGCACCTATTCCGGGAGCATCGCATTCGTCTCCGCGGGGGCGACGGCCGCCACGGTGGCGTTGCCCGCCGGCACCGTGGCCGCGAAGCCGCTCACCGTCTCCGGTGCCACGGCCGCGAGCCGCCCCTACGACGGCACCACGACCGTCACCGTTTCCGGCGGATCGCTCGTCGGCATCGTCGGGGCCGATGCCGTCGCGCTCGTCGGCGGCGGCAGCGGCACAGGCACGATGGCCGACGCGAACATCGGCACGGGCAAGCCGGTGACCGTCACCGGGTACGCGCTCACCGGCACCGCCGCGGGCAACTACTCGCTCGCGCAGCCGACCGGCGTCACCGTCGACATCCTCGGCCCCGTGGGCAACCAGGCACCGACGGGCGTCGCGCTCGCGAACGTGACGTCCTTGATCGCCGAGAACACGAGCACCGCCGCGCCGATCAAGGTGGCGGACATCGTGATCACCGACGACCTGTTGGGCACCAACTCGATCACGCTCGCGGGCGCCGACGCCGGCAGTTTTCTCGTCAGCGGAACGGGGCTGTACCTGAAGCCCGGCGTCGTGCTCGACTTCGAGGCGCAGCAGTCGTACGCGGTGACCGTGAACGTGGCCGACACGACCGTCGCGGGCAGCGTGCCGGTCAGTGCGAACGTCACGCTCGGCCTGACGGACGTGAACGACATGGTGCCGGTGTTCACCAGCGGCGCGACGGGCAGCGTGGCCGAGAACTCGCCGATTTCCACGCCGATCTACACGGCGGTGGTCTCCGACGCCGACGGCACGCCGGCCAACCGTGCGGTCTCGTACTCGATCAAGGCGGGCGTGGGTGACGCGGCGTTCGTGCAGATCGACCCGGCGACGGGCGTGGTCACGCTCCTGGCCGCTCCCGTCTTCGCGACCAAGCCGTCGTATGCGTTCACGGTCGTGGCGACGAACGCCGGCACCGGGGCGACGCTGGTCGCCGAGCAGGCCGTGGACGTGGCGGTCACGACCGTCAACGCGGCCCCGACGGGCGTGTCGCTCGCGAACGTGACATCCGCGATCGCCGAGAACTCGTTCACGCTGATTCCCATTCAGGTGGCGGACATCGTGATCGCCGACGACCCGCTGGGCACGAACACGATCACGCTCACGGGCGCCGACGCCGGCAGCTTTCTGGTCGGTGGTCCGGGCCTGTATCTGAAGGCCGGCGTCGTGCTCGACTTCGAGGCGAAGCAGACGTACGCGGTGACGGTGAACGTGGCCGACACGACCGTCGCGGGCAGTGTGCCGGTCAGCACGGACTTCACGCTCGCCCTGACGGACGTGAACGACTGGATTCCCGTGTTCACCAGCGGCGCGAGGGGCAGCGTGGCCGAGAACGCGCCGATCTCCACGCCGATCTACACGGCGGTCGTCACCGACGCCGACGGCACGCCGGCCAACCGCGCGGTCTCGTACTCGATCAAGGCGGGCGTGGGCGATGCGGCACTCGTCCGGATCGACCCGGCGACGGGGGCGGTCACGCTTCTTTCCGCTCCCGTCTTCGCGACCAAGCCGTCGTATGCGTTCACGGTCGTGGCGACGAACGCCGGCACCGGGGCGACGCTGGTCGCCGAGCAGGCGGTGGCCGTGGCGGTCACGACCGTCAACGGGCCGCCGCAGGTGGCCGAATCGTCCATCGCCGCGGGCGACGTGCTGCCGGTCGGACCGCTGTCCTACGTCGTGACCTTCAGCACGGTGATGAGTGCGGGGTCGCTCACGGCGCCGGGCAGCTTCCTGCTGTACGACGAGGTGGCGAACGCGTTCATCACGCCCGTGTCCGTCACCCCGTCGATCGACGCGGTGGGCCGGTCCGTGGCCACCGTCGATTTCGGCACGCTGGTGGAAAGCCGCTACACCCTCACCATCCACGGCCCCACCGACCTCGCGGGGATCGCGATCGGCGGGACGACCGTGCCGTTCTCGACCGACGCGGCCACCGTGGCCTTCGCCGGGCTCGTGCCCGCGGCGCCGCCCGTGCAGCGTGGCAGCCTCGTCTACGGATCCCCGGTGGAGCATGTCGTCACCCTCGCGCTCCCCACCGACGTGGACGACGTGACCGTCTCGCTCGCGGCGGGCGGTTCGCTGCTGTCGGCCTTCGTGAGGCCGGGGCCCACGCTGCAGGTGCGGGTGGAGGTCATCGATGACGGGGGCACGGTGCTGGCCACGCGGGATGCCACCCGACCCGGCGAGGCGTTCCGCATCGGTCCCTTCGACGTGGCCACCGGCGGCACCTACACGTTCCGTTACTCCGCGTTGGCCGGCACGACGGGGGCCGCCGCCACGGCGGTCCTGCTCGACGCCCTGCCGGAGGCCGAGGCAGCCGGCGGCCACGCCAACGACACCTTCGCCACCGCCGAGCCGCTCTCGCCGTCGCTCGTCGTCGTCGGCACGGCCGGCCGGGCTGCCGTGCTGGGCACCATCGCGGGCAACGTGGCGGTGTTCGCCGACGGGTTCGAGAGCGGCGTCCTCGGGGCCGCGTGGACCACGTACTCCAGTGCCGGCGGCCGCGTCGAGGTGAGCGGCTGGGAGCGTGTCGCCGGCCTCAACGCGTTGCTGATGGATCAGCCGGGGAACGTCGCCAACCTCAACGAGGCGGTGCTGACCGTCGATCTGTCGGGAATCGCCGGCACCGCGTTCCTCGACTTTTCGCACATGTCGATCGCGGATCAAGACACCGCCTTCGCCGGCAGCTTCACCGGGCACGCAGATGCCGACGGCATCGCCATCAGTGCCGACGGCCAGACCTGGTACCCGGTCTGGAATGCGACCGGCGACGTGTGGAATTGGGGACGACACTCCCTCGATCTCTCGGCCGCCGCGGCCCAGGCGGGCATCTCCGTGGGGGCCGGCTTCCAGATCAAGTTCCAGCAGTTCGGGACCGGGGCGTACGACCTCGGCGGCCGATTCTGGGACGACATCGGCATCCGCTCGTTCCAGAGTGACACCGACACCTATTCGATCGCGCTGGCCGCAGGGCAGACGCTGTCTGCCCTCCTGACCGGCGCCGGCGGTGCCGGGACGCTTTCGCTCTACGACTCCTCCGGGCTACGCGTCGCGGAGGGCGGGCCCGTGGGCAGCTTCGGCACCGTCATCGCGGACTACACGGCCCCGGCGGGCGGCACGTACTACCTTGCCGTCTCGAATCCGCTGGACGTCGACCTGCGGTACTCGCTCGTCGCGACTCCCGGCGGCGGGATGGAACTCGAGCGGAACGACGACATCGGCTTCGCGCAGGCCGTGCCGGTGGGCGGCACGGTGCTGGCCGCCCTCGGCAGCGCCGAGACCGTCGTCGATGGGCCCGCGAGATTGGCCGGCACCCCCTTCGTGTTCACCTTCAATCCGCTCGGGCACTTCGACGGCGAGCAGGGATGGGCGGGTGAGAGGTTCGGATTCCTCTCGACCTGGACTCTGCAGCTGGCCGGCCGGAACTACAACACGCAGGACCGGCACGGTGTCGTGGACACGGTGACGTTCCCCGTGGTGGTGACCGTCCGCACCGAGGGCGACACGTCGTGGCTGCGGGTCACGGGAGAGCCCGTGCCCGGCGTCGTGTTCGAGCGGATCGTTTCCTGGCGGACGGGCGACGATTACGCCACGGTGACCACGACGATTCGCAACGGTTCCGGCGACGCGATCGCGGGCGTCAAGCTGCTCGAGTCGCAGAACCCCGACCCGGGCTACGCCTTCCAGACCGAGAACGACGTCACCCGCGGCGGTCGGCTCGTCGCCGCCACGGCGTTCGGCCTCTCGATGGGACTGGCGACGAACGATCCGCGGGCCGTGCTCTCGGTCGATGGAGCGGTGGCCCTCGACTCGCTGTTGGCCATCGACCCCGCCGCCGTGCTGGCGGCGCCGGTCGATCCCGATGGCGCGGTCGCCGACACCGCCATCAACGCGGCGTTCGATCTCGGAACCCTCGCGGCGGGCGATTCGGCCAGTTGCACCTTCGCGATGCTGTTCGGATACGGGCAGGCGTCGCTCGAGACGCTCTACGACTCGCTGGCCATCGGTCCCGTGACGGCCGCGGACGTCGACGTGTACGCCGTCACGGTGCGTGCCGGTCAGACGATCCAGTTCGAGACGCTCACCCCCGGGGCGCTGGTCGGCGATCTCCCCGACGTGCGGCTGGACCTGCTGGACCAGGCGGGCAACGTGCTGGTCGGCGACGACAATGGCGCGGCCGACGGCCGCAACGCGGTGTTGACGCAGCGGTTCGCCGCCCCGGGCACGTTCTTCATCCGCGTGTCGGCGTCGGCCAATGCGAATGCCGCGGCCCGCGGCTCCTACGCACTCGCCGTCACCGCTCCCGCGATCGACACCGCGCCCGTCTTCACGAGCGGGGCGACCGGCACGGTGGAGGAAAACGCCCCCATCACGACGGCGATCTACACGGCCGCCGCGACCGACCCCAACGGTGGCCCCGCCGGCCCGCTGCCGACGTACTCGATCAAGCCGGGCGAGGGGGATGCGGCCCTCGTGGACATCGACCCGGCCACCGGCGTGGTGACGCTCAGGAGCAGCGCCGACTTCGAGGCCCGGTCGAGCTACGCATTCGTCGTCGTAGCGACCCGCGTCGGCCCGGGTGGCACGCTGGCGGCGGAGCAGGCGGTGACCGTGAGTGTCACCGACGTGAACGAGGCGCCGACCGGTGTGACGCTCGCGGGCGTCACGACGAGCCTTCCCGAGAACACGGACACGGCGGCCGGGATCGCGGTGGCCGAGATCGT
>Ga0214917_10005362_pt1 | contig 13714 bp, 22 predicted proteins | sample LL_1208_BB_MetaG_FD_177983 | JGI IMG/M metagenome (GOLD analysis project Ga0214917, IMG submission 177983) | Freshwater microbial communities from Lake Lanier, Atlanta, Georgia, United States - LL_1208_BB | ecosystem: Environmental > Aquatic > Freshwater > Lake | place: USA: Georgia | collected... | reverse complement strand
TATTTTTTAGATATAGCTTTAACAATAGATTCAATATCATGTTTATAATGAGCCCATATAACAGCTTTGTTTTCAACCTCATCTAATATTTCCATTAATGCATCTAATCTTTCATTTTTAATTTCTTGGACTATACCATCATCAGATTTAAAATGACCACAGGTTATTTGATGTAGTCTCATTAACTGAACTAAAGCTGTTGCTGTTGTCATTAATTTACCATCCATTTGTGCTAAGGCTAATTCTTTCATAGATTCATAAATCTTTTTTTGTTCTGGACTTAATTGAATAATTCTTTTTGTGTATGTATAATTAGGAAGATCCAAACAATCTTCTTTTAAAATTCTAAAAGAAAAGGGTTCTAGTTTTTCAGAAAGTTCTCCAAGGTTTCTATATCCAACAACTATTTGAACAGACCTACCTCCAAAATTTGCTGTTTTTAAAATAGCATATCTAGTTTTAAATGCGTAATAAGAAGTATAATCTAATAAACCCTCACCTAAAAATTCACATTGTTTATATAAATCTAATGGAGATTTAGTTACAGGTGATCCAGTTAATATTCTTCTATACTTAGCTTCTCTTCCTAATGAAACAATAGATTTAGTTCTAATAGCATCTGGATTTTTAATAGTAGTTGATTCGTCTATTGCCATTAAAGTTTCATGACAACTCATAAACTTATGAGCAAACTCTAAACCTTTTTTAGTTGAAAATGCTTCTACATTCATAACCAATATATGAAGATCTACTTCTGATTCAAATAAAGAATCTAATAATGTTTTTTGTGATTGACTAACTGTTGATTTCCATAATACCATTTTTTTCTCTATATGAGTTGGCATATGATTTGGAATTTCTAAATCAAACCAGTTTTGATAAACTCCTTTAGGAGCTACAATGAGAGCTCCATTAATCTTACCTTTATCATAAAGCATAGCTATATTATCAATAAGAACCTTAGATTTACCAGTTCCCATCTCCATAAAATAAGCAAAAGCAGCTTTATTCCAGGATTTTTCTAACGCAGTTATTTGATGTGCGTATGGCTTAGTTTTAAATTTATAATTCATAATATTTTACTTTATCTTTCTATAAAAATACATTATATCACAATTATAATTTATATGTCAAGTAAAGAAAGTATGGACACAACTGTATATGTAATACAAGAATTACCTGGTACAAGAGCAGGACAACCTAAATTTAATATTATGGGTGCCGCTAAATATGGTAAACTTAAAGTATTATTACCTGAATATTCTCAAATGGTATTGAGTCCAGGTCCTCTTATTATTAAATTAAGATCTTTATTAAAAGATTATACAGAAAAAGATTATTTACTACTTACAGGTGATCCTGCAATTATTGGTGTAGCTTGTTCTATTGCTGCAGATATTACTAATGGTAAATATAATTTATTAAAATGGGATAGACAAGAACAAGTTTATTATCCGATAGAGATTAACTTGTTTGAAAAAGGTAGAATAGAAGAAAATTAATTTCTCCTATATCTTGACATATTAATAAAAAGGAACTATAATTAGTTCCATGAGTAAAATAGAAAGAAAGTTAACAATTAATAGAAAGGTAAAAATATGAATATAAACTTTGAACAAGACCAAACAGAATCTATTACACAGGCTAATGATGCTAAGTCTTTATCTGATCAAGTTCTTAAATTAAGAAACCTTGAAGATAAAATTGTTTTAGCAGAAGCAAATTTAAAAAAATTACAAGAAGAGGCAGATATTCTTTCAGGTGATGTCATTCCTACAATGATGCAAGAAATGAATATCTCAACATTGAAATTAGCAGACGGTTCAGCTGTAGAAGTAAAACCCGTCTACGGTGCTTCCATTTCCGCTGAAAGGAAAGAAGAAGCATTTAACTGGCTTCGTAAAAACGGTCTAGGTGATCTTATTAAAAATGAGGTTACCGTTTCTTTTGGCCGCAACGAAGATAACAAGGCAATTGCTTATGCAAACCTTGCGGCAGAGCGTGGATATCAACCTTCCCAGAAATTAAAGGTTGAACCAATGACTCTCAAAGCATTGGTCAGAGAGCGTATCGAAGCTGGGAAAGATATGCCCTCTGATCTATTTAACGTGTTCGCAGGAAACAGAACCAAAATAATAAGGAAATAAACATGAACAAAGCACAAAGTACAATGGACCAAGGAACAAAAAAGTCCAACGCAGTAGCTGAGAAAGTAGCTGCGGGAGCTTTAGCTGTAAGCATCTTTGAAGATGATGCAGATAAAGGTCTAGGTAATATAGGTCATGAAGATCTAGCATTACCTTTTCTTAAAATACTAGGACAACTATCTCCAGAAGTTAATAAAAGAGATGGTAAATATGTTCAAGGTGCAGAACCTGGAATGATTTACAATTCTGTAACTGGAGAATTATTTGATGGTGAAAAAGGAATCAACGTTCTACCATGTCATTACAAATTAGAATACATTGAATGGCAAGATAGAGGTGAAGGTTCTGGTGCTCCAGTTGGAATACACTCTTCATCAAGTGATATAATGACAAAAACAAAAAGAGATGCTTCTTTTAAAGACAGATTACCAAATGGTAATTATGTTGAAAAAACTGCAAGTCATTTCTTAATTGTTTGTGGTCAAACTCCAACTACAGCTTTACTTGCTATGAAATCTACGCAATTAAAGATTAGTAGAAAATGGAATAGTATGATGGCTGGTATTAAGATGAAGGGTAAAAATGGTTTGTTTACTCCAGCATCTTTTAGTCACATATATAAATTAAGAACTGTTCAACAATCTAATGATAAAGGCACATGGTTTGGTTGGGAAGTTAATAAAGTAGGTCCTGTAGAGGATGCTGCTTTATATCAACAAGCTAAAGCATTTGCTGAAAGTGTTTCTAAAGGAGACGTTAAAGTGAAACACGGTGAGACTAACGGATCTGATAAAGGATCTGAAGCTCATTTCTAATTCCTTTCGTTGATATGTGGGCAAGCAATTGCCCACATTAAATAATTATAGAGGGCTAAATGGAAAGAAAGTTTATAGAATATTTTACTGGGCTACAAAGAAATTTTGGATTTGCAGACTTAACTAAAAATATAAAAGATCCCACTACCGGTAAATTAAAACCAGAATATGGTTGGTCAAAACAACCTATTACTGATGAAGATTATTTAGATCATTTAAAAGGAAACAAGTCTATAGGTATTCAACCATGTGATGATGAAGGCATGGCTAGATTTGGAGCTATAGATATTGATTCTAAAGATTACAAAGATTTTTCAATTAAAAAATACTTAGACATTATAAAAAAGTATGACCTTCCTTTGATACCCATTAAATCTAAAAGTGGTGGATTACATCTTTATGTATTTTTAAAAGAACCTGTTAAAGCATTAATTATTAAAAAATTTTTAGAAAGTTTATTATTCACATTACAACTTCCATTAAGAATAGAAATATTTCCTAAACAAACGGAATTAGGCAAAGATTCTGAAGGTAATTTTATTAATGGTAACTTTATTAATCTTCCATATTACAATAAATCTGAAAGAGTAGCTGTTAACTTTGATGGTAAAGCATTTACATTTGATCAATTCATACAAGTCATAGAAGCAAATTTAAAAACTGAAAAAGAATTAGAAGAGTTTTCATTAGCCCACGTGAAAACTGTACTACAGGGAGGCCCATCCGAGTTTGATGATGGTCCTCCTTGTCTACAGATGATGACAAAGCAAGAATTAAATGATGGTAGAGACAGATGGTTATATAATTACATGGTGTTTGCAAAAAAGAAATACCAAGATAAGTGGGAAGACATGGTTGTAGATGCTCCTAAAAAATATTTTTTAAAAGATTCTAATGGATTAGTTGTAGATGATTGGGGTGAAAAGAAAGTAAGAGATAAAATTAGATCTTGGAAAAAAGATTCTACTAAAGGATATACATGTACACAAGATCCTATTGCTAATTTTTGCATGAAATCAGAATGTGCTAAAAGGAAATATGGATTTTTATCTGATAAAAAAGTATTGTTTCCTAAATTATCTAGTTTAGTTAAAATTAAATATCCAGAACCAGAATATACTTTTAACGTAGAATTACCAAATGGTGATTCTAAAAGTGTTAAAGCTAGGCATATCAAACAAATAGTTTTACAAGAAGAAATAAGATCTATTATTGCAGCTGCTGCCGACTTTGTTCCTCCAAAAGTAAAATCAAATGAGTTTCAAGAAGTATTAGATAATTTATTTCCACCAAAAGAAGAATTATTACCTCCTAAAGGAACTACTCCAGATGAACAATTGGAAGAATATTTAAAAGAATATGTTAATGGACCACAAGCTAAATCTAATGCAGCATTTAAAACTGGAGCTGTATTAATAGAAGGTGAGTATGCATATTTTAAATATCAAAGTTTTTATAATTCTTTAAAAGGTAAGGATTGGAAAGAAAACAAATCTAAAACGGCAGAAAAAATAATACAGATTGGTGGTGGAAAAGAAAAAACAAAGATCAATGTACCTAAACGATTTCCTAAAAAACAAGGTGAGAAAGAATCTCATGATCCAATTGATGTAATACAAATACCAATTGATAAATTTAAAATTAAATCTTCAAAACCTGAAGTGATGCCAATTAAATCTAAAAAAGATATATTCTAATGATTAGAAAAATATTAGGTCCTCCAGGAACAGGTAAGACAAGAAGACTATTAAATGAAGTAGATAATTATTTAAAAAAAGGAATACCTTTAAATAGAATAGGTTATTTTGCATTTACAAGAAAAGCAGCTAATGAAGCAAGAGAAAGATTCTTAAATTTAAATAAAGATATAATGAAAACAGATGCTAAATTTTTTCAAACATTACATTCTTTAGCTTTTCATACACTAGGTATGAGTGAAGATAATGTCATGCAACCCGTTCATTATGAACAGATAGGTAAAGAATTAAGTATACGAGTTAAATACACAAATGATTCTGAAGAAAACTGTTATATGAATTGTGATAATGAATATTTCAAATTAATTAATAAATCACGAGTTAAATGTATTTCTATTGAGGATGAATTTAATACTAATGAATGGAGCAGAGACATAGATTTAGATACATTAAATCATATTAATTTAAACCTTATAAACTATAAGAAAGCTTATAACTTAGATGATTATACAGATATGATAGAGAAGTTTGTTCTTAATTCAGATCGATGTCCATTATTTGAAGTTATATTTATTGATGAGGCTCAAGATTTATCACCTATACAATGGAAGATGTTTGATGTTTTAAAATCAAAATCTAAGGATATATTTTTAGCAGGAGATGATGACCAGGCTATATTTGCATGGGCTGGAGCTGATGTTAATAGATTTATAGATGAACCAGCAGAAGAAGAAGTATTACAACAATCTGAACGTATACCGTTAGCTATTCAAGAATTATCTAATACAATATTAAATAGAATACAGGGTAAAAGAAAAGAAAAAATATATCACGCAAAAAAAGACAAAGATGGAAATGTAGTTCAAGGTAAAGTGGACACTATATTTGATATAGATAATTTAGATTTAACAAAAGGTAATTGGTTAATATTAACACGAACAACTTATAGATCAGATGAGATATCTAATTTATTAAAAGAAAAGAAACTATATTTTAAAAATAGATATGGAAAAAGTATAGACCATAAACTTTACAAATCAGTTCTTAAATGGACAGAATTAACAAAAGGAAAAGAAATATCTATTGCAGATTGTAAAGATATTTATGAATATTTAGATGATAATTTTAATGAAAAGAAGTTTGAAAACAAAAGTTCTGTTAGAATTGAAGATTTAGGTTTTACTCCTGGAGTAACTTGGTTTGATGCATTTACAAATTTAGATCAAGAAAAAGAATTATACATTAGAACATTATTAACTAATGGTGAGAGATTATCTGAAGAACCAAGAATAGAAATATCAACCATTCATGCAGCAAAAGGTGGTGAATGTAGAAATGTTATTCTTGTTTTAGATAATGCAAGGAAGATAAGACAATCTATAGAAGAAAGTGTAGATAAACAAGATGAAGAACATAGAGTTTGGTATGTGGGTGTAACAAGATCTATGGAAAATCTTTATATATTAAAATCAAAAAAGGAATGGAAAGGTTATCAACTATGAGTAATAAGTCATTTTTTAAACAGGTGGGAGGTGCACATTATAAGAAATATGAAATACAACCTTCTTTATTTATTAACAAAAATAAGATACTATTCGCAGAAGGTAATGCCATCAAATATATTTGTAGGCATCAAGATAAAGGAAAGAAACAGGATTTGTTAAAAGCAATCCATTATATAGAAATGATTATAGAAAGGGATTACGAATGAAAGTACCACTATTTGAAGCACAAAAGGAATGGGTAGAACCAGAAGAATTTCCAGATCTACGATCTTATGATGAGATTGCAGTAGACTTAGAAACAAGAGATCCTGATTTAAAAAAGAAAGGATCGGGTTCTGTTATAGGTAATGGAGAAGTCATTGGTATTGCTGTTGCTGTACCCGGAAGATCTTTTTATTTTCCCATAGCCCACGGCTCAGGGCCTAACATGGATAAGAAAAAAGTTTTAGAATGGTTTAAAGACACTATGGCTACTCCAGCATTAAAAATATTTCATAATGCAATGTATGACGTTTGTTGGATTAGACAAATGGGTATTAAAATCAACGGTTTAATCGTAGATACCATGATTGCTGCATCTTTAATTGATGAAAATAGATTTCAATATAGTTTAAATATGTTGTCTTGGGATTATCTTGGTTATGGTAAAAGTGAAGCTGCATTAAATGAAGCTGCTAAATCAAGAGGGTTAGATCCTAAAGAGGATATGTGGCAACTTCCAGCCATGGAGGTAGGTGCATATGCTGAAAAGGATGCTGAACTTACATTAGAGTTATGGCAAATATTTAAAAAAGAAATAGTTCATCAAGATATAGAATCTATATTTAGTTTAGAAACTGATTTATTTCCTTGTTTAGTTGATATGCGATTTAAAGGAGTAAGAGTTGATATAGAACGAGCACACAAGCTGAAACAACAATTAACAGCACAAGAACATGAACTGTTATTAAAAGTAAAAGCAGAAACAGGGATAGAGCCACAGATTTGGGCTGCAAGAAGCATTGCAACAGTTTTTGATAAACTTGGTTTACCTTATGACAGAACTGAGAAATCATCTGCGCCTTCCTTTACGAAGAATTTTTTACAAGAACATTCTCACCCTATAGTTCAAATGATTGCAAAAGCAAGAGAAATCAATAAAGCACATACAACTTTTATTGATACAATCATTCGATATGAACATAAGGGACGTATTCATGCTGAGATCAATCAAATTAGATCAGATCAAGGAGGTACTGTAACTGGACGATTTAGTTATAATAATCCAAATCTACAGCAACTTCCAGCAAGGAACAAGGATCTAGGACCACTGATTAGATCTTTATTCTTACCTGAAGAAGGTCATACTTGGGGTTGTTTTGACTATTCACAACAAGAACCAAGACTCGTTGTACACTATGCTTCTTTATATAAGTTTCCATCTGTTTATGATGTAGTTGAATCTTATAAAGATAATCCTAATACAGACTTTCACCAGGTGGTTGCTGATATGGCAAACATTCCAAGATCACAAGCTAAAACCATTAATTTAGGTTTATTTTATGGAATGGGTAAAGCAAAGTTACAAGCTGAACTTGGTGTATCAAAAGAAAAAGCTGCAGAACTATTTGAACAGTATCATGCTAAAGTTCCATTTGTTAAACAATTAACAAATGCTGCTTCTAATAGATCTCAAGAACGTGGTCAAATAAGAACGTTGCTTGGTAGATTATGCAGATTTCATTTATGGGAACCAAATCAATTTGGTATGCATAAAGCATTGCCTCATGAAGAAGCACTCCAGGAACATGGACCAGGGATCAGAAGAGCATTTACTTACAAAGCTTTAAATAAATTAATTCAAGGATCAGCTGCCGATATGACTAAAAAAGCAATGCTTGAATTATATAAAGAAGGAATAGTTGCTCATATTCAAATTCATGATGAATTAGATTTATCAGTTGAATCTCCTGAACATGCTAAAAAAATAATTGATATAATGGAAAATGCTATTCAATTAGAAGTTCCAAATAAAGTAGACTATGAATCTGGTGAAAACTGGGGCGATATATACGATTGATTATGTCTTATTTAAATGCTAACATTCCACCAATTTATTGTAACATAAGAAGGGAGTACTTGTATGACTTTAAACAGCATCACGGAGAAACTGAAAGTTGTGTGGTCTTTGGTATTGCGAGTATACCTGGCCGTGCAATATTATTCCATTGCATACTTGAATCAGGTGCAATCTATTTCAGATTACCTATCAGCGCTTTTATTCAAAAAAGTTTTGATCGCAGAAACGTACCAGATCAAGATCTCAAAGATCTTGAATTATGGAATTCATTTAGTTATTTTCCTAACGTTATCTGCTTTGATTTTTTAAAAGGACAATCTTGTAAATATTTTAGTAATGGTAAAACATATGATGCAGAATATTTATTTACTATTGACTGGGCTCATCCAGATGCTAATATCCTCAATACAGAACATTCCGAAATGGTTTCAGAACATAAGTGTGCTCATGTTCTCAAGCTTATTAACGGTAATTTCTCTGCTCAGCCTAACAATCGCATTCTTTGGAATGTGCCTAATTTCACTAATTATTCAGGGGTACCAGACTATAAAGTCCAAACTACTGAATGGAATGTTGAAAATAAAAATTGGTTAACAGACGGGAATGATGAAATGTTTTACGACATTAAAAACAAAGACTAATTGTATCAACAATTTAACAGCTGGATGCTGTTTATTAAATCACTGTAAATGCTATGACAACAAAGATTTTAACGATCTGGAAGTACATAATTATAGCGATCTTAGCCTTCTTGTTAGGTACGTTCTTTCCGAACCCAGTCGCCAAGAAGAAAACTGAAAACGCCATTATCGCCTGGGCAAAAAGCCTAGGGTTTGGACCTCCAAGGTTTGAATATCACAATAACGAAGAGTTTGTAGATTCTCTTAAAAAATGTATAGCCTACCTCAATTTTGAAATACCAGCCAATAAACATATAAATACAGAACTAATAGTAGCCCAAGCCATCGTTGAATCTAACTATGGAACATCACGTTTTGCAAGGGAAGGAAACAACTTATTTGGTATAAGGGTATGGTCAAAAGAAGGTATGTTACCATATAAACAGCCAGATTATATAGAATGGCGTGTGAGAGTCTTTAAAAGTAAGTGCGAATCTGTTAAGTATTACATAGAAATTCTAAATACAAAACAAGTGTATGCAGAATTTAGAAAAGCTAGAGATATGTCATTTAATAGAGATCCTATTAGAATGGCAAAAGCGTTAGATAGTTTTTCTACAAACAAAGAATATGAAAAACACGTTATAGAAGTTATTAATAAATTAAGAAACAATAAATGATAGAAGCAATATTAATTTTTAATGTAATTGTTTGGACCTATTATACATATTTTTATTAAGATGTTATTAAGTGAGAATTTTACTTTGGATGAATTAACAAAGTCACAAGAAGCTATTAGACTTGGAATAGATAATAATCCTAATGATGAACACATTACTAATTTAATTTTACTTTGTAAAAATATACTACAACCCATTAGAAATCATTTTAAAATGCCGGTATCTGTATCTTCTGGTTTTAGATCAGCAGCACTTTGTGAGGCTATTGGGTCCTCAGCTAAGAGCCAACATACCAAGGGCCAAGCAGCAGATTTTGAGATATTTGGTGTACATAACAAAGAATTAAGTGATTGGATCGTTAAAAATCTTGATTACGATCAATGTATATTAGAATTTTGGAACCCCAACGACCCTAACTCCGGGTGGGTTCATTGTAGTTATAATGATGAAGATGGTAACAGAAAACAGTATTTAAGGGCTAGTAAAGTTAATAATGCAGTTATATACTACCCAATGGTATGAAAAAATTTACAATTGATTCTTTAATTGTTCATGGTATTTGCCCTGGCTGTAAAGAATTAACTCCCCTGGTATCTATAATAGATAATATTTATAAATGCACTAATTGTGGAAATGAACTTGAACAATATGTCAATGGTGTTATTAAATATTTACCAATGAATAATAAAAAAACACGAAAAATAATTCTTAGTAAAGATAAATAATGGCAAGAAAATTAAATGTAGGAAACGGTCAATTTATTAAACAGACTAATAAAAAAAGACCTGGACATCATTCTAAAAGACCCAATAAAAGAAACACGCATAAAGTGTATAGGGGACAAGGTCGTAGATAATCTATTTGACATATAAAATAATTTAGGATATAATCCTACATTATAAACAAATAAGAAAGGTTATAAATGACTGATATAAATAAATATAAAAACGTAACTTTATCTAAAGAAGCTTATGCCAAATTAGATAAAATAAGAAGAGTGATTGCTCCTCCCGTTGTAGTGAGTAGATCACAAACAGTTGCTATTTTAATTGAAGAGAAAGCGAAGAGTTTAAATGGTAAAATGTCTAAGTAATTTAAATGTTCATATGGAAGATAAACCTCTTCCTTCAGAACAAAGATTATGGAAAGCAGTATTATGCCAAATGCTTTACGATGCTCTTTCAGATTTTGAAAATAAAGCTATGAGTAAAAATGAAAAAGATGCAGCTGAACGTTGGTTTATATATAAAACAAAAGATTTTGTTGATGTATGTACTTATGCTGGATTTGATCCTGATTATATACATAACAAAGTAAACAAACTTCTAAACTTAAAGAAATTAAAACGTCTTGGAATAGTTTGGAATCATACTAGAAAGGCAAAACATGAAAATAATATGCCCAGAATGTAAAGGTAATGGTTATATTACAACTTATTTTCAAGGTGAAAAAGAACCTCATTATAAAGATTGTAAGTATTGTAATAACCAAGGTGAACTAAAAGAAAAAGATGTCAAAAAATTAATGAACTATGAAAGGATGCAACAATGACATTTACTAATTATAAAAAAGCAATAGCTAAGTTATTAAAAGCATACCACAAAAAATGGGATTGCTTTGGTAATAAAAAAAGAAAAGATAAAAAATGAACCTATTATGTGAAACACTCATTATAATTGCACTAATAGTTATAATGATACAAATTTTTAAATGGTATAGATAATGAATATTTTTCATTTAAGTAAAGAACCAGAGACTTGTGCAAAGTATCATTGCGACAAACATGTAGTTAAAATGATTCTTGAAACTGCGCAGATGTTATCTACTGCCTATCAAAAGCATTTTGGTACAAATGATAAGTTATATAAAACAGCTTATCCAAAACATCCTATGACTTTGTGGGTAGGTGAATCAAAAGAAAACTTTTTATGGACCATGGAATTAATGAAAAGTTTATTGTCTCAATATACTTTACGTTATAAAAAAGTTCATTCATCATCACGTATTTATGATGTATTAAAAACTTTAGATATAACTAATTTTCCATCATCTGGTTTTACTAAACCTCCTTTATGTATGCCTGATACATATAAGGTAGATGATTATATTCAATCTTATAAAAATTATTATGTGGCTGAGAAAAAACCTTTTGCTAAATACACAGCCGTTAATATACCGGAGTTTATGATATGAATGATAAAGGACCTAATGATCTAGAATGGATCATAGAAAAATATAAAAAAGAAAATTACAAATTAGAAATGGAAATAGAAATGCTTAAAAAAGATATTGAATTCTTGCGTGAAGAACTTCAAGCTAGAGCCATGGAGAAAAGAAATGACTGGTAAAAAAGAAGCTAAGACAGCTAAACTTATTATCCACAGTGCAATTAAATATTGGGTAGAACCAACTAAATATGGTTATGAAATACGGGTCTTGGATGAGGGAGATCACATTACAAGTATTGAATGTCATATGAAAAAGAAATATAGACCTCATGACGAAGAAAAATTTAGACGATAAATTAAAAATAGTTTATGACGAGTTGTTTGAAAAGGCCGCTGATCTTATCTTACGATTTGAAAACCCTCAAATCGTGGCCTCGACCCTTATGGCACAAGCCATCCGACTCTATAGGACCATATTAACCGAAAAAGAATTTGAAGAAATGATAGAAATTGTACTTAAGAATGCTCATGAAGTGAAGCCTTTTATATTTCATAAACTACATTAATGATAATAGATTTAAATAAATTTCACGATATAACTAATTTTAATGTTGATCTAACTGATACAACACCTACTCTTTATTTTTTTATTTCAGTAAATAAAACTACTCCAAGATATATTAGAAAAAATGGTGAGTATATTTTAAATAAAAATGGTAATATTGTAATGGATAGAGGTTATGATGTATTTGAATTAGTTCCCAGAGTTCTTAAATATATAGGTGAAACAACTCATTTTTTATCAAGATTACATGATCATTATAATAGAGAATATGCAAGTGAAGTAGGTAAAGTATTTACTCATTTTAGATGTGTTAGAGGTTTTAAAAGATTAAGTTATGATTCAGTAAGAATTCATCATGAAACAATACTTGTTAGAAAATATTTACCTGAAATTAATAAAGCTGCACAATTTTCAGATATTCAAAAGTTAATACTTTTAAATTCACAAGGTAAAGTATCTCCACGTGAACTTTCTGAACCTTATCTTTTACATGCAAGAGATATCTATCTTGCTTATAGAGCCTGGGAAAAAGAAGATCTTAATTATATAAAAAATAATTTAGTAATAAGAGTTAATAAAGCTGGAATTAATAAACCAGGTAAACGTAATAGTATATCTTTTCTTGATCGAAAAGGTAAAAAGATGAAATTTTGTAATTGGTTTCAAACAGTAGTTAAAAGACTTCATGTTAAACAAATTGAATCTTATAAAACATATAACAGTAATTATTATATGTATTTAAAAATGTATGTTCCTGAAGAATATGAAAAAAAGATATTGAGACAAAGAATTTATAATAAAGAATATCAAAATCTTAATAAAGATTATTATGACATTTATAGAAAACTTACTTCTAAAAATAAAAACCAACTTAATTTATTATGAGTTATTTAGTTTTAATTTTAATGGCCATACTGATATGGTGGGTAGTGTGTTCACTATGAGCAATAAAAAAAGAAGAGCAGAATGGGGTAAAGGTTGGGATGGAAGAAGCCGTATTCCTGATGAAACATTTAAAAAGAATTATAATGAAATAGATTGGTCTTATGTAAAGAAGACTGAAGTTATAACTCCTGAAGAATATGAAACTAATTTATTAAAGAAGGAACATGATATTAAATAAAAAATTTATTTACCCCACCAGTTCGAGAGCTCTTTTTGAGGGAGAACGTCATTACGATGTCAATGCTGAGAAACTTCCATCGGTGACAACGATACTCCAGGCGACACAGCCAGAAGAAAAAAGATTAGCCCTTGAAGCATGGAAAACAAGAGTGGGTGCAACGGCTGCTGATAAAGTTAAGAATGATGCAGCAACACGTGGAACTGCTATGCATACACACCTGGAGAAGTTTTTACTCGGTGAAGGATATTTGGATCTTACGACCGAGGGACAAGAATCAAGGACCATGGCTGATGAAATTATTAATAAAGGTTTAAAGAATAGACTTGTAGAAT
>Ga0214917_10005361_pt1 | contig 13720 bp, 16 predicted proteins | sample LL_1208_BB_MetaG_FD_177983 | JGI IMG/M metagenome (GOLD analysis project Ga0214917, IMG submission 177983) | Freshwater microbial communities from Lake Lanier, Atlanta, Georgia, United States - LL_1208_BB | ecosystem: Environmental > Aquatic > Freshwater > Lake | place: USA: Georgia | collected... | reverse complement strand
CCGGCTGAATCGACTTTGCGAAGTCGGTTGAGAGCGTGAAAAAACTGCTCGCGCCGACGAACGGTTCGGTCGACATAGGCGCAGAGCAGGGAGCAGAAGTGGGGTTTGGACGCCCGGATGGCCACGGGATCAGGGACGGAAGTCCGGATCAGTTTCTCCTTTCGTCCGTCAAACGCGTAGATGGGCAGGTAGGCGGAGCGTGGATCGTCGACCAAGACGGAGACGGTCGCATAGTCGCACTCCTTCCAGTTGGGCCAATACTTCTCCTGCGTGTGAAAAATCTTGATGCAGTTGTAAAGGCGGTGGCGGTGTCCGATGTGGGAGTAAAAAAGAAAATCCGGGGTGTCGTCAAAGGTGAAGTCGTAGTGAGGGGAAAGGAGATCGAGGAAAAAAGCGCGACTCTGGGGGGGGAAGTCGATGAAGTTGAGTGAGACATTGGGTTTCATGATTGGAAGAACTGTTTCGCGCGAATGGTAAGATCCATCAAGGGGCGGCGAAAAGCCAGATGTTCTGCGAAAGCGGCCTGAGTTTGGGTCAAAGCTTGTATTCCGATTGGGTCATTGAGAAGGGCTTCCATTGCTTTCTGGGCTGAGGGTAAATCCTGGACAATTAAATCGGGGAGAAGGATGCCTCGCATAGCCAACGATTCGGCTCGACCCATAAAAAGACAACCCGCCTGAATGGCTTCGAGTGCCCAGTTCCCCCAACGGGTCCTTGAATCGGTTCGGATCGCGAATCGAGAGGCGGCCATCAGTTGGATATAGACGGTGGCTACGTCCCCAGAGAGCGGTGTCATGAATTCAAACTTTTCTCCTGAATGCGACTGCCAGCTGCCTCGGTCGACGACAGCACCTCGGCGGTTAGCGACTTCGCATGCCGTCTCTTTGGCCAAATGTTTCCAAGAAGCTGCCGATTGGAAGGTGAAGGGGAATTCTAATACATGGTTTTTGTTGCAAGGCCGTGCGCGATAACGGCGGAAACAGTGATTTAGGTAAAAGTGGTATCCGCTCACTGGCTTTAGAATGGAGCTCTTGTGGAGAGTACCGCCTGCTTCAACCGAGTAGTAGGCCCAGATCGTCTTTTTTGATTTGGAAACAATGTGAGTGGGTATAGGAATATCCAGACATACTACGAGATCGTAGTCGTCCCACCGGATCTGATTGCAATCGACGACATCCATGGCTTCCTGCTCCTCCTGCCAGGCCTCGACGTCTCGGTAAGCGGTCTCGGGATTGGGATCATTGGCAAACTTTCCTTTCCAAAGATAGGTTTCAGGATCAGGCGTTTGGCGTACCACAAAATAGTCAGCATTGAGTTCGGCCAAAAAAGAAAAGGGCCCGAGGTGAGCGTTGGCTGTAAGGACGACATCGGTCCAGTTTCGTTTTGCCCTTGGAAGGTATGCTCCTCGATAAGCGGTTTGCCGAACCAAGGCGACCCGGCGAGACTTCCAAAAAGACAAATTTTCTTGGTGGACAGGCTCGGCAATTAATTCCGGAATGGCGTAAATCTCGGCCCAGTCCAAGAGGGAACGAGGAAGAAAAAGACCAAAAGCTTCGCACTTTTGAGCCAAGCGAATGAGTCGGAGCTTTCTTTTGAGGTCGGAATGGATAATAGAAGTATTCTAGCGAGAGATGGGAATCGGAGCGAGAGGAAGATGCCGACCCCTTCGCTTTTTTGTGCTACAAATGTCGCCATGAGAAAAATTCTCCGTCAAATCCGAGGGTGGATCTACCGCAGATACCCATCTCTCTCTGTGGAGTGGCACCATAAAAAACTGGCGGGTTTCGAGCGAAGATGGGGAATGGAACAAGACGGCTTCACCAAGGAGGGTTTTTTTCGAATTTTTCAAAAGAACATTTTGGCCGCTCTCCGGGTCGGCCCCTTCTACGAATTGATGGTGGGGGATGGGCAGGTAGGGAGTTTAGGTGTCTGGTTGGAGCGAGTGGGGGGGGGATGGAGGGTGGAAGCATGGGAACATCGGATCCATCCGTTGGCGGCATTCCGCATAAACCGACCGGGAACGAAAATCCATGGGGAACGCCTGACGAACTGGGCGGAAAAGGAAAGGAAAGCGAATCCAGTGGGAATCACCAGTCGGGGTGCGCGGGAGAGTGTAGGGATTTGCCGGGAAATCCGCAATGGGCGGATACGCCCGGGTTTTGTGGGTATCTGGAATCCGACTCGGCGCTCTGTTTGGATGCAACGCCTTTGTCGGGCGGGGTATCGCCTCGAAATGATTTATGAAAGAATGGAATTTTATCTTTTGAGGATTCGATGAAGGTTGCTTTTCATAGCCGACTATTGACGGAACGAGGGTCTGAGGGAGCCATGCTGGATTACGCCCGGTTGAATCGCTCTGTTTTGGGCAATGAGTCGGTCCTCTGTCTGCCGGATCAGCCGGAATTTGCCGGGAACCCTTTGCTTCAAAAATGGCGAGAGGAGTTTGAGGTGATTCAGTACCAGGACAAAAACGACCTTGGTCGGAAACTGAAAAAAGACAGGGCCGAAGTCCTTTACCAGACCAAACCCGGGCCATTTAACGGATTTCTAGTTCCGGGAGTAAAAAACTGCGTTCATGCACAGTTTCTCTGCGATGAATTCCATGGGGATGCCTTCGCCTATCTATCGCAGTGGATGTCGAGGGTAATGACGGGTCGGGAAGAATCATTCGTTCCATTTTATGTTCCAAAGTTTGAAACATCGACGAATCTTAGAAAAAAACTGGGTATCCTGTCCGGCGAAAGAGTTTTCGGCAGGCATGGGGGGTGGGACACATTCAATATTCCTTTTGCGCGCCGAGCTGTGGCGGAGCATGCGAGAAAGCACCGGGCAGATCATTTTATATTTCTCAATACCGAGCCCATTCACGGTACGGAGAGGCTTTCCAATGTTCACTATCTGACAGCCACGGTGGATCCAGAAGAAAAGGCGCAATTTCTGGCAACCTGCGATGCCATGTTGCACGCCCGTTGGCATGGTGAAACATTTGGACTCGCTGTGGGCGAGTTCGCTGCTTTGGGGAAACCAGTGATCACTTTTGAAGGTTCGCGTGAGCGTGCCCATTTGGAGATGCTTGGAGATCGGGCACTTCGCTACCGCAATCGTGCGGAACTAGAAGAGATCCTTTGTTCTTTTACTTCCCGCAAGGTAAGCGGCACGCTTTATGAAGAATTTGCGAATCCAAATCGGGTCATGGATCTTTTTAGAAAGATATTTTTGTTATGAAAACAACCCCTCTGGATCCTGTCGATTATCCAGCGTTTTCGCGGAGGCTGAAAATCCTGTTAGTCGATGAAGGGGATACCATGAATGCAGAATTCTTTCGAGGAGCTACGGAACACGATGTGGATCGCTTGGATTGCGGACCCGCAGCGGACGCTGACGGAGGCTTTCGTCTACGGTGGAAGGAGGTCGGCAAGAAAATCAGCCGAAAAGAGTATGACTTGGCGGTGGTGACTGATCGGAAACACTGTTTTTGGAGACCGGGGGCGGGCTTAGTATCTGGCCTGTTTCGTTTCGGAAAGGCCGTCTTGTCTGAACCGAGGCGCCTAGCTCATCTTCAGATTCCCCGTGAACTAAGCAAGGTGGGCATTCCTTGGGCCTTATTGGAAAGGAACGACCAGTGCTTGATTCAAGAGGGGAATCACCTACTTTTTCACCTCGCTTCACGGGTTTTTGTGAGGGAACTGCTGCAAAATCGCTTTGAGATCTTTCAAGCCTACAGGCAGGGGGCCGGTCGAATGCGGCTATGGCCCAAAGCATTCCGGGCGGGACGTCGGGTGCCGCTCGATATTGAAAAAATTCGCGCGATCTCGCTTGGCTGGAGGCCAGGATCTATTCTGGCCGAGTCGGCTGAAGAAAAGGTCCATGATATCATTTTTTGTGGTCAGGAGTCTTTGCGAACTCCCCGAATGGCGGCGGTACACGAGCTAAATGAATCAGCTGAGCGAGAAGGTTGGAAATTCTTTCATCCCGGGAAATTGGGTCAGGAGGAATTCCACCGGGAATGCGGCCGGGCCTGGCTTTGTTTGAGTCCAAGTGGCAACGGATGGGATTGCTACCGCCACTACGAAGCTCTGCTGACGGGCAGCGTTCCTTTGATCAACTATCCTTGGATTGAACGCTTCGCTCCGTTTGAGGATGGCAAACACTGCCTGTTCTTCTCCGTGGAACGAGGTCATCTAACGGGTGTGGTTAGAAAGGCCCTTCAGAATAAAGACCTCCTACGGTCCATTGCCAAGGGGGGGGCTGCAAGAGTGCGAAAGTATCACTCCCACGCCGCTTTGAGGAATTACGTCATTCATGAAACCTTGGCGGCGAGTCGGTCTGCAGGTTAATTTATTACGCGATGTTGCCAGAAAAAAAATCTGACTCATGAAAATCCTCGGCATTTCCGCTTACTATCACGACTCTGCTGCTGCGCTGGTGGTGGATGGCAATATTGTTGCGGCGGCTCAGGAAGAGAGATTTACCCGCAAGAAGCATGATGAGGCCTTTCCGGCGAGGGCGGTTGAATACTGCTTGAAAGAGGCCGGGATCAAGCCAACGGATATTGATTATGTTGCTTTTTACGAAAAGCCGCTGCGGAAATTTGACCGATTGCTGGAAACGTATCTTGCTCTAGTGCCTGCTGGATTTCCCTCGTTTTTGCGGGCCGTTCCGGTCTGGTTGAAGGATAAACTATTTTTAGCAAAGAGGATGCGTGATCAACTGCCTGGCTATAGAAAGGCGTTTATTTATCCAAGCCATCACGAGTCTCATGCGGCGAGTGCCTTCTTTCCTTCGCCCTTTGAAGAGGCAGCCATCCTGACGATGGACGGGGTAGGGGAGTGGGCCACAGCCAGTATTGGGGTGGGGCGGCGGAATCGGATTGAATTGCTCAAGGAACTTCATTTTCCACATTCTCTGGGGCTTCTTTACTCTGCCTTCACCTACTTCTGCGGCTTCAAGGTCAATTCCGGTGAATACAAGCTGATGGGGCTAGCCCCTTATGGTGAGCCAATCTATGCAGACCTGATTCGAAAGCACTTAGTGAAGATCTTTGATGATGGCTCGATTTGGATGGATCAATCCTACTTCAACTATGCAGGAGGACTGACGATGACGTCCAAAAAGTTTGATGGGCTTTTTGGTGGGTCGCCCCGAAAAAAGGAGTCTCCGATTGGCAAAAGGGAGATGGATTTGGCCGCATCGATCCAAATGGTCACTGAGGAGATTGTGCTGAAAATGGCACGGCATGCGCATCAATTGACGGGAATGAAGAATCTTTGTCTGGCGGGTGGCGTGGCCCTCAACTGCGTGGGGAACGGAAAGCTTTTACGGGAGGGGCCCTTTGAGGATATTTGGGTTCAGCCTGCATCGGGGGACGCCGGAGGAGCCTTGGGAGCCGCACTCTTCACCTGGTATCAACTCCTCGAAAAGCCACGCACCGCGAAGGCTGAGGATTCTATGCAGGGATCCTATCTGGGGCCGGAACCTGAAGATCAAACTACCCGGGCCTTTCTTGAGAAGGAGGGGGCAAAGTTCTTTCATGTGTTGGACGAGACTAAACTGTGTGACGAGGTGGCTGGCCTGATTGCATCTGAGAAAGTGGTGGGATGGGTAAACGGGAGAATGGAATTTGGGCCGCGCGCCCTGGGAGCCAGAAGTATTTTGGGGGATGCTCGAAGCGAAAAGATGCAGACCCAGATGAATGTGAAAATCAAGTTTCGGGAGTCGTTCCGTCCCTTTGCGCCATCTGTGCTTGAGGAGAGGGCGGCTGACTGGTTCCAAATTGAACACAAACATCGCAGTCCTTACATGCTGGTGGTTGCACCGGTGTTGGAGAAACACAGGGAGAATTCCAATGGCAATGGAAAGACAGGATTGGATCGAGTGAAGGAGAGAAGATCCAGCCTGCCGGCGATCACGCATGTAGACTATTCGGCTCGAATGCAGACAGTAGGATTGGGAACACGGTATCGGAAGCTTTTGGAGGCATTTGAAAGAAAGACAGGATCTCCCGTCATCATTAACACGAGTTTTAATGTGAGGGGGGAGCCCATTGTCTGTACCGCAGACGAGGCCTATCGCTGTTTCCTGAATACCGATATGGACGCGCTCGTGATTGGAAACTTTCTCCTGCTCAAGGAAGAGAACAAAGCTGCCAGCACTTCCGCTCGTGCCGACTATTTGAAAGGCTTTGAATTGGATTAGTTGGATCGTGTGTCTTTCTCTTCATCAAACATGAACATGACTTATTTCATCATGGGAGAATCCAAGTGATAAGTATTGAGTGGAATCCCGATCGAAAACAGCTTCGGCAGTTTGCCGGAATCTGGTTTCCGGCTTTCTGCGCCTTGGTGGGCTGGTCAATCGCCCGAAAGACGGGTCATTGGCATGAGGTTGAGGTGGGCTGGATCGTTGCAGGAGTCATTTCCATTGCTGGTCTGGTCTTCCCTCCAATCATCCGGCCTGTATTTGTCGGCCTGATTCTTCTGACCTATCCTATCGGATGGGTGGTTTCGCATGTCCTTTTGGGGCTAATCTTTTACGGCATTGTGACGCCCATAGGGATAATTTTACGGCTCACGGGGCACGACCCTTTGCAGATTAATGCCCCCTTGGGCAATTCTCTTTGGAAAAGTCCGACTGGCAAAACGGATCCGGCCAGTTATCTTCGGCAAAGTTAATGAACCAAAAGAGATCATCCAATTTCGAAGAACAGGCCGCCAAGGACAGCGGAGGGTTTTTTGCTGAATTCTGGATTTTTCTTAAGGAAAATAAGAAGTGGTGGCTTCTGCCCATTCTCTTGGCGTTTCTTTTGATGGGGGCCCTCCTACTGGCTGGCGGCACCGGGGCGGCACCGTTCATCTACACTCTTTTTTGATTTTTGGTTAGGCATCTAAGCAGCGATTGAAATCAAGCCGCCCATTTTTCAAGATCTTGGCATTGGTATTTGGTTTCACCCTTGCATTGGGCTTGGACTATGGTGTCCGGCAGATTTATCTCAAATTCTGGAAGAAACCTTTTCTGGACACGCATCCCTTGCGGCAAGCCGACGAAAACTTTCACCATGGAATCAAACCCAATTCGGAAGGCGTAGACACCTATGGGCCTTATTCCGCAAAATATTTTAGCAACTCTATGGGGCTTAGGGATGAAAAGATCAGGTCGGTGTCTTTGGTTGCGGGTCATCCCAGAATTCTTTTTATTGGGGACTCTTTCACGGAAGGAGGGCCAATCCAATGGGAGAAGACCTTCGTTGGTAGAATTTCCGGGGCCTTAAAGTCGCAGGGAGTCGAGGTGCTAAACGCCGGGGTGGCGTCCTATTGTCCAACCACGGAGAGGGTGAAGCTGAGGAAACTGCTCGTTGAACAAGGCCTCAAGGTCGACCGGGTGGTCTTGTGCTTGGACATTTCAGACCTGAAGGACGAGTTCTATTACGATGAAGGAGCCGACGGAAAAGTGCGGCAGATTCTCTATGGCCCCTTTCAGCAAAAGGCAGAACAGCTAGAAAAAGCAGACCAGGTTTGTAATTGGCTGGAAAGTCATGTGGAGAAAAACTTTGTCATTTTGGGTGCAATTGTCCGTAATAGCCGGCTGACTTGGCGGCGGCATGCAAGCTCCACTGGAGTGACTGAGTATGATGCCATTCCCGATTGGGCTTATAATTGGCCTGATTACCGAGGCCCGCACGAAAATCTGGTGGAGAAAGGCCTGATCAAGATAAAGGCTGAAATGACCCTGTTGGCTCAAGAGCTCAAGAAATTGGGCGTGCCCTTGACACTGGTGGTTTATCCTTGGCCGCAACAGGTGAAAGCAGGTACTAAGCCTTCTCGGTCTGAGACGGAATGGGCGAGTTGGGCCAAGGAAAATGGAGTGCAATTCATCAGTCTGTTTCCTGTTTTTGTGAATCAAGAACCTGCAGAACAGGTGATCCAGAAGTACTATTGGAAAAACGACGCTCATTGGAACGAGGAGGGGCACCGAATGGTGGCAGAAGCCCTCTTGAAGCCCGAAGGAGGAATTTTCCTCCCCAAAAAGGGTGCGGTTGAATCAAAGCCCCAAGCGGGGAAATGAAACAAGCTGGGTCTTGCTTAGGCATTCGTCGGTAAAGAGTTCAAATCGGAGTTTGCAAGGGGGAATGAGGCCACCCTCCAGGATGTGCTTGAGGCGGAACCATGCTTTGGCGGCGCGCAGGCGGAGGGCTTTTCGGCTTACATCAGACAGCGCGTTTTCGCCGTGAGAACCGAGGCGTTTGGCGATGTCGTCCTCGTGCCAGGTGAAGATGCCGATGGGTTTGCGAATGGAAACAAGGTTTAGGCCGAGCTTGATTTGACGGCGGAACCAGACGTGATCCCCGACGATGCGATACTCGGCAGGATAGGAGCAACGTTCCCAGATCTCCCGGCGAAAAAGGAAAGAACAAGTTTGGACCGGCATGTGCCAATCCGCATCAATCGGACGAGGAACGGTGATCTGGTTAAACAGGTAAAGAAAGTTGAGCTGGCCATCCAGCATGATGGTGGGGCCGAAAACGGCATCGGCTCCCGTTTGATCAAGTTTGTGAAGGGCTTGGGCTAGGCCCGCCCGGTCGTACTGCTCGTCGGCGTTCAGATGGCCAACGATACGACCACGTGCGGTAGCCATGCCCTTGTTCAAGGCGTCGTACATGCCTTTGTCTGGCCCTGGAATGAGGCGAATGTCTCTCTGCTGGTTTAGATAGTCCAGAGTTCCATCCGTGCTGCCACCATCCACGACGATATGTTCATAGCTTTGGCCCTGCAGGGCATGTCGGACCGAGCGAACGCACAGCTCGATCCAACGGATCGAATTAAACACCGGGGTTACGATCGAAATCTCAATTGGTTCGCTCATAAAATGATTAGTAAATTTGCAAAAATACTAACTATTGTCCTTTTGCCTGTTTGGACCCCTGGCCTGTCTTGAGTGGGCGGGCGGTGGCGGATTCCAGACGGGGGGCCCACTGTAGGGCGAATTCTCCACGCTTGGTCAGCTCCAAGTGGATGCAACGGCGGAGTCGGCGTCGAAACACAAGCCCAGCCAAACGGAGTTTCCGAGCATGCTCGCAGGCCGTCGGCGCTTGAATTCCGCAGATTTCGGCCACTTTGTCCAAAGAAACTGGCCCACGGTTCTGGAGTATCCGCAAGATATGTAGCCGCCGATGGTTGGCGAGACCCTTAAAAATTCTTTCCTGGCTGCTGTCAGGTCTCTTTGCTTTGCCCATACGATTAGTAAATTTGCAAAAATACTAACCTAGGCAAGTGAAAATCGGATGAAGAGGGTATCATGAGTAAACCCAAGCCAGAGATCGACGAATGGTTGCCTTTAAAAATCAAAGCTTCTTCAGGGGAACAATGCGGAAAACTCTTTTGAGTCTTTTCCCAGGTGCATCATTTTTGTCGAAGCGGCAAAGCTCTAGCCAAATCCTCAAGCTCTCTGCTGAAGTCAACGAGCGGTAAAAGCGCTGGGTTTCACGATCATGGGAGGCAAAGGAACGAAAGACTTTGGCGACTCTGGCCATGCCCATAGTTTATTTAGGCCGAGGTTTAAGGCGAACTCAACCTATGCGGCTGTCTGCGTGTAAAACACTCCCCATCAAACGATGAGATTGTCGATAGCCAAAAAACCAGACGAGATAGACAAGATTTAGGCCACCCCAAAGGCCGAGCAGAATCAGGTAGTGTTTGCCACACTCGCCCATCATGGGGAGAAGGCGCCTGAGGGCAAAAGCCCCAAGGCCGAGCCATAGGATGACCCAGTGCAGGGTGAAGAAGCTGAAAAAACGGAGAGGCGCCGTGGGGACAAAGCCACCGATCTTTGGAGCATCTATAGGGTAGAAATAGAGATCCTCAATTTCGGACCCGACTAGCGAGCTTTTGCCTAAGGCCTTGTTTAAACGACCCTCTACAAAGCGGGCGTGGACGCGGGCGAAGTCGACAAAGTGGAGATAAAAGCAGGACTGGGTTCCGGCGGTGATGACGAGCAGGGGAACAAGGGCAAGAGACACGGGGCTGTCCCAAAGAAGGCAGCCAATCACGAGAACGAGAAAGAAGTAGAGGCCGTAGAAGAACTTTTTGTGATAGAGGTACTGCATCTCGCGCATACGGCGAAGCTGATCCATCCAAAGGGCGATCTTTTGGTCCGATTGTGGCATAGCTCCTTTATGCCCAGTGCACAGCCAAAGGACAACCTTGCGACTTTCCTGCAGTGGGGTTTTGGGAGAAGGTAGAAGAGTGAAGCCTTTAGAAAATAAACCAGATTCCCGCGTCCCAGGGATAGTTGGGGTAGGGCTTCTACTGGCCTTGGCTTTGGGGTTCGGGCTAGGGCAGAAATTCGGAACGGGTGGGGTTGAGCCTGAAAGGTTGGCTGCCCCGGCAGCACCATCCCTTTTTCAGCTTCCATCCAAACTGGTGGTTTATCAGGAGGGACCTGCGATTCCTGCTTTGTGGTTGGACACCTTTTCGAGTGGAGTGGGAAACCCAAAGATAGATTTACGGGTTTTAGAAAGGGGTTCAGACGGATCGTGGCCTTCGGACGGAGATGTGTACTTGATCAAGGCACGGACTTTCCAGCCTTTGAGCCAGATATTTTCTTGGGCTGATCTTACAGGACGGGTGCCCCTGGAAGGAATCAATCCTGTATTCCAAGGACAAGCTTTCGACCCCACGGGTGTGAAAAGTCGCCCTTGGAGAATTAGCCCATGGTTTTTTATGAAAAAAGTGGCGCCTGGAACTCCACACAAGGTGGCTTTGGCCGCTCCCGTGCGTTGGGCTGGAGAGCCCCAGTCTCTTTTTCCGAGCGATCCAGATCTGATGGGCGCAATTTGGCTTAAGTCACAGGGTAAACCGATCAATCTTGGTGGAGACACAACCCAACAGATGGCACGGCAGCAGGTCGAGGCAACCTTAAGCGGTAAGTTGGCTTTGGAGCAGGAGTGTTGGGAAGGATTAAAGAACGGGAGCGTGCAGCTGAGTTATCTTCCTGCTTGGAGGTTAGTCTTAGATCCACAAGCGGGAGGGGGTCTGATCCGCTGGTCCGCGTTGCCTGCGGGTACGGTTGTGGATTTTGAAGTGATGGGGGTAAGAGAGGAGTCTTCAAGAAAAGATGTGGCGTTCCGTTTTTTGGAGTTTCTGTTAGCGGGGCCTCAGCAGTCAGCCCTGCTTGGGGCAACGGGTTATTTTCCCGTTCGATCGAAGGTAGGGGCAGAGTGGGTGGGATCGGCACTGATCATGCCCTCGGGACCATGGTTTGACCGAAGCGAGTTTATCATGTGGCCGTATCCGAGAGTTGCGGTCACTCCTCCACAACCAACCTCTGAAACAAACTCGGTTGTCCCTGTAGGTGGCGGGGAGCAAAAAAGTGAGTAGATTTGAATTGTGGCTCGATGTGTAAGTCGCGTTCCACCTAACTATGAATTTAAAAGATAAAGTTGTACTGATTACGGGAGCCGGGTCTGGGCTAGGGAAGGCCTTGGCTTTGGCGGCGGGGCAGGTTGGGGCAAAGGTGATTTGTGCGGGTAGGAGAACGGATAAGATTCAGCAGACCTCTGATGAGGTGACAAAGGTTGGAGGTGTGGGCACGGCTATGGAGATGGACGTTACGGATCTAAAATCGGTAGAGAAAGGTCTGAAGATGGCAGAGAAGGTTGGGCCGATTGAAATTTTGATCAACAACGCGGGAATCATCACCGGGATGAAGGCGGTACAGGATTTGCCCGTAGAGGAGTGGGATAAAATTATGGCGACCAATGTACGGGGACCATATCTGCTGATGAGGGCAATTTTGCCGGGGATGATTCAGCGTGGATTTGGGCGGATTTTGAACATCAGTGCCCCGATCAAGCATTTGCCTAAGGCATCGGCGTACTGTGCCTCGAAGTGTGCGTTGGATTCTTTGACGAAAGCAGTTTCCTACGAATTGAAGGGCTTGGATATTTTGGTCAATGCGGTGGAACCGCCGTTCCTAGACACGGAGATGCACAAGGGCGGAAAAAAACCGGAGGAGGTTGTGGCGCAGATTTTAGAGTTGGTGGCGTTGGAGGTGGGAAGTCAGAGCGGAAGGATTGTAAAGATAGCGTAGTATAACTGTGGTGCCTGCCCTCAAAGGGTAGATTCAGGTCCCACGAGCGTGACCGAAGAGTTCTATCTGCTCTCCTTCGCCAAGGCTACGGAGGGTTGCTTATTCAAGTCCCGCGCGTATGCCCAAAAAGTTCAATCTGTAGGCGGGGGCAGAAGCGGAAGCCCTCTCGTTTGCAGACATCGACAAGCCATGGGGAGCGGGCAGCGAGCGTTTTCACATCAATGCCCTCGGGCATGAGGAGGATTTGGGGTAAGGGGACAGGGGGTAAGCGGGAGAGGAGGTCTTTGATTTCGGCGAGATCGTTTTCGGATGAGACAACGAATTTTAATTGAACCGGATATTTTCGAATCCATTCGGAAATCACCTCGGGTTGCAGGCGGGTAGAATCGTGTTTTTTAGCCCAAGCTGGGTCTCGTTCGGAAGAAGGCGTGGAGTTGGATAGCTTGGGGCTGATTGAGGCTAAATCGCAGGGAATGCCGTTGGGAAGGATAGTGCCGGCGGTCTCGATGGTGATGTGCTTTTTCTGTTTTTTTAGAGCGGTCGCGAGTTCGGGGAGATCGGGGGCAATCATGGGTTCGCCTCCAGTCAGCACTACGTGATCGCAGTTCCACTCTGTGAGTTTCTTTAGAATCTCTTTAAAAGACATTTCTGGTCCCTCTGGTTTCCAAGAGGCGTAAGGAGTGTCGCACCAGTGACAGCGTAGGTTGCAACCAGAGGTGCGGATAAAGATGGAGGGAACACCGGCCAGTAGACCCTCCCCCTGAATCGAGTGGAAGATTTCCGCTATCCGCATCGGATCAGGCTACTGAAAGGGGTTTGGGAGGTAGGGGTGGGGTGGTGACGTAGGGTGTGGGATCGGGAAAGCCTGCCATGAGGAAGGCTTCCCGGCGTTCGATGCAGGTTCCGCAGGTACCGCAGTGAAGCAGGCCACCTTTGTAACAGGACCATGTCCGAGCGTAGTCGACCTTTAACTCTATCCCACGCCGTACAATGGCTGTCTTGTCCATGGAGACAAACGGGCGAAGGAGTTTGATGCGGGCGTAGGTTCCTGACTCCATAGCCTGGGCCATAGGGTTGAGAAAATCCTCACGACAGTCGGGATAGATGGTGTGGTCGCCTGCGTGAGCCGCAATGGCAACTGCATCCGCGCCCAAGCTTTCCGCAAAGCCTGTGCCCATGGAGAGAAAAATTCCGTTCCGAAATGGGACAACCGTTTTTTTCATGGACTCTTCCTCGTAATGCCCGTCAGGAATCTTGCCGCCAGATTTTAAGAGGTCGGATTTAAAGGCGTCGGCCATAAAGTTGAGAGAGACAATGCGATTAGGGATGCGGAGTGACCTGCACTGATCAGCCGCGCAGGGGAGTTCTCTGGAATTGTGCTTCGCGCCGTAATCAAAGCTGAGGGCGGCGACCACTTTTTCGGTGGCGGCCATATGATGCAGAGCGGTGACCGAATCGAGGCCACCGGAAAGAAGGACAACAACCTTCACGGGAAAAACGGATTATGGGCGAGTTCGTGAGCGACGGTGGTGATTGGGCCGTGGCCTGGAAGAAGAAGGGTCTCTGGTGGCAGGGTAAGAACACCTGCACGAATAGCCTCCAAGGCAGGACGGTAGCGGGAGCGGATGCCTCCAAT
>Ga0214917_10005360_pt1 | contig 13720 bp, 13 predicted proteins | sample LL_1208_BB_MetaG_FD_177983 | JGI IMG/M metagenome (GOLD analysis project Ga0214917, IMG submission 177983) | Freshwater microbial communities from Lake Lanier, Atlanta, Georgia, United States - LL_1208_BB | ecosystem: Environmental > Aquatic > Freshwater > Lake | place: USA: Georgia | collected... | reverse complement strand
GAGATCACGGGGGCGGGGGCGGCGGGGAGGAGCTGGGTAGCGAATCTCCCTAGGAGAGATTCGCGCCTGACGCGCTTCCGCCGCATGTTGGCAAGCACCTTGCGGCAGACGCCAATGGCCCATCCAACTTCGGACCCTTTCGGGATTCGCTCAGACTGTTGCCAGAGAAGCAGCATGGTTTCACTGGCGGCGTCTTCAGCCTCTTCGGGCGATGCTCGGCGTAGGGCATATCGCCGGGTCGGCTCGTACACGCGATCGATCAACGCCTCGAGCTCACTTACGTCGTACAACGCGTCCCCCAGATGCCTCTCTGCTCTATACCAACATGTGTCGCAACTCTACGCATCCTTTCAGCGGGTTGTGCCACCCACTTGACACAGTTCCGAACAGGCGTTCTAATACCCCTATGACCCGACATGATCAGGACCGCAAGACGAGGATCCTCCAGGCGATCGCCGAGGGGATCCGCCGTTCAGGCACGCCGCCAACCGTGCGAGAGATCGCCGACCTGGTCGGCCTTGCCGCCCCCTCCGCCGTGCACCACCACCTGGAGACCCTCGAGCAGGAGGGGCTGATTGAGCGTGGCGCCGGCCTCTCGCGCTCCGTGCGCCTCACCGCCCGCGGCCGCTCGCTCCTCGAGATCGACAGCGAACTCGAGACGACCAACCTGCCGATGGCCGCCCGCGAGCTGGTCGTGGTGGGGCAGATTGCGGCCGGTGGGCCGATCGAGGCCTACGAGGAGCGCTCCGAGACGGTCGCTGTCCCTGAGTTCATGTCGACCCCCGACTCCTACCTGTTGAAGATCCGCGGCGACTCCATGATCGATGCCCAGATCGCCGACGGCGACTATGTGGTGATCAAGCCGAGCAAGGTGGCCGCCGATGGCGACATCGTGGTCGCACAGGTGGAAGAGAACGAGGTCACGCTGAAGCAGCTCTTCCGCGAGACGGGTCGGGTGCGCCTGCAGCCCGCCAATAAGGCGTACAAGCCGATGTACTACCCCGCCGTGAACGTGCAGGGTGTGCTCGTCGGCGTTCTTCGCCGAGTTCACTAACCTCCGCCTCGGCGCCGGGCGCCGACTTATCCACAGCCGAAGGGGCCCGATCCCCTCTTCGTGGAGAGATTGGGGCAGTTTTGTGGGCATCCATCTAGAGCGTCCACGGCGCGGCTGAGAGAATACGAGCATGTCCAACCAACTCCCGCCACAGTCCTCCGAGGCCGAAGAGTCCGTACTCGGCGCCATCCTGATCGACGGCGACGCGATTACCGAGGTCTCCGAAACGCTCAAGGCGTCGGACTTCTACAAGCCGGCGAACAGCAAGGTCTACGCCGCTGTCCTCTCGTTGTACGAGCAGCGTCAGCCAATTGACATCCTCACCGTCTCCGAAGAGTTGGAGCGCCGCGGCCAGATTGAAGAGATCGGCGGACGCGCAGCGCTTGCAGATCTCTGCGACCGAACTCCAACGGCGGTGCACGCCAAGCAGTACGCAAAGATCGTGGAGCGCAAGGCGGTGCTGCGCGGTCTGATTAGTGCCGCCGGCCGCATTGCATCGATCGGCTACGAAGATCCCGCCGATGCGATTGAAGCGATCGATCGTGCCGAGTCAGAACTCTTCGCCATCAGTGAGCGACGTACGGTGTCGGGATTCACCGCACTTGAAACGTTGCTCGGTCAGGCATATGAGCGACTCGACCATCTGCACCAGAACCGCGGGCAGCTCATGGGCCTGCGCACCGGCTTCACCGACATCGACAGCAAGACACAAGGACTCCAAGCGTCAGACTTCATTGTGCTTGCGGCGCGACCATCAGTTGGTAAGACATCACTCGCGCTCAACATTGCGGAATACGCCGCTGTGCGCGAAGGAAAGTCGGTTGGCGTCTTTTCACTCGAAATGAGCAAAGAGCAGTTGGTGCTTCGTTTGCTGTCGAGCGTCACCAAGATCGACTCGTTCAAGTTGCGCAGCGGCTTTCTCGCGGAGATGGACTTTCCGAAGATCGCTGGCGCAATGGAGAGCCTCTCGCGCGCGAAGATCTTCATTGACGACACCGCGAGCATCTCGGTGATGGAGCTGCGCACCAAAGCGCGACGACTCAAGATGGAGCACGGACTTGACTTGCTGATCGTCGACTATCTGCAGCTGATGCAGCCGGGTTCTTCTGGCCGCGAATCAAACCGCGTGCAAGAGGTCTCTGAAATTTCGCGTGGGCTCAAGGCACTCGCGCGCGAGCTTGGCATTCCGGTACTTGCACTGAGCCAGCTCTCACGCCAGACCGAGATGCGCGGTGAATCAAAGGAGCCACGCCTCTCCGACCTGCGCGAGTCTGGAGCTATTGAGCAAGACGCCGACGTCGTGATCTTCTTGTGGCGCAAGGCGGAGCGCGTGGAGGAGAGTGACGCGGTTGGCGAGGCGATCGATTTCAGCATCGCGAAGCACCGTAACGGCCCAACTGGTGCAGGGCAGCTCTACTTCATGAAAGAGCAGACGCGCTTTGTCAACTTGGTTCGCGAGCGCAACGATGGCGCACAGGGCGGAGGCGAGAACGAGCCAGTAATGTAGCGACATGAACTTCATGTTGCTCCGACCTGGCATGCGCCGCGCCTCGTATCTCTACCTCATGGTCGGCATCATGCAGGCCTGCTACCTCCCCTTCAGTTCGATTGTCTTCCGCGACCGCGGGGTCTCATTCGAGGCGATCGGCCTGGTTGGCGCAATCAATTCCGTCCTCTCGCTTGCTGCCGCACCGGTCTGGGGTCACCTAGGCGACGCCACACTCGGCCGCGTAGCAGCTTTCCGCCTCGCGATTCTCACGACCGCGCTCGGCGTCTTCGCCTTTGCCGCAGGGCCGGTTGCTGGGATACCAGGCTCCATGCTCGCGGCCTTCGCTGGCGCTGGCATCGTGCCGCTTCTCGATGCCATCGGCATGGAGCGGCTTGCAGAGGTGAAAGGAGACTGGGGGCCACTTCGTGCGATCACAAGTGCGAGTTACGCCACAACGTGCCTTGCAAGCGGAGCCCTGGTCGTCGCTGGCGGTGCCTTTATGGTCGGTCCGCTCTACGGCATGGGTGCGATCGTTGTACTGATCGGCACGATCCGTCTGCGAGTTCGGCCACCACTGCAGGCCTCTGCCGCCGCACAACGAGAAGTCGAGAGCACGGAGCTCGCCGGAGGAAATGCAGAGATCGCCGTGGCAGGAGATTGGCGACAACGGTTTGGCACCGTGAGCCTCGCTTTTGCGCAGTCGCCGAAGTTGTTCGGATTTTTGATGTTAAGTCTGCTTGTCAATCTCGGCGCCGGTATTTTTTACTCATACGGTTCACTGCGCATTCAGGACGTCGGGGGTGACGCAGCGGCGGTCACCTTTGCCTCAACTATCTCGGCGGGCGTTGAGATTCCATTCTTCTTGATCGGAACGGCGGTCGCAGTGCGTTTTGGTATGCGCGCGGTCTACTCGGTCGGTCTCGCTGCTCTCGGGCTTTGCAGCATTGGGTACGGCATTTTCAGTGACCCATTTATGCTTGCGGTAGTGCGCGGGCTTTGCGGCATCGGATTTTCGTGCACGCTGTTGGCAAGCGTTCTCACCGTACGGTCCATCGTTCCGAGTGAACTACAAGCAACCGGACAGGCCCTGTATCAAGCGATCTCGTACGGATTGGCAATTTCTGTGGCAGCCATTGTTGGTGGTGTGATCTACGGTGAACTTGGCGCGCTACCGTTGTTCATGTTATCTGGAATCATCTTGATTGGATCTGTGCCATTTGCGTGGAGAATTTTGCGCGTCGAGGCAGCGCCGGCTACTCCCTAAAGCTGTTTCCTGCGCGCGATAGCGCGGCAATTCTTCCAAGATGTCGACGGAGTTCAATTGACGCCTGATCGGGCCCAGCGATATGCAACTCCTCTGACAAATCAATCGGCAACTCTTCGGGTCGCTGCGATTCTGTGATCGGCTGATCCTGATCAAGAATGAGTCGCTGGAAATCTGCGAGCTCTGTGTCATCTGACGGATCGAGACGATAACTGCGCGCGTTCCACGTAAACGTTCTTGTCTCTTTTACTGAGAGGGGCGACGCGGCGATAAAGAGGATGAAGCGATTCCCCTCGGGAAGTTGCTGGTCGAGCGTCACCGAATATGGAAGGTGCACCGTGTAGGTCGTTGGATCGCGCTGCACCTTGGTGCCTGGCGCAACATCACCCTTTACGCTGGTTTGCGGCTCTTCGAGCGCGATCTGAAAGCTGATCGAAGTCTCGGTGCTTTCCACGACATGGTCGGGGCTGAGCGGCTTCGCTCGATCGCCAAGGATTCCCTCGTGCACCCAAGGGAAGTGACTGAAGTCGATGAAGTTCTCAATGCGCCGTGCGGGGGAGCACTTCCAGTCGTAGGTGGTGATCGGAATCGTGCGCAGCGAAGGATCGCCCCACCACGGTGCATCGGGGAGTGGATAGAGTGGCACGGGGTTCTCCCAGCCGCCTGGGCCCGGCTCAAGCAGCACCCAAACGAGTCCGATGTGCTCAACAGCGGCGTAACGCTCAATGCGTGCGCGACGCGGGATCGCACGACCGTGCACTGCGGGAATGCGCTTCACCTCGCCGCTCTGGCCGTAGCTCCAGCCGTGATACGGGCAGACGAGGCACGCCTCACCGGTCGCAGGGCTTCCATCGGGGGCTGGGCTCGTGCCCGGGTCAACCCAGCCGAGGGAGAGGGCGGTGCCGCGGTGGACGCAAAGGTCGGGGAATGCAGCGACGGTGTCGCCAAGGCGTACGACCACCAGCGTTTCACCCGAGAGTCGAACGGGGAGTGGTCGGTCGGTCAGCTCACCGCTCTGGCAGACGGGCATCCAGGCCGAGCGGAGCGCCTGGTCAAGGGCCGCCTCGCCAGCGGCGTCAAGGTCGTTGGGGCCCGCCTCGCCCGGGAGCGCCGCCTCACCGAGGCCGCTCATCGCTGGCCGAAGATCTCCATCATCAGCGCGATGAAGCGCGGGGCGTTCGCGTCAAACGCAACATCGGCGTTCGGCTCTTTGCCGCCACGGTGATGCGTGTCAACAACGGTGCGGCCGAGGGTCAGTGTTCCCGCGGTTTCGACCGCAACGTGGCAGCGCTTGGTGGTGATGATGTCGGGCTCGACCAGCGCCGCGACGCAGAGCGCATCATGCACTGGCGCCGACTCTGGGATGTCCATCTTCTGGCTGCTCTCGTAACTTCCAATGCGTCGCTTAATGACCGTCTCTGTTGCCATGCCCGCCGGTGTGCCGAGGGCGCCAAATGCCGCGCACTCTTTGGCCGTGACGAGCGCCTTGTGCGTGGCGTCAAGCGGCACCATGAGCACATCTTTAAAGCCAGCCTCAAAGACGCTCGCGGCGGCTTCGGCGTCGGCCCAAATGTTGAACTCAGCGGAGGCGGTCATATTTGGAATCTCATGGCCGCCGCCCATGATGATCAACTTCGGGACCCACTCGGCGAAGCGCGGCTCCTGCGCAACGGCAGCGGCGATGTTGGTGAGTGGCCCGATCGGCATGAGCGTGATCGGCTGCGTCGCGTTGCGATACGTTTCGATCAGGTACTCCACGGCGCGCTCAGAGGCTGGCTTGCTCGCGCTGCGCGGAATATCAAGATAGGTGCCGTGTGGGTCCTGCACGCTGTCTGCCTTGAAGAATCGCTCCGACGGCATCGCCTTGCGCACGAGAGGCCGCGGGAATCCTGCGTGTACTGGGATGTGCCCCTTGCCGATCAGCTCCAAGACCGAGAGTGAGTTCGTCGTTGTTGCATAGAGCGGCGCGTTCCCGAAGACCGTGGTTACGCCGATGAGATCAATCTCAGGATGCAGCGCGGCGAGCATGAGCGCGACAGCGTCATCGGTACCCGTATCGCAGTCAATGATCAGGCGGTGCTTCTCAGTCATGTGGGGATTGTAGGGGTGGTGGCGCGACTTCGCGGCGCGTGATGCGCGACTGGTACGTCAGCGGTACGCGATTCTGATTCAGTATCCGCCGAGCCGACCCGCGGGCACTGCCCACGGCGGCCACAAAGGGAGGTCTAGGCGGATCATGAGTAGCCCTCGTGTTCACTCAGCTCGACCACGCATTGATGCTGCACTGGATGCACTCGCCGATGGAGGGCTCGCACTCATCTGCGGTAGTGCTGGATACGGAAAGAGCAGCGCCGTCGCTGCGTGGGGAATTCGCACTGATCGACCGATGCGATGGCTGCGTGCCAGTCGCGACCTGGTTGATGCTCTTCATCTCGCCGCCGACGAGGATGATGGCGTGCGCTTACCCCGCCTCGCCCGAGCGGTTCGTCAACAGCAACCGGCTTCGGTATGTGCGTCGGCGCTTCTAGCGGATCTCTCCGCACCCCACAGTGAACTGATTCTGGTCATTGATGACGCGGATGCGCTTGCCGAATCACCTGAGGGCCTCGGCTTCCTCTGCGCACTCGCGGAGCGTGCGCCAGATCGCTCGCGCGTTGCGCTGATCGGTCGCCGCGTTGCACAACTACGCCTGATTGCGGCGCGCGCAAAGCGTCAAGTGATGCATGTTGGCGCAGCGGCTCTTCGTGTCTCTCCGCGGCAGACACGTCAAATTGCCGAAGCGAAAGGTTGGAGTGGCGCGCCGACAGCGCTTGAAGAGGCGCGACGAGCCGCAGCCGGAAACGGCGGCCTCCTTGCGGCGTGGATTGATCAGATGCGCGATGGCGGCGATCGCACGGAGCTTGATGAGTTCATCCGGCGTGATGTTGTTGGTGGTAGTGGGTCACTCCTCGCTCGACTCGCTCAGCCAGCGGGAGAGGAGCCGAGCCCCGAGCTGCTGCGCACCCTCTGGGAGGAGGGGCTTTTGATCGCCCCTGCCGATCAAGATGAGCTTGGTGAAACGGGCTGGACAATCCCACGATTTATTGCGGAGACCCTCAATCTGCCGCATCTCCTTGACGCAATCCCCAACGATGTAGGTATTGCTCCCATGACCACGGTTGCCCCGCGCGCTCTAAGCCCCCTGGCGATCGTGCATGACTTGGGGCCACTCAGCATTGACGTTGCAGGGCGAACGATCGAGGGAACCGCAATTCGTCCGCGCTCGGTTGCGCTGTTGCACTATCTCGCCACCAGACCACGACACGCAGCAACGCGCGACGAGGCAATTGACGCGCTCTGGCCCGAAGCAGAGGCGCAGGCTGGTCTCAATTCGCTCAACCAGGCGATCTATCACCTACGGCGCGCTCTTGACCCTGACTACGATCTTGCGCTTCAAGATGGCACGCCAACGCCGTACATCCGGCATGAGGCGGAGATGGTCACCGTGAACCTCGATCTCGTCTCATTTGACTCTGCGCGGCTGCGAAGCACGCTGGACGCAGTTCGGCGACGCGCAAGCGTTGATCAAGTTGATGAACTACTCGATTCGTATCTCGGGCCGTTTGCCGTTGAGGTCCCCTTTGAGCCGTGGGCGGAGCAGCACCGTGGCGCGCTTGACGTTGGGATCTTCGCCGTTATAGAACGGGAGATGGCCGCAGCATATGCCGTGGGCGATATTGATCGTGCGATAGATTTGGCTCTGCGTGCGGTTCGCATTGATCCAACAGATGGTGCAATGCTGGAGCATCTAGCGCTCCTGCTTGAAGAGAGCGGCTCAATCGCTGGTGCACGTCGAGCCGCCGCTCGCGCGGTCTCGGCCTTGCGTGAGATGGACGTCGCGCCAAGCCCAGCGCTCCAGCGGATTAGCGCGCAGCCGCACCGCGTTCGGCCTGCGCTGCAGCAGTGATCGCAGCGGCGGCGGAAAGGATCACGGTTAGTCCATATAGCAAGCACCAACCGCACCAGGCTCCAATGACAAACGCTTGTATTGCAATCAGAACAAGTTCGATTGCCGCGCCGACCATTGCCGCAAGTGCCCAGATGTTCAGGGCTACTGTTGAGCGCGTACGCAGGTAGTGCAGCGAAGCGGCAAGTAGAACAAGTGAGCCAATAACGCCAACCAGCGCAACTGGAATTGGTCCAATACTCGAATAGACTGATGCTTCAACTTTGGCGCAACCGCCGAATGGCCCGAGTGCTGGGCCACAGATGGCTGGGATGCCGGCGAATCGAATGGCGAGAAGGTACGTCGCGATCACTGTTCCAATGGCAGAGACGGCGACGCCGAACCGAACGGCACGCATGTGCTTACGGCTTGAGTGCGTCGTCGATGCGCTTGTAGAGGTCAGCCTCAGCTGGGATGCCCGCTTGCATCCAGTCGCCAAGCTTCAGCGTTGGTGTGCCGCTTACGCCAGCGGCACGAGCCGCTGCGCTTTCTGCCTCAACATCGGCACGAATAGTGGCGTCGGTAATGCATGAGTCCCACTGCGTAAGATCCAGACCTGCTGCGCCAGCAAGGATACGGAGTCGAGGCGCGCTAAAGCCGCCTTCGTTCTCGCCGTGCTGATTCGCGAAGAGGTACGAGTGATATGACCAGAACTTGTTCTGCTTTTCGGCGCACACCGCACCAACAGCGGCGGTGAATGACTCTTCGCCGAGGAAGGCGAAGAAGTGATGCTCAATGCGCAGCTTGCCGTCGGTGATGTACTTCTCATAAAGAATTGGCTCGCTGCCATTTGCCCAAGCACCGCAGATTGGGCACTGGAAGTCAGTCCAAACCTCGAGGGTCACGGGGGCGTCCGTCGCGCCGATGCCGCGTCCGACAATGAATTCAGCGGCGGGGGTGAACACCGGCGCCGCGGGGGTAAAGGTGTCGCTTGCGGTCGGCTTGCCGCTGAAGGAGCCGGAGAGAAGGAGCACGACGAGCCCCACACTAAGGACGACGGCGCCTGTAAGGAGTGCGTTCTTGATGATGCTCATACATGGATCATACCCGTGAGAGCAGTTGACCCCCATTGGGCCTGGGTCGCCATGTATTGAGACTTAGTCTCAATTCTGATAGGATGCCCCTATGGCACAGGAGTTGCTCGAGGCGCTTGATCAGGCGGGGGTCCGCCTCACCGGGCCGCGCCGAGCGCTTGCCGCCTTGATCGCACGGCGCAACGGGCACTTCACCGCTGCGGATCTTCTCGCCGATGCAGAGCAGCGAAACCTTGGCATCGGCCGCGCCACCGTTTTCCGACTCCTTGAACTGCTTGCAGACCAGAACCTTGTTGAGCGCGTCGACCTCCCCGATGGCCGACATGCCTATGTTCCGTGCGAGCCGTCCCACCACCATCACCTTGTCTGCGTCTCGTGCGGCGCAATCTCCGAGGTCGATGACTGCGGAATCGACGCGGTCACTGCGGAGGCAGCTCGACGCTCTGGTTTTGAAATTCAGTCACACCGCCTCGAGCTGTTCGGACGCTGCCCGCGGTGCAAGAACGTGGAGCCACACCAATGAGCCGGCGCCTTGTTGCGACACTGATCTTCCTGCTCGTTGCCAGCGCAGCATGTGGTGGCGCAAGCAACACACCATCGGCATCAACGTCTGGCTACCGCGTGGTGGCGACCACGAGCGTCTTCGCCGACTTAGCGCGTCTCGCACTTGGTGATGCGGTACAGATTGAATCCATCGTGCCCGCCGGTATTGATGTGCACACCTTTGAACCTGCGCCGTCTGACGCTGCCAAGATCGCCGGAGCAGATTTGATTCTTATGAATGGCCTTGGCCTTGATGAATGGGTGCTCTCGCTCGTTGAGGCTGCACACAAGGGTAGTGCTGACCTCCTTCGCCTAGGGGAAGGACTCGATGCATCAGATGGCTGGACCTATCTGACGCCAACTGACTCCTCAGCGTCGCGTGCATACGACCCGCATGTCTGGCTTGATCCAAGCGGAGCTGCGCTCTACATGCAGCACATCGCCGATCGCGTCGCACACGATCGACCAGATCTCTCTGATCGCATTCGCTCCACATCCAAAGCGGGCTTTGCGGCGCTGCAGGGCCTAGATGCAGAGGTTCGATCCCTCTTTGCCACAATTCCTGAACAGCATCGCAAGATTGTCACCTTCCACGACGCGTTTGGGTACTACGCCCGCGCGTACGGCATCACGATTGTTGGCGTAGCTATTGCATCACCTGGTCAAGATCCAAGCGCGCGTGAGATCGCAGCACTCATTGACGCGATCCGCGCCGCTGGCGTGACGACCGTGTTCAGTGAGGTGCAATTCCCTTCCAAAGTGCTTAACAGCATCGCGGCAGAGACTGGTGCAACGGTGCTTGCCGATCTCTACTCAGATGCGCTCGGTGCCGCACCTGGTGATACGTATCTTGGCGCCATGCGTGCAAACGCAACAGCGATCGCCGCATTGATGCGGCAGTGAGAACATCAAACAATGAGTGAGCACTCCAACGCGATCGAACTAGTTGATGTCACCGCTGGGTACGGCGATCGTGCGGCGATCAGCGGCGTCTCGCTCAGCTTGGCGCGCGGATCACTCACCGCAATCTTTGGCCCGAACGGCGGGGGGAAGTCAACTCTGCTGAAGTGCATTGCAGGCCTGATGCAACCGTGGAGCGGCAGCGTGCAGGTACTTGGGGAAGCGGTCGGCGTTCGTGCGAAGCGTGTTGCGTATGTGCCACAGGCCGAACAGGTTGACTGGAGCTTCCCAGTGTCGGTTGGCGAGGTGGTGATGATGGGGCGCACGCCAGCGCTCGGGCCACTTGGTCGACCTGGTGTTGCTGATCGCGCTGCCGTGGTGGATGCGCTGGCGCGTGTCGACATGGCCGACCTTGCGCAGCGACAGATTGGCGAGCTTTCGGGTGGTCAGCGGCGCAGGGTCTTCTTAGCGCGTGCGATCGCCGCAGATCCGGAGATCTATCTGCTTGACGAACCAGTGACAGGCGTCGATCCGACGACGCAAGAGAAGATCATGAACATCCTTGACGCTGAAGCGGCGCGTGGCCGTACGGTAGTCGCCACCACACACGATCTCGCCTGCGCTGCACAGCGCTTCCACGATGTCGTGGCGCTTGCGGGGCATGTTGTAGCGCACGGCCCAGCTCAACTGGTGCTCGATCAGGCGGTACTCGAGAAGACCTACGGCGGGCATCTCGTTCCGCTCGCCGGCGGTGGCGTCGTGCTTCTCGATGACCCACACCACTCCCACGGCGCACATGAGGGGCACGAATGAACCCGCTTGACCTTCTCCTTACGCCGCTCGGCTACGACTTTTTTGTGCGCGCGCTCATTGCGAGCGCACTGGTTGGTGTTGCCTGCGCCATCGTTGGATCGTTCGTTGTACTGAAGGGGATGAGCTTCATTGGTGACGCCGTTAGCCACGCGGCCTTCCCCGGCATCGTGATTGCATATTTGGTGGGCGCCCCAATCATTCTCGGCGGCGCGATTGCCGCCATTGGCACTGCGCTCGGAATCGGTGCGATCACGCGCCGCTCCGGGCTCCGATCCGATGCAATTATTGGAGTTCTCTTTGCTGGCATGTTTGCACTCGGCGTTGCAATCTTCTCGTCGATCCCAAACTATGTCGGTGATCTCTTCCACTTCCTCTTCGGCGATGTGCTCGGCATTAGCGTCGGAGATCTCGGAGCACTCACCCTGCTTGTACTCGGCCTGCTTCTCGTACTGCGCCTCTTGTGGAAAGAGTTGCTCTTTAGCACCTTTGATCCGCTCGGTGCTGGCGCTGCGGGGCTACCGGTTCGGCGACTCGATGACCTGTTGCTGATTCTCATCGCGGTGACGATTGTGATCAGCCTGCAAGCGGTGGGGATTGTTCTGGTCGTCGCGATGATCACGACGCCTGCAGCCACCGCGCAGCTGCTGGTGAAACGATTCACCGCGATGATTCAGGTAGCGGCGCTTATCGGAGTCTCTGCAGCCGTGGTTGGGTTGTACCTCAGCTATTCGCTTGATATCGCATCAGGTGCCGCAATTGTCATCTTGGAGACCGCGCTCTTCTTGCTTGCACTTGCCTACACCGCGATCCAATCTCGCATGCACGCAGCGCGAGGCGCAGCAAAGAGCTAAATCGCCGTTAGCGCAGTCCTGCGAATAGGTCAGACTCTGGAAGTGACGGTGACTCGGTAAGGCGGTTTCCGATCAGTCGATACTGCTCATACGCGCCAAGATCAATGTAATCCTGCTCGGTCAACATGAGCAGTGGCCCGTCGCTCTTGATCTGCGTGGCGTGTGCTTGAATCGCGCGACGCTTTGCGGCGAGGTGTTTTGTGATGTCAACGCGCGTCGTGATCAGCTCGTCTGGGCAGGCCATTGCCGCGCGCCACTGGCGCCACTTTGCGAGCTCTTCTGGAGTCGACTCCTTTGGCTCGCTCCACCACGATTCAATGCCACGCGACTCAAGGAGCGCGAGCACCTTGTCGCGTTGTGAATCTGGCGTGCGAACCTCGTAGAGTTTCTTTGGTGTCCATGCTGGGCCTGCGTCGGGGCGCCACGTTGAATCACCAGCAACTTCCCACGCGCGACGCGCAACGCGCGCAGCGGCGATGTGGTCGGGGTGGCCGTAGCCACCAAAGTCGTCGTAGGTGGCGATCACGTCGGGCTGCACTCGACGAATGATGCGCACGAGGTGCTCGGCCGTGCCGTCAAGATCGTTGGTGCTGTGTTGGTGATAGCAGCGCGGATCTTCGTTCCCTGCGTCGCCGACCATGCCGGAGTCGCGAAATCCGAGGTTCTCAAAGTGTGTAACGCCGAGCGCCGCCATAGCGGCGGCGATCTCGCCCATGCGGGTCTCGCCAAGCCGTTCGTGTTCTTCGGGGGTGTCTCGCTCCGGGATGACGATTTCGCCAAGCTCACCGCGGGTGCCGGTCACCACGTAGGTATCGGTGGTGGAGCTGTGGGCGGCGGCGTAGGTGGCGAGGGTGCCGCCCATGCTGATCGTCTCGTCGTCGGGGTGGGCGTGCACCGCCATCAGAATCAGTCGTCCGCTGCTATCCATGCCCAGATCGTACGCGCACAGGGCGGAGTGGGTCGGCTACCCTGAACCCACGCGGCGATGGGCGCCGCATAAGGGAGGTGCCTGATGGGAGCAACAGATCCAAAAGTCCAGCGCTGGGCGCTGATCCTAGGCGCCTCCAGCGGCATTGGTGAGGCGACCGCACGCCTGGCGGCCGAGGCGGGCTCCAACATCTGCGGCGTATACCTGGGCCGCTCCCGCGGCGAGAAGCTCGATGCAGCCATTGCTGCCGTGAAGGCGACCGGCGTCGAGGCCCTCTACATCCGCGGCAATGCCGCCGACGATGAGAAGCGCGCCGAGGTCATCGCGCAGCTCGGCGAGAGGTTCGCCGCCGCCCGCGCCGCCGGCCTCACCCCGCAGCTCGGCATCGTGGTGCACTCACTGGCCTTCGGTAGCCTGCAGCCCTTCCTCCCTGACGGCGAGACACCGCTCATCACCCGCAAGCAGATGGATATGACCTCCGACGTCATGGCGCACTCCCTCGTCTATTGGACACAAGACCTGTACGCCGCAGGGCTGATCGGCAACACGACGCGCATCTTTGCCACCTCGTCTGAGGGCGCCTCCAAGGCGGTGCCAATGTACGGCGCCGTCTCCGCGGCGAAGGCCGCCGTCGAAGCACACTGCCGCCAACTCGCGCTCGAACTTGCGCGACTGGTGCCAGGCGCAACTGTCACCGCGCTTCGACCAGGCGTTGTTGATACCCCAGCACTGCGCAAGATTCCAGGAAGCCAAGACTGGATCGACGTCGTCATGAAGAAGCATCCAGGGAAGCGCCTCACCACCCCTGATGATGTTGGCCAGGCCATCGTTGCCCTCTCGGCGCCAGGCATGCACTGGG
>Ga0214917_10005359_pt1 | contig 13722 bp, 10 predicted proteins | sample LL_1208_BB_MetaG_FD_177983 | JGI IMG/M metagenome (GOLD analysis project Ga0214917, IMG submission 177983) | Freshwater microbial communities from Lake Lanier, Atlanta, Georgia, United States - LL_1208_BB | ecosystem: Environmental > Aquatic > Freshwater > Lake | place: USA: Georgia | collected... | reverse complement strand
GGTGAGGCCGGAGTAATTGCCGCCCGCCAGCACGGCGATGGTTTGCATCGCCTGCTGGAAATCCACGTTGAGGGCGCCCAGGATTGAACGGTCGATCTTCAGGCCAAAGGCAGGCGCGCTGGGCACGAATTGGGTGTACAGCGTGGAGAAGGACCCACTGGCCTGACCGTTGGCCACCAGCTGCAGCGCCAGCTTGTCCAACTCCGGGAAGGTGTAGGCACCGTTGCTGAGATCGTTGAACTGGAAGTAGAAACCACCCTGGGCGGAGAACCCTGGGATGGCCGGCGGTTGCGACGACACCGCCAGGCCGCTGCTGAAGCGGGACAGCTTGGCGTTCAGCCGCGCCACGATTGCCGGGGCCTTGTGCTCAGCGCCGGAGCGCTCCTCGAGGGGCTTGAGGCCGAAGAAGAACAAACCCTGGTCGGGGCTGTTGCCGTTGAAGCCGGCGCCGCTGATGATGCCGGCAGCGGTGATGTCCTCCTCCTCGCGCAGCACCGCGGCGATCTGCTGGCCCACCTTCTGGGTCTGCGAGAGGGAGGCACCGTTCTGCAGCTGAAAGATGCCAAGCCCGTAGCCCTGATCTTCCTCAGGGATGAACGCGGTGGGCAGGGCGTTGAAGGCAATCGCGGTGACGACAATGCCGCTGGCCAGGCCCATCAGGATCCAACGGCGGCGGGCAATCAGCAGGTTCAGCAGACGCGCGTAGCCCTGCTGCAGGCGGGCGAAACCGGCGTTGAAGCCGTCAAAAATCTGTGCCAGGCGGCTGCCGGCAAAGCCGAACAACAGCACACCGAAGATGTAAGCGCCAATGCCGAAGGAGGCGGAGCTAAAGCGTCCAAACCCCAGGCCAACGATCACCCCGGCCACGGTCCAGGTCCAACCCTGGGGCCGCGGCGGTTTCTCCGCCTTGAGAATCAGGCCCGCCATCATCGGTGAGAAGGTGAGGGCGTTGAAGGTGGAGATGGCGATCGAGAAGGCAATCGTGAGCGCAAACTGCCGGTAGATGATGCCGATGCCGCCCGGGTAGAAGGCCACCGGTACGAACACCGCCATCAACACCAGCGACGTGGCGATCAACGCGCCGATCAGCTCCCCCATGCAGGCCAATGCCGCCTGGCGGGGTTTCATGCCCGCCTCCAGGTTTTTGGCCACCGCCTCAATCACCACGATGGCGTCGTCCACCACCAGACCCGTGGCCAGCACCAGCCCCAGCAGGGTCAGCTGGTTGATCGAAAAACCGAACACCTTGATGAAGGCGAAGGTGCCCACCAGGGAGATCGGGATCGCCAAGCTGGGCACCACCGTGGCGCGCCAATCCTGCAAAAACAAAAACAGGATCACCAGCACCAGCACGATCGCCAGGCCCAGGGCGTCGGTGACCCCATCCACGGCCGATTCGATGAACTGACCCACGTTGTAGATCTCACTCACCACCACCCCGGGGGGCAGTTGAGCCTTGAACTGGTCCATCAACGCCACCACCGCCTGGCTCACCTGCAGCGCATTGCTTTCCGGGGTCTGGTACACACCGATGGTGATGGCCGGGTGCCCATTGATGTCTGTGCCCTGGGTGGAGAAGCTGTTGAAGCCATAGCTGGCCTCACCCACATCGGAGAGCCGCAGCAGGTTGCCCTGGGGTGATTTGCCCACGATCAGCCCGTTGAGCTGCTCGATCGACACCAGGTTGCCGTTGTCCTCCACCAGGATCGGGTAGGTGAACAGCTGGTTGCCGCCGGCGGGAGGTCCCCCCACCAAGCCGCCCACCGCCACGGCGTTCTGGCTGCGCACCGCAGACACCACCTGATCGGCGGTGAGTTGGTTGGCGGTGAGTTTGGAGGGATCAATGAACAACCAATAGGCGGGGTTGCTGCCGCCGAACAGGGTGGCCTGGGCCACCCCTGGGATGCGCTCCAGTTGGTAGAAGAGCTGCTCGTAAATCAGGCCATTGATGTAGGGCGCATCAAACTGCCCGTTGCTGGAGGACACCTGATACGCCAGCAGAATCGATGGGGTGGTCTGGATCACCGAAACCCCCGTGCTCTGCACCTGGCTCGGCAGCTGGGGCATCGCCAGCGACACCCGGTTCTGCACGTTCACCTGGTCGATGTTGATGTCCGTGTCTTCGTCGAAGAACACGTTCACCGTGCTGGAGCCGGTGTTGGTGGTCAGTGAGGAGATGTAGGCGGCCCCGGGCACCCCGTTGATCTGCTGCTCGAGCACGTTGGTGACGGCCTGCTCGGTCACCAGCGAGTTGGCGCCGCCGTAGGTGGCCGTGACCTGAATCTGCGGCGGGGCGATGTTGGGCAGGTTTTCGATCGGCAGCGTGGGGATCGCAATCAATCCCACCAGCACGATCAGGATGCTGCAGACGGTGGTGAGCACCGGCCGCTTGATGAACCGATCCGAGAGCGACATGGCCGGACCTCAGCGCGCGGCCGGCTCGGAGCCAGCGGCGGCGATCTTCACGGGCAGGCCAGAACGCAGCAGGGCCGTGTTGCTGACCACCACCCGATCCCCGCGCTGCAGCCCCGAGAGCAGCGGGTAGCGGTTGGCCTGCAGCTGCCCCAGTTGAACGGGGGTCTGCAGCACGATCGATGTGTTGCCCGGCAGCGCCTCCAGCTTCTTCTTTTGGGCCTCAGGAATGGTGGTGGAGGCCTTGAGCTTGGCCATCACCTGGGCCAGGGGCACCACGCGGTACACGAAGGGTTGCTGCGCCTGCATCAACACCGCCGTCACCGGCACCGAGAGTTGGATGCTGGAGCCCGTGATGATCCGGTTGCGCACGTACTGACCGGTCTTGAGCTTGCCGGTGAGGTTGGGAAACGCGGCCTTCACCAGCACCGTGTTGGGGGAGGAACTGCTGCCGCTCACCCCGAAGTAGGGGGAAATGAACACCACCTTGCCCAGGCCTGTCACCGGAGGATTGCCCTGGGTGATCAACTGCACCGACTGGCCATTGGCCACCCTGGAGGCTTGGGTGGCCGGCACATCCATCAGGGTCCAGAGGGTGGAGTTGTCGACGATGCCGGTGATCGCCTGCCCCTGTTTCACATAGTCGCCCAACTTGACGGTGTCGAGATCGCCGATCTCACCGCTGATTGGAGCCGTGACGTACTTGTAGCCCAGGTTGGCGGCACTCGCGCGCACCTGGTCGCGGCTCTTGATCGCCTCGGTCACGTAAAAGTCCCGGTCCCGGGTGGAGACGGCCCCCTGCTGGTTCAGGAAGATGTAGCGCTCGGCATTGAGACGGTCCTTGCGGGCTTCCGCTTTGCTGGCATCCAGGGCTGCCGTGAGTTGCACGTTGTCGAGCACCAGGATTGGCTGCCCGGCTTTCACCTGCTGCCCTTGGGTCGCCAGGATCTTGACCACCCGCCCATCGGTCTCCGGCCGCAGGGCCACATCGGTGGTGGAACTGAGCTGGCTGATCACCTCAATCGAGGGATTGAACTCCGCCTCGCCGATGGATTCCACCTGCACCGGCAGGGGGGGGCGAGCCTGCTGCTGGCCGCCGCAGGCCGCCAGCAGCAGGCCGATCAGGGGGATGGTGAGCGGGGCGGCGCGCACGGGTCCGGCGGAACATGGACGCAAATTAGTCGTTTTGCCAAGGCTGTGATCCACCAGCAAAGTCAGTTGATCAGCAACCCACGGCAACCCGCGTGAGCGATCTGTTCAGCCACCACGGCGAACAGCTGCGCCAGAGCCTGGCGCCCCTGGCGGATCGCCTGCGCCCCCGCAGCCTCGATGACTTTGCCGGGCAGGAGGAGATCCTCGGCCCCGGGCGACTGCTGCGCCGGGCCATCAGCGCCGATCGGGTGGGCAACCTGATCGTGTATGGGCCGCCGGGGGTGGGCAAAACCACCCTGGCGCGGATCATCGCCGCCTCCACCCGCGCCCACTTCAGCAGCCTCAACGCCGTGCTGGCGGGGGTGAAAGATCTGCGCGCTGCGGTGGAGGCGGCCCAACAGCGCCTGCAACAGCACGGCTTGCGCACGCTGCTGTTCATCGATGAGGTGCACCGCTTCAACAGCGCCCAACAGGATGCGCTGCTGCCCTGGGTGGAGAACGGCACCGTGACCCTGATCGGTGCCACCACCGAAAACCCCTTCTTTGAGGTGAACAAGGCGCTGGTGAGCCGCTCGCGCCTGTTTCGCCTGCAGCCCCTGCAACCGCAGCACCTGCACCAGCTGCTGCAACGGGCCCTGGAGGATCCAGAGAGGGGCTACGGCCAGCGGGCCGTGGCGATCAGCCCCGAGGCCGCCGACCACCTGGTGGATGTGGCGGGCGGCGACGCCCGCAGCCTGCTCAACGCTCTGGAGCTGGCGGTGGAAACCACAGCGCCCGATGGCGACGGCGTGATCCGGATCGACCTGGCCATCGCCGAAGACTCGATCCAGCAACGGGCGGTGCTCTACGACAAGCAGGGCGACGCCCACTTCGACACCATCAGCGCCTTCATCAAATCGCTGCGCGGCAGCGATCCCGATGCGGCCCTGTTCTGGTTGGCGCGCATGGTGGAGGCGGGTGAAAACCCCCGCTTCATCTTCCGGCGGATGCTGATCGCCGCCGGGGAGGACATCGGCCTGGCGGACCCCCAGGCGATGGTGGTGGTGGAGGCCTGCGCGGCGGCGTTTGAACGGGTGGGGCTGCCGGAGGGGCTTTACCCCCTGGCCCAGGCGGCCCTCTACCTGGCCGGCGCCGAAAAGAGCAACAGCCTCCTGGGGTTCTTCGATGCCCTCAAAACCGTGAAGGCCAGCAGCCGCCAGACGGTGCCGGCCCACCTGCGCGATGCCAACCGCGACGGCAAGGCCTTCGGCGATGGGATGGGGTACCGCTACCCCCACGCCTACGCCGAGCACTGGGTGGCCCAGCAGTACCTGCCCTCCAGCCTGCAGGGGCAGGTGTTCTGGCAACCGGGGAACCAGGGTTGGGAGGGGGAGCGCCGCCAGCGGCTGCAGCGGCGCCGCGCCGCACAACTGGCCGCCGCGGCCGAACACGACGCCGAACTGGGGGAGGTGCTCAGCAGCGGACCGGACGATCCGGCCCTCGGGCTGTGGCTGCAACGGCAGCTGGGGGCGGAGGGGGAACGGCTCGACCAGCTGCGCCAACGGCTCTGGCAGGGGGCCCCATGGCAGCGCCATCAGCGGGTGTTGATCCTCGAGGCCCGCTCGTTGCTCTGGGCCCTCGACCCGCTGGAGCAGTGCCCCGAAGGCGGCGTGGTGATCCAAGCCGCCTCGGCCGACGACCAGCGCCGGCTGCAGGCCCAGCTGCAGGTGCTCGACAGCCTCGGGAGGCCCCAGCTGGTGCTTGGCGACCTGCCCGCCCTGGAGCAGCAGCTGGAGCGGGGGCACCGCTTTGAATGGCTGGCGGCCCGCCACCCCTTCCGCCAGCTGCAGCCGCAAGCGCGCCGCCTGCAGCTGCAGGCCCTGGGCCGGTTGGCGGCACCAGGGGCCCAGCTGCGGCTGTTGTTCAGCCAACCCGCCCTGGGGCCCGCGGCGGCCCTGCTGGCCCGCCCGGAGCTGCCGCCCCCGCTGCGGGAACTGCTGGAGCCCGTGGCCGCGGCGGAATCGCAATGGATCGCCACCCCGCCGGAGCCATCGGCGCTGGAGCAGGAGCTGATCGCCCTGGGATGGCAACCCCCAAGCTGGGAGCAGTGGCAAGAACCGCTGGAGCTACCCCTGAGCCCGGGGTTGCTGGAGCGCTGGTTGGCCGCCGGGGCCCCCTACCGCCAGCACCTGGGCGGCCTGCTAAAGCCGCGCCAGATCGAGGCTCTGGCCGATGGGCTGCGGCCCCTGTGCGGTTTGCCCCTGCCCCAACGGCTCGACCACGCCCTGCTGCTGAGCCGGCAGCAAAAAGCCCCGGCAACGCCGGGGCCAGAGGCCTGAGCGCGACGGCTCAGGCGGGCTGGGGTTCCCCAAGGGAATCACCCGAGCCGATCACCACAGACCACGCACGGCGGGGGCAGCCTTGGCCGGAGCCGGAGCTTCGGCGGTGTAGGCCTGGATGCAGGCGGGGGTGTTCATGTACCAGCTCAGCAGCGAGGTGGCCCGCTGGCTGTTGGAGGCGTTGCTGGCATCGCACACCTTCATGGCACCCTGCAGGCGCTGGTCGGTGGGCAGCTTCGACATCATCCCGTAGCTGGAGAGCTTGCCGTCGGCGGAGTCGAGGATGATGGCGCCACGCACGGCCTGAAGGCTGTTCTGCTGGCTGTAGTACGGGGTGTAGTTGTTCTGCTGAATGCTCTCAGACAGAAACTGCTCACCCTGGGGGGAATAGAGGAAACGGGCCACGGCGACCACGTCCACGTCGTATTCCTTCTGCAGGCCGGCCTGCAGCTCATCGCGGGACCACCCGGAGAGATCCTTCAGGTCGCTGGGGACGTGGTTGTCGATGACCTGGGTGCCGCCCAGGGGCAGCAAGGTGTTGGAGCGCACCGCCCCGTTGCTCACCGTGCGGGCGGTCTGGGTGGGCAGCGAGGAGTTGATGAAGGTGGGGGCACCGAAGGTGACGCCGCCGTTGGTGCGAACAAAGCCGGGCGACTGGGGGATGGCCTGGGCGGAGAGACCCGCCAGCAGGAGGCCGGCACCAGCCAAGGGGAGAAGGGTCTTGCGCATCGTTGTGCAGAGGACGACCCTTCCGGTATGGCGATGGCAACGGTTCGGGGAGAGCCGAATGCGGCTTGTTTTAAGAATCAGGCGCGCCCACCTGTGCTGCGCAGGGCCAGGGGCCGCCAGCCCCGCGGGCACTGCAACTGATCGCCGCGGCGGCTGAACCGCCCGGGGGATCCTGTTCCGCTGCAGGCCACCCCACGGGGGATGCCATCCTCCGCCTGCACCAGGGCCACGTAGCGCTCGCCGCCGGCGCGGGGGATCAGCAGCAATTGCACCTGCTGCGGCGCTTCGCTGATGCGGGCCTGCATGTCCTCGGGGGGCTCCAGCCCGAGCACATCGAGGTAGCCGCTGAAGCCGCCCCAGAAGTAACGGGTGATCTCACCGCCCACAAACCGCCCCAGCACATCAGTGGCCCGGGCGCGGGCATCCTGCTGGGCCTCCTGGCTGGCCAGATCCGCCAACACCCGGTCGGTGGCGGCTCCGGTGCGGCTGGCCAGCGGCGGCACCAGCGGCAACTGCACCAGGCCCGCCACCCCCAGCAGCGCCAGCACCGACACCACACTCACACGCAGGGCGATCGGCATCGATCACGGCGGCGGAACGTCGCCGGGACCCTAAACCCAGCACCCCTGGTCGGCCGCCTGCCCCACCACGGCACAGCACCAACCGTCATGCAGCCGCAGGCAACACGGGGGCGTCCAGCCGTGCTGCAGGTGGCGCAGCGCAGCGCCGTTGGCATCCCAATGCCAATGGCGCAAATCCTGAGCAATGCTCCCCCGCTGCCACTTGATGGCGGCCTCCTTGCGCACCCAGCTCTCCAGCACCGCCCGCCGCAGCCGCTCCGCCGGCAGGTGCTGCAGCCGCTGCCACTCGGCGGCGGGGAAAAACCGGCGCGCCACCCCATCGGCCAGCAGCGGCCGCTCCCCCCACTCCAGATCCACGCCGATGGGCCAGGGCGACCAGGCCAACAGCAGCTGCGCACCGCTATGGCTGAGGCTCACATGGCCCCAACCCGCCGCCAGGCTGGGCGGCTCGCCGGGGGGGGCGTGCAGGGGCAGCTCCAGGGGAGAGCGCTGCAGCAAAGCCCCCAGGCACTGGCGCAGTTGGCTGCGGCTGTGGCGGTAACGCGGCTGCAGCGACGCCGGCAGTTCGGCGCACCAGCGCTGCTCCTGGCCGGAGAGCAGGGGTGCCCCCTGCAGCGGCAGGGGCCGCAGCCACAGGTGCGGACGCGGCGGTAGCGGCGATGGCGCCGGGGCAGCGGCCCCTGCCCTTAGGCTCCCGCCCGAGCATTCATCCACGGCATCCCCGTTCCATGGCCCTGCAGATCGGCGACATTGCCCCGGACTTCACCCTCCCCGATCAGAACGGCACCCCCGTGAGCCTCAGCGGTTTCAAAGGCCAACGGGTGGTGATCTACTTCTATCCCAAGGACGACACCCCGGGCTGCACCAAGGAAGCCTGCAACTTCCGCGACCAGTGGAGCCGTTTCGAGCAGCACGGCATCGTGGTGCTGGGCATCAGCAAAGACGGCGCCAGCAGCCACGGCAAGTTCATCGCCAAATACAACCTGCCCTTCACCCTGCTCACCGACGCCGAGCCCTGCCCGGTGGCCGAGAGCTACGGCAGCTATGGCCTCAAGAAATTCATGGGCCGCGAATACATGGGGATGATGCGCCACACCTTTGTGGTGGATGGCGAGGGCCGCATCGAGCGGGCCTACCTGAAGGTGAAGGCCGAAACCATGGCCGACGACATCCTCAGCGACCTGGCCCTCAACTGAGCCGGCCTCAGCTGAGCAGGCCCACCGCCGGCAGGGCCGCCAGGGCCTGAAGGGCCAGGTCTGGGGCCCACTGCGGCGCCAGGCCTTCCGCCTCCAGCAGGGGCGCCAGGGCCTCCCCATCCCCGCCGGTGAGCCACAGCCGCCGCCGGGGATCCGGGTCCAGCCGTGACAACTCCCGCCAACCCAGGGCAATGGCGGCGGCGGTGGCCCGCCAACAGCCCTGTTGCAGGGCCGTCTCGGTGTCCAGCGGCCAGGGGTCGGCGGCGGCCCAATCCATCGGCGCCGCTGGGGCCTGGGGAGCCGGCAACAGGGCGGTGGCCTGGGCCAGACTGCGGCGCTGCAGGGCGGCACCGGCACTGATGCGGCCACCGCGGAAGCGCCCATCGCCATCCACCCAGGTGAGGCTCAGGGCCGTGCCCGCATCCGCCACCAGGGCTGCGGCCCCCTCGGCGTGCCACGCCCCCCAGCCCACCAGGGCACGGTCAATCCCCAGCCAGGGGGGCAGGTCGGCCAGGGGCACCTGCCCCAGGCCGATGGCGCACTGGGGGGGCGGCGCACAGCCGGCGGGCAGGGGCCCCACGGCGGCCCAGGCCCGCAGCTGATCCCAGGCTGGGGGCTGCCCCGGGGTGGGCGGCGGGCCATGCCAGCAGCGCCAACCCTCCGCTGCCGCCTCAGCCCAGTGCCAGCGGCTGTTGCCCACCAGCAACAGCTGCGCCATGTCAGATGCCCTCGCCGGCCATCCCCGGCAGGTGAATGCCGCACTCCTGCTTGAGCCCGCCGAAACGGGTGGCGCGGCCGCTGACGCTGCCGTCGTCCGGGGCGCTGGAGTGCCAGTCGCCCACCGTGGAGTAGCCCTGCTCAAACAGCGGGTGTTGGGGCAGGTTGTGCTCCTGCATGTAGTAGTACACCTCGCGGTTGCCCCAATCCAGCAGGGGGCGCAGGGCCCAGCGGCCCCGCACCTGCTGCAGGGGCTGCATCGTTTTGCGGTGGTCGGTCTGCTTGCCGCGCACGCCGCTGGCCCAGCAGCTCACCTGCAGCTGCTCGAGGGCCTGATCCAGCGGCTCCACCTTGCGGATGCGGTGGTAGGTCTCCAGGTCATCCACCTGGCCCGTCTCCCACAACTTGCCGTGCAGGGCCTCCATGCGGGCGGGGCTCATGGTGGCCTGGGCCACGTGCAACTGCAGCCCCAGCTGGCGGGTCAGGCTGTCGGCGTATTGGTAGGTCTCGGCCGGCAGATAGCCGGTGTCCACCCAGATCACCCGCACCGGGGCCTCCAGCTGGCTCACCAGGTGCAGCGACACCGCCGCCTGGATGCCGAAGCTGGTGGTGAGGGCAAAGCCGTCACCGAACTGCCGCTGGCCCCAGCGCAGGCGTCCCAGCGCATCGAGCTGCTCCAGCTCGGCACAGGCCTGGTGGGTGTCGATGGCGGCGGCCGTGGGGGTCATGGCCCCATCTTCCAATGCAGCCCCCACCCCCCTGGCCGGCGGGTGGCCCTGGTTAGGGTTCGCGCAACACCCACCCCAGCGCCGAACCGTGCCGCCAGCCCAGGCCGAGCAAGCACCCGTGGTGGTGGTGGGGGGCGGCTTCGGCGGCCTCAGCGCGGCGTTGCAACTGGCCCGAGGGCCGGAGGCGCCGCCGGTGCTGCTGATCGAGCCGCAGGGGCACTTTCTGTTTCTGCCACTGCTTTACGAGTGCCTCAGTGGCGAGCTGCAGCGCTGGGAGATCGCACCGCGCTACAGCACCCTGCTGGCGGGCAGCGGCGTGGCCTGGCTGCGGCAACGGGTGCAGGGGATCAACACCAGCAGCTCCACGGTGAGCACCGAGGACGGCCACCAGCTCCGCTACAGCCAGCTGGTGGTGGCCACCGGTGGACGCAGCCTCAGCTTCGGCATTCCGGGGGTGGCGGAGCACAGCCTTGGCTTCCGCAGCCTGGCGGATGTGGATCGCCTGCAGGGCCTGATCGAGCGGCTGCGGCTGCGCAACAAACCGCTGCAGCGGCTGGTGATCGTGGGGGCCGGCGCCAGCGGTGTGGAGCTGGCCTGCAAACTGGCCGACCTGCTCGACGGCGCCGCGGTGATCGAGCTGATCGAGCAGGGGCCTGACCTGCTGGCCGGCTCCAAGGCCTTCAACCGTGACCAGGCCCGCGCAGCCCTGCTGCGGCGCGATGTGCGGCTGCGCTGCGGCACCCGCGTGCTGGCCCTTGAGGCCAACGCCATCACGCTGGAGCCGGCGGCCTCGCCCGGGGGCTGCGAACAACTGGGCTGCGAAGCGGTGATCTGGACCGGCGGTGTCGGCGGCAGCGTGCCGCAGCTCACACCGCACTTGCCCCTGGATCCACGGGGCCGGTTGCGGGTGAGCCCCGAGCTGCAGGTGATCGGCGCCCCCGGCCTGTTTGCCATCGGCGACGCCGCCCGCTCAGCGATGGCCAGCGCCGAACCCGGCGGTGACCCGGATGGGGGCAACCTCAACCCGGCCACCGCCCAGGTGGCCTACCAGCAGGCCCAGCAGGTGGCGAGCAACCTGCGGCGGCTGCGGCGGGGGGAGCCGCTGGAGCCCTTCGTGTGGAACGACCTGGGGGAAATGCTGGGGCTGGGGGTGGGGCAAGCCACCCTCACCGGCATGGGCATGACCCTGGCGGGCCCGGCGGCCTACCAGCTGCGGCGCCTGGCCTACCTGGCGCGGCTGCCCGGCCTGCAGCACCAGCTCAAGGTGGCGGGCGGCTGGCTGGCGGCCTGGCTCTAGGCCGGGCCCGGGCGACTCGCTTGAATCAAGCTGGACCGCAGCGCCATGACCGACACCACCGCACCCCAGGCCCTGTTGCTGGATGCCATGGGCACCCTGATCGGCCTGCGCCAGTCCGTGGGCAGCAGCTACGCCGCCCTGGCGGCCGAGCACGGCATCACGGTGGAGGCCAGCGCCATCGATGCCGTGTTTCCGCGGTTGTTTCGCGCGGCCCCGCCGCTGGCGTTCCCGGGGCTGGAGGGGGAGCCGCTGCGCGAGGCCGAGCTGGGCTGGTGGACCAACCTGATCGCCGCCTGCCTGGAGGCCTGCGGCCACGGCGAACCACTGCCGCCCGAGCTGGGGCCTGCCCTGTTTGCCCATTTCGCCGGCCCGGAGCCGTGGCGGGTGTACGACGACGTGGCGGAGCACCTGCAGCGCTGGCGGCAGCGCGGGCTGCGGCTGGCGGTGGTGAGCAACTTCGACCAACGCCTGCTGCCGCTGCTGGAGGGCCTGGGGCTGGCGCCCTGGTTTGAGGCGGTGGTGGTGTCCTCCCGAGTGGGGGCCGCCAAACCCGACCCCCTGCCCTTTCAACGGGCCCTGGAGGCGCTGCAGCTGCCCCCCGAGGCGGCGTGGCACATCGGCGACAGCCCCGAAGATGAGGCCGGCGCCCACGCGGCGGGCGTGCGCTGCCTGTTGATTCGGCGCCCCAAACCGGCGGGCACCCCTTGAGGCAATCGGTGCTGCTGGGCCGCACCGCCGGCCTGCGGCCCGCCCAGTTGCGCCGCCTGGAGCGGCTCAGCCACCGCCGCCACCCGGAGCAGGGGGGTGCCGATCTGCTGGCCCTGCAACGGCTGGCGGCCGAAAGCCAGGAGCTGGAGCTGCCCTTGAGCCTGGTGGTGGACGGCCGCGGCCTCTGCCGGCTGCTGTGGGTGGGGCCGCTGGAGCAGTCGGGCCGGCTGCTGGAGCGGCTGCCGGGGGGGCCGCGGCGCCAGGGCAGCGACCTGCGGCTGATCACCTGCGTGGGGGGCCGCCGCCAATTGGAACCGGCGGGCAGCGAAGCGGTGGTGGGGCTGGATCTGGAGCCCCAGCAGTGGTTGCGGTATGGCCGTGAACCGGCGGCGGGCGGGCAGTGGCCGGCGGCCCTGTTTGTGCCCAGCGGCGGCGCCTCCGGCCCCTGGCAGCTGTGGCAACCGGGGGATCTGGCCGACCTGTGCAGCCAGGCCGACGCGCCCCCAACGGCGGCGGCGAACCGGGCCGGCGGCCCACCCCGCCAGGCCAGCGGCGCGGAGCGGGTGCTGCTGCTGGCCCTCAGCCCAGCGGATCCAGAGGAGGCGCGGCGGCAGATCGCCGAGCTGGAGGGGCTGGTGCGCAGCGCCGGCGGCCAACCGGTGGGGCTGGTGCTGCAACGCCACTCCGCCGCCACCGCCCAAGCCCTGTGGGGGGAGGGAAAGCTGCGGGAGGCGGCCCTGGAGGCGAGGCGGGTGCAGGCCTCCCTGGTGGTGACCGACCGGGAACTCACCCCCGCCCAGGCCCGCAACCTCGAGCGGGTGCTGGATCTGCCGGTGAGCGACCGCAGCGAGCTGATCCTCGACATCTTTGCCCAGCGGGCCGCCAGCGGCGCCGGCCGGCTGCAGGTGGAGCTGGCCCAACTGCGCTACCGCCTGCCGCGGCTGGTGGGCCGGGGCCTGAGCCTGTCGCGCCAAGGGGGCGGCATCGGCACCCGCGGCCCCGGCGAAACCCAGCTGGAAAAAGACCGCCGCGCCATCGCGCGCCGCATCGACAAACTGCAGCGCGATGTGCGGAAACTCGGCGAGCACCGGGCCCGGCTGCGGGGCGGCCGCAGCGGGCAACGGCGCTTTGCCCTGGTGGGCTACACCAACGCCGGCAAGAGCTCGCTGCTGAATGCGCTCTGCAAACCCGAGGCGGGCCGCGGTGTGCTGGCGGCCAATCAGCTGTTCGCCACCCTGGATCCCACCACACGGCGCCTGCTGCGCCCCCGCCCAAACGGCGGCCCGCCGGAGGCGCTGCTGCTCACCGACACGGTGGGGTTCATCCGCGATCTGCCGCCGCCGCTGGTGGAGGCCTTCCGCTCCACCCTCGAAGAAACCCTGGAGGCGGAGCGGCTGCTGCTGGTGGTGGACCTGTCCGATCCGGGCTGGCGCGAACAGCTGCGCACCGTGCACGCCATCCTCGATGGGCTCGAGAGCGCCGCCCCGCGGCACCTGATCGGCAACCAGATCGACCGCTGCCCCGCCGAGGCCCTGGAGCGGGCCCGCGCCCAGGATCCCGAGGCCCTGTTCGTGTCGGCCACTGCCGGCCTGGGGCTCGAGCACCTGCGCCAGTGGCTGTTCCAACAGCACATCACCAACGCCTGAGCCGCCTGTTGACGTCAGTCGAGCGGCTGGCTATGTCAACATCTGGCCTCCTTCCTTCCCCGCGCCATGGCGCTGCAACTGGGCGACACCGTGCCCGACTTCACCCAGAATTCCCAGCTGGGTCCGATCAACCTCTACGACTTCGCCGGCGACAGCTGGGTGGTGCTGTTCTCCCACCCCGCCGACTACACCCCGGTGTGCACCACCGAGCTGGGTGAGGTGTCGCGCCTGCGCTCCG
>Ga0214917_10005358_pt1 | contig 13723 bp, 10 predicted proteins | sample LL_1208_BB_MetaG_FD_177983 | JGI IMG/M metagenome (GOLD analysis project Ga0214917, IMG submission 177983) | Freshwater microbial communities from Lake Lanier, Atlanta, Georgia, United States - LL_1208_BB | ecosystem: Environmental > Aquatic > Freshwater > Lake | place: USA: Georgia | collected... | reverse complement strand
GAGTAACACAGCCAGTGTTTCTCCAACAGTAACAGTCTCGAATAGTCAAACTACAGGAGTTACACAGAGTAATACAGCCAGTGTTTCTCCAACAGTAACTGTATCCAGTAGTCAATCTACAGGAGTTACACAGAGTAATACAGCCAGTGTTTCTCCAACAGTAACAGTCTCCAATAGTCAAACTACAGGAGCTACACAGAGTAATACAGCCAGTGTTTCTCCAACAGCAACACACAGTAACACAGCCAGTGTTTCTCCAACAGTAATAGTCTCCAATAGTCAAACTACAGGAGCTACACAGAGTAACACAGCCAGTGTTTCTCCAACAGTAACAGTCTCGAATAGTCAAACTACAGGAGTTACACAGAGTAATACAGCCAGTGTTTCTCCAACAGTAACTGTATCCAGTAGTCAATCTACAGGAGTTACACAGAGTAATACAGCCAGTGTTTCTCCAACAGTAACAGTCTCCAATAGTCAAACTACAGGAGTTACACAGAGTAATACAGCCAGTGTTTCTCCAACAGTAACGGTCTCTAATAGTCAAACTACGGGAGCTACACAGAGTAACACAGCCAGTGTTTCTCCAACAGTAACAGTCTCGAATAGTCAAACTACAGGAGTTACACAGAGTAATACAGCCAGTGTTTCTCCAACAGTAACAGTCTCCAATAGTCAAACTACGGGAGCTACACAGAGTAACACAGCCAGTGTTTCTTCAACAGCAACAGTCTCCAGCAGTCAATCTACAGGAGTTACACAGAGTAACACAGCCAGTGTTTCTTCAACAGCAACAGTCTCCAATAGTCAATCTACAGGAGTTACACAGAGTAATACAGCCAGTGTTTCTCCAACAGTAACTGTATCCAGCAGTCAGACAACTGTCATGATACCAGATAGAAGCACTTCTCCAGCTATTTCCAGTTTTACAGTGCAATCAACACCATCCGTCACTCCATCAGCACAAAAATTATTATACACTCCTTTCAATATTCCTTATACAAACATTTCCAAACTAACATCTGGATTTCTTCAGTCGTTGGCAAACAGACTAACCTACGACATTGAACAGGATATGGGTTTTGTACCCATCAGAGTGTTAGCAAACCTACAAAATAACACCGTTTGTAATGCTACAACTAATCTACCAGCCAACAACATCTACATATGCGTAATTTCACTGAATTCTCTTGAAGATTGGCAACCCAGTGCTACAATTTTATCTGATCTTACACCATCAACCCCTGAAAATCTGTTTGTAAATCCCGCCTCAAATAATTCATCCCCAGCAATTATAACCGGTTCCGTGCTAGGAATAGTAATTTGTGTCTTAATAGCCATTGCTGTATTCACTGCAATTCGCTACAAGCAAAACCCCAAACTACCACAAAACTCTGTAAAGATACTAATTCCTGCTACCAAAAATAATCATCAGATCAAACTTTCAGAAGTAATACCACATATCCCTCAATTTTCATCAGAACCAATTACGACAGATAACCCTTTGCGTAAGGTATCTAACAGTTCGCATGATTCCAATCCTGGGCCGATAGTGTATTCTCCACCAAATACTGCAGAATCAGCCATAGTTTCTGCCGCACGTAGAAATTCAATGGCAGTATTTGCTCCTCAAGCAATAAATCCTATTAGCAGACAAGCTCCAGCGCCCCCTCCGCTAACTTTACCACCGCGTCCTTCAACAACACGCCCAGCTCAGCAAAAGCCGCCCCAGCCACCGCCCAGATTTTCGGCCCTTTCATCACAATCATTAAGAATACTATCTCCTCCAACCACAATACAAAGTACCACAGACAACAGTAAATCTGTCAAGGCTTTAATTGCCCGTTTCGATTCCCAAAAAAACACGCTACAGCGATCAACCAGTTTAACTGTTAATCCTCTAAGAAAACCTGATACACTCACAGATACTTCATCATCAATGGTCATTCCTGGTGCAAATCAGAATCTAGCAGTGATGCGCACCGCCAGACAAGAGGCTTTAGGCTCCACGCGACGAATTGCTCTTCGTCCGCAACCCGTAAATCTTCGGGCAGAGAGATCACCCGTACCTCCTGAAGCCAATCTTGTTTGATAGCATCGCGTGACCACACATAAAAACCCCACTCACCCTGAAAACTGGGAATCAGCATATGATAAAATCCATTTTTAGATTTAAGAGCCGCATGAATACGCTGGTATCCTGCACCAAGTCCAGCGACAGGTGAAACCGGTCCGCAATGTGTAACAAGAATCCCTTTTTCATTTAACATAGACTTCATATGTTGCCAGAATTCATCGCCATAAAGCCACTTATCCTCCCCATCAGGGTCAGGTAAATCCAAGATTATTAGATCGTAAGTACCTGCTGCAGAAAATTTACGAATATCTTCCCAAATGCAATTTAAGCGAGGATCCCGCATAATTCCGGGTGCCCATCCCAGCCACATTTCACACAAACGCGCGGCTTCTACATCCCACTCAACCCAATCAACGGCATCTACACCCGACCATCGTAGCACTTCCCGCACAGTCGCCCCCTCTCCACCACCGACAACTAATACGTTCAAACCCACCATTTTTCTGCTAACGGCCAATCTCATCGCTGGATGTACCAATGTCTCATGATAAATCGCTTCATCCATTTTAGCACTTTGCAGTTCACCATCCATGAAAAGCATTCGACCATATTCTTGTGAATCGGCAATAACCACCTTTGTTCCACGACTAGTAGTTTTAGAACAAAGTATATCATCAATACGATAGATTGTTTGAGCTGGTGACTCTGACTGTTCATATATGCAAACGGACATCTGTATCATCAGAATAGATGATAGCAACATAGTGTCATTTTTACCCTAAAAGCCTAATACTGCCCCAGCGGCGTTGAGTCCCGCCAAAGTCGCCCAAGAGAATGCACCATACTTCTTAGCAATTATCATATTAGAGATAACTAAGCCTACTGTTGCAGTTAACACCATGCCGGCAATATCTATGAGTAATTCACCACTGCGTTGATCAGATTTTATGGCTTCCGTAATGACTCCACGCAGTCGCGGCTCAATTAGTTTACCGATATAAGTAGATACAATCCCGACAATAAGCATAACAATAGAATATAACCAGAAGTCCAGTTTTAGTTGTGCAGATAACCAGATAAAAACCACATGAAAAGAACCTAACACAATACCAAAAAGAGTCAATTCAAACATATCTACATATTCAGTATAAAAAACTAATAGCCTTATTAAGAACATGTCAGAACGCGATAATTCGTGGAAGACAAATATTTGGTTTGTATATCGTTATATTAAAAGGTATTTTGAAGAAAAGACAAATGCGAAGAATGTCAAGTGGTTGGAAGGGCATACATCATCGATTCCAAACGTACTACCATCTGAGCGTTTTAACGATATAGATGCTCTAATCACATATTTGCAGGGTAAACTTAGCTATGAATCTCCCGAAGATAAAGCCTGGAGCAATTATTTAGCTGCAAATACAGCAGAGAACTTAAAGAAAGATCTATGGATATTCCGCGAATTTATATTTTGCTGTACAATGTTATTCGTGGCTAACCTATTAGAACCCGCACCATCTTCAATAAAGATAGGAACAAATCCTGAAAGAATAAAGCCATCTACTTTTTCATTGAAGAACCATCAATTTACTGTCATTGGTAGCACCGGATTAACAAGTGATGTTGATATCACAATACAAGGACCTGATTCTTCATTTGTTATTTCCGTCATTGAGGATATTTATAGCTATATGACAGAAAAAGGTATTCCAATAAAATATTGGGATGTTGAATTTTATGGAGATTTCAAATTATTAAAATTTGCTTTCATTAACTTTACAAAACTGCAGAATAATAAAAGAATATTATTGCTAAAATATGCAATTATTAGTTATCTTCGTTCAATGCATCAGTATGCCGGTGAACCAAAGATACATGAAAATGCGAAATTTCTTATTAAGAAATTTCTGGAGAGAACAGGTGGACAGTTTGCTTTTGACGATATTGTTACAGAATCTTCAGACTATTGGTATACTACTGCACCAAACGGCCAATTGAATCGTGAGGATTTTTATTATCATCTCAGAAAAGTGGAGTCTGACTCAAAAATTATTCAGTGGAAGGAGGATCATAGCAGACTTAGTGATAATGCTAAAATGCAAACCGATGGAATCGACATTGAAGATCTGGCATTTAGTCTGATACGTGAAATTGCTGAGGGCAATATCCATCGCCCAGAAAGTTACATATTACCATCAACTGCTGTACATGTTGTTGAATTTGAACAGCAAAATCCTACAAAATCAGAGGAAGGTCTTCCTAATTCTTGGTTTAGTGATAATGCACGCATTGGTATAGATCCAGATGGTTACTTATTGTCTGCAATTGAACAACTTGGATATTTAGAACATTACCATCCTGAAGGTGTTCCATGCGACAAGAAAGGAATAAAATATTTTGGCCGTTATGTGCGTGCACTCATAAGTGCAACATTATTAAAAGAGGATTCTATGCTGGGTGAAAAAGGAATTATAGAAATTGTGAATGAGTTAGACGAATTCCGCAAATCTACTGATCAAAGCCAATGCAAATATAATATCCATGAATTACTTAAGGGTATTCACAATTTACTTGCCTTTCCGCTATATTCTAAAGTTAATCTTAATCCGGTAAAAGGTCCTGCTATTATTCCTAATCCAAATTACACTACTGCTGCTGCTGCTGGCGGTCGCAGATCAACCAGAAGAAAACGTAGGGCAGCGCGAAATAATGCAAAAAGAATGACTGAAAAAGGCACGCGTTAAGTACTTGACGCTAACGTTTGCACTAAACGGTACCAACATTAGACAGAACTATGCGAAATAATTTAGCTATGCGGGCTAACAGGATTTAACCAGTGATAACGGCAAACAGCCTCATACTGTTCTGAACCACCAACTTGAATCTGTGTGCGACCTGCACCTGCACCTGCACCTGCACCTGCACCTGCCTCCGCAGGCAGCCGCCGTGTGAAAATAGCTGGAGTTCCATTACCGCAATGGCGGCAGAATGCAGTCAATTTACGAATACCATCTGCTATCGGCAGTAAGCTTAGAATATGCCCAAACTTCTGCCGCTGTGAATCGCCATCCAGTCCAACCACGGTTACATGTTTTCCATGACGGTCTACTGCCAGCACTGCAAATTCAATTAGCGATGCATCAAAGAATTGTGCCTCATCAATAATGACAACCGATGCAGCGTGAAATGTATCCCATGTCAAGACATCCAAGAGTCCATTCACTGGTACCACATCGTGATATGTATTTAGTGGTATGGGAATAGCATCCTCAGATATCAGATCATGATTTGTTACCCTATTTGGCGCACCATACCGTGTATCAATTCCAGCTGTCAGAACAAGAACATTACGATTAATTGCCCTGTTCTGACGGATTATACGGAGTACTTCAGATGTTTTACCCGCAAACATAGGTCCCACAATGATATTTAGAGACATCCTGACTTCTTCTCAACAGCAGTTTTAGGTTGTCAACTTTAATCATCACACAAGCAATCTGAATCTGTTATGGAACAACAGAAAAGTAAATACCAACATGTATTATCAGAATTTGTTTGTTTGGTCTGCTGCTGTTTGGTCTGCTGCTTTTGATTTGTCGATACAACTGGAGTGGCTGTCATTTCCATTTGTTGCGGAGCTTGCATAATAATACACTAAATAATGTACCGTTTAGTACCGTTTAGTACCGTTTAGTACCGTTTAGTACCGTTTAGTACCGTTAAATATTTACTCTGCTTCTAGCACCTAAAACTTGACCGCACCCGCGGTGCACCGGCTAAAAAGAACCAAGGATAGCAGGTATGCCGAGTTTAGCTCATAGCTCTGAAACTGAGAATATTGTCGGTATCCAATTTGGAGTATTCAGCCCCGATGAAATTATTCGGCGCTCCGTTGTTGAAGTTACCACACATAGCACACAGGAAGGCAAGATAGGAGGTCTATCTGATCCACGCATGGGTGTACTAGAAAATGGAAAACTATGTCGCTCTTGCGGACAGAATAATCACGGCTGTCCCGGTCATTTCGGCCACTATCGGCTTGCGCGCCCCGTTTATGCCATTCAGTTCTATCCCATGATTCAGAAGATCCTTCGCTGTGTCTGTATTAAGTGTGCCAAACTTCTAATTAACAAAGAGACCGCCAAAAATCTCCGCAAAGCCAAGGGCGAAAATCGCTGGAAAGCGGTACTTCTGGCTTGCCAGGCCGTCACACGCTGCGGTGAACAGACCGAAGACGGCTGTGGTGCCCTGCAACCTCATCGCTATCATGATGAAGATCTGTGTCGCATCGTGGCGGAATGGAAGGATCTGGTGCTTGCACCAACGGAAGAAGGTGTTGCTCCTCTTGAGCCGGGTAATCTCCGACGATTCTTGGAACCTGAATATGTCCACCGACTACTACGTCGCATCACCGATGAAGATGTAGAGTTTATGGGATTTAGTCGTATGTGGTGTCGTCCTGATTGGATGATGAGTACTGTGCTGGCAATTCCGCCACCCCAGGTACGTCCTTCTGTGCTGCAGTACAATAACCAGCGCTCAGAAGACGATCTAACACAGAAGCTGATTGACATTATCAAGACAAACGCGCATCTAAGTGATCTGATTGCCAAGAGTGGACGTAAGAAGGCTATCGATGAGTGGACCGCTGTACTACAATACCACGTGGCAACTCTGGTCAACAATGAAATTCCAGGTGTAGCACAGTCAGCTCAGCGATCAGGGCGTCCCCTAAAGTCACTTCAGCAGCGTCTTGGTACAAAGGAAGGTCGTATTCGTAACAATCTCCAGGGAAAGCGTGTTGAATTTTCCGCACGCTCTGTAATTACCCCAGATCCATCTATCTCGGTTGAAGAGTTGGGAGTGCCACTGAAGGTTGCTATGAATCTGACATTTCCTGAACGGGCTACTGCATTCAATATTGAGCGTCTGTATGCTCTTGTTCAGAATGGTCCTGACAAGTATCCAGGTGCTAAATCTGTCCAGCGTGCAGATGGTCGTATTATCAGTCTGAAGCACGTGAACACGAAGACAATCCAGCTCTACGAAGGCGATGTAGTTAACCGTCACATGTTGGATGGAGATCCAGTGCTGTTCAATCGTCAGCCGTCTCTACACCGCATGTCAATGATGTGTCATCGTGTCCGTGTACTACCCTATAGCACATTCAGACTCAATGTCTCTGTAACAAAACCCTACAACGCTGATTAACCGTGCATCAAAGTCAGCAACAGATAGCTGCCCTCAGAGTTGAAGCATAGACTCTGAGGGAAAAACAGTGTAAATGCTTCCATGTGGTGCCGTGATCTCATCTGCGGCATTGGTGATATAACTATCTAGTCGTCCAGCAAAGTCTGGTATGGCAAGACCGTCAAATTCAGGGAAACCCCTAAAGCTGTTAGATACTGAATCTGTGGAGAAAGTCCGCAGAGATCGCGCCGTGCCAACGGACGACAGTGACAACTCTAACAGATCTGAGATTCGCTTCTGTGCTTCTGTGCTTCTGCGCTTCTGCACAGTCGGATCAAAGAATGGGCAATCCTGAGCCAAGCTGGGGGGGTGATCCACCCCAGAAGGTGCAACGACTTGACGGCGGTCGGTTCCGCGATCTATGATTCGGGGGGCTTAAGGTAAAGTCTACTCCTGGGCGAAAGTTCAGGTAAACGTCATAGCCGTGACGTGGTTTGATGGAGATGAGATGAATTTACATATGCCGCAGTCTGTAGAAGCCGCTACAGAACTGCGCGAAATTGCCGCAGTCGGCAAACAATTGATTTCACCCAAGCTAAGCAAGCCTCTGGTGTCAGTTGTACAAGATACACTTGTAGGTGTCAACCGCCTCACACGACCCACCGAATTCTTTACACGGCGGGAAACAATGAACATGTTAGTACATTCCAAGCGCTGGGATGGTAATCTGCCACCACCGGCACGTACAGATCCCATACCGATGTGGTCGGGTCAGCAGATTGTCAGTTGTTTATTGCCCGCGGTCTATCTAAGCATGGGCAACAAAGCCTGGGATAAAAAGAAAGGTAAGGCGGATCCCAACTACGTGGTTATCCAGAACGGTCAGATTCAACAAGGTATTCTGGATGGTGACGTATTTGACAAAGCACTTATTCACATTCTCTACAACGATTTCAGCCCAGAAATGACGGTGGATTTTCTGGATTCTCTGCAGGCAGTTGTCGCCACCTATCTGCAAAACTCTGGATTCTCTGTGGGCATGTCAGATATCATCGCCGATGCCGATACTCTGGCTAAAATCAGCATTGAATCAGAGGAACTCAAAAAGAAACTGGAATCTCTGCAGCTCCAGGTGCACATGGGTCTCTTTGACAATTCAACTGGACGTACCAATCAAGAGGAATTTGAAGGACGCGTATTCCAGACGCTCAATGCCGCCATTGAAGCAGCGGGTAAAACCGGTCTGTCTTCTCTGGCAACAACGAATCGCATGGTTAACATGGTAAAATGCGGTTCAAAAGGCAGCAATCTGAATATCGCACAGATGATTGCTCTTCTGGGTCAGCAGTCGATAGAAGGCAAACGTATTGCGTATGGATTTCAAGATCGCACACTGCCGCATTTCAAGCGATTTGATGACGGTGCCGCTGCACGCGGATTCATTGAATCATCGTTCGTAAAGGGACTCCAACCACATGAATTCTTCTTTCACGCCATGACGGGTCGTGAGGGTCTGATTGATACTGCTGTTAAGACTGCAGATTCGGGCTATATGCAACGGCAGCTAGTAAAGACAATGGAAGATCTGCTAACATGGCACGACGGCAGCATTCGCGACGCGGGCAATATTGTGGTACAGTTTTCGTACGGAGATGACGGTACCTCTGCAACCAAGATTGAGAATCAGACAATTAATCTGGCCGAACTTACAGACACTGAAATTCGCAATCGTTTCGCAGTCGAAGATGTAGCAGCAGACCGTAGTCAAGCATTCATTGCTGCCGTGATGGCCGACCGCGATCTGTTGGTGCAGAATGTCTTTTCGGGTCGTGTTGCGCGTACAGTCCAGTCGTCAGTTCATCTACCGCGCCTGATTGCGGACACTATTGAACAGCTTCATCTGGACCCAAATGCCGCGGGCTACACACCAGCTACAGGTACGCACATTCTGGATACAATTGAGCGCATTATCAAGAGTACACGATCCGATAATCTATTGTGGGCGGCTCTGGTGCGACACAATCTCAATCCCCGCGATCTGAAAACACTGGGCTTCACCCGTAATGCGGTTGACTGGTTAGCGGAACAAATCATAATCAAGCACATGCGTTCCTGGGTTGTTCCAGGAGAGATGTCAGGGATCATAGCCGCTCAGAGTCTGGGTGAGACCACAACACAGCTAACACTTAACACTTTCCATTTATCAGGATACAGCGGCAAGTCGGCCATGACGCGTGGTGTGCCCCGTCTGAAGGAGTTGTTCAAGGTGACACAGAATCCAAAGGCAACATCGCTAACGATATTTCTGCGATCTGATCTTCGCGGTTCCAAGGAAGAGGCCCGCCGTTTAGCACAGGAATTAGAATTTACAATGCTGAAAGACTTGGTGACTACATCCCGCATTTACTACGATCCACCTACAACGCCTGGTCAGACGCTAATAGAGGCCGACCAAGAATGGTTGGCTTTCTTCACGGAGTTCGAAGCTACCAATGGTCCCGCCAGTGCAGCAGAAGCTGAAACACAGCGCAATCCCTGGATTATTCGGATGGAACTCAATCGTGAGAAAATGTTTAATAAAAATATTACAATGGAAGACATTAACTTCGTGCTCAAGACAGCACATCCCACAGTGAATCTGGCATATACAGACCACAACTCTACACAGATGATTCTGCGATTCTCATTTGCGCCCGATTCAGCAGCAAAAAAGAATTCCATCAATGATCTTGAGATGGTCAAGAATATGCAGAACAAAATTCTTATGCAAACACTGGTTCGTGGACTGCCTGGACTAAAAGCTGTAAGTTTCCGTAAACTGACGGGTGACGATGAGCTGTATGAGCGCAATCCCAATGCTGATGGCAAATACGAACCAGTAAATCAGTTTGTGCTGGACACATTCGGCAGCAATTTTCTGGATGTTATGATTCATCCTGATGTAGACGGTACAAGACTGCTGAGTAATCACGTACATGAAATATATGATAATCTGGGTATTGAGGCCGCACGCGCAGTTCTCTTCCGTGAAATCTATGGTCTGTTTGAAGCGCAGGCGCCTGTAAATTACAGACACATTAATATCCTTGTAGATGCAATGACAAATCGTGGGCGTTTGATGTCGGCTGACCGAATCGGCGTTAATAAGAAAACGCGCATAGGACCTCTGGCAAAGGCCTCCTTTGAACAGACAGAACACATTATGCGCAGAGCAGCTATGTTCGGTGAAATGGACCCCGTGACCAGTGTAGCGGCCAACATAATGACTGGTCAGCCAATTCGTGGCGGCACATCATTTACGCAGATTCTATTGGATGAACAGGCATTTATTAAACTGATGAAGACTGCACCTCTTGCACGACGCAACGTTGAACGCGCTCCTAAATTGGTACAGGCCGAAATTGAGGCTCTGCTGGAGTCCCGCGAGACACCAGGATGCAGACAGGTGGATCTGCGTATTCCTGCTGCTCTACCGGCAGTGCAGCACGAAACACCACCCGAAGAACTCCCAGAACTGGAAATTACTCTGGTGGACGAATAGGCCACCCTAATAGCTAAGGCATCCGCGATGTGAACAGTTATGGATAACAGACCTTATTGGTTACCGCCGCAGCTCCAACCGTCCGTACCACCGACAATCACGCCTGTACTGGGAATAGCACCACACTCTTTTGTAACTGAGCATTATGCAGCTGTATATACAGCAAAGAATGAAATAGACTCAATAGCTCCTGTTGGACAATGGGATGATGCAAAAAAAATAACTAATCCATATGAGTATATTTTTTTGTCGCTGGCGCGCCGCATGAATCGTTCAATCGCCGGTATTCAACCTCTATCGCGTTCATATTTCAAGATGATAGAAATGTGGAATCAACTGTCACTGGATTCTCTGCCGCTGAAAAAATCAGCACACACCGCCGAAGGCCCTGGTGGATTTTTGGAAGCAATACAGAAGTATCGTAATATTCCCATGACTGCAATGACATTGAAATCGACTGAAAAAACTATTCCAGGATGGCGCAAATCTGCGGCTTTTCTAAGCAGATATCCCCAGGTGCATATCACATATGGTTCAGATGGCACTGGTAATATATATAATCTGGCAAATCAATTACTTTTTGCATCATTAGCTGCACCGGCGCAACTCTATACAGCAGACGGTGGCTTCGATTTTTCAGCGGATTTTAATGGACAAGAAAACATAGTTCAGCGCCTGGTTGCAGCAGAAGCATTGGCCGCTTTAAACTGTCTTGAATCGGGAGGTGTGATGATCCTCAAAATTTTCGATACCACAACGCGTTCAACTCTGGAACTGCTCTGGTTATTGACGATCTGTTTTAAAAAAACAGCACTTATAAAACCTCACACAAGCCGTCCCGCAAATTCGGAACGATACTGGATAGGCTACGGACTTCTATCAGAAATACCGCAATGGGTGAAGGATACACTGGTTCATCTTACTGTAACAGATGCACCGCATGGATGGCAATGTATATTTGACAGAATTCCTTGGCAAAAAGAATGGTTAGATGCTGTTCTACAATTTCAGGCGCAACTGGAAATACATCAATTAACAGCAATCAAAGAAACACTGACACTGATTCGCGAACCTACCAGAGAGCGAATTAGTATATTATTAGAAAGAAATATTAGTAATAGCCGCAATTGGTGTCAAACCAATAAAATTCCTGAAAATCCAGCTTATCACAACAAATCAACAAAGGCTATCTTAGGTCTAAATTTGGAAGAGGCGTTGGCTCCATTCCAAGTTTTGGACGGACATACTCATTTACCAGCACTGTTCCAACAACGACAGATGCATCATGTGTCGTTCGTTGCCCCGCTTCCACACGTTCCAACTGGACAAGCATGGCGTTCAACAGTGCCTCCGAGTGTTTTGGGTCGCAAACCATCGCAAACAATTTTGGGAAACGTTCCTTCCACACTATCAGATCAGGAGCAGAACGTGGATCAATGCCCCGACTCTGATGATCTTTTATAGCGGCGATCATAGTTCGGGCTTCTTGTGAAGGTTTTCGTGAGCGTATATCAGCGTCCATTGCAGCGGCCTCTGCTGGATCTTCGGGCTTGAAATTAGCAAGCTTGCTACGGAGACGCGCATCTGCCTGAGCACTTTCCTTCTTTGACATTCTATCCGGGTAAAGTAAGAGTATTTTAGATGACAACCGCGGCCTATCAGCAGAAACAAGCCCACGAAATCAATTCGCATAGAGCATATAATCCCGAATTACCTACATATCCAATGTGCAACGACCCTAAAATGCTCCCGCCGCCGCCGCCTCCAGTTATCCAGGGCTTTGCAAATAGAATTAATGAAGGATGGATAGTGTCCGTATTACTTGGCCTAACTGCGATTGTTTTAGGAATAAAAATGCTAAGACCTGTTAAAGGTAGGTAGAAAATGTCTTCTAGTAGGGAGAGTATTGCGGAGTGGCATCTGAGTGTTGCGATTGGTCTGATTGGGGTAAATAATGTAAAGTGTCTGATAGAAAAAAAATTACATACTGCAAGTGAACCGGTAGTTGATAACAAAGCAAAACGGGGACGCAAACCGGGGGCCGCGACGGAAGCAGAAAGATGTCATTGGAAAATGCCTAATGCCACTCAATGCAAAAATAGAAAATATACAAATAAAAACTATTGCGGGATGCATATTAAAAAAGAATTTTTGGTTTCAGAAAGTGGTGATTTATCGCCGACGACTGCTTCGTCTTAGAGTGCTCCGGCTTTTGTCTCTGCCTTTACCTTTGCTTCTGCCACTGCCTTTTACTCTACGGCGCCGACGACTCCTTCTACCACCTGATTGGTATCCATCTGCTGATTGCTGGCTTCTTTCCAGAAATTCACTTAGACCACTGAACATTTCAAATCGGCACTTGATAACATAAAACTTTAGAGCGGATAATTCAGTTTCATATTTCCCGTTCACCTACTTAGTCTGCTATTTATTTTATGTACAGTTACAAATAATTTAAATATTTACTTAGTATATATTTGTAAGATGAATTATCCGTATAATACAAATATTAAAGGTTTTACTTTTATTGGCGAAGGAAGTTACAAATATATGAGTAGTTCATTTATATTATTTAAGAGAAATAGTGATAATAGTTATTGGAGACTTGTTCCAAAAGAATACGCATATAATAAAGAACAGGCAATATCAGAATTGTATCATGTACCTTGGTTTAGAATGGAGAATTTTATAAGATAGATAAAACTAAGTTTCATAAAAGTTAATCTAAGTGCCAACTTGAAATGTTCATTGGTCTAAAATGTTCGTTGGCCGCCGTCCAATAAACTCTTCTAACCCAGCAAAAAGACGGGGCTTTGCCCCGTCTTGTGCCGGTTTGAATTGTTCATTGGTCTAATATTGATAAAAATATATCAGTAATATAAATATGATTTTTTCAGAAAACAATATAATATTAT
>Ga0214917_10005357_pt1 | contig 13724 bp, 12 predicted proteins | sample LL_1208_BB_MetaG_FD_177983 | JGI IMG/M metagenome (GOLD analysis project Ga0214917, IMG submission 177983) | Freshwater microbial communities from Lake Lanier, Atlanta, Georgia, United States - LL_1208_BB | ecosystem: Environmental > Aquatic > Freshwater > Lake | place: USA: Georgia | collected... | reverse complement strand
CTGCGCTGCCGGGGCCTTCAGGGGAGGGACGACGGCTCGAGCGGGGCATGCCGTCGGGCGCACCCATGGGCCGACTGCCGCGGCGTTGCTCGTCGCGACCCTGGCGGCGCGCCCCGAATTCAGGGGCGGCTCCAGCGGGGGCGCTGCCGGCCCGGTAGCGGCTGGGGCCGCCACGGTCGGGGCCGCCGCGATCACTGCGGCCGCCGCCACGCTGCTGATCCCAGTCGTCCCGGGAGGCCGCCCGCTCGGGGATGGCGGCGCGGGCGGCGGGCCGCCTGGGCCTGTAGAAATCCTCCTCCTCGCGGTCGCCGTAGCCCTCCTCGCGGGAGCGGATGCGGCGCCGCAGCGGTTGCGGCTCATCGAAGCGATCCGCGTCATCCCGCCAGTCACGCCCCCCGCCCATGCGGGGTCTGCTGGGTGGTTCGTCGTCGTCGAAGTAGGTGGAGCGGCGGGCTTGTTCGGTGGTCACCCCCCGCAGCCGCACGCTCTCGTAGGCAAAGAACACGGTGGTGCCGGCCAGCAGGAACTGACCGAACTGCAGAATCGGATCGAGACGCCACCCCTGGAAAAAGAGGATGCCGCCGCACAACAGGCCCACGGCGGCAAAAAAGACGTCGTAATCGCGCGCCAGGGCGGGCTTGAAGCTGCGCATGAAATAGAGCAGCGCACCGCCGACGGCCAGCACGATCCCCACGATGCTGGCCCAGTTCAGGCTGGCGTTAACCACGGATCGAAAGCCCTTTCAGGCCAGTGTCTCAGGCCACTGTAGGCCTGGCGTCGATGGCGGACAGGGGCCGGATTGAGCCGCCCGGATCAGAGCTTGCGATCGACCCGGTCGTTCTGGCTGATCAGGATCACGGCGGCGGCCACGGGAATGACCACGATCACCGCGCCCCACACGAGGCTGCTCAGGAAGTTGGCGAGGGAGGGGGTCATGGCAATGACGAATCCGCCCGGGATCCTAGGCAGTGGAGGCGACTTCCTACGATCCACAGGCAGCTGCTTAGAGCTTTGTGACGGGACCGGACGCTGCGGCAGCCCTGACCCCCCGCACCCTGGAGTTGCTGCGTCAGCTGCTGCCGGGCCTGAATCTGCTGCTGGGGTTGCTGCTCTCGGCCTGGACGCTGCTGTTCCTGTTCCGCATCGTGCTCACCTGGTATCCGCAGGTGGATCTGGCCCGTGGCGGCTGGCGCCTGGTGGGGGCCCCCACCGAACCGTTGCTGGCGCCGACGCGACGGCTCGTGGCCCCGATCGGTGGGGTGGATGTGACCCCGGTGATCTGGCTTGGTCTGGTGAGCTTGCTGCGGGAGCTGCTGGTGGGCCAGCAGGGGCTGCTCACCCAGGTGATGCTGCGCTTGAGCGTGCTGCCGGCCTGATCAGCTCGGAGGCAGCATCTCCTGCTCCACGAATTTGGTGTGCACATCGCCCGCCTGGAACTCGGGGCGATCGAGCAGTTGCAGGTGGAAGTCGATCGTGGTGGGGATGCCGGTGACGGCGCATTCCGACAGCGCCCGGCGCAGGCGTTTGAGGGCGTGGTTGCGGTCGGTGCCCCAGACGATCAACTTGCCGATCAGCGAGTCGTAGAAGGGCGGGATTTCGTAGCCCGTGTACACATGGCTGTCGAAGCGCACCCCCGGCCCGCCGGGGGGCAGCCAGCCAGTGATCTTGCCGGGGGCGGGCCGGAAATTCTGGCGCGGATCCTCGGCGTTGATGCGCACCTCGATGGCATGGCCCACGAGCTTGATCTCCTCCTGCCTCAGGGAGATCGGTTCGCCGCCGGCGATGCGCAGCTGCTCCGCAATCAGGTCGACACCGCTCACCATCTCGGTGACGGGGTGTTCCACCTGGATGCGGGTGTTCATCTCCATGAAATAGAAGTTTCCGCTTCGGTCCACCAGGAATTCCACGGTGCCGGCGCCCTCGTAGCCGATGGTGCGGGCGGCGGCCACGGCCGCATCCCCCATGCGGCGGCGTAGCTCGGCGTTGATCGCCACGCTGGGGGCCTCCTCCAGAAGCTTCTGGTGGCGGCGCTGGATCGAGCAGTCGCGCTCACCCACGTGCACCACGTTGCCGTGACGATCGGCCAGCACCTGCACTTCCACGTGCCGGGGCCGGTCGATGAATTTCTCCATGTAGAGGCCGGGGTTGCCGAAGGCGGCTTCCGCTTCCCCCTGGGCGGCCTTGAACAGGTTCTCGAGCTGATCGGGGCCGGGCACCAGGCGCATGCCCCGGCCGCCGCCACCGGCGGTGGCCTTGATCATCACCGGGTAGCCCATCGATTCGGCCAGGCTGCGGGCCTCCTCGACGCTTTCCAGCAGGCCTTCGCTGCCGGGGATGGTGGGGACCCCCACCTGCTGCATGGTGGCCTTGGCCGTCGATTTATCGCCCATCGAGCGGATCGACTCGGGCGATGGCCCGACGAAGGTGATGCCATGGGCGCCGCAGATCTCGGCGAACCTGTCGTTTTCCGCCAGGAACCCGTAGCCCGGATGGATGGCATCGGCGCCGCGGGAGGTGGCGGCCGCCAGGATGTTGGGGATGTTGAGGTAACTCTTGCTGCTCGGGGCATCGCCGATGCACACGGCCTCATCGGCCAGCTGCACGTGCAGGGCGTTGCGATCCACCGTGCTGTACACGGCAACGGTGGGGATGCCCAGTTCGCGGCAGCTGCGCAGGATTCGAAGCGCGATTTCGCCGCGGTTGGCGATCAGCAGTTTGCCGATTGGCATCCAGTGGCGGTCCGGCGGGTCCGGCGGGGCAGGCCGGGGCCGACTGTATCAGTGCTCACCGGGGCGCTCGCCAGGGGCGCCGCAGCGCTGACGGGTATAGTTCGCGGGCGGTGCTCAGGCTCCGTCCACGCGGATGTGGTGGAATTGGTAGACACGCACGTTTGAGGGGCGTGTGACTTCGGTCTTGCGAGTTCAAGTCTCGCCATCCGCATTTCCGGCTTGTCCTCCGGCTCTGCAGCGTGAACCCTCCAGGGGCTGAGCAAGTCGCCATCGTGCTCGTTTGCAATGGGCCGGGCGAACTGGCCACCTGGGTGAGGCCGCTGGCCCAGCGCCTGCACGGCGAGCTGCCGTTGCGGCCGCTGCAACCGCAGGCCCCGATCGGGCTGCAGCTGGTGCTGGTGCCCTGCCCGAATGCCACCGGCAGCGAACACAGCGTGGCGGCGCGCATGCAGCTGTTCGAGCGCATCCTGCCGGCACGGCGGTTTTGGTGGCTGTTGCTGCGTCCACGCCGCCACGGTCCCTGGCCCCGCCAGGGGGTGGTGGTGTTCCTGGGCGGAGACCAGTTCTGGACGGTGCTGCTCTCGGCGCGACTGGGCTACCGCCACATCACCTATGCCGAGTGGGTGGCCCGCTGGCCCCAATGGAACGACCGCATCGCCGCCATGGGGCCGGCGGCGGCCGAACGGCTGTCGCCCCGCTGGCGCCAGCGCTGCCAGGTGGTGGGGGATCTGATGGCGGATCTTTCCGATGCCGCCAGGGCCGAGCGGCCGTTGCCGCCGGGGGAATGGGTGGCGCTGATGCCGGGCTCGAAGCGGGCCAAGCTGCAGGTGGGCATGCCGTTTCTACTGGAGGCGGCCGACCGGCTGGCGGCCCAGCGCCCCGCCTGTCGCTTTCTGCTGCCGGTGGCCCCCACCACCTCGGTGCCGGAGTTGCTGGCCTACGCCGGCCCCGCCAACCCGATCGCCGTCCATTACGCCGCCGGTGAACCGCAGCTGCTCCAAGGCCCCGACGGCCAGGAGCTGCGCACCCCCGCCGGCACCCGCATCCTGCTGGTGGAGCAGCAGCCCGCCCATGGCGTGCTCAGCCAGTGCCGCCTGGCGCTCACCACCGTGGGGGCCAACACCGCCGAGCTGGGGGCCCTGGGGGTGCCGATGATCGTGCTGGTGCCCACCCAGCACCTGCAGGTGATGCAGGCCTGGGATGGCGGCCTGGGGATCCTGGCCAGGCTGCCCATCCTGCGCTGGCTGCTGGGGGCGGCACTCACCGCCTGGCGCATGCGCCATCACGGCTTTCTGGCCTGGCCGAACATCTCCGCTGGCCGGGCGGTGGTGCCGGAGCGGGTGGGGGCGATCACGCCAGGGGAGATCGCCGCTGAGGCCAGCGATTGGCTGGCCCATCCCGATCGCCTGGCGGGTCTGCAGGCGGATCTGCGCAGCCTGCGCGGCCAGCCCGGCGCCGTGGCCTCCCTGGCGGCGATGGTGCGGGAGTTGCTGCCGCCGGCCCTGGACAGCGCTGCCTAATTTGACGGTGACCCCGTCAGCCCAGCCCGATGGCCGAAGCCCCTCAGCCGGACGCACCGCTCAGCTGTGATCAGATGCCAGCGGCACGGCCTTCGGCCGATCCGGAGTATTGGCGCCAGCGGCTCACGCCGGAGCAGTTTCAGGTGGCGCGGCTGGGGGGCACCGAGCGGGCCTTCACCGGCATCTACTGGGACAACAAGGCCAAGGGGATGTACCGCTGCGTCTGCTGCGGCAGCGAGCTGTTCAGCTCCGACACCAAGTTTGAGTCGGGCACAGGCTGGCCCAGCTTCTGGGATGGGGCCAAGCCCGGCGCCATCACCACCCATGAGGACCGCAGCCACGGCATGGTGCGCACCGAGATCAAGTGCGCCCACTGCGATGCCCATCTGGGCCACGTGTTCCCCGATGGCCCCACGCCCACCGGTCTGCGGTATTGCGTGAATTCGGCGTCGCTCAACTTCGAGCCGGGTCAGCCCTGAGCGGCGTCAGCCCGCAGGGGGCCCCTCACCAGGGATCCTGGTCGAGGGGCTCCACATCCACCGGACCCTCATCGCGCACGTAGCGGCGGCGTTGGGGCTCCAGGGGCTCACGGCGTGGCTCATAGGGCTCGCGGCGCGGTTCATAGGGCTCACGGCGCTGTTCGATCGGCTCTTCATCGAGGTAGCGGCGCTGGCGCAGCGGCTCGCGCTCGCGGCGCTGCTCCACCTCCACGTAGTCGTAGTCCTCGTCCGGCTCGAAGCGACGGCTGGTGGCGGGTTGAATGCGGCGTTGCTGCTCCTGGGCCGTGGGCTGGCCGGCGGCCAGTTGGTTTTCCACCGGCACGGCGTTGAGGCGATAGCGCTCGCGCTCCTCCTGTTCCCAGCTGGGGCCGCCCACCCCCAGCTTTTCGAGCAGGCCGGTGCCCAGTTGCTTGAGTTTGTCCTCAGCGCCCTCGTACACGATGATCCGATCGGGCCCGCTGCTCACGATCTCCTCCACCGTCAGCTCCCAGGTGCTCAGCACCCCTTCCCCCAGCAGCGGCACCCCCAGGGCGCCCAGCACCAGGCTGGTGAGTTCGCCGGTTTCGATGTCGAAGCTGAAGCCGAGCACCCGGCCCAGCTGCTCGCCGGCCTCGGTGATCACCTGGCAGTTGATCACCTTGGAGTAGCGGTCGGGATTGAAGCCCTCGGAGAGGGAATCGGCCGAATCCACCAGGATCACATCGCCCACCTGGCGGATGCTTTGCAGCGGCATCCAGCGGGGCAGCCCCGGCAGAAAGCGGGTCAGCGGGTTGTCGCGCAGGCCCAGCGCCACCACCTCGCGGCGGTCGATGTCCACCACCACTTCCCCCACGACCCCGAGGCGACGGCCGGTGTCGCGGGTGATCACCTGGGTCCCCATCAGTTCCGAGCGCAACCAGAGACGATCGCTCGGTGTGGCGGCCGCTGTGGCGTTCGGATCGCTGCCGGGGGGTGTGCTTGTCATGGGCGCATTGTGGCCGAGAGTTGCGGTGGCTTCCTCAGGCGGCGGGTGGTAATCCCACCACCTGGGTATGGGCGCCGCGGGCCTGGGTGACGCCGATGGTGCGGGTGGCGGCGCCGATCATCGGGCGACGGTGGCTGACCACCAGGAACTGGGCGGCCTCCGCCTGGCGGGCGATCAACGACGCCAGGCGCTCCACGTTGACCCCATCGAGGAAGCTGTCCACCTCGTCGAGGGCATAGAAGGGGGAGGGGCGAAAGCGCTGCAGGGCGAACAGGAAGCTCAGGGCCGTGAGCGACTTCTCACCCCCGCTCATCGAGGCCAGTCTCCGCACCGCCTTGCCCTTGGGGTGGGCCACCAGGTTGAGGCCCCCCTCCAGGGGCGCGTCGCTGTTCTCCAGCTGCAGGAAACCTTCGCCGTCGGAGAGGCCGGCGAAGATCTCGCGGAAATGGCCATCCACGGCGGTGAACGCCTCCATGAACGCCTCCTGCCGCAGCGTGGCCACGGTCTCGATCCGCAGCAGCAGCTCCTCGCGCTCCTTGCACAGCACATCGAGGCGCTCCTGCAGGTCGGACAGGCGGGTTTCCAGCTCCTCCAGCTCCTGCAGGGCGAGCATGTTCACCGGCTCGAGGGCCTCCATGCGCTGCTGGAGGCTGCGCAACTCCGCCTGCAGGGCCTCGAGGCCGTTGCTGCGCACCTCCTCGGGAATCTCCGGCAACGGATCGGGCAGGTCGCGCTGCAGCTGCTCCAGCCGCTGGCCGCTGCTGCGTTCCTGCTCCGCTAGGGCCTGCAGCTCTTCGCTCAGCCGCTGCAGGTCCCATTCCTTTTGCTGCAGCCCCTGACGCTGCAGCGCCAGTTGCGCCTCCGCCTGGTCGCGGGCGCGGCGCCGCTCACCGAAACGGGCCTGCAGCTCCTGCTGCTGGGCCTCGAGGGCGCTGCGCCGCTCCTGATCCGCCTGTTGCTGTTGCTTCCATTCGGCCCGCTCCGCCAGCAGGGCATTCACCGCCTGGATCAGGCGCTGCTCCTCGCTGGCCAGGGCCTCCAGCTGGCTGTTCAGCCGTTCCGCCGCCAGCCCGCGCTCGCGCCGGGCCGCCAGCAGGGCATCCCGTTGCTGGCGGGCGTTGGTGAGGGCGGCATCGGCCGCCTCCAGCTCCTGCTGCAAGCCCTGCCAGCGCTCGCTGTCGCCATTGGCCTGGGCGCTGGCTTCCCTGGCCTCCAGCTCGGCCAAGGCCCGCTGCAGCGGTGCCAGCTCCAGCGCCAGCTGTTGCAGCCGCTGCTGCCCCTGGGTCTGGTCGGCGTCGATCTGGGCGATGCGCTGGCTGAGCTGGTCGCGCCGCTGCTGCAGGGGGCCGTGGGCCCGCTGGGCGGCGTTGCGTTCGGCTTCGAGGGCGGCGCGGCGCTGTTCCTGCTGGCTCAGCAGCGGCCGCAGTTGGTCGAGGGCCTGCCCCAGCTCAGCCTCCTTGCGGCGGCTGGCGGCCAGGGTTTCGCCCAGCTCCAGCAGCCGGCGCCGCAGGGGTTCGGCTTCATCGGCGTCGCTGGCGGCCCCGAAGCTCAGCTGGTTGCTGCGCTGCTGCAGGCTGCCGCCGGTCATGGCGCCGCTCTTCTCCAGCAGCTCGCCATCGAGGGTCACGGCCCGGCAGCGCCCCAGTTCGCGGCGGGCATTGGCGAGGGTGTCGAACACCAGCGTGTCGCCGAACACGTAGCGGAACACCTCGCCGTACACCGGCTCAAAGCGCAGCAGCTCCACGGCCCGGCCCACCAGCCCGCCACCACCGCCTGCCGTCGCCCCCCGCTGCAGCGCAGCTCCGCCGCTGCGGATCTTGTTGAGGGGCAGGAAGGTGAGCCGGCCGGCGCGGCGGCTCTTGAGCAGCTCGATCGCGCGGGCGGCGATGTGGTCGTCGTCCACCACCACCTGCCCGAGCCGGGCACCGGCGGCCACCTCCAGCGCCAGGCGATGGCGCTCCTCCACTTCCGCCAACTGGGCCACCGGCCCGTGGATCCCCTCCAGACCAGCCTCCAGCAGCAGCCGCAGGGCGCCGGTGCCGCGGCTCTCCTGCAGGGTTTCGCGCCGCGATTCCAGCCGGGCGATCTCCCGCTCCAGGCCGCCCTGCTCCTGCTCCAGCCGCGCCCGGGTGCGCTGCTGCAGGGCCAGGGCCTCCACCAGCTCCTGGGCGCGGCGCTGCTCCTGCTCCAGGGTTTGCAGCAGCTGCTGCCACTCCCCCTCCAGTTGGCTGAGGGATGTGCTCATGCCGTCGCTGCTGGCGGCCTCCTCCTGGAGCTGCTGCTGCAGTTCCGCCAGCCGCTCCTGCTCCTGCCGCAACCGCTCGCTGAGCTGCTGCTGCTCCGCCTGCAGGGGGGAGAGCTGGCTTTGCAGCTCCTGGCGCTGGCGGCTGCGCTGCTTCTGCTCCTCCAGCCAGCTGCCGCTGCGGCCGGCCACCTCCCCCAGGCGCCGGCGCGAGAGTTCCACGGCCGCCTCGCCGCTGCGGCAGGCCGCCTCCGCCTGCTCCAGCTCCGCCTGGTCGTCGGTGCCGGCCAGGCCCATCTGCTGTTGGCGCAGATCGCCCTGCTGGCGGGTGAGCTCCTGGCGCTGACGCTGCAGGTCTTCGGCGGTTTGCTGGTGTTTCTCGGCCTGCCGGGCCCGTTCGCGGGCGCCGGCTTCCAGCCCCGCCAGTTCCGACTGCACCGCCAGCAGGCTGTCCTCCCCGAGGGCCTTCACCTCCGCCTGCAGGGCTTCCAGGGCCCGGCCGCTCTGCTCAAGGGCGGTGCGGGCCTCGGCGATCGCCTCGCGGTCCTGCTCCTGCTGGCGGCCAAGCGCCTGCTGGCGGCTCTGCAGTTGGCGCAGGTCGGCCTGGGCCTGCTCAAAGCCCAGCACTTGCTCCTGCAGCCGGCCCCGCTGCGCCCGGTCGCGCAGGTCCTGGTAGGTGCGGGCCTTGGCGCAGTCGCGCTCCAGCTTCTGGCGCGAGAGCAGCAGCTCCTGCTGCACGATCGCGCAGCGCTCCTCCCGCTCCTGCACCTCCGCCAGCTTGCTGCGGGTCTGGTCGATGCGTGAATCGAACAGCGCCACGCCGGCCAGCTCATCGATCAGGCCGCGGCGGTCGCGGGAGCTCATCGAGACGATGCGGGTCACATCGCCCTGCATCACCACGTTGCTGCCTTCGGGGTCCACCCGCAGCCGGCGCAGCTGGGTCTGCAGTTGCTGCAGGTTGCAGGCCACGCCGTCGGCGCTGTAACTGCTGGCGTAGGTGCCGCCGGGGGCGATCCGCAGCCGCCGGGTCACCGTCCATTCCGACTGGCCCGGTTGGATCCAGGGGCCCTCGTCGGGGGGCTCGAGCCCGGCTTCGGCCTCATCGGGCTGCCAGTCGCTCAGGTCGAAGCGCACCGACACCACGGTTTCCGCGGCCTTGCCCTGTTTGAGCCGGGTGCTGTTCACCAGGTCGGGCAGGCGGTCGGCCCGCATGCCGCGGCTGCTGGCCAGGCCGAGGCAAAACAGAATGCCGTCGAGGATGTTGCTCTTGCCAGAGCCGTTGGGACCGGTCACCACCGTGAAACCCTGGTCGAGCGGGATCGTCATCGATCCGCCGAACGACTTGAAGTGGGTGAGCTCTACCTGATTGATGTGAACCAACAGGCCCGAGCGCCGAGCAGGTGCAAGGTAGCTGAACCCCTGACGATTTCAAGCAACCGTCCTTAGCTTGGGGGCAGCAAGGCCTGCGCCATGGATTCCGAGTCCCCCAGCACCGCCTGCGGCGCCGATGGCGCGGCGTCGGTGAACGCGCCGCCGGAGGGGGTGGCCCAGTTTCGGGAACGCTTTGAAAGCCTGTTGCCCACGATTCAGCGGGAGTGGCCGGAGGTGGCGCGCCACACCCTGGAGGCCACCCGCGGCAGTTTTGACACGGTGGTGGAGGTGATCGCCCGCCAGACCGGCAGCACCAGTGAGGGGATCAAGCAACAGCTGTTGGAGCTGGTGCAGGTCACCGGAGACCAGGCGCACCAGCTGGCGGATTCGCTGCGCCCCCTGGAGGAGCAGCTTGAGCAGTTGCTGGACGATCTCAACCACACCCTGCGGCCCCGGATTGAGAAGCCGGTGCGGGCGCGGCCGCTGATGGCCCTGGGCATCGCCGCCGGCGTCGGTCTGCTCACCGGTCTGCTGCTGGCTTCGGGCCGGCGTTCGGCATGAGCGACGCCATGGGTGACGGCGCGGCCCCGGGCAACGGCGAACGCCGCCGCGGCCTGCCGCTGCAGGCGGCCTCCCGGGTCACCGGCCTGGTGGGTTCGGTGATGGATCTGCATGTGCGCATCGCCCTCAAGGAGGCCGATCGCGAGAAGCGGCGTCTGATCTCGGGGGTGGTGCTGCTGGTTGGTGGCCTGGCCACGCTGCTGCTGGCGCTGGTGGCGGTGGAGCTGGCCCTGCTGCTGTGGTGCCACCAGCAGCTCGCCTGGAGCTGGGTGCAGGCGGCCCTGGTGCTGGCGGGGCTCAACCTGTTGCTCACCGGGGCCATGCTGCGCATCGGCGGCTGGTTGACCCGCGGCCCCTATCTGCCGGAAACCATGGCCGGCCTCACGAAGACGACGCGGGCGCTGCTGGGCCGTTGAGCCAGCGCCCTCAGCGGATCGCGTAGTGCAGCCAGCGGCAGTCGATGCCGCCGTTGCTCACGGGGATGCGCCGACTGGCTTTCATGCGCAGGGCGCCGGTGAGCTCGGGATTGCCGCTGAGCAGCCAGAAATCCCAGCCGCTGCAGCGCTGCTTCACCATGGCCCCCAGATCGGCATAGAGCTGCTCCAACTGGTCGCGCTCACCGATGCGCTCGCCATAGGGCGGGTTGCACACCAGCACGCCGGTGCCCACGGGTGGCTGGAACTCGCGGCAGTCCCCCAGGCGCAGATCCAGCCAGGGGCCGACCCCGGCCGCTTCGGCATTGCCCCGGGCCTGCTCGATCACCTCCGGATCGCTGTCCTGGCCGACGATCGTCGCCAGCGGTTGGCCATCAGCCCGGCTGTCGCGCTCCAGGGCTGCGGCGGCCTCCAGCTCACGGGCCCAGAGGGCCCCATCGAAATCGGGCCAGCCCTCAAGGGCGAAGCGCCGCTGCAGGCCGGGCTGGCGGCCGAGGGCCCAACAGGCCGCTTCGATCAGCAGGCTGCCGGAGCCGCAGAGGGGATCCGCCAGGGGCACGGAGCCATCCCAGCCCGTGAGCCGGATCAGCCCCGCCGCCAGGTTTTCCTTGAGTGGCGCCAGCCCCATGCGCGGCCGGTAGCCCCGCCGGTGCAGGCTGTCGCCGCTGCCGTCCACGCTCAGCTGGGCCTGGCCACCCCCCAGGTGCACGTGCAGGTGCAGATCCGGATCCTCGAGGTTGATCGAGGAGCGTTGGCCCCACTGCCGGCGCTGCCAATCCACCAGGGCGTTCTTCACCTGCAGGGCGCTGTAGTGGCTGTGGTTGAGCCCGGGCAGGCTGCCGCTGGCATCCACCCGGAAGCTCAGCTCGGGTGGCAGCCAGGCCCCCCAATCGGCGGCCCGTTGCACCCCGGCGTAGAGCTCGTCTCGGCTGCGGCAGGGGAAGCTGCCCAGCTGGCGCAGCAGCCGAAACGGCAGCCGGGCGCGCAGGTGCAGCCGGTAGTAGGTGGCCAGGTCTGCCTGGAACCCCACCGCGCGATGCAGCGGCCGGATCGCCGCGGCCCCCAGCTCGTCCAGTTCGGCGGCGCCAGCCTGCTCCAGCCCCGGCGGCAGCACCGCCGTGCACAGCAGCGGGGTGCTGGCGGAGTGGCGTGGCGTTGGTTCGGTCATGCCCACCCCTGGCGGGGCCGGTTGCTCCTGCCACAATGAAGGAGTCCGGTTTCGGCCGGACTAGGTGGCTCACACCGGTGTTTCGGACAGCGGTTCGATTCCGCTCAGCTCCATTGATTTCCCAGGCTTCCTCGGCCTTCACCGGGGATCAGCGCGGGGCTGCAATGGTTTCGACGGGGCATGAGGAGGGTGACTGAAGCCTGCTCGGTCAGAGCAAATCCGTAACAGCGAACAACATCGTTCGTTTCTCCCGTCAAGCCGCCCCTGTGGCTGCCTGACACTCTTAAGGGAGATGGGGTGAGGTCAGCCTTATCACCCAAATGACCGCTTGGGGGTGGAAGCCCCCCTTTCAATCGCTGGCCAGTGGTTAAGCGCTGATGTAGCGCTTGCGTCCTCTGGCATCGATGGTGTAGCGGCCGCCCCGGGGTCCGGTGAAGGTTTTGCCCTGCATCGGCAGCGTCTTGACTGCAGCCCTTGACAGGGTTTCCGGCTCCTCGTTGGCTGCCGCTGCGGGTGCCATCTCAGGTGCTGGATCGGGTGAGAGCTTGGCGGCCGTTTTCGGAACTCTGCCGAACAAAATCTGTAGCCAGTGCATGCTGAGTTTGCTCGCTGGGCGTATTGTCTGGCGCTGTCAATGGCTGCTGTTCAGTGTCATCAGCAGCCACGAACTGAGGGTGTCGCGTTCACGTCCGTGATCCCGCGCCGTAGCAGTCGCCATGGGTGTCGCTGAGCTCAGCGTGTGCTCGCGCTGCCGGCGTTGCCCTTGCCACCAGCACTGGCCTTGGTGGGGAAGCCACTCCACACCGCCAGCTCTTCGATCGTCAGCACCCCTTCCCGCCGATCGCCGTTGAAGTCCCAGGTGGGGTAGGCGCGCACCTTGGCGGCGCTGCAGCGTTCGCGGCCGCTGGGTTCCTTGTCGCATTCCACATAGGGCAGCTGCTCTTGAGCCGGAGTGCCGAACAGCTCTTTCTGGTGCTGGCAATGGGGGCACCACCAGGCTCCGTAGAACACAACGCCCTTGAGCTTCAGGTGCTCCGCCAGGGCCAGCTGCGCCGGGGTGGAGGGTTGGGCCTGGGCGCTGCTGCCGCTGGCTGCGGTGATCGCGGTGGCGATCAGCAACAGTCCCAGGCCTGCCTGCAGCAGGCGTCGGCGGCTGCGCAGCGGCCTGGGGACGGTGGGCATGGCGGAGGGCAGGGGTGATCCAGAGGTTAGGGGCGTTCGGCCTTCCGCCCCAGCGCTGGCCGCTGCGGAGGGCCCGGGGCTGGGAGACTGGAGTACCGCCGGCCCCTTGGTCGTCCCCAGCTGCTGCGATGAGCGCCAACGGATATCGCGACTATTTCAAGGTGCTGGGGGTGGAGCGCGGCGCCGATGCCGATGCGGTGAAGCGTGCCTTTCGCAAACTGGCCCGCCAGTACCACCCGGATGTGAACCCCGGCGACGCGGGCGCTGAGGCCAAGTTCAAGGAGATCAGCGAGGCCTATGAGGTGCTGTCGGATCCCGACAAGCGCCGCCGCTATGAGCAGTTCGGCCAGTACTGGAACCAGGCCGGCGGCGGCGGTGCCGGTGTGGACGTGGATTTTGGCCGCTACGGCAATTTCGACGACTTCATCAACGACCTGCTCGGCCGGTTCGGTGGCCCCGGCGGCGCTGGATTCGGTGGTGCGCCCGGCGGCTTCGGGGGCGGCTTTGGCAGCGGTTTCCCTGGTGGTTTCCCCGGTGGCGGCTTCGGTGGCCCTACGGGTGCTCGTTCCACGGCGGTGAACCTGGATGCCGAGGCCACCATCAGCCTCAGTTTTTCAGAGGCCTTCCGCGGCTGTGAACGCACCCTGGCGGTGAACGATGAGCGGGTGCAGGTGCGCATCCCCGCCGGCGTGAAGCCCGGCAGTCGCCTGCGGCTCAAGGGCAAGGGCAACCTGCAGCCCGGGACCGGACGCCGCGGCGACCTCTACCTGAATCTGCAGCTGCAGGATCACCCGGTTTGGAGCCTTGAGGGCGATCAGCTCAAGGCCGAATTGCCCCTCAGCCTCGATGAATTGGCCCTCGGTGGTGAGGTGCGCGTGGCCACCCCCGACGGTGAAGCCACGGTGACCGTGCCGCCGGGGATGGCCGTTGGCCGCAGCCTGCGGCTCAAGGGCAAGGGCTGGCCCCTGCAGGGCGGCCGCGGTGATTTGTTGCTCAGCCTCAGCCTGCGGCAGCCCGACAGCTACAGCGCTGAGGAGCGTCAACTGCTGGAGC
>Ga0214917_10005356_pt1 | contig 13727 bp, 11 predicted proteins | sample LL_1208_BB_MetaG_FD_177983 | JGI IMG/M metagenome (GOLD analysis project Ga0214917, IMG submission 177983) | Freshwater microbial communities from Lake Lanier, Atlanta, Georgia, United States - LL_1208_BB | ecosystem: Environmental > Aquatic > Freshwater > Lake | place: USA: Georgia | collected... | reverse complement strand
GGTCGAACGCGGCCGCGACGCCAGGTGTCCAGGTTCGGGCCGTCGCTTCCACCGCGGAGTTGCCGCGGTGGGATCGCGCATGGCCGTCCGTCTGTGCCGCGGCGCTGGACCAGCCGCGTAGGGTTACCGGGAGATCCGGCGACGACCGTCCGAGGCGGCGCCGCTGCGATCGCCGCGACAGGGAGGTCGCAGCGATGACTCACACAGCCCGCACGACTCTGGCCGGCATGACTCTGGCCCGCATGACGAGGTGCGCGTGTCGCCTCACGGTGGCGATCGCCTTGCTCCCGGTGGCGATCATGGCGGCGCAGGGTGGGATCGCGCCTGCCGCCGCGGCCGACGTCGCAACGCCCGCGGTGGCCCGGCAGGCATGCCCCGTCGACTGCGCGTCGTCGCGCGCCGCGTCTCGCCGCGACACGACGACGCCCATGCCCGACGGCCAGGCGGCCCATGACGCGAGGCTCTACGTGACCGGGATGGTCGCCACCTCGGGCCCCGTGGGGAGCGGGTCCGTGTCCGGGTCGGGGCAGCCGCCGTTGACGCCGGGAGTCGTGGGTGGCGGCGCCGGCGGAGAGATGGCCGTCGGGATGGCGCTGCCGCGGCCCGCCGGCTGGCTGAGGCTCGAAGTCGAAGGACGGGGTGGCCCCGCCGCCGCATCGTCGGCTGAAGCAGGAACGGGACCGCGACCATGGTCGAGCATGGTCAACGCATGGCGCGACGTCGGCATCACCGAGCGGGTCGGAGCCTACGCCGGTGGTGGCATCGGCATCGGCACGGCGGACGCCGAGTCGACGGGATCGATGGCGTGGCAGGCCGGTGCCGGGGTCACCTACGCCGCCACGGAACGCGTGACGATCGACCTCGGCTATCGCCACCGGGCGATCGGGCCGGCGCTCGGGGATGTCGGCGACGGCGAGGTGATGGTGGCGGTGCGGATGTTCGATCCCCTGCGCGGCTGGCTCCGCTAGAGAGAACGTCTCCGGCTTTGGTGGAGCAACGGCTCGGGGGCGGCAAAAGTCTCCTCGCTGTGGCCGCAGCGGCCACACGCTCGTCGAGCGTTCGCCGACCCCCCTCGCCTCCCTTCTCCAGGCTGCCAACTCGTCGCTTCAGCAAAACGGGATGCGCTCTCGTGCGCATCCCGATTTGGTGGAGCAACGGCTCGGGGGCGGCAAAAGTCTCCTCGCTGTGGCCGCAGCGGCCACACGCTCGTCGAGCGTTCGCCGACCCCCCTCGCCTCCCTTCTCCAGGCTGCCAACTCGTCGCTTCAGCAAAACGGGATGCGGTCTCGTGCGCATCCCGATTTGGTGGAGCGACGGCTTCGGGGCGGCAAAAGTCTCGTCGCGTGGGCCGAGGCGGCCCAAAGCTCCTCGAGCGTTCGCCGACCCCTCGCCTCCGTCTCCAGGTTTGCCACGTCGTCGCTTCAGCAAAACGGGATGCGGTCTAGTCCCGCGGCGGTGCCTCGTCGGTCAGTTCCACGTCGAATGCGGCCGCGATGGTCTCGATCGCGGTGGCGTGCGCGGGCGGGGCGTGCCGCCGCCAGTCGCCGAGATGCTCGCGAAACGTCCGCGGCTGCGACGGCCTGGCCGCGTTGAGCCACGGCAACGCGGCCCAGAGCTCCGGCTCATCCTCGAAGAATGGCAGCAGCGCCACGGCGACGATCCGGGCATTCTCGCGGTCGGTCGGCACCGTGGGCAGCACGTCGTGGTGCCGGGCGTACCAGTCGGCGAGTGCCATCCCCTCGGGCAGCCGCCCCTCGTCGATGAGCCGTGCGGCATAGTCCGCGAGCGACGTCGCGTAGTCCCGCCAGTTCGGGTACGGCGGCGTCTCCCGCCACCCGTCCGCCATGCGTCGCAGCACGTAGATGCTCGCGAGCTCGCACAACGCCTCCTCGAACCAGCGGTTCCCCGTGTCGTCGCGGTCGAATCGGCAGAACACGTGGCAGAGTTCGTGACCGAACTGATAGGCGTACTGCGACCAGAACGTGCCGCCGGTGTTGAGGTGCACGCGTACGGCCCCGTCCTCGGCGCGTTCGAACAGTGAAATCGGTCCACCCCGCGGACGAACCTCGATCACGATGACGCCGGCACCGGGCACGTGGGGCAGGAGCGCGTCGACGACGGAGCCGAGCACCGCACGCACGTCCGCGGGCACCGCTCCCTCCCACTCCCCGTCGTCAGCCAGACGCAGCGTGACCGTGGAGGTCACGCCGCCGGCGGCCGCGAGGTCCGGCGGCCGAGCGGGGCCGTCGGGATCGGCCGCATCGGTGCGGCGATCGTGGAGCGACGTGCCGAGGACGATCACGAGGGCCGCGCCCATCACGACGGCACCGACCGACGACCGCAAGCACCCGCGTCTCGTGACGTCGTCCACGTCGTCGTGCATCACGCCGTCCGCCCTCGGCCCGCCCACACCCTGCCGCCGATGATCGTCCGCCGACAGGCCAGCCGCCGGTTGAGGATCACGAGGTCGGCGCGCTTGCCCGTCTCGATGCTGCCCGCCTCGGCCTCGATCCCGCTGCGCTCCGCCGGCGTGAGCGATGCCATCCGCACCGCCTCCACCAGCGTCGCACCAGCGGACCGCACCATCGTGCGCACCATGTGGTCCATGCCCGCCACGCTGCTGGCGAGCGCGTCGCCCACCCGCCCCACGGCACCGTCACTTTCGAACCACGGGCCGTCCGCCTCCGAGCCGAATCGATAGCGTCCCGGGGGCATGTCGAGCGCACGACTCGAATCGGTCACGAGGCAGACCCGTTCCGCCCCCTTCATGCGCAGGGCGAAGGCGAGCAGCTCCGGGGCGAGGTGCCGCCCGTCGGCGATCACCTCGGTGCTCATCGCCGGCTCCGCGAGGACGAACTGCTCCATGCTCGCCTGCATCGGCGCCCCGAATCGGGCGCGGAGCGACGGCACCGAACTCATCGCACACCAGAAGTGGTCGACGTGGCGCATGCCGGCCCGGAACGCGGCGACCATCTCCGACCAGCTCGCGTTCGAGTGGCCGCAGGTGACGAGGCAGCCGCGGCGGCGGGCGGCCCGATAGAACGCGACGGCTCCCGGCAGTTCGGCGGCGCAGGTGGCGATGCGCACGAGCCCGTCGCGAAACCATCGGACGTACTCGGCGGCGGCAGGGTCGCGGCGGGCTGCGGCGGCGTGGCATCCGGTCTTGCCGGCCGCGAAATAGGGCCCGTAGAGGTGCACCCCCGCGAGCCGTGCCCCGACCTGCGGCCGCCAGGCGGCTCTTACGGCACGGCAGGCGTCGAGCATCGCGTCGATCTGCTCGCGTCGGCCCACGGTGGTCGTGGCGAAGAGCGTCGTCGTGCCGTGACGCGCATGCGCGGCGAGCACGGTGCGGACGGCATCGGGCGTGCCGTCCATGAAGTCGGCACCGGCGCCGCCGTGAACATGGAGGTCGACGAAGCCCGGTGCGATGAAGCCGCCCCCGGCGTCGACCACCCGGGCACCCGGAGCGATCGCCGCCCCACGTCGCACGGAGGTGATGACACCGTCCTCGCAGACGACCTGGCCGTCGGCGAGCAGGCCGTCGGGCAGGACGACCGTGCCATGCCGCACGACCAGAACTCCGTCCCGGCGGACGGACGCGGCTGCGTGTCCCGTCCGGCGTGCACTCCGCGCCCGGGGATCGTTCATGGCTCGCGCACCCACGCTGTGGCTCTCGGGCAGCCACCGGACAGGGTGGCACGTCGGCCGGTGAGCCGCCACAATCTTGCGGCCGTCCGCGTTCGCCGTCCATCCACCGACGGTGGCAGGACCTCGGCCCGCGAGCCCGTTCATCATCCCGGAGTGCGCCGCCATGACCACGACCCGTCGCTCGTTCCTCAGGTCCTGCGGGCTCGCCACCGCGGTCGCCGCGGCACCGGCCGTGGTCCGCGGTCGTGACCTCAACGGCCGACTTCAGATCGCCTGTGTCGGCGTGGACGGCATGGGCTATGCCGACATCACCGCCACGGGGGACCACCCCAAGGTGGCGTTCGTCGGGTTCTGCGACATCGACGCGAACCGCTTTGCCAAGGCCGATGCCAAGGTTCCCGGCGTGCGGCATTTCGCCGACTACCGCGAGATGTTCGCGACCCTGGGAGACGGATACGACGCCGTGCTCATCGACACGCCGGACCACATGCACGCGCCGGTGGCGGTGGCGGCGATGCAGGCCCGCAAGCACGTCTACTGCCAGAAGCCGCTCTCGCACACGCTCTGGGAATCGCGGCAGATGCAGCGCTGGGCCGAGGCCACCGGCGTGACCACGCAGATGGGCAACCAGATCCATTCGAACGCCGAATACCGTCTGGCGACGCGCCTGATCCGCGACGGTGCGATCGGCAGGGTGCGGCAGGTCCACTCCTGGGTCGGCGTCACGGGCAACGAGCGGACGAAGCTCCTCGCGCCCCCCGCGGCGGCGCCGGTGCCGTCGAACGTGGACTGGAATCTCTGGATCGGCGCGGCGCCCATGCGCGACTACACGCCGGCCTATCACCCCTTCATGTGGCGCGACTGGCAGGACTTCGGGTGCGGGGGCCTCGGTGACTTCGGCTGCCACATCCTCGACCCGGTCTTCACGGCGCTGGGCATCACGGCGCCGCAGAGCGTGCGGGCCCGCAACAGCGGGATCAACGACCAGATCTGGCCCACGCAGGAGATCGTCACCTACGTCTTCCCCGGCACGGAGTTCACCGCGGGCAAGGATCTCGAGGTGATCTGGATGGACGGGGGGCTGCGGCCGGAGCACACGCTCGCGCGGATGCCCGGCGACAAGCCGCTGCCGCGGGCGGGCAGCATCTTCGTGGGCGAGGAGGGATGCATGGTGCTGCCGCACGTCGGCATGCCGCAGCTCTATCCCGTCGAGAAGTACGCCGCGTACGCGATGCCGAAGGTGGAGCCGCTCAACCACCGTCACGTCTGGGTGGATGCCTGCCTCGCCGGCACCAAAACGAGCGACGGCTTCCACTACGCCGGCCCGCTCACCGAGACGGTGCACCTGGGCAACATCGCGACCCGCCTGGCCATCCCGACCCGCGACGCCGTGACCGGCCGGCTGGTCGAGCCGGAAGGCGTGCTCGAGTGGGACGCCGCGACGATGACCTTCCGCAACGCGCCCGCAGCCGACCGCCTCATCACGAAGCCGTACCGCAAGGGCTTCGAGGTTGCCGCCGCACCGACCGCGTGACCGACCACCTGCCGACGGGCTGACGGCGGCTGGCACCGCCTACGGCCGGCGTGGGGTGGCTGCCTCCGGCGTCGAGACCAGTTCGAACCGCAGGTCGGTCGCGCCCCGTGACAGCGACGCGGTGAGTCCCGAGGTCTCGGGATTTCCAAACCGCCGTCAGGGGGCGAGTCGCTCGAGCGCCCAGCGGCCGGAGGCGTCGCGCGTGAAGCGCAGGCGGTCGTGCAAACGGCTCGGCCGGCCCTGCCAGAATTCGATCCGCTCGGGCACGACGCGAAAGCCGCCCCAGTGCTGCGGCCGCGGGATCGCCGCGTCGTCCGGATGGAGCACCCGAAAGCGGGCGACGAGATCCTCGAGCGATCGGCGATCCGGGATCACCTCGCTCTGCGGCGAACCCCAGGCGCCGATCCGCGACGCGGTCGGGCGGCTCGCAAAGTAGGCGTCGCTCTCGGAGCTGCTCGTGCGTTCGACACGGCCCTCGATCCGCACCTGCCGCTCGAGCGCGGCCCAGTGGAAGGTGAGCGAGGCCCAGGGATTCTCCTCGAGTTCGCGTCCCTTGCGACTCGCGTAGTTCGTGAAGAAGCAGAAGCCACGGGCGTCGAAACCCCTCAGCAGCACGATCCGTGCCGAGGGTCGTCCGGCGGACGTCGCCGTGGAGAGCGTCATCGCCTCGGGTTCCGGCACGCCGGCCGCGACGGCGGCGTCGTACCACGCGGCGAACTGGTCGATCGGATCGCGGGAGATCGTCGCCTCGTCGAGAGACCCCTGTTCGTACTCCTTGCGATTATCCGTCTTCCTGGTCTCCATCAGCATGCTCCCGGGATCGTCACGTGCATCGGTCACTGTAGTCGACGCACCGCGAAGGGGTCGGCTCGATGGCGAATCGCGCCCGGACCGCCGGCGGAATTTGACACCGTCAGAGCGGCTGCCGATAAATCGTGCGTCGGCGGGCCGTCCGGCACCGCGGCCCGCGTTCCACCGGGGGCTCACCGTGACACACCCCCCGTCGCGACCGGTTTGCCTGGCGGGCCGTGCGCCGGTCCGCCTCGTGGCCTGCCTGGTCTGCCTGGCCTGCCTGGTCGCATCCACCGCTCGGGGCGCCGGCGCCGACCTCGTCGCGATCACAGGCTGCACGCTCGTGCCGACCGAGTGGGCCGACGGCGACAGCTTCCGCGTGCGCACGCCCGCGGGCGAGGAACACACGATCCGACTCTACGGCGTCGACTGCCTGGAAACGACCGCCCGCGATGAAACCGGCGCCCGGCGGCTCCGCAGCCAGCGTCGGTTCTTCGGAATCACGACGGTCCGCCCCGACGCCGTCGCCTCGATCGACTTCGCGAAGGAGCTCGGCCGTCGCGCCGCGGACGAGACCCGTCTCGCGCTCCGACGCCCGTTCACGATCCACACCGGCTTCGCCGACGCCCGCGGCGACGGGCGCTTCCAGCGGATCTACGCCTTCGTGACCGACGCCGACGGTCGGGACCTCGCCGCCCACCTGGTGGCCCGCGGCCTGGCACGCGCCTTCGGGGTCTCCCGCACCACGCCGACCGGAGAGACGGGCGAGGACTATCGCGAGCGCCTCGCCGACCTCGAGCTCCAGGCGGCGGCGCGGGGCGCCGGCATCTGGGCCCACACCGACTGGAACGCGCTGCCCGACGAACGACGCCGCGACCGGGACGAGGCGCGCGAGCTTCGCGAGGCCGTCGATGCGAAGACGCTGCCGGCGGATTTCGCCGTCGACCTCAACACGGCCTCCCGTGACGACCTCATGCGGCTGCCGGGGATCGGGGAGACTCTCGCCAATCGCATCATCGAGGCCCGCCCCTTCCGGCGCCTCACCGACATCCTCGAGGTGCCCGGGATCGGCCCGTCCACGTACCGCGCGCTCAAGCCGTTCCTCCGCCTCGATCCCCTGCCCGCGGCCGAACCAACGCGTCCCTGACCCACGGTCCCGCGCCGCCCCCGGGCCGCTGCCCCGCGGATGTCGGATGCGTGCTACGCGAGGATCTCGGTGACGACCCGCGCGGGCTTCACGCCGGTGAGCTTCTCGTCGAGCCCCTGGAACCGGACCGAGAGCCGCTCGTGGTCGAGCCCGAGCTGGTGCAGCAGCGTGGCGTGGATGTCGCGCACGTGGGTCGGGCGGTCCACCGCGCCGAAGCCGAATTCGTCGGTCTCACCGTGCGTGAGCCCGGGCCGGAAGCCGCCACCCGCGAACCACATCGTGAAGGCGTCGATGTGATGGTTGCGGCCCGTGCTCTCGCGCTTCTCCCCCATCGGCGTGCGGCCGAACTCGCCGCCCCAGACCACGATCGTCTCGTCGAGCAGGCCGCGACGCTCGAGGTCGAGGACGAGCCCGGCGCTCGCGCGGTCGATCTCGCCGCAGACCTGCGGGAGGTGCGTCTCGAGGTTCTCGGTCGGGCCGCCGTGGTGGTCCCAGTTGGTGTGGTAGAGCTGCACGAACCGCGCGCCCCGCTCGACGAGCCGCCGCGCGAGCAGGCAGTTGCGGGCGTAGGTCGCCTCGCCGGGCTCGCGAATGCCGTAGAGAGCGAGCGTCTCGGCCGATTCACCGGCGATGTCCATGAGTTCGGGCGCGCTCGACTGCATCCGAAACGCCATCTCGTAGCCGGCGATCCGCGCCGCGATCTCCGCATCCCCGGTGGCCTCGAGCCGATGCCGATTGAGCCTGGAGACGGCGTCGATCACCCGACGCTGCGAGACGGGCGTGATGCCGGCGGGCGGCGAGAGATTGAGGATCGGGTCGCCGGTGTTCCGCAGCGGCACCCCCTGGTAGGCGCTCGGCAGGCTGCCGCTGCCCCACAGCACGGCCCCGCCCCGCGGCCCACGCGGCCCGCTCTGCAGCACGACGAAGCCCGGCAGGTCGGCGCATTCGCTGCCGAGCCCATACGTGACCCATGCGCCCATGCTGGGCCGGCCGAACTGTCCGGTGCCCGTGTTCATGAAGAGCTTCGCGGGCGCGTGATTGAACAGATCGGTGGCGCACGTCTTCACGAAGCAGAGCCGGTCGGCGACTCCGCCGATGTGCGGCAGAAGGTCGCCCACCCACGCGCCGCTCTCGCCGTGCCGGGCGAACGACCGCTTCGACGCGAGCAGGTCGACGCGATGGCTCGAATCCATGAAGGCGAACCGCTTCCCCTCGATGAAACGTGCCGGGATCGGCTGGCCGTCGCGCTTCGCGAGTTCGGGCTTGTAGTCGAAGAGGTCGAGCTGGGAGGGGCCGCCCGCCATGAACAGGTAGATCACCCGCTTGGCACGCGGGGGGAAATGGGGCGGACGGACGGCGAGCGGATCCGGCGGTGCCGCGACCGCCCGGTCGGCCGCGAGCAGCCCGCCGAGGGCCATCGCGCCGACGCCGATCCCGCAGCCGCCGAAGAAGTGCCGCCGCGTGCGTTCCCGGAGCAGCCACGTCGCGTCGTCCATCGCCCGCCTCCCGCTGCGGTCCGGCGTGTCTCGGCCGGGCCAGGGTCGAGTCACTCCCGCGTCACCGTCTCGTCGAGGTTCAAGAGCACCCGCGCCGCCTCGCTCGGTTCGAGCCCCGAGAGCACGCCCACCTCGTCGTCGTCCGGGTGCCGCGCCGTGCAGCGACGGAACGCCGCCACGACGCCGTCGGTTCGGATGACGGCGGCGAGCGCCTCGGCCATCTCGACGAACGCGGTGTCGTTGAGGAGCGTGAGCGCCTGGAGGGGCGTGTTGCTCCGGTTGCGCCGCGTGCAGGTGGTGAACCCCTCGGGCGCGTCGAAGACGGCGAGCGCCGGCGGCGGCGTCGCCCGGAAGACGAAGGTGTAGAGGCCGCGACGATATCGATCCGGACCGGTGCTCGTCTGCCACGGCCGCCGCATCTGCCCGAGCGCCGTCGCGCCGTCGGGAATGGGCGGAAAGACCGACGGCCCGCCGATCGTCGGCACGAGGAGGCCGCTGGCGGCGAGCGTCACGTCGCGCACGATCTCCGCCTCGAGCCGCAGCCGGCGCTGTCGGGCCAGCAGGCGGTTGGAAGGGTCGGCCGCGGCGGCCGCGGACGTCCCGACCGACGACTGGCGATAGGTGCGGGAGGTCACGAGGAGGCGGTGCAGATCCTTCACGCTCCAGCCGCGTCGCATCCATTCGACGGCGAGCCAGTCGAGCAGTTCCGGGTGTGACGGAGGCGATCCCATGAGCCCGAAATCGTTCTCGGTCTCGACCAGTCCCATGCCGAAGAGCCGCTGCCAGACGCGATTGACCAGCACGCGGGCGGTCAGCGGGTTGGCGGAATCGACGAGCCAGCGGGCGAGATCGAGCCGCGTGGGCGTGGGAGCGGTCGTCGCGAGCGCGTGCAGCACCTCCGGCGTGCCCGGCGACACTTCGTCGGCGGGGCGGGTGAAGTCGCCCTTGACGAGGATCGTCGTGCGGCGAGGCTGCCGCCGTTCCTCGAGCACGAGCGTCGTGGGCATCGCGGTCCACCGGGCGTCGAGGTCGCGCCAGCGCCGCTCCAGCGTCTCGAACGCCGTGTCGCCGACGCCGATGCCGGCGGCGAAAAGCGTGCGGCGGTGCTCGGCGGTTCGCTTCGCCTCCTCGATGTCGAGGGCGGCCCGGGCCGGCTTCGGGAGCATGCCGCGCGTGCCGGCGTCGAGCGTCGCCTCCCATGCCTGCAGCTCGGCCGCGCGGGACTTCACGTGCGCGTGCACGGCCGCCAGTGCCGCGGATCGCTCCGCCTCGAGGGCCGCGACGTCCTCCCCGGCCGGCGGCACCTTCATGGTCGGCTCGTCCTGGTTGTTCAGGAAGGCGAAGAGCCGGTAGTAGTCGCGCTGACTGACGGGATCGAACTTGTGATCGTGGCACTGCGCGCACCCGATCGAGAGGCCGAGCCACACGACGCCGGTCGTCGCGACGCGGTCGAAGACGCTCTCGATGCGGAACTGCTCCCGATCGATCCCGCCCTCCTGGTTGATCTGCGTGTTGCGATGGAACCCGGTGGCCACCCGTTGCGGCGTGGCGGCATCGGGCAGCAGATCGCCGGCGAGCTGCTCGATCGTGAACCGATCGAACGGCAGGTCGCGGTTGAAGGCATCGATCACCCAGTCACGCCACTTCCACATGTCGCGTGGCGCGTCGATCGAGTAGCCGTTGCTGTCGGCATATCGCGCCTGGTCGAGCCACCAGCGGGCCAGCCGTTCGCCATAGTGCGGGCTGGCGAGCAGCCGCTCGACGGCGTCGCGGTAGGCCGCCTCGGGGTCGGCGGCGTGCGCGTCGAGGTGCCGTTCCAGATCGGCGATGCTCGGCGGCAGGCCCGTGAGGTCGAGGTGCACACGACGCAGCAGGATCTCGGGCGGCGCTTCCGGCGAAGGCGTCAGCCCGCCCTCGGCGAGTCGGGCTGCGATGAAGCGATCGATCGGATGGCTCGCGGGACGGCCGCCCGGGCCCGCCTCCGGAGGCTCGACCGCCACGGGGGGCACGAATGACCAGTGCCGTTCGTAGCGGCCTCCGGCCGCGATCCAGCCGCGCAGGACGTCCCGCTCGTCCGCCGAGAGTTCCTTGCCCGAGTCGGGCGGCGGCATCACCTCGTCGGCGTCCGTGCTGGCGATCCGCCGCACGAGCTCGCTGGCCGCGACGTCGCCCGGCACGACGGCCCTGCGCCCCGATTCCAGCAGCGCGGTCGCGCCCTCGGCTGTGTCGAGCCGCAGGCCGGCCTCCCGCGCGTGGGCGTCGAAGCCGTGGCAGGCGAGGCACCTGGCCGCGAGGACGGGCAGCACATCCCGATTGAACTGCGGCTCGGCAGCCGTCGCGACGGCGCCCAGCACGAGCGCGAGCGGGAACGACGCGTGCCACCTCATGGGTGTCGATTCCACGAACCTCGCGGTGCCGCGAGGCGAGCGTAGGGAGCGATGCCCAGCCATCGCCTGAGTGTACGACAAAACCGCGGCCCGGGGCCGCGATCCGAGCCGCGTTACGGGCCGTCCGGCGTCAGGGGCGGCCATCCCGGCGGAAGGCCCCGATCACGACCCAGGTCCCGGTCACGAGCCAGGTCACGATGAGCGCGAGCGTGATCGATGCTGCCATGCGGCAACCATAGGTCGCAAAGAGGGGCGCGGCATGGCGGGCCTGGCGATTCGGCACCGACCGGCGGTGGCGAAAAGCGGCGTCCCCGGCGACACTCGTGGCGCCGCCGCCTCCGTGAGCCGAGCCATGCCCGCCCCCAACGACCGTCGTGGCGCCGGATATGACGACGAGTGGGATGACGAGGAATCGGGTGATGATGCCTGGGACGACGGTGATCCCGATGGCGACGGCTCCGATGACGACCCGACGACGATCACCTGCCCGTCCTGCGGCCGTGAGATCTTCGACGACACGCCGCGCTGCCCGGCCTGCGGCCACTTCATCCTCGACGAGGAACGGCGCTCGGGCGGGCGGCCCTGGTGGATCACCGTGACCGCCGTCGTCTGCCTCGCGGTCGCCCTGTGGTGGATCCTGCGATGACGACGAGCGATCTTCACGGCCTCCCGACGCCCATCCTCCTCTTCGTCTACGGCACGCTGCGACCGGGCCTCGCCTCCGCTGCGGCCCACGCCCTCGTGCACGATCTCGAGCGTGCCGGCGCCGCGACCATGCGGGGCGTGCTCTACGACCTCGGTCCGTATCCCGCGATGCTGCGCGGGGACGGCGTCGTCCATGGTGAGCTGCTCTGCGTCCACGACGCCGCACGGCTGCGTGCGCTCGACGCGTACGAGGAGTGTGGCGGGCCCGCGCCGCTGTTCGAGCGCATCGAGGGGATCGCGCGTCGCGCAGATGGCGTGCATGTCGCCGCCGCCGCGTATCTCTACGTCGGACCGCTCGGCGACGGTGCCATCATTCCCGGTGGCGACTACGCGGTGGTCGCTCGGGTCCGACGTCCGGCGTCCTGATGGCGGGCTCTCGGTCGAGCGCGGCCCGTGCGCGACACCCGTGGCGTTGCCCCGTTTTGCGGCATGAGAAAAACGCGCTGCCGCTTTTCGGTGCGGCGGCGCGCGCACGATGCTTGCGAAAACCTTGCATTCCCCCCGAACCGCTCGGCCTGCCCAATCGGCACGGAATTTGCTCCATTAAGGCTGGTTTGCCTGAAGTCATTCAGACACCGACTAGGCGGCTGCATCCGTCGCGACCTCGATCGCTCCCTTTGGCAGGGGGATCGCGGTGGGTGCAGATCGATGTCGCGTCGTCCTGCGGTCGACAGGCTCGGACGGTTCCCATCCCTTTTCTCAGCGAATGGAAGGAAGCGCTTCAGTCATGAGCACGAAGTCCAAGCTCGAGTACATCTGGCTCGACGGATACAAGCCCACCCAGGGCCTGCGATCGAAGACGCAGATCAGAAACAACTTCAGCGGCACACTGCAGGACTGCCCGATGTGGTCCTTCGACGGTTCGAGCACCCAGCAGGCCAGCGGCCACTCGTCCGACTGCCTGCTCAAGCCGGTGGCGATCTATCCCGATCCGGGCCGCAAGAACGCCTACCTCGTGATGACCGAGGTGCTCAACGCCGACGGCACGCCGCACGAGTCGAACGGCCGGGCCACGATCGCCGACGACGACGAGGACTTCTGGTTCGGCTTCGAGCAGGAGTACTTCCTCTGGTGCACGAAGAACAATAATCCGCCCGGTTTCCCCGCCGGCGGTTATCCCGCGCCCCAGGGCCCCTACTACTGCTCGGTCGGGGCCGACAACGCCCACGGCCGGGCGTGCGTGGAGGAGCACCTCGATGCCTGTCTCGAGGCGGGACTCAACGTGGAGGGCATCAACGCCGAGGTGGCGGCCGGCCAGTGGGAGTACCAGATCTTCGCCAAGGGGGCCAAGCGGGCCGGCGACGAGATCTGGCTGGCCCGTTACCTTCTCGAGCGGATCGGCGAGAAGTACGGCTATTCGATCGAGCTGCATCCCAAGCCGCTCGGCATGCACGTCGACTGGAACGGGTCGGGCATGCACGCGAACTTCTCCAACGGCCTCATGCGCACCTGCGGTGACAAGGCCGTGTTCACGAAGATCTGCGAGGGCTTCGGCGGCGTGATCGACAGGCACATCAGCGTGTACGGGGCCGACAACGATCAGCGGCTCACGGGCAAGCACGAGACGGCGCGGATCGACCAGTTCAGCTACGGCGTCTCCGACCGGGGTGCCTCGATCCGGATTCCGGTCGGCACCATCGAGGCGGGCTGGAAGGGCCGTCTCGAGGACCGTCGGCCGGCGTCGAACGCCGACCCGTACAAGGTGGCCGCGGCCATCATCAAGACGGTCAAGGAGGCGACCAGCACGTGAGCCTTTCCCCCGGGGAAGGATGCCCGGGGTGCGGCGTCCCGTCGGAGATCCCGGCGGGCCACGGCCCTGACTGCAGGAATCCAACTGCAGGAATCCAACTGCAGAGATCCAACTGCAGAGATCCAACTGCAGAGATCCAACTGCAGAGATCCAACTGCAGAGATCCAACTGCAGAGATCCAACTGCAGAGATCCAACTGCAGGGATCCGGGCCGGAAACAGCGGTTCGGAAACCGGGAACGCGGAACGGGTGGGAGGGAGCCTTCGGCT